>ERZ835980.1472-NODE-1472-length-25821-cov-3.351859_pt1 | contig 25821 bp, 22 predicted proteins | sample MGYA00519943_ERZ835980 | MGnify/ENA primary metagenome ERZ835980 (study PRJEB31850, sample SAMEA3708791) | human gut metagenome | biome: human gut; feature: human-associated habitat; material: faeces | place: China | collected 2014 ... | reverse complement strand
TCCTTGCAGAGCAGTTAGCTCATTTCATTCGCTAACTGCTCTAGAGTGTAAGCATATTACCTTTAAGAATATGTATCCTCAAAGTTGAACAGGCTCGTTCCGGCGCTTGTCCGCGCAAATACCCAGCGGTACTGTCTGCATCCGTAACTGGTGCTGCTGTCTTGGCCTGTAACTTCCTTCGTCGTAACGGGAAGCTCCTGCGCCGTAACAGCTGAAGCTACGCTTGCGCCCCACGGCAGGCATCTGCTCATGCAGTCGCCAGGGCAATTTCAAAGTGAAATTGCCTTATTACAGCCGCCTGTGCCCGGCTGGGCGCACAAACGCCGCGGCCGCGCGTCTTTCACGGCATATTTTACGGGCGGCATCCCCCGGGAAAAACAGCGCAAAAAGCAATAGCGCAAAAACCAGCGTCCTGCGAATTACAGCCTTACGGAGCGCAGCGCCGAGGCGTGGCCGCCCTTGGCGCGGCGGGAGGAACGCAGACGCAGCTCTTCCACAATCAGGCGCTCATAGTCCGGGGCAATGGTGATTTCCGTGTGCAGTTCCGCGCTGATCATACACTCAATCTGCTGGGTTTCTTCCCAGATTTCCAGCAGTTCGTCCTCAGCCAGGTTTTTGACGCGTTCGGCAAAGGGCTTTTCGTCGGGAAAGGGCATACAGGATCCCATGATCATGCTCCTGATAAGCTGAAAAAACGGCGTACGCAGGGTTGCGCCAAAAGGGTTTTTGCCATAAGCGCGCAGCCTTGGGGGCCGGGGTGCAGGCCGTCGCTCAGGTCTTGCAGATAGGTTTTGTCGGCGGCCAGAGCGCTGTATGCCTCCGCAAAGGGCAGGCCCAGGTCGGCGCAGATTTTTTTCTGGCCCGCATTCAGGGCGGCCAGACGTTGCCGCGTGTCCGCGTCGGCCACCGGCGGCGGGCTGACCACCAAGGTGGGGGCCAAGGCCTGGGCTGCCGTCAGCATAGGGCGCAGGTCCGCCAGGACTGCATCCTGGTTGCGTGGCGTGCCGCCTCCGGGCGCGGCCATATCCACTACCCCCACACAGAACACCAGGCGCGGTTCCATGCCGGGGATGCGCCGGGCCTCCATTTCTGTCCGCCAGCGGCGCGCCACGTCCGCCGTGCCTTGCCGCCGTGCGCCCAGATTATAGAAGGTGGCGCGGGGGATGCCGTACAGACCGACTTCACGCCCCAGTACGGCCAGCCGGCTGACCCAGCCGCCGGGCATCTGGTCGTCGTTCACTCCCAAAGTGAGCGAATCTCCAAAAAAGAACCAGGTCGGCGTACGGGACATGGGCTCCTCACGGACGGGTCTGCCCGTCGGCAAAGATTTGCGCGGTCTTGCACAGATGCAGCCGGGGCTGCAGGGAAGTTTCTTCCCCCAGAGGCTCCAGAATGGCCAAACACAATTTTAAAGGCGACAGATATGCACTACCCCAGTCGGCCACAAATGTCACGGCACCGTCGCCTTTCGCCACATCCCAGCGCGCCAGCAGGGGGCGCAGGTCTGTGGTGCGCGGTCCCTTTTTGGTTTCACGGCTGCGGGGGCAGGAATCCAGAGCGGCAAAGGCGGCAAAGCAGTGGGCGACCTCGCGGTTTTCCGCTGCTGTGGGCAGGCGGCAGCAAAAAGCCTCGGCCACGGCCTGTTCTGTGCGCGCCTGTTTGGTAGTGCGTTCCACAGCGGTCACTTCCATGCCCAGCGGCAGGTGCGGGGCCAGCTGGGCGGCCACGGCTTCGGGCGGCAGGTTCTGGTGCAGGGTCAGGGCAAACCATTCCGCTGCGCTTTCCACGCCCACGGGCAGGGCGCGGCCAAAGGACACCAGCGGCATGGGGTGGAAGCCCTGGGAAAAGGCCAGGGGCAGGCGCGCCCGGCGGAGTGCCCGGTCCAGCACGGCCTGCAGCTCCAGCTGACTCAGCCAGGCGCTGCCGGCGACCCTGCTGTGCCAGACGCGGTACTGAGCCGCCTTGACGGTCAGCTCCTTCCGGTTCACATCCAGGTTGTTCTCAGCATTGGCCACGGCGGAGCGCAGGGTCTCCAGGTCATAACGGCGCACATCCACACCGCCGATGGAGACGCTGCCCTCGGTCACGTCATACAGGCGGGGCAGCAGCTGCACCAGGCTGGACTTGGCCGAGCCGGTGCCGCCGATGATGCCGATGGTCTCGCCGCTCGTAATGTGCAGGTCGATATCGTCGAGCGCCTGGCGCTTCGCATGCTTGGAATACTTAAAGCTCACGTGGTCAAAGTCGATGGAACCGTCGGCAACCTCGAGCACGGGCTCGGCGGGATTGGCGATCGTGGGCTCGGCGGCCAGCACCTCGGCAATGCGGTGTGCCGATTCGTCGGCCATGGTCACCATGACAAAGATCATCGACAGCTGCATCAGGCTCATGAGAATCTGGAAACCATAGGTAAAGGTCGAGGAGAGCTGGCCCACGTCGAACAGCGTGCCCTGGCTCGTGATGATGAGCTTGGAGCCCAGGTAGATGATGACGACAAACGCGCCGTTGACGCAGATGTTCATCATGGGGTTGTTAAAGGCGAGCAGCTTCTCGGCGCGGGTGAAGTCCATCTGGACGTCGCGCGCGGCGGTCGCGAACTTCTCCTTCTCAAAGTCTTCGCGCACATAGCTCTTGACCACGCGCATGCCGGTGACGTTTTCCTCGACGGACTCGTTAAGGGCATCGTACTTGTGGAACACGCGCGAGAAGATGGGGCGCACCTTAAAGATGATAAAGAACAGTCCAAAGCCCAGCAGCGGAATGATGACCAGGTAGACCATGGCGACGCTGCCGCCCATGATAAACGCCATGGTAAAGGCGAAGATCAATACCAGCGGCGCGCGCACGGCGATACGGATGATCATCATAAAGGCCTGCTGCACGTTGTTGATATCGGTGGTCAGGCGCGTGACGAGCGAGGAGCTCGAGAACTCATCGATGTTGGCAAAGCTGAACGTCTGGATCTTGTAGAACAGGTCGTGACGCAGGTTCTTGGCGAACCCGCAGCTCGCATGGCTGCAGGTGACGCCGGCAGCGGCACCAAAAGCAAGCGACGTCAGCGCGATGAGCACCAAAAAGCCTGCGGTGGGAAGCATCTCGGCTACGGTGGCGCCGTCTTTGATGGCGTCGATCAGGTTGGCAGTGATAAATGGAATCAGCATCTCGCAGAGCACCTCGCCAAGCACAAGCAACGGCGTAGCAACGGTGACTTTCATATAGTCGCGGATGCTGCCCATGAGGGTTTTAATCATCCAGTTCCTCCCAGGTTACGCGGATTTTATCGAGCATTTCGGCGAGGTCCTCGCGCTCGTCGTGGGTGAGCGCGCTAAAGGCCCGTTCTCTAAAGCGGATGCGGGCTGCCTGGTCGATGCGGGCGTTTTCCCGGCCGGTTTCGGTCAGGCGAATGGTGAGTTGCCGTCGATCCTTGGGGTTACGGCTGCGCTCGATGAGGCCGTTGAGCTCGAGCTTGGACAGGATCTCGGAAAGCGATCCCGGCTTGAGGTCAAAGTGCATGCCGAGCTCCTGCTGCGACATCTCGCCGCCGGGCTGCTTGGCCAGCAGGCAGATGATGGGCGCCTTGCCGGACACGCCTCCGCCATGAAAATGCATGTAATGGCCGCAAAAGCCCAGGCCATTGAGGATGCGCTTGGCAAGCTTGTCTTCTGAGCTAACCGCTTCGGGTACATCCGCCGGCTGCGACGGGCCGCCGCCGGGCTCGTGCGAACAAAGGTTAAGAGGTTCATCGCACATGAATTAGTGTTGCTCCTTTCTTTAGTTAGGTAGTGGAATTGTTTTGTGCCTAACCAATCTAGGAGCATGAGAAATGAATGTCAAGGTACCAAACTTATTAAGTTACGGCCTTTTGCCAAACGCCGTAACCGCTCGACGCTGCAAACGCTCCTAAACGGCAATCTGATCCCTGGGGGGACGGAGGAAAAGGTATCGTTTTGGGCTGCGATGATGCCTTTCGAAGCGGCCTTGCCAAAAACTATGCCTAATTACTACGATGAATCCAGCATCGCTGACCACAACAGCTGTTTCTGAAAAAACGCAAGCTATCTACCTGCGGTTTTGTTGGAGAGAAATTCGTTGTGGTTAGAGGCGGGCGGTTAAACGTAGTAAATAGGCATAGTTTTGAAATGGCGCTATATGAGTAGCATCAACTAGGCCGCCATGGAGCAAACAGCCCCCATTTCCGAAACCTTTCCGCAACAATTTGCACTTCGCACCGCTCGCCTCCGCTCACAACGTCCCCTGCGCTACACTTGGTTGCACTGTTGTGCCGTCGCGCCATGCCCGAAACAAGGGAGACCCTCATGAAGAATACTCAGCTGCTGCTGATTAACGATATGTGCGGCTACGGCAAGGTCGCGCTTTCCGCCATGCTGCCGGTGCTGTCGCACATGGGCTACCGTATCCATAACCTGCCGACGGCACTTGTGTCCGATACGCTCAACTATCCCAAGTTCTACATCCACGACACCACCGAGTACGTGCGCCAGAGCCTCGCCATCTGGGAGGAGCTCGGCTTTGAGTTCGACGCCATCTCGACCGGCTTTATCGTGACCGAGGAAGAGACGCGTATCATCTCGGACTTTTGCCACCGCCGCGCGCAAAAGGGCACCAAGGTGTTCGTCGATCCCATCATGGGCGACAACGGCAAGCTCTATGCCGGTGTGCCCGAGTCCACGATTGGTCTTATGCGGCACCTGTTGGAGTGCGCAGACTACGCGGTGCCCAACTACACCGAGGCCTGTCTGCTCGCCGATACGCCTATTGCAGAGCAGATCACGCCCGATGAGGCCCGCGCCCTTGTGGACGCCGTGCGCGAGCTGGGTGCCAAGTCGGTGGTCATTACGAGCGCCGTGGTAAATGGCACGAACGCGGTTATCGGTTACGACCATGTGGCGGGGGAGTACTTCACGATTCCCTTTGAGCTCATTCCGGTCTATTTCCCGGGTACGGGCGATACGTTCTCGGCGGTGCTCATGGGCCGCGTTATGGCAGGTTGGAGTCTGCAGCGCGCGACGTCCGATGCCATGCGTGTGGTGGCTGAGCTTATCGAGCGCAATGCCGACCAAGAGGACAAGTCGGCCGGCCTTCCCATCGAGGCCTGCCTGGATGTGATTGACCATGAGTAACGCTGGCGAGGGCGGCGTCAAGCCTGCGGGCGAGAACAGGCCACTCGGCGCGCCGCGTGGCAAGCGGCCGCGTATCCGCGTGAGCTGCGTGGACCAGCTGGGGACGTGCCGCTGCCACCATGGTCACAAGCCGGGCGACGTCTTTGACTTTGACCGAGACCGCGGCAAGATGTGCGCCATGGCCTGTCACGTGGGCTTTCCCTATATCGATATCCTGCGCTATGGCGGAACCGTGCCTGGCAACGAGCCTGGCACGGCAAAGTTCTGCTGCCCCGAGATTGATACGCTGAACGTCTGGCTTGCCGAGATCGTCGACGAGTAACCGAGCGAGGTTTTTCTCCCGTCGAAATATCGAGCGTGGATTATCTCCCGTTTTGGGCGCAATTTCGCACTCAAAGTGGGAGATAGTCCTCGCTCGATTTGTATGCGAGAATCCCGACCTCACTTATGCCCATGCTTAGGCGCACGCGTCGTTGTTCTGTGCGCGAGTAAGCTCAAATTTCTGCATTTCATCCAATTTCGGTACTAAAAATCTCTGCATTTCATCGATAATAGTCGATATAAATATCTGCATTTCATTTATCGAGGCGATGGGAGAGCTTATGTTGCGCAGGAAAATCGCTGATGAGCTTGATTGTTGGCAGAGATCCATTGAACGAAAGGCGTTGTTCGTCACGGGTTCTCGCCAAATCGGTAAGAGCTACTCGATTCGCGAGTTCGGTAAGTCAAACTACGCAACCTATATCGAGCTCAATCTCGCGGAAAATCGCCAGGCAAAAGATGCTCTTCTCGAGGCACGGGATGCCGATGATTTCATCAGCAGGGTGACGCTTCTTTCGGGAAAGCCGATAGCGCCAGGCAAAACGCTCGTGTTTATCGATGAGGTCCAAGAGGCCCCCGACATCACGACGATGGCAAAGTTCCTTGTTGAGGACGGGAGGTGCCACTGGGCGTTTTCGGGGTCAATGCTCGGGACCCAGTTCAAGGGCGTTAGGTCCTATCCTGTGGGATATGTTCACGAGCTTAGGATGTTCCCGCTCGATTTTGAGGAGTTTTGCTGGGCGATCGGGGTGAGCGAGGGAGCTCGCCAAACGATACGCGATGCGTGTATCAGCGAGAAGCCCATTCCTGATTACATTCATGACGCGATGATGGCAAACTTCAGGACCTATACCGTTGTCGGCGGAATGCCGGAGGTCGTGCAGCGTTTCCTTGACACGCAGGGCGACCTTGCCTCTGTTCGTCAGCTACAGTCAGAGCTCAACGAACAGTACCGGCGGGATATCTCCAAGTATGCAAGCGGGCGAGCCCTTCAGGTGCAGAGCATTTACGATCAGCTCCCTATTATGCTCGAGGGCGAAAACAAACGCTTCGTGCTCAATTCCATTGACCCCAAGGCGCATTACGACAAGTACCAGCGAGATTTTGTCTGGCTTGTCGATGCCGGCGTTGCTCTCAAGGCCGATATCGTAACCGAGCCAAAATCGCCCCTGCTCAAGACGGCGCGGCCATCGCAGTTCAAGCTATATCAATCGGATACGGGCATGTTGATGGCGCGCTACCCCGTTGGAGTCGCCCAGGCGGCGTATCTTGATAGCAAGGAGCCCAATCTGGGCGGCATTTACGAAAACGTGGTGGCCCAGCAGCTGGCTGCCCAGAATCGCCAGCTTTACTACTATCAGACGAAAAAGCGCGGCGAAGTGGACTTTGTGGTCGACGGACCGGATGGGACGGCTGTCCCGATCGAGGTTAAATCGGGCTCCTATTACCACGCGCACGCTGCGCTCGGTCATGTGCTTGATACGGCCGAATATGGCGTAAGGCTCGGGATTGTTTTCTCGAGAGGCAACGTTGAGCGCAACGGAGCTGTTCTTTATTTGCCGCTATATGCGACCTGGGTCCTTTCGGATGTTTTGGGCGACTCCCGTGCCGAGGGGATAAAGCTGGAGGTCAAGCCGGTCTAGGGCCAGTCCCGAATGTGACAAAGGGGCAGTCCCTTGGTCGTATCGAGTTCCACTGCCCGAGAAAATGAGCGTGGATTTTCTCCCGTTTAGAGCGCACTTGAACGCTCAAAGTGGGAGATTTTCCACGCTCGATCTGTATACGAGAGAAAATCCACGCTCGATGTATACCGATGACGCGGTTCGCGCGGTTTGTGCGCCCGCAAACCTACATCTGCTCGAGCATGGCAGTGCAACCGTCGAGCACGTCGCGGTAGGTGGCATCGAAGTTGCCGGTGTACCAGGGATCGGCCACGTCGCCGGGGCGCTCGGTCCAATCGAGCAAGCGCGTAATCTTGCCGTCGGGGTCGTCGCCAAAGATGCGGTGCAGGCCGCGGGCGTTCTCATCGTCCATATAGACAATGTGATCCCAGTCGCCATACTCCGCGCGACGCACCTGGCGCGCGCGATGTGCGACGACGGGAATCCCGACCTCGCGCAGCTTGGCAACAGTGCCACGATGCGGTGGGTTGCCAATCTCCTCAGTCGAGGTCGCGGCGGAATCGATGACAAACTCGTCCGCGCGTCCGGCGCGGTGCACCAGCTCGGTAAACACCGACTCAGCCATCGTCGAGCGGCAGATATTTCCATGACAGATAAACAGTACACGTTGCATGTGCGGTTTCCTTTCGATCGCCATCATCGAGCTCGAGTATCGCATCTACGCCTATGCCCTCGCCCGCCTGCGCTCCCAGCGAGCCAACTTGATCGTCACCAGCGTGAGCATCCAGGCCACAAGCGAGAACGCGGCGCCCACTGCGCCCACGTACGCAATGCCAATGCTGCTTACCACGGCGCCGCCCACTGCGGTGCCAAACGAGATACCGACGTTAAACGCCATGGGCTCAACCGAACTTGCGAGTACCATCGATTTGGGATGGCGGCTGCGTGCCACGTCCATAAAGTGTGTGATGCACGAGACTGAGAACAGGTACATGAGCAGCGCCAAGCTAAAGACAAAGACCAGCGCGAGCGGCATGGTGCCGCCCACGGCAAACAGCCCGAGCAACGCCGCAGCCTGCAGCACAAACGTCACAAGCAGTGCCTTCATGCCAAAACGTGCGTCGATCCATCCGCCCAGGATGTTCGAGATCAGGCAGAACACGCCGTAGGCCATAAGCGTGGTGCTCGCCTGAACAGTGCCCATGCCCAGCACCTGCTCAAGATAAGGCGTCACGTAGCCGTAGAACACATAGACCGATCCCACGCCAAACAAAAAGATGAGCATGCCGGTGATGATGCTCGGTTCGCGTAGCAGACCCGCCTGCTCGCGGAAGGTAGCGGGTTCGTCGGTCTGTCCGGCGCGCGGCATAAACGCCACGAGCGCTCCGCAGATCAAAACGGCAAAGGTCAGCGTACCGTACATGGCCACGTGCCAGTCGAGCGTGTCGGCCACAAACTTGCCAATCGAGGTCACAAAGACCATCGCCACGGAAAACGCGCCGTACACGACCGAGATGGCAAGCGAAGTTTGCTGCGGGGACAGCAGCTCGGGGATGTACGTCACGCCCACGGCGAGCAGTGCGCCCGAGACGGATCCCAGGACAATGCGCGAGATAAACAGTACCTGGAAGTTGGGCGCCAACGCCATGACCAGATTGCCGAGCACAAAGATAATGCTGTAGCACACGAGCAGCTGGTAACGACGGAAGCGCCCCGTGCTGAGCGCAAGCACCGGCGTCGCGATGGCGTAGACCAGTGCAAAAACGCTGATGAGCTGGCCCGCAGCGGCAAGCGATATGCCGAGTTCCGTCGCCAAGTCACTTTCGATGCCGATGACCACGAACTCGGAGCAGCCGAGCGAGAATCCCAGCAGCACGAGCAGCGCCAGGCAGAGCCTGGTGCGCGCGGGGGAGAGCGCGGCGGCGGTTGACTTACTTTTAGGCGTGGTTGCGGCGGTCAAGGTTGTCACTCCAATGTCGCATGAATAAGCGGGATTCAATCCCTGCAACTCTAACAGAATGTGTCAGGTGCCTGCCTCCTTTGTCGCAGGCTGCGCTTGCCTGTATAGTCGCAATACAGGCGAAGATGGTCTCAGGTACATTGCGGGCGACAGGAGATCCCATGGGTATGCACACGACAAAGGTTGTAGTGGGCGAGGGCAAGTTTGCGCTCGAGGCCCAGTTGACGGTGACGCCGCGAGGCATGGCGGTGTACGCCTGCTCGCCGGAGTTTGCGCACCTGGGCGCCACGGCGCAGGCCATTCCTCGCCCCGAGCCCGGCCGTACGGCGACGGTGAGCATCCTGGCCGTTCCGTGCCATCGAGACGAGATCCCGGCGCACGATATTGCGGCGGCGCTGGCCACGCGCTTTGGCGTGCCGGTAGTTGCAAGCACGGGTTTTCATGTGGAGAACGCGACCGCGGACGACTTGCGGCGCATGCTCGATACCACCAAGGAACTCATCGCCGCGCTCGAGGAGGCCGCAGCCCGCATTCTGCGCGCCGGCTGGGATAAGGGCGGCGCAGGCGCCGAGGTCGTGGCGGTCGATGTCGCGACCGGCGAGGCGCTTGGCCCCGTCGACCGCATCGAGGCCCATACCGGCGAGGGAATCCTGCATCAGGCATTTCTGACGCTTCTGGTCGAGGGCCAGGGCGAAGACGCGCGCCTGCTGCTCTGTCGTCGCAGTCCGCTCAAACGCCTGTGGGGCGGGGTGCTGGCCGATAGCTGTGCCGGCCATCCGCTCCCCGGGGAAGACGTCGCGGCCGCCACGGCACGTCGCATCAACGAAGAGCTTGGCATCACGCGCGAGCCCGATCAGCTCAAGCACCTCGGACACGTGGTGTACCGCGAGGACCACGGCGACGGCCGCTGCGAGTGCGAATGGTGCGAGGTCTACCTTGCCCATGTTGAGCCGGGCGAGCTGCATATCAACCAAGAGGAGATCTCGGAGGTGCGTCGCGTGGCTCCGTCCGAGCTCAAAGGCTATCTGCAGGGTCACCCCGAGCAGCTGGCCCCCTGGCTTCGCGAGGCCCTCAGCGACCCATCCATCCGTACGGCCCTCGCTATGTAACAAAGGTACAGTCCCTTTGCCATATCCAAACCGTCACAACATTCGATGAAAATCTCGAAAACGAGGAAAAGCGTCGAATGTTGTGATGGTTTTTGTCCAGGGGACCGCTTCTCATCCAAAAATCCCGCTTGACTGTATTGCAACAACACAGCGCAACGTAAGGGGTGTCCGATAACGGGCGCCCCTTTTTAAGTGGCAACGTGGCTGCGAATTCGGAGCGCCCCCAACAAGAAAGGTGGGGAGATGGAAGCGGGAAAGAAGGCGTTTAAGATCACCAAGCGCGAAATTGGCTTTGTGCTGGGTATCGTTGTCTTTTTGCTGGTGAAGTTTCTTCCTTTGGCGGAGCTGAGCTCGACGGTCGAGCTCACGGTCGGCGGTCAGACCTGTCTGGCACTGACGCTTGCCACGGTGGTGTTCTGGGCGTGTGGCGTGGCACAGCCGGGCTTTGTGGGCCTACTCTATTGCGCGCTGCTCGTTCTGTTCAAGGTGTGCGTGGACGACACGGGTGCCGCGAGCATCTCGGCGACGGTCGCCTCCACGTTTAGCTCGTGGACCAAAGCCACCATGTGGCTCGTCATCGGCGCCTACCTCATCGCCAGCGCGGTCAAGGAGTCGGGCCTGGGCGAGCGCATCGCCTATGCGTTTATGCTCAAGTTCGTGCGCGATGCCAAGTCGCTCATCATCTCAATCTTCGCGCTCACCTTTGTGCTGTCGCTGCTGATCCCGCATCCGTTCCCCCGCGCCTTCCTCATCCTCGCCGTCGTCTCGGTCATTGCCGAGTCCGCCGGCTACGGTGACGACGACCGCGGCAAGCTCGGCTTCCTCGTGTTTGCCGCTGCTGCCCCGGGCTCCATGTTCTTCCTGACGGGCGACTCCACGCTCAACCCGCTCGTCGCGCAGTACAGCGCCGAGGCCGGCGGCATGAGCCCGTCCTTTGTCGACTGGTTCCTGTACATGAGCGTGCCTATGCTGGTCGCGCTGCTGTGCACCCTGTTCCTGGGTCTCTTCCTCTTTAAGCCCAGCAAGGAGCTCGTCTACGATCGCGAGCAGATCGTGGCCAAGCAGGCCGCGCTCGGCAAGCTCTCCGTCAAGGAGATCCGCACCATCGTGTGGCTTGTCATCGCCATCGCGCTGTGGCTTACCGTCTCGGGCGATTACATCGGCTGGGTGACACTTGCCATCGGTGTCGCGCTCGCCATGCCCATCATCGGCGAGGTTCTCACTCCTGCCAGCTGGAACGCTGTCGACATCAAGTCCCTCATGTTCCTGACGGCCGCCATGGCCGTGGGTTCCGTGGGCGGTGCCACCGGCATGAACGCCTGGATCGCCGATGTCGTGCTTCCCAGCTCCGTGCCCGAGAACATCTTCCTGTTCGCCCTGCTTGTCGCCGCGCTTTCCATGATCATCCACATGTTCATGGGCTCGGTCATGGCCGTGCTCGGCGTGTGCGTGCCGGCGTTCATCAGCTTTGCGGCCGGCTCCAGCGTGAGCCCGCTCGCCGTGGCGCTCATCGTCTTTACGTCCATCAACATCCACTACATCCTGCCGTTCCATAACCTGCCGATCCTTATCGGCGAGGGCAAGGACGCTGGCGGCTACACCTCCAAAGAGGCTATGCGCATGGGCATCCCCCTCACCGCGGTCGTCTTTATCGTCGTGCTGGTCGAGGCCGCCTGGTTCCACCTCTTTGGCCTGATGTAAGCAGTCGAGTGCTTGGCTGTAATTAGCCGAGTGCTTGAACTGCGAGTGCCCGAGCGCCCCATCTATGAGCGCTGCGGCCCCATTACGTTACCAAGCCGGCGGCACTCCCGCCGCCGGACACTCTCCCGAAAGGAGCACGCTATGTCCACTACCGATGCTTCCCAGATCCACGATCTGCGCTCCGCGCTCGACTTTTTGCGCGAGATGCCGGGCCAGCTGCTCGAGACCGACACCCAGGTCGACGCGGACGCCGAGGTCTCGGGCGTCTATCGTCGCGTCGGTGCCGGCGGCACCGTTATGCGTCCGACCAAAGAGGGCCCGGCGATGGTCTTCAACAACGTCAAGGGCTTTGACGATGCCAAGGTCTGCATCGGCATGCTTGCCAGCCGCAAGCGCGTTGCCGCCCTGCTCGACCTCGACGAGGAGCACCTGGGCCTCGAGATCGGCAAGCGCTTCGAGAACCTGATCGCGCCCGAGCAGATCGCCGAGGGTGCGCACGTCGACTGCCAAGAGGTCGTGTACAAGGCGACCGACGAGGGCTTTGACCTGCGCAAGATCGTTCCCGCTCCCACCAACACGCCCGTCGACGGCGGCCCCTACATCACCATGGGCCTCGCTTATGGCACGAGCCCCGACGGCTCCCAGTCCGACGTGACCATCCACCGCTTCTCCTGCGTCGACAAGGACAAGCTCGCCATGTGGATCACCCCGGGCAGCCGTCACCTGGGTGCGTTCTTTGACGAGTACTGCCAGCGCGGCGAAGACATGCCCATCTCCATCTCCATCGGTCTGGACCCCGCCGTGTACATGTGCTGTGGCTTCGAGGCGCCCACCACGCCGCTCGGCTTTAACGAGCTGCAGATCGCCGGCGCCCTGCGCGGCCACGCCGTCGAGCTTGCCGACTGCGTCACCGTTCCGCAGAAGTGCATCGCCAATGCCGAGTATGTGCTCGAGGGCTACCTCATGCACGACGAGACCATCAACGAGGACGTCAACGGCCACGGCTACGCCATGCCCGAGTTCCCCGGCTACACCGGTGGCGCCAAGGTCTGCCCGGTGATCAAGATCACCGCCGTCACCACGCGCGTCAATCCCATCATGGAGAGCTGCATCGGTCCCTCGCACGAGCACGTGTCCATGGCCGGCATCCCCACCGAGGCATCCATCTACAAGATGGTCGAGACCGCCATCCCGGGCCGCCTGCTCAACGTCCACGCTGCCCCCTGCGGCGGCGGCAAGTTCGTTGCCATCATGCAGTTCAAGAAGTCGAGCAAAAATGACGAGGGCCGTCAGCGCAACGCCGCCATGCTCGCCTTCTCGGCATTCTCCGAGCTCAAGCACGTCATCCTTGTTGACGAGGATGTCGATATCTTCGATATGAGCGACGTGATGTGGGCCATGACCACGCGCTTCCAGGCCGACGTGGACCTCATCACCATCCCCGGTTGCCACTGCCACGTGCTCGATCCGTCCAACGACCCCGCGTTCGACCCCACGATCCGCGAGCACGGCATCGCCTGCAAGGCCATCTTCGACTGCACGGTTCCGTTCGACCTCAAGAAGAACTTCATCCGCTCGCAGTTCATGGAGATCGACAAGGACAAGTGGGCCAAGGAGATTGCTTTCTAGTAAGTAGCCCTACCAAGTAGTCAAGGAGTTGTCATGCCTGAGTCTTCTGTCCGTCCCCGTCGCATCGTCGTTGGCGTTTCGGGCGCCAGCGGTGCCGCGCTGGGCCTTGAGTGCCTCAAATGCCTGCGCCAGGCCGGTGCCGAGTCGGCGCTTGTCGTCACGCGCGGGGGAGAGATTACCATCGAGCAGGAGCTCGGCATGACGCTCGACGAGTTTGCGTGCCATGCCGATGTGGTCTACGACAACAAGAACATCGGCGCCGCCATCGCAAGCGGCACCTATCCGGTCGACGGCATGATCGTGGCGCCCTGCTCCATGAAGACGCTCGCCGGCATCGCGAGCGGCTACAGCGAAAACCTGTTGCTGCGCGCGGCCGATGTTCAGATGAAAGAGCAGCGCCGCCTGGTGCTCATGGTGCGTGAGACGCCCTTCAGCGCCATTCATGTCGACAACATGGCGCGCCTTGCGCGCGTACCGGGCGTCATGCTCATGCCGCCCATGCTCACGTTTTACAACGGCCCCGCCACGCTCGATGACGCGGTGCACCACATCGCCGCCAAGGCGCTCGAGGCCGTCGGCGTGTCATGCGCAAACTATAAGCGCTGGTCATAGGCGTCTTTAGGGTAGGATACGAGTAGTGTTTGAGCCCGCTGCCCCTGTGGGCGGCGGGCTTTGTGCGCTAAAAGGATGTGTCAGGAGGACTTATGCAGACGGGCATGTATGCGATTAGCGAGATGGCGAGCTTGTTTAATGTTTCGCGCCAAACGCTCATCTACTACGACAAGATCGGCCTGTTTAAGCCCGCCGTGGTCAACGAAAAAGGCTACCGCTTCTATTCGCCCACGCAGATCCCGCTCATGCGTCTGATTTGCATGCTGCGCGACCTGGGGCTCGAACTCGACGAGATCGACCGCCTAACCTCGACGTTCGACATTGGCGAGATGACCGATCACCTGCGCTCGCGGGTGCAGGCGCTCGATGAACAGATCGCTGAGCTCAAAGCCGAGCGCGCGAGCGTACAGGAGCGTCTAAGCTTTTACGACGAGGCGGTTTACTGGCGCGAGCGCGAGGGCAAGCCGGAGCTCAAGCAATTCGAGCGCCGCTACGTGGTCTTTGAGGAGTTTCCGGGCGATATAGAGCGCGGCCGCTCGATGCTTCACCCCACGCTCATGCGGGCAATCCTGCGCATGCGTGCGCTGACGGGCACGCGTCCCATGCGCGGCTGGGGCGCCATGCTGCGTCGCGAGGCGCTGCATTCCGACGACCCCGTCGCCGGCGCCGGCTCCTTTGCCGTGCTACCGCGCGGTGTCGAGGAGCTGCTGCCGAGCGATCCCGCCGAGCTGGCAGAGATTGGCATCGAAGTGCTGCCCGAGGGCACATATCTGTGCATGAGCCGCTGGGGCATGCCGTACGAGCCCGAGGGCATCCGCGCCGTCGTGGCCTGCATGGACAAGCACGCGCTCCAGCCCGTTGGCAACGCCTTCGACTTTTGCTACCTCGATACTACGAGCTACGACGAGTCCCACCAAGAGGACTTTTGCTGCATCCAAATCCCCGTCGCCCTCTAGATGTGACAAGGGGACTGCTCCTTCGTCACATTCGTGGTGTGGCTGCTGCCCAAACCGTCACAACATTCGATGAAAATCTCGAAAACGAGGAAAAGCGTCGAATGTTGTGACGCTTTTCCTGTCTGTGCCGGCGAGCTCCCGTGCCATCTGGGGGTATAAGGCTGGCAAGTGTTTATTTGCGAGGCTTAAGGGGCGCCCCGTATGGATATCGATAACTTTGAATGGTGGTATAGCGAGGGCGAGGCTCCGGACGAGGAGTGGGACGAGCCCGCGCCGCGTGACGTGTCGAGCGACGAGGACGAGGCCGGCAACGATGCTGCTGTCGAGCCTGACGCCGCCTCCGACCCCGCCGACCCCCTGACCTTTGAGCAGGCTTGGGCCCAGGCCGAGGCCGACGAGGCAAAGGCCGATGCCACGGCCACACTGGGTGAGCCAGCCGACATGTCCATCTCGCCGGCAAAGACCCCGCAGCCGCGTCACACTATCGATCCCGACAGCACGGCATCCTTCAGCATTCTCGACGTGCCCTCGCAGGGTGCCCAGGCGCCTGCGCCCACACATCGCCCCGACCTGGCTCGCGAGGAGGACGCGGGCCGTCGCTCTCCGCTCGGCCCCATCCTCATCGCCTTCATGGCCGGCGTTATCGCATGCTCGGTAATTGGAAACGTCTGGAGCCATGTTGAACAACAACGAAAAGACGCCGCCAAGGTCGAGATGTCCGTCGAGCAATCGCTCAGCCGCACGCGCTCGGTGCATGTATCGGTCGAGGTCAAGGACGGCGCGACGTGGGACACCGCGCGCGGCGACAGCCAGATGCTCGTCCATATCGTGGGTCGCACGCTCAAGGGGCAAGCGATCGACGAGTACCAATACGTCAATTCCGAAGGTGACGGCATCGAGCTCAAGCCCGGCGACTACGAGCTCACGGTCGATGAGCCGCCCGTCGCCACCGACGGCACGCGTTACCGTGCCTCAAAGCGCATGGTTCCGGTGAGTTTTAATTCACAGGCGCCCGATACGGTCGATAGCACGCCGCAGGGCGGGTTTGACCTTTACGCTATTGCTCAATAACTGCACCTGTCGCTCAACCCCGCCGCCAAGAGTGGGACAATAGCCCTCGACACCGTTGTTTACTATTGGAGGAAGTAGCATGTCCACCGTCACTACCATCAAGCGCGGCGGCCTCACCGCGGCCATCGATTCCATGGGTGCCCAGCTCACGAGCCTTGCCCTCAACGGCAACGAGTATCTGTGGCAGGGCGATCCCACCTTTTGGGGCAAGCATGCGCCCATCCTGTTCCCCATTGTGGGCTCGCTGCGCAACAACACGGCAACGTCTGCGGCCGGCACCTGCGAGATGCCGCGCCACGGACTCGCGCGCATCGTCGAGCACAAGCTGGTCGAGGTTTCGGAGGACGGCTCCTCGGTAACGTACGAGATCACCGATACGCCCGAGTCGCTCAAGGCCTTTCCGTTTCACTTTAAGCTCAACATGACCTATGCCCTGACCGGCGACGCCACGCTTACCCAGACCTTTGCCGTTACGAACACCGGCGACGTGGACCTGCCGTTCTCGGTGGGCGGCCACCCCGCATTTAACGTGCCCGCCCCCGGTGCCGAGGACGAGGTATTCGAGGATTACGAGCTGGCGTTTACCGAGGCCTGGACGAACGAGGCTCCCATCATCACGCCCGACGGTCTCATGACGTTCGAGGGTAGCTACAAGGCTCCCGATAACTCGGACGTGCTGCCCATCACGCACCGCAGCTTCGATAACGATGCCATCATGTTCACCGATACTCCGGGCTCCACGCTCACGCTGCGCGGCCGCAAGTCGGGCCACGGCGTCAAGATCGACTTTGAGGGCTTTAAGTACATCGGCGTGTGGTCTGCCGCCAACGACGCTCCGTTTGTGGCGCTCGAGCCCTGGACCGGCCACACCACCATGGACACCGAGGACGATGTCTTTGAGCACAAGGTCAACACCATCACGTTGGCACCGGGCGCTACCGACATCCGTTCCTTTAGCGTCACCCTGCTCTAGAGGTTCCGCCGTTCTAACGAACGACGGACCGGTCGACGCTGCGCGCCACCCAGGGCGACAATTTGTCATTCAAAAGGCAAGGCATGACCAGAAGGTCTATGCCTTGCCTTTTTCATGCCAAGTGGTACATGGGGCAGGCTGCTTTGCGCCAATCGTCCTCGTGTGTCTATTAATTTTTCGCGCACATGCCGCGCTGCTGGTCGCGGGCGTATATCCTGTCTTATTGTCAGCAAAACGACATAGGGAAGGCATCAGATGCAATCTCGACAACAGCGCGACGCGCATCCACAGCCGGTATGCAGCCGTCGCATCTTTTTGGGTAGCGCTCTCGCTGCGAGCGCTTCTGCCGTCGCCGGCGCACTTGCCGGCTGCCAGCGTCCCTCCACGCTGGAAGTAGTTCAGCCCACGACGGGCGGCGGTCGCGATGACCTGTCCGATTCCGTTATCGGCAAGGATAAGATCCGCATCGGCATGGAGGCGGCCTACGCCCCGTACAACTGGCAGGTTTCCGAGGCCAGCGAGTTCACGATCCCCATCGACAACGTGCAGGGCGCCTATGCCGATGGCTACGACGTGCAGATCGCCAAGATCGTCTGCAAGGCTCTCGGCGGCGAGCCCGTTGCCGTCAAGCAGAGCTTCTCGGGCCTTATCGACTCGCTCAACAACGGCCAGATTGACCTCATCATCGCCGGCATGAGCGCCACGCCCGAGCGCGAGGAGTCCGTCGGTTTTTCCGACCCGTACTTTATCGGCTACTTTGGCCTGTTCGTAAAAGAGGGCTCGCCCTACCAAAACGCGACCAAGCTCAGCGACTTCAGCGGTGCCACGGTGCTCGGCCAAAAGGACACCATGCTCGATACCGTCATCGACGAGATTCCGGGCGTTGTGCACAAGAACCCGGTCGATTCGGTCCCCACGGTGTTCTCGAATCTGCTGCAGGGCACGTGCGACGCCGTGACCTACAACACGGAGAACGAAAAGGGCTATATGGCCCAAAATCCCGGTATCGTCCCCATCCACTTTGCCGAGGGCGAGGGCTTTAAGCAGGAGGTCACGGCAAATGTCGGTTGCCGCAAGGGCTCGGACAAACTGCTTAAGCTCATCGACAAGACACTCAAGGGCATTAGCCAAGAGGAGCGCGACCAAATGTGGGACGCGTGCCTCGACCGTCAGCCGGCATAGGGAGGCAGCATGAAAGCCATCAACCGTCTGGCCTCCTTTATCAAGGCCGACCACCGTTATGTATACCTGGGCACGAGCGTTATCGCGGCGCTCGGCTTGGCATTTAGCCAGCGCAACCCCACGCCGCTGAGCTTTTTGGCGCCCACCGGCATCTTCCAGGATTGCCTTTGGGCGATTCTTTGGGCCTGGATCGTCGTGTCGGCGGCAGCGCTCGTCACCAAGGTTATGCACTGGAGCGACTATCGCGAAAAGTCACCGTTTGCATCCGAGCGTTTCCGTCGCGGCGCGCGCCTGGGCAGCTATGTCGTGGTCGTCATCGCGGCGATCTTCTTTGTCGACCGCTGCGTCATGTCGTTTATCGATCTGGTGCAGGTGAGCATTGTCTCGGATTCCAACCCCAGCGACTTTTTGTCGAGCTTGGTCTACATGACCTACAAGAGCGGCGACTTCTTCATCCGTGGCATCGAGATCACCATCGCGCTTGCCACCTTCGGCACCGTCATCGCATTCTTCCTGGCGCTGCTCTTTGTGTTCCTGCGTATTCAGACCTTCGACCGCGTAGACAACGACCTGGTGCGCTTCTTTAAGAGCATCGGCCGCGGCTTTGCGACCGTCTACTCCACCATCGTGCGCGGCACGCCCATGATGGTCCAGGGCCTGCTCATCTATTACGCGGGCTTCACCGTTTTGCGCGGCATGGGCTTCGAGACTGCCCAGGCCAACCAGATTTGGAGTACCTTCACCGCCGGCCTCGTCACCATCTCGCTCAACTCCACCGCCTACATGATGGAGGTCCTGCGCGGCGGCATCGAGTCCATCGATCCCGGCCAGGCCGAGGCAGCGCGCTCGCTGGGGCTTTCGCAGTGGCAGGCTATGCGCAAGGTCGTGTTCCCCCAGGGCATTAAAAACGCGATTCCGGCGCTCACCAACGAGCTCATCATTAACATCAAGGATTCGTCGGTGCTCTCGGTCATCGGCGTGTTCGACCTTATGTACGCTACTACCACGGTCGCCGGCGTGTACTACCGCCAGATGGAGGTCTACTGCGTGGCGCTCGTGGTCTACCTGATCCTGACGCTCGTGGCGAGCCGCCTGCTCGAGGCCTTTGGCAAAAAGCTCGGCGCCGAGGCTCCTGCCACGCTGCCCAGCTCTAACTAGGCTTAAGACGAGGAGAATCATCATGGCAGATACCGCCACTACCGGCACCGCGGCCGCCGCACAAACTAAAGAGTCACTCATCCGCGTCGAGGGCCTGCGCAAGAGCTTCGGCTCGCTCGAGGTGCTCAAGGGTATCGACTTGTCCGTCAATCCCGGCGAGGTCGTCACCATCATCGGTGCTTCGGGTTCGGGCAAATCGACCTTTCTGCGCTGCCTCAACCTGCTCGAGACCCCGGACGCGGGCCACATCTGGTTCCACGGCCAGGACCTTACGGCCGAGCGCTGCAATATCAATAAACTCCGCGAGGACATCGGCATGGTGTTCCAGGGCTTTAACCTGTTCAACAACATGGATGTGCTCGACAACTGCACGCTCGCGCCCGTCACGCTCAAAAAGATGAGCAAGGCCGAGGCCGAGAAGGTCGCGATGGAGCATCTGGCGAGCGTGGGACTCGAAAAGTTCGCGCACGCCGCCGTGGGTCGCCTGTCCGGTGGCCAAAAGCAGCGCGTGGCCATCGCTCGCGCCCTGTGCATGAGTCCGCAGATCATGCTGTTCGACGAGCCGACTTCGGCACTCGACCCCGAGATCGTGGGCGAGGTGCTCGAGGTCATGCGCAAGCTCGCGGCCGACGGCATGACCATGGTTGTCGTCACGCACGAGATGGCCTTTGCCCGCACGGTGTCCGACCGCGTGGTCTTTATGGACAAGGGCGTGGTGCTCGAGGACGCCGCGCCGGCCGAGCTCTTTGGCAACCCCAAACATCAGCGCACTCGCGAGTTCCTCTCTCGCTATCTCGAGGACAAATAACCGGCGCAAACGCCTGCGTTGCAGGGCCGCTCCCGTGGGGCGGCCTTTGTCGTCACAATCGAAAGGATGTCATGGCCGAGGTTTGGCGCTTCTTTGCGCATGAGGACGATTTTGCCGATATGGACGAGGCCGGCGCGTGCGAGCGCTTGGGCCGCGTGCTGTCGTTTCCGACCATCTCGAGCATGGATGCCGAGGCGGTGGACTGGCAGCCCTTCGACGACCTGCGCGCCTATATGCAGCAGACCTGGCCGCGCGTGTTTGCGGCGGGCGAGGTCGAGCTTATCGACCACTCGCTGTTGGTGACGCTTGGCGGTTCCGACTCCGCCCTCAAACCCGTCATGCTCATGGGCCACATGGACGTGGTCCCCGTGGTGCCGGGTACCGAGGCCGACTGGACGCACGCCCCCTTTAGCGGACAGGTGGACGACACCTACATTTGGGGTCGCGGCGCTATCGACATGAAGGATCAGGTCGCAGGCATTCTCGAGGCGGTTGAGTATGCGTTGGCGCACGGCTGGGAGCACAAGCGTTCGCTGTTGCTCGCCTTTGGCCAGGACGAGGAAACCACGCAGTACGGCGCTGGAGCTATCGGCCGCGTGCTCGAGGAGCGCGGTGTTGAACTTGAATATCTGATCGACGAGGGTGACTACCGTATTGTTTCGGCTGCCGAGTACAACGCGGGCGAGGGTTGGCTCATGCACGCCGACCTGGCTGAGAAGGGTTATGCCGACATTGTGCTCAAGACAAAGAGCGCGGGTGGGCATTCTTCCAACCCCTACGGCGGCACGTCGCTCGAGGTGTTGAGCCGTGCCATCACCGCAATCTGCGATATCGAGTGGCCGACGCGCGTGACCGATCTGCTTGCCGCGCAGCTTGTCGAGCTGGGGCTCTACACGGCGGATGAGATTGCCGCCAACGGGGATGCCATCGTGCGCGAGTGCCTCGCCAGCAAAAAGCTCTATCCGCTGGTGACGACCACCTGCGCGCCCACGCAGATCGAGGGAGGCAGCGCCGGCGCCAACGTAATGCCGCAGGATATGTGGGCCAACATTAACTTCCGCATGCTCGAGGGCACGAGCGTGGCCGACGTTGTGGCGCGCTGCCGTGAGGCGGTTGCCGGGGCGGACCTTGCCGGTCGTGTCGAAGTGGAGCTGGGCCCCGGCAGCTCCGAGCCCTCGCCGTCCCCGCGCATCGGTGGTCCCGGCCTCGAGGCGGTTCGCTCCATCGCCGCCCGCTATTTCCGCGATCCAAAGGGGACGGAGGAAAACGGATCATCCGAGCCGTTGGCGATTGTTCCCTCGACCGTGATCGGCGCGACCGACGCTGCCAACTACCAGCACATTTGCTCCGAATGCATTCGTTTTTCGGCGTTTGTGGTCGACGATGACGAGTGCGACCGCGGCGTCCACGGCACCAACGAGCGCATCACCCGCCGCGCCTACCTCCAGGGCGTACGCTTCCTCATCGCCCTGCTCCATACGCTCTAGAATCCGACAAAGGGACTCTCCCTTTGTCGCATTCCGTGCGGGTTATATGCAGGTATGCCTGCGCACGCTATCATGTATGGGTTAGACCGCAACTATGTACCTCATACGCGAAGGGATGCGCATGTATCTGAAGATCGACATGTTCTAGCTGGGCTTACCCCCGCAGTGGCGCCGCGCGCCCCATCAACTCTGCCGATTTTCGCCTTCACGCACATAAAGGAGTCCCGCCATGCGCGACAAGCTCGAAAAGATCATTAAGGCCTACGAGGAGCTCGAGAAGAAGCTTTCCGACCCAGCCGTCGCCTCCGATATCAAGGAGTTCACGCGTCTCAACAAGGAGTACGCGCACCAGTCCGACCTCATCGCTGCCTCGCGCGAGTACATCGGCGCGCTCGATGACATCGAGGCTGCCAAGGAAATGCTCCACGATACTACCGATGCCGATGAGAAGGAGATGCTCCAGATGGACATCTCCGAAAACGAGGCCAAGCTTCCCCAGCTCGAGGAAGACATCAAGTACATGCTCATCCCGAGCGACCCCAACGACGACAAGAACACCATCGTCGAGATTCGCTCCGCCGCCGGTGGCGACGAGGCGGCCATCTTCGCCGGCGACCTGTACAAGATGTATCAGCGCTTCTGCGAGTCGCGCGGCTGGAAGACCACCGTGCTCGACTCCAGCCCCAGCGAGGCCGGCGGCTTTAAGTCCATCGAGTTCAAGGTCGAGGGCGACCGCGTCTACTCCGTCATGAAGTTCGAGTCCGGCGTGCACCGCGTCCAGCGCGTTCCCAAGACCGAGTCCCAGGGTCGCATCCAGACCTCCACGGCAACCGTCGCCGTGCTTCCCGAGGCCGAGGAGATCGACGTTCAGATCAACCAGTCCGACCTGCGCATCGATACCTACTGCGCCTCCGGTCCTGGCGGTCAGTGCGTTAACACCACTTATTCCGCCGTGCGCATCACCCACCTGCCCACCAACACCGTGGTGCAGTCGCAGGAACAGCGCTCCCAGATCCAGAACCGCGAAGTCTGCATGCAGATGCTGCGCGCCCGTCTGTACGAGATGGAGCTCGAGAAGCAGCAGGCAGAGCTCGGTGCCGAGCGCCAGAGCCAGATCGGCCACGGCAACCGTTCCGAGAAGATCCGTACCTACAACCAGCCCCAGGACCGCGTGACCGATCACCGCATCGGCTTCAACTCCACCTACAACGGCGTCCTTCTGGGCGACCAGCTCGGCACCGTCATCGAGGCACTCGCCGCCGCCGAGCGAGCCGAGAAGCTGGCACAGGCCGTTTAGGTTCCGCCGTTCTACCGAACGGCGGACCGGCCGACGCTGCGCGCCGCCCAGTGCGACAATTTGTCATTCAAAAGGCAAGGCATGACCAGAAGGTCTATGCCTTGCCTTTTTCATGCCAACTTGTTCGCTCTGGACGTCGCTCGCTGGCATTGCCAAAACATCGGCGTTTCCTTGGTTGTCAAATGATCCGTAGGGAGTCATTGGGCACATTGCTTTGAGATGTTATTCAATCGGTTCTGATGGCCTTTGAGCTGCTTGCCTGCTAAAAGCAATTAACGATATCTATCCGCTACCGAAAATAATGCTCAAAAAATCGTCCAAGAAGTCGCGGGGCCCTTTTTGGTGCGTCGCGCGTCAAGCGATGTGGCAAGTTCTTGGTTAGATATTGGTCAGTTTTGGGGCAACCTTGCCAAAAGCTTGACGAATGCAAATTTAGACGTCAGCGAATGAACACTTTGAGCGAGCTCGGTGCAAAATTCTGGGCTGATTCTCGATAATCGCCTTCAATCGCCCCTTGCCAAGCGCTGGCCTCGCTTACAATCTGCTCCGACATTCGCGCGCCGTCCGGCGCTTAAGAGGGGAGGGCCCCATGGCAAACGAGATTTGGACCATCAAGCGTTGTCTCGAGTGGACCAAGGAGTACCTGGCCGAGCGCGGCGAGGAGCACCCCCGTCTTTCTGCCGAGTGGCTGCTGTGCGCCGCCACGGGCCTGGCGCGCATTGACCTATATATGCGTATGGACGAGACGCTTAACGCGGCCCAGCTCGAGACCATGCATGCGGCCGTTGTCCGCCGCGCTAAGGGCGAGCCGCTGCAATACATCACGGGCAGCACGCAGTTTCGCATGATCGACGTCGCGTGCGCCCCCGGTGTGCTCATTCCGCGCCCCGAGACCGAGATGCTCGTCGAGGAAGTCCTCAATTATCTGGATGCCGAGGTACTGAGCCCCGAGGCCGCTGCCCGTCAGCGTGTTGAGCTGCCTTGGAACGATGAGGTCGAGGAGGCACGCAAGGCCGAGGCCGCATTGGCCGACGAGCGAGCGACGGCCGAGCGCCGTGCCGCCAACCTCACAGCTGCCGACGAGGCGGCGCTAGGCGGCGATGTGCTGGGCAGTCGCGCTTATGCCGAGGAACTGGCCGATCGCGAGGCCGAGGAAGCCGCCGCGCAGGCGGCAGAAGCCGAAGCGGCAGAAGCAGAGGCCATGGAAACCCCCGAGCCCGAGCTCGACGAATACGGCATCGCCATTGAGGACAACGACCAACAGGCGACTCCCGCGCAAGATGCCGCCGAGGCCAACGTATCTGCCCCAGCCGAGCCCCGCACTGCCCGCGTTCTCGAGGTCGGCTGCGGCACGGGCTGCATTTCGCTCTCCCTTGCCTGGGAGCGCCGCGGCCACGTTACCTGCACTGCTACCGATATCGAGCCGCGCGCCATCGATCTGGCCACCAAAAACCGTGATGCGCTTGGCCTCACGTCCGACGAGGTCGCCTTCAGCCTCACAAACCTGGTGAGTTCCATTCCCCGCGAAGAGTGGGGCACCTTTGATGTGCTCGTCTCCAACCCACCTTACATCCCGACCGACGTCATGCGCTCGCTGCCGCATGAGGTCAAGGACTTTGAGCCCGATCTGGCGCTCGAGGGCGGTGCCGACGGTCTCGATATCTTCCGCCGCCTGCTCAACGCGGCGCCCTACATGCTGCGTGCCGGCGGCCTGTTTGCCTGCGAGCTCTACGAGGGCGCGCTCGACGCCGCGGCCGAGCTCTGTCGTCAAGCAGGCCTTTCGGACGTGCGTATCGTCCACGACCTCACCGATCGCCCCCGCATTGTCCGAGCCATCGTCACCGAGCCCAAGCAACGCCAGTAATATTTATTAACTGGTTAGCAAAAATTATAAAGTAGTTTATAATTAGGACGGCTGAAAGAGGTCGGCCCATGCAACCTCCTACCTTTCGGGAAATCATTGCCCTACTCAAGCACGATGGATTCGTGAAGGTCGCGCAAGTCGGTAGTCATGCTAAGTATGTTTCTGGTGACCGCGTTGTCACCGTGAACGGCTCTGGTGGTGATCGACCAAAGAAGGGCACGTGGGCAAGTATTCGTCGCCAAGCTGGATGGTAGTTGGAGGCAAAATGAGGCAGCGATTTACCTATGACTGCGTTCTCATAAAAGAAGACGATGGTTACTGCGCTAACTTCCCGCAGATTCCCGGCGCCTTTGCCGATGGCGATACGCGCGAAGAAGCGATTGCCCATGCCACCGAGGCACTGATGGCGTTTTTGGCCGACGACCTCAACAACGGTTTGACTCCGGCAGGGTACGAACGCTCGGCCGAGGTCGTGGCCCTTTCAGTCGAAATCGACCACGAGGACGCTCGGGAAGCGGCGTGCCGAACATTTAAAGACGCAGCGCTGGACCTCAAAGTCTCCGCTCCGCGGATTACCGCGCTGGTCAAAGCCGGAAAGCTCGATGTTGAACTCGTCGACGGCCGTCGGATGATAACGATAGACAGCATCGAGCGTTACGCCGCCCAAGAACGTCACGCCGGCAGGCCAAAGAAGTTCGTCGCAGTCCAATAACCCCCTCACTTTCACCGACTACTAGAGCCGCTCACCAAACCAACATGCGCTCTGGGCAAATAGGTTGAACGTTTCGTGCGAGAATGCCCCACAGTAAACAAACTTGCACCAGAGCGTAAGGGGCTGGCATACACATGCAGACGGTCTATCGGGTATACGAGGGAACGCGCGAGCCGCATCGGCTTGCCGTCGAGCGCACGGCCGAGGTGCTCGGCCGC
>ERZ835980.1471-NODE-1471-length-25825-cov-5.673846_pt1 | contig 25825 bp, 24 predicted proteins | sample MGYA00519943_ERZ835980 | MGnify/ENA primary metagenome ERZ835980 (study PRJEB31850, sample SAMEA3708791) | human gut metagenome | biome: human gut; feature: human-associated habitat; material: faeces | place: China | collected 2014 ... | reverse complement strand
AATGAGATTTCGCGCTCTGCGGAGCGCGACAAGAGCTACGCGCTCTTGACTGCGCAAGCCTCCCCAAAGGCTTGACCTAAACTTTAATGGGTTGGCGAAAACTTTATTACAGCGAAAAATTATTGAAAGCAAAAAAGCAAAAGAATACAATAAATAAAGAGGAACAAAAAATGAGAGCATACGAAAGATTTCTGAAATATGTCGCTTTCCCGACGATGTCAGACCCGGAAAGCGAAAGCGTACCTTCCACCAAAAAGCAGCTCGCACTGGCGGAAACTCTGGCAGCCGAACTGCGTGAAATGGGGCTTGTCGGCGTTGAAATAAGCGAATACGGCTATGTTTACGCTTCGCTTCCCGCAAACTGTGATAAGGAACTGCCGACAATCGGTTTCATATCGCATATGGACACATCAAGCGAAGCCGCAGACGAGCCTATCCGCTCCCGCATAGTAAAATATACGGGCGGCGACATACTTTTAAATGAAGAAAAAGGCATATATATGCGCATCTCCGACTATCCTTATCTTGCCGATTATGCGGGCGACGAGCTCATCGTCACCGACGGCACAACGCTCCTCGGAGCCGACGACAAGGCGGGCATAGCCGAGATTATGACAGCGCTCGAAAAGCTCATCTCCGAAAACATCCCGCACGGCGAGATAAAAATAGCCTTCACGCCGGATGAGGAGATAGGCAGAGGTGCAGATCACTTCGATGTTGCCCACTTCGGCGCGGATTATGCCTACACTGTCGACGGCGGCGCGCTCGGCGAGCTTGAATATGAAAACTTCAATGCGGCAGGCGCACTTGTCACGATACACGGCGTTTCCATTCATCCCGGCAGTGCCAAGGACAGAATGAAAAATGCAATCCTCATCGCGGGAGAATACAATTCCATGCTCCCCGAAAATGAAATTCCCGCAAAAACCGAGGGCTATGAGGGCTTCTTCCACCTCTATCATATCGAGGGCGAGACGGAAAACACCACAATGAAATATATCATCCGCGACCATGATGCCGAGAGCTTTGCCCGCCGCAAAGAGCTGATGAAAGCTACCGGTGAGGCAATAAACCGCATTTTCGGCGACGGCACGGCTGAGGTAAAAATCACGGATTCCTATCGCAATATGCGCGAAATGATAGAGCCGCGCATGTATATCGTCGACCGCGCGAAAAAAGCGATGGCAGACTGCGGCGTTTCGGCAAAGATTGTCCCTATCCGCGGAGGCACAGACGGTGCGCGGCTTTCCTTCATGGGTCTGCCCTGTCCCAATCTCTGCACAGGCGGCGAAAATTTCCATTCCAGATTTGAATTTGTATCGGTTTCCGCTATGGACAAAATCTCCGATATCATAGCAAAGATAGCGGAAAATCTCACACGCGACTGAACGGAGGCGTATAAATGAATATTGTTATCATAGGCTCGGGCAAAATAGGCGATTCCATCTGCGAACAGCTCGCCCGCGAAGGGCACGATGTCACGCTCATAGACAAAACCTCGGATATCCTCGGCACGACGGCAAATCAGCTTGATATAATGTGCGTTGAGGGCGACGGCGCGATGCGCTCCACGCTGATTGAGGCGAATGCGGGCGGTGCCGACCTTGTTATAGCCTGCACGGGCAGCGATGAAACAAATATGCTCTCATGCCTGATGGCAAAAAAGCTCGGTGCCCGGCGCACCGCCGCCAGAGTGCGCAATCCCGAATATTACAAGCAGATAGACTTCATCAAAAACGATCTCGGCATAGATGTCGCCATAAATCCCGAGCTTATCACGGCAGAGGAAATATGCCGCGTATTTATCTTCCCTGCGGCGCTGAAAATAGAGGTTTTTGCGCGCGGCAGAGCCGAGCTCGTGGAATTTAAAATAGACGAGGGCAGTCCGCTTGACGGAATAACGCTCTCCGCACTCTCGCATGAGGTCAAGGTAAAAGCGCTCGTTTGCGCCGTTCAGCGCGGCGAGGAGGTCTATATACCGAAGGGCGATTTTCGCCTGCTCGCAGGCGACAGAATTCATGTTTCCGCCTCACATAAGGATATCGAGGGCTTTCTGCGTGCCATCGGCGGCTTCCGCGAAAAGGTAAAAACCTCTATGATAGTCGGCGGCGGCAGAATAGGCTATTATCTCGCGGCGCTTCTGCTCTCGGCGGGTATTCATGTCAAGATAATCGAGCGCGACGAGGCTTTTTGCAATGTGCTTGCCGCGGCGCTCCCCGAAGCTGCCGTGATAAACGGCGACGGCACGGATCAGAAACTTCTTTTTGAGGAAGGTATCGAGCATGCCGATTCTTTCGCGGCGCTGACGGGTATCGATGAGGAAAATATGGTCATTTCCCTCTTTGCCCAGAGCAGCGGCGTAGACAAGGTAGTGACAAAGATAAACCGCGATTCCTATATAGATATGGCAGGCAAGATGGGCATAGATTCCATAGTTTCGCCAAAGGACGTCACCTCCAGCCGCATGGTAAGCTATGCGCGCGCCATGGAAAATACCGTCGGCAGCAGCAATGTGGAAAATATGTATAAGATTCTCGGCGGAAGCGTCGAGGCTCTGGAATTCATCATCCGCGACAGCGACGCTCCCTATATCGGCAAGCCGCTCAAGGAGCTCCGCCTGAAAGAAAATTCGCTTATCGGCTGTATCGTGCGCAACAGAAAATCCATCATCCCGAACGGCGATACGGAAATTCAGCTCGGCGACAGCGTTATACTCGTTACCACCGACAGCAGATTCAATGATTTGAAGGACGCTTTTAATATATGAATTACAAATCGGTCTATAATATCGTTTGCAGAATGCTCGCCGTAGAGGCGGTGCTTCTGCTCATTCCCGCGGGTGTTTCTCTCGCCTACGGAGAAATGCGGAGCTTCTTCTGCTTTCTGATAACCGCAGGAATAACAGCGGTGCTCAGCATACCTGCAATAATAATTTTCCGAAAAGGCGGCAGGCATGCGCTCTATGCCAAGGAAGGTCTCGTGACAGTTTCGCTTGCATGGATACTCTGGTCGGCTTTGGGCGCGCTTCCCTTCGTGCTTGAGGGCTGCATCCCGAACTATATCGATGCGCTTTTTGAGACTGTTTCGGGCTTTACCACGACAGGCGCGTCCATACTCAAAAACATCGAGGCTCTGCCTAAAGGAATGCTTTTCTGGCGCAGCTTTACTCACTGGATAGGCGGCATGGGCGTGCTTGTATTTGTCATGACCATCGTTCCGCTCTCCGATGACCATTCCATGCTGCTCATGCGTGCCGAAATGCCGGGTCCCACAGTCGGCAAGCTCGTGCCCAAGGGTAAATCGACGGCAAAAATTCTTTATCTCATCTACATATGTATGACGCTTGCCGAGATAGTATTTCTGCTTTTCGGCGGTATGAGCGTCTTTGACGCATTCATTCACGCTTTCGGAACGGCAGGCACGGGCGGTTTTTCCTCATATAATGCGAGCATAGCGCATTTCAACAGCATCTATATAGAAATGGTGATCGCCGCATTCATGCTCCTTTTCGGAATAAATTTCAATATTTATTTCTTTATACTTATCCGTAAAATAAAGGGTGTGCTGCACAATGACGAATGGAAGGTCTATCTCTCGATAATCGCCGTGGCAACGGGAATCATCGCCGTGGCGACGCTCGGCATCTACGGCGCCTTCGGCACTTCTCTGCGATATGCGTTTTTTCAGGTTGTCTCGTTTATCACGAGCACGGGATATGTCAGCACAAGCTTCGTCGCATGGCCGGCTGTATGCCGTTCGATACTGCTGATGCTGATGGTTATCGGTGCATGCGCAGGCTCCACGGGCGGCGGTCTTAAAGTTTCCCGCGCGATAATTCTTTTCAGGGGACTGAAAAAGGAGCTTCATCAGATGCTCCATCCCAAGGCGGTTTCCCATGTGAAAATGGACGGTGCCATAGTCGACGAAAAGGTAGTGAAAAGCGCCGCGATATATTTCTTCGCGCTCTTTGCGATAATCGGCGCTTCGGCTTTTGCCGTGTCGATAGACAATCTCAGCCTCGAGACAAATCTCTCGGCAGTTCTCTCCTGCACGGGAAATACAGGTCCCGCTTACGGCGCGGCATCGAGCAATTTCGCATGCTTCTCATGGTTTTCGAAAGTGGTTCTCTCGCTCGATATGCTCTTCGGCAGACTGGAGATATTCCCTCTGATTATAGCGCTCACCCCGAGCGTATGGAAAAAGAAATTTTTCTGATACGGTAAAACAAAACATAATAAAAAACAGCGTTTCTGCCGCAAAGCACGGGCGGAAACGCTGTTTTTGTTTTTATTTTAATTTTTTCGTCGCGGCGAGCAGTCCGCCGAACATCCGGAGGTTTCCTATGCTTATCCATGCGCAGGAAACGGCGTTTGTAAAAGGATAATTCCCGATCAAACCGATAAGCATTGCCCCCGTCACGCCCATGGCATGGAAAAACAGCACTGCGGGATTTTGCCTGTTTCCGAATGTTTCAAATAGCATATTGCGTCCCCCCGAGCTTTCGGATTATTTCTTCAGATATCCGCCGCAGTCCTTTTCCAGCTCCTGCCATACGGGATATTTTGCTCCGTTTTCATCATAGAATTTCTTCAAATCGCAATTGAGCGCGCTCATCTCGTCGACGGCATTCATGGCATGGTCGGAGGCGCATATCTTGCCGAGTGCCGTCGCGCACATGAGTTTGAAGAAGCGCAGGCAGGTTTTGCGGTATTTGGCGCTCTCAAAATCCTTGTCGCCCGCAGGCAGTATCTCATGCCCCGCATTTTTTATGGCGCGGTAGCCCTCGATATTTGCGTCGATAAGCTTATTCAGATATGCCGTATTTCCCTTGAGTTTTTTCAGATTGCCGTCGGTTTTGTAGCAGGCAAACGCCGCGGGAATAACAAATGCGGCATGGCAGAGAAGATAATCGCCCACATTCGGCTCATAGACAACCTTGAATTTCGTGCCGTCAAAAATCTGCCCTATCAGCTTTTCGTTTGAGGGCGCGCCCGCCATCTGACCGATAGTTATCTTCCTGAGGTCTATCGATTTCACGCAGTCGCTCTCGCGATGTCCCGCAGAAAGCGCAAAGGCAAACATCACATTTTTCTCCGGAAATGACCCTGCAAGAGCCGCCGCACTCACATTGTTGCCGACAAAGACGATGTTTTTCGTCCCGTTTGCATGCAGAGTATCTTTTATCGCATCAATCTGCGTATAGCGCATGACGACGAAGATAACATCGTATTTATCCTCCGGCTTAAGCTCCGTCACCACGGGAATGCGGCTTACCGATACGCGCGGCGAAAATTTATCCTTTATCCGCAGACCGTTTTTCTGAATTTCCTCTGCCCATTTTCCTCTTGCAAGCAGTGTCACATCCTTTCTCGCGCGCAGAAAATTTCTCGCGAGATTGCAGCCGAGCACGCCTGCACCGAATACCAGAATTTTCATGACCTGATTCCCTCTTTTCGATTTTTTCTTTTGAAGTTCAGTTAGTTCAGGCTAACCGCGCCGTTTTCGAAAAGCCGCCTCCCGGCAGCTTCCGATTTTTTTAGTAGCCTTGTCGCTTTTCTTTAATTATTATATCACAAGGAAATTATTTTTTCAATAGTTATTTTGTCTTTTTCTCATGGCGCAGTAGCGTGTCTATAACATCATAGATGCGCTCGCGTCCCGCCTTGTCAAGACTGTTTATCGATGCGGCTCTCGCCGATGTGTCGGCGAAAAGCTGTGCCTGCAAAACATCCGCCAGCAGAAAATCGGCTGATACCTCCAGAACATTTGCGATGCGGATAAAGGTTTCGAGCCTCGGCACCTTTTCACCGCGCTCAATCATGCCCGTATAAGCAATGCTCAATCCGATTTTCTCGGCAAAAGCCTCCTGACTCCAGCCCTTTTCTTCCCTGCAGGTACGAATCCTCTTTCCGATGCTCGCTTTATTCATATTATCCACCGCCTTTTGGTTATGATACTTACACTTTTAGATTTACAGCTCGGGCGCAGGCTCGGCAGGCGGTATTATCAGCTTTTTATAACTTATGATAAAGCATATTATCTCCGCTATCGCCGTGATTGTCCACGAGAAAATATACAGCAGATAAAGCGACGGGATTGTATGGAAATGAGCAAAAACCGTATATATCCACGCCACGCGGAATACGCATGAACCCATGATAACGATGATTGTCGGCGCGAGGCTCTTGCCGATACCGCGGCAGGCGGCAATGGTGCAATCCATGAAAGCACTGACGGCATATGAGAAACACATTATCTGTGTACGCTGAAGTCCTGCCTCGATGACAGCCTCATCGTTTGCGAAAAGGGAAAGAAATTCTCTGCCGAAAAGGAAGAGCGCACCGCCGAGCACCGCGCCCGCGATGAAAGAATACACTATGCCGATGAAATAGCTTTTCAGCACGCGTTCTCTCTTGCCCGCGCCGAGATTCTGCCCCATGAAAGTTGAACATGCGGTATAGAACGCCGCCATTACATTATATATAATGGCATCGGAATTTGCGGCGGCGGAATTTCCCTCTACCATGACGGAATCAAAGGAATTGACCGCGCCCTGTATAAAGAGATTGGCAACGGCAAAGATGGCATTCTGAAGTCCCGCGGGAATGCCGAGCCCGAGGATGCGTTTGCTCTCGGTTTTGTCAAGCCCGCCTTTAAGGTCGCCAAGGCAGAATTTGCAGTCATTATCCTGACGCGCCATATGTATGAGAATAAGCCCTGCGGATACATATTGCGTTATGATGCTGGCGAGTGCGACGCCGTCCTCTGCCATTTTGCAGACGATGACGAAAAACAGATTGAAAATAACATTCAGAATACCCGCAATCATAAGATATACAAGCGGGCGCTTCGTATCTCCGTTTGCACTGAGCACGCCGTTTCCGAAATTGAAGATTCCGAGCGCAGGCATACCGAGCGCATAGATGCGGAAATAAAGCACGGCGCCCTCGATAAGGTCATCCTTTGTGCCGAGCAGTTCCAGCATGAACCGCGCGGAAATAAGGCAGAGCACCGTTATGATACAGCCTGTTGCCAGACATATCACAAACGAGGTGCGTATGGAAGCGGATGTGCGCGCCTTGTCTCTTGCGCCGAGATGATGCGCAACCTGAACATTGACAGCACTTCCCATTCCGATGAGAAAGCCTGTGAAAAGAGAAACGAGAATCGTTGTGGAACCGACGGCTCCCAAAGCTTCCGCGCTTGAGAATTTGCCGACAACAGCCACATCCGCCATATTGAAAAGCACCTGCAAAAGCTGAGAAAGCATGAGCGGAATGCTGAAAAGAAGCATATTTTTCCAGAGAGAGCCCTGCGTCATCTGAATTTCGCCGCGCTCTCTTCCGACAGCAGAAGAGCGATTTGCCATATATGAATATCCTCCGAAAAATTACATGCCGCGCTCGGAATCGTCCCCCGCCGCGCACAACAGCATATTATATCATGGAGAATGTCGATTTTCAAGAGGGAAAGTAAAAAAGTTCCGCCCGCAGGCGCAGTGTTACAATTGATGTGAGACTGCACCCGAAATTCCGATATTTTTTTAAATGCCTATTGACACGGTAGGATTTAAGTGATATAATTCCTACCGTAAAGGTAGGCTATTGCGGATAAGGAGGAATGTTTCGTGATGATTTCGACAAAAGGGCGCTACGCCTTGTGCGTCATGCTCGATATGGCAAAGCACGGCAGCAGCGAATGGCAGTGCCTGAGCGACATTGCCCGGCGCCAGCAGCTCTCCAAAAAATATCTGGAGAGCATCATGGCTGCCCTGATTCGTGCAAATCTGGTTGAGAGCGCACTGGGAAAAGCGGGCGGCTATCGCCTGACGCGTTCTCCCGAGGACTATCCCGTGGGTGAAATTTTACGGGCGGCAGAGGGAAACCTCTCGCCTATCTCATGTCAGTCCGAGGGTGAATCGGTCTGCGGTCACTCATGCAACTGCGATGCGCGGCTTTTCTGGCAGGGACTGGAAGAGCAGATAAACGCTTATATCGACAGCTGTACTTTAGCGCAGCTTATGTGAGCAAATATAAATAATCTGCCGCCACTGCGGCACGGTAAAAAACAAGGTGGTTCAATTATGAGTAAAGAGCTTTTAAAGATTCGGAATCTGCATGTTTGCGTCGAGGATAAAGAAATTCTTCACGGCGTGAACCTGACTGTCGGGCATGATGAAACCCATGTGCTCATGGGACCCAACGGCACCGGCAAATCCACGCTCGGCTATGCCGTCACAGGCAATCCGGCTTACAGTATCACTTCCGGTTCCGTCGTTTTTGACGGCGAGGATATCACGGAGCTTCCGGTAAACGAACGGGCAAAAAAGGGCATTTTTCTGTCTTTTCAGAATCCGCTCGAGGTGCCGGGCGTTACGCTGAGCGCATTCATCCGCAGTGCGCTTGAGCAGAGGACGGGCAGTCGCCTGCGCCTGTGGGATTTCAGGAAGAAACTCAGTGAAACCATGGCACTGCTGAATATGGACGAGAGCTATGCTGAGCGCGACCTGAATGTCGGTTTTTCCGGCGGAGAGAAGAAAAAGGCGGAAATCCTGCAGATGCTGATGCTGGAGCCGAAGCTTGCCATTCTGGATGAGACGGACTCAGGTCTTGATGTCGATGCCGTCCGCACCGTCAGCGAGGGCGTGCGCCTCTTCCGCGAGAGAACGCACGGTTCGCTCCTTATCATCACCCATTCCACCCGCATTCTCGAGGCACTGCATGTGGACGCGGCTCATGTGATGGAGGACGGAGTCATCGTCCGCAACGGTGATGCCGGACTTATTGAGGAAATCAACGAACACGGCTTCGGCAGCCTGAAAGAAGTCTGAATCGGGAGGTTCCTTGCATGACAGAACAGAAAGAAAAAACCTATGTGGAGGATGTGGACCGCAGTGTCTACGATATCCGTGACGAGGAGCACGACGCATACCGCATGGAATCCGGTCTGACACCGGAGATAGTGGAAAAGCTCTCCAAAGAAAAGGACGACCCGATATGGATGCAGCAGTTCCGTCTCGAATCCCTCCAGATTTATAACGAAATGAAAATTCCCGATTGGGGTCCCTCCATCGATGGCTTGGATATGGCTCATATCGCGACCTATGTCCGCCCCAACACAAAAATGCGCAACGACTGGAAGGATGTGCCGGACGACATCAAGGAAACCTTTGAGCGGCTCGGTATTCCGCAGGCGGAGCGCAAGTCGCTCGCAGGCGTGGGTGCGCAGTACGACTCCGAGCTTGTATATCACAATGTCAAGGATTCCGTCGCCGCAGAGGGCGTGGTATATACCGACATGGAAAGCGCCCTGAAAGGCGAATATGCCGACATGGTGCGCAAATATTTCATGAAGCTTGTGACGCCGCGCGACCATAAGTTTGCGGCGCTTCACGGCGCGGTGTGGTCAGGCGGCTCGTTTGTGTATGTGCCAAAGGGCGTGCATCTGTCGATTCCCCTGCAATCATATTTCCGCCTCAATGCCAAGGGCGCAGGTCAGTTTGAGCATACGCTCATCATCGTGGACGAGGGCGCAAGCCTGCACTTCATCGAGGGATGCTCCGCGCCGAAATACAATGTGGCAAATCTCCATGCCGGTTGCGTGGAGCTGTATGTAAAGAAAGGAGCAAAGCTCCGCTATTCCACCATTGAAAACTGGTCGAAAAATATGTACAATCTGAATACCAAGCGCGCGCTGGTCGAGGAGGGCGGAACAATCGAGTGGATTTCCGGCTCATTCGGCTCGCATGTGGGCTGTCTGTATCCCATGAGCATCCTGAAAGGCGACAATTCCCGCATGGAGTTTACCGGAGTCACCTTTGCCGGAGCGGGACAGAATCTCGATACCGGCGCAAAGGTCGTTCATGTCGGCAAAAATACAAGTTCCTATATGAATACCCGCTCCATCAGCAAGAGCGGCGGCATCAGTACATTCCGCAGCAGTGTGGTGGTGGAAAAGAGCGCGAAAGGCGCGAAATCGTCCGTATCGTGCCAGTCGCTGATGCTGGATTCGGAGTCGCGCTCCGATACCATCCCCGCGATGGACATCCGCACAAAGGACGCGGCAATCGGTCACGAGGCAAAAATCGGCGCCATCAGCAACGAGGCAGTATTTTACCTGATGAGCCGCGGCATGAGCGAGGAAGACGCACGCGCGCTGATCGTCAGCGGCTTTGCCGACAATGTTTCAAAAGAGCTTCCCGTTGAATACGCGGTGGAAATGAACAACCTCATCCGCCTGGAGATGAAAGGCAGCATCGGCTGAAAGGAGTACGGATATGAGCGAAAAAATTTTAATAAACAAGCTCCCGACCCGCACATGGAACAGACTCGGCGTCAACGAAACGCCAATTGTCTGGGGGCAGACCGAGGATTTGGGAGCAGAACAAATCACCGCCGCAGGGCAGACCGAGCGTCTTGAAATTTCGGACTGTGCCGATGCCGAATACAGCGGGAAAACCGTGAATATTCACGCTCACGAGGGGCAGACCGTCACCGTTTTCGAAACGCTGAAAGCGGAAAAGAACCTGCTTGTCCGCACGGCGCTCCATATTGAAAAGAACGCAAAAGTGCGGCTTGTGCAGATTCAGAATGCGGCGCAGGATTCGCTTCTGCGCCTGGAAACAAGCGGCGAGTGCGCCGAAAACGGTCAGGTGGAGCTGATACAGATTCTGCTCGGGCGCGGCGATGTGTACAGCGACGGGCATTTTGAACTGAACGGCGACGGGGCGGGCTTTAACGCAAGCATCGGCTATCTGGGTCAGAACAGCCGGACCATCGATATAAACCTTGCGGTGAATCACCACGGGCAGAAAACCACAAGCGAAATAAGTGCCGCAGGCGCACTGAAAGATAATGCCAGGAAAATTTTCCGCGGAACGATTGACTTCAGGCGCGGCTCGGCAGGCTCCGTCGGAAACGAGCAGGAGACCGTTCTGATGCTCGGCGACGGCGTCGTCAACAAGACAGTGCCATTGATTTTGTGCGCCGAGGAAAATGTTGTGGGCAACCACGGCGCGACCATCGGCGAACTGGACGAGGACACGCTGTTCTATTTTGAGAGCCGCGGCATCTCCGCCGAGGAAGCGGAAAATATCATGGCACGCGCCGCCATCGAGCGGCTGGCGCGCACAATAGGGGACGAAGCGGCGCAGACCGCCATCCTTGCCGAACTTGAGGAGGTGTTATAATGACGCATATATATCGGGACGACTTCCCGCTGCTGAAAAGTCAGAATATTGCCTATCTGGACAATGCCGCAACGGCACAGCGCCCGCAATGCGTGCTTGACGCCGTAACGGAATTTTACAGAACCGAGAATGCCAACCCGCTTCGCGGACTGTATCCGCTGAGCATCGCCGCAACGGAAAGCTATGAAAGCGCCCGCGAGGCTGTCCGCGCATTTCTTGGTGCGAAGAGCAGCAGAGAAATCATCTTCACAAGAAATTCCACCGAGAGTCTGAATCTTGTGGCTTACAGCTACGGGCTGTCTCATGTGAAAGAGGGAGACGAGGTGCTTGTCTCCATCATGGAGCATCACAGCAATCTTCTGCCGTGGCAGATGGTATGCCGCCGCACAGGCGCTGTTCTGAAATTTATGGAATGTGAGCCGGACGGCACACTGGATTTAAATAAAGTCGAATCCCTCATCACAGACAAAACGAAAATCGTAGCCTGCACTCATGTATCGAATGTGCTCGGCAGAGTGAATCCCATCCGCGAAATCGCGGCACTGGCACATAAAGCCGGTGCTGTCATGGTGGTTGACGGCGCGCAGAGTACGCCGCATATACCCGTGGATGTGCAGGCACTTGACGCGGATTTCTTTGTCTTTTCCGGTCACAAAATCTACGGTCCCATGGGAATCGGCGTTCTCTATGGCCGTGAGGAACTGCTAAGCGAAATGCCGCCGTTTCTCACAGGCGGCGAGATGATCGAATCGGTCACCCGCGACAGCGCGGTTTTTGCGGAGCTGCCGCAGAAGTTTGAAGCAGGTACGGTCAATGCCGCCGATGCCGTCGGGCCTCATGCGGCGATTGACTATGTAAAGAGCATCGGTTTTGATGAAATGCATCGGCAGGAAGCGGCACTGACCCGCCGCGCCATGGAGGGCATCCGGAAAATCCCCTGCGTACATGTTCTCGGGTCGGAAAATCCCGAGGAGCACTGCGGCATCATCACTTTCACGGTAGACGGTGTGCATCCTCACGATATCAGCGAAATTCTCGCCGACGACGGCGTAGCAATCCGCGCGGGGCATCACTGTGCTCAGCCGCTTCATGCATATCTCGGGCGTCCGTCCACGGCGCGGGCAAGTCTGGCATTTTACAATACGGAAGCGGATGTCGACCGTATGCTTGACAGTATTTCCACATTAAGGGAGCGAATGGGTTATGGAAAACAGAAGCTTTTATAATGAAATCCTTACCGAACACAATCTGCATCCGGAGTTCAAGCACGACCTGCCGGATGCCGATATTGTACTGGAGGGTGTAAATCCGAGCTGCGGCGACGATATTTTTCTCAAGCTGAAACTGGATGGCGATATCATAGCGGACGGTGCATTCGTCGGCGACGGTTGCGCCATTTCGCAGGCTTCGGCAGATATCATGCTTGGCATGATAATCGGGAAAAAGAAAGAAGACGCGCTGAAGCTGGGCGAAATTTTTTTGAAAATGATTCAGGGCGAGGCATCCGAGAAAGAGATTGACAGCCTGGAAGAAGCCTCGGCGCTTCGCGATATCGCCCATATGCCCGCGCGCGTCAAATGTGCGGTGCTTGGTTGGCGGACGCTGAAAGAAGCACTGAAAGAGCAGAAGTGACAGCGGCAAAAACCGTATGACAGGCGAGAGAGTTGAACCGCAGAATACACATCCTCCAAAAGCACAATTCGGGTTATCGCTCCGCCGTCGGTCTGTAACACGATAAAAGAAAAAACAGCCCGATGGACTGTTTCTCTTTTGTTTATATCAATTTGCCGAAAATTTGACAAAAAATATGGTTTTAATGTCATTTTACTTCTTCACTGTTCACTTTAGCGAAGGTACAGTGCTGTCAATAGTTTTTCTACACCTGAAAGTTCTATTAAAGTAATATTTTCACTTGACATTGACGCTGCGTCAAGTAATATAATATAGAGGGGGTGAGGGTATGTATCAAAAATCTCTATACGATATTACGGAAGTTTGCAAGATGCTTGACACTACATCAAGAACACTTCGTTTTTATGAAGAAAAAGGTATCATCCAAAGCACTACTGTCGGCATCTCATCTCGCCGACAATATACCGAAAAGCAAATTTCTCGTATCAAAAATGTTCTTGTTCTTCGTACATTGGGATTATCCGTAAAGGCAATTGCAGAGTTGCAAAACAAAGGAATAGATTTGAAAGATGCAGTCCTTTCCAAACGCGCGGAAATATATGCCTCTATTGAATCTCGCATACGCGAAATCAACCTCTTGAATGAAGCTTTATCCGCGATTGAATCCGGCAAAGACATCTTTGCCGAGGATTGGCAACTTTCTTCCGTAATGAATACTGAAGAAAAAGAAATCGCGCGAATTTGCACAGATGCTATTTTAAGCGGAGCTACCGATACTCTCTACGAGTATTTAAGTCCTCGCTTGGCAGAATATATGCCGAGAGATGTATATATTGCAGTGCGTAAGGATACCTTAGCCCCACTTGGTGAATATCTTTCGGTTGACAGAACAGTTGCGGATGATAGATTTTCAAACAGATTATATTGCTTTATCAGATATTCAAAACTTGGTCTTAAAATCACATATGTATTCCACGGCGGGAAAATTGACGGGCTTTGGCTTGGATATTATGACTTGAATGCGAGGTGAGACGAATGAAAAAATTCATAGCTATTACCTTACTTTTGTGTAACTTTGCTCTGTCCGGATGCAATACCGAAGTGCCCGATACGAAAGAAACAAGCGATAATACCGAGTCAAGTGCAGATAAATCAACAAGTATTCCCCATCAAGGTGCTCCTCAAAGCGACATTGAAGAAAAGAAATTTGTTTTAGAAAGTGACGGCTATAAGTTAAACGCTGCTTATACCTATATTAACGACGGAAACGCGCATCCTGCGGTGCTTTTGATTGCAGGCTCCGGTCCAAGTGATTATGATGAAACTCTCGGCATATTGAAGCCGTTTAAGGATATTGCCGATGGGCTGGCTAAAGAAGGCATCAATTCTCTGCGAGTTGACAAAAGAACCTTTGGCTATGCTGCCGAATTCGATATAAAGTGCGGCATCAAAGAAGAGTATCTCGATGATTGTAATATCGCCGTTGAATATTTGAAATCACAAAATGTTTCGGGGTTGTATTTACTCGGTCACAGCCTCGGAGGACAGATTGCTGCCGAGCTTGCTGCAAGCACCAAAGGCATTGACGGAATCATTTTATTCAACAGCTCTGCACGGCATCTTGCAGATATTGCCTGCAATCAATATTCTGAGCTTGATCCTGCCAATAAAGAGTCCTATATCACTTATGCAACAGCCGCTAAAAATGCAACGGCTACTTCTGCAAAAGGATACTGCTATTACAGCGCAAGCGATTATTATTGGGTGTCCTATAATCAAATGGACACCGCCCAAAATATTGCTGACGCTAACATAAAAACACTTATCATCAACAGTAAATCTGACAAGCAATCCTTCAATGAAGATATTGAACTGTGGCAAGCGCTTTTCTCTGATTCAGCAAACGTATCCATATGTGTATATGACGATATAAGTCATTTCGGATATAAGATCGACACCACAGACCCCGCGTCAATATATACTCATGTTGATTTTCCGAGTGAGCTGATTTCCGACTTCGCCGATTTTATTAAAGGAGAACGATGAAAAGGTGCGTAAAGTCACCACACTTTCCGCCATACCGCTTTGCTCTTTATACCTTTTACTTAAAATTGCTTTTCGCCAGATGGCGAAAAGCTACATCACTTCTTCACTGTTCACCATTACTTATTACTTCCAAAAACCTTTCCGGACTGGTTTAGTGAAAAGTGAAGAGTGAAGAGTGAAAAAGTAAAACCTTCCCGAATTTCGTCTGGGAAGGTTTTTGGTTGCGGAGTAGTGGAGCGAGGCGGAACTACCGTATGTTAATGATTACGGATAACCGCTCCGTTCTTTATCTCAAAGGCAATCTTGCTGTCGGTTATCTTATATGCTACCTTGTATTGATATCCCGCAATGGGATTCTCCATTGTATTATCTGTTTTACGGAATAAAAACAAACCCAAGGAAAATTCCCCATCTGTCTTATCGAAAAAACTGTTTTCTAAACTCAACACGGTTTCTTTTTTATAATTATAGTTTCCGTCTGACACCGTAAACGAATAATCGTCGTTTTCAAGATTTTCTATACTTTGTAAAACCGTTCTGCTTCCATCATTCTTTGATATTATAAAACCCGCTTTATAATTTTCAAGACTTACAGTAACAGAGTTTATTCCGTAAGGAACGGTAAGAGAAACGGCATCGAGGGGAAACTCAGAATCAAGATTTAAAATCGAAAAAGAACAAATCCTTTTTTTCTTCGGTCGGCGTAGGTTGCGGCTTTTCTTCCGGTTTTTTACCACAACCGACAAATAATAAAGATGTGAGTATCAACATAAATGATAAAGCAAGCGAAACTATATTTTTTCTCTTTAACATACTGTATTTCATCTCCTGTTAATTATAACATTGCAAACGGTTTTGATTCTATCAATTTATAGTCGTCATCGTGCGTATAAAAAAGTTCCATAAGCCAATAGATACCGCTCGTTACTTTTTCCGACTTTTTTGAAAGCAATTCTTTCGCGATTATATTATATCATATAATCGAGAGTATTGCAATAGGAAATATCAACGCTCCATAAAATACATGTGAATACTCATCTTTTCCATGATAATTACATTTTTCGTGCAAGATTGGTTTCGTTGGGGTGGACGCATTGCATTTCTGGTGTTGCCTGCGGTTTCGATACATGGTCGACAAAGCGGATGTTGCGGTCTATGCCTTCAATGGAAAAAGCGGAGGGACTGCCTAGGTTTCTTTGTCGTTTTCATTGAGTACGGGGGAGCGCGTGCGAATCTTATCTTCCAGGCAGCAGCAACGGACGGCACGGCATTTCCCGCGTCGGTAGTACAGGCAGTAGCGGCAGTCGCAATCTTCTTTTTTATAAATGTAACCGATGACGAGCTAGATCCAAGTGTTTCTGCAAAAGTTAAAGAACTTTGAGCAATTGTTGAAGATGCTACGATAATGTTATTTTCGTAATCAGTAAGGGTTGGAATCAATATCAGTTTGAAACCTATGCGCCTATGATAACGGACATTTGGTTATTCAAAACAGAAAACAAGTGTCTTTCGAACGCAATTGCAACTTGTTTTATGTATGTTGTTCTAGACCAAGAAAACGCTTAGTATTATTTGTCACCGTACCGATTGATTCTACATTTCGCAGTTTTTTGAAATCATTAGTTGGCGAAGAAAATATGGTTACTTATGGTCAGTATATTGACAGCCAAAAAGATAACGATGATAATTCATAAGCGTATAATGTAAATTGGCGGCAGTGAGAATAATCTCCCTGCCGCTTGTTCTTTACAAGCTGTTTGTTGCGTGAAAATCAATTATTTTTCTGTATTCAATTATTTTTCTGTATTGCGTAATAAACATCACACAGAAGAGTGAAAAGCAGTAAACCCTTTCCGAACTTTGTTCGGAAAGGGTTTTGCTAGATACATTAAATGTTCGGACTTTTTATGTCCCATATGTTCCGAGCAATGACAATATCGCCTGCAAAATTCCGCAAACAAAAAGCATAATCGAAACAAAATTCAACACGCTACCGATTTTGCTCCCTTTACTTTTGAAATGCCTGCCGGCAAAAAACATTGCTATTATAAGAGGGAGACACATAAAGAAAGCAAGTATACCCTGAAATCGTTGACTTGGTGTGATATCCGATATAATTTCGTTTTGAACGAGAGCGCTCAATACATAGAATACGATAAGAAAAGCAATAAATAACGCCAAGAATACCAATCCGATTTTTTGATTTCGATCAAGTTTTTTCATTAAGACAGTCGCTCCGCTATTTATATATTTTACTTAAAATTGCTTTTCGCCCAACGGCGAAAAGCTACATCACTTCTTCACTATTCACTATTACTTATAACTTCCAAAAACCTTCCCAAGCCAGTTTAGTGAAAAGTGAAGAATGAAGAGTGAAAAAGTAAAACCTTCCCGAACTTCGTCTGGGAAGGTTTTTGGTTGCGGAGTAGTGGAGCGGAGCGGAACGGCCGTACGGCAGTGAATAAAGTGCCCTTTGGCACTTTAGAGCCGTACGGTGACCGAGCCCGCAGGCGAGAGGGATTTGAACCACATGACCTTCGGGTTATCGCTCCGCGCCCGTCTTCGTCGCGTGTCGTTTTGCGCGCGCGGCAAGCCGCTCTTCCAAAACTCGCGCTTTGGAAGACACCGCTTGCCAAAACGCCATGCCCATGGCGTTTTGGCTTCGCTGACCCAACGAGCCTCGCTCGTCGTTCTCATAACCCGACAAAAGAAAAAACAGCCCGATGGGCTGTTTCTCTTTTGTTTGGTTGCGGAGTAGTGAAGCGGAGCGGAACGACCGTACGGTAGTGAATAAAGTGCCCTTTGGCACTTTAGAGCCGTACGGTGACCGAGCCCGCAGGCGAGAGGGATTTGAACCACATGACCTTCGGGTTATCGCTCCGCGCCCGTCTTCGTCGCGTGTCGTTTTGCGCGCGCGGCAAGCCGCTCTTCCAAAACTCGCGCTTTGGAAGACACCGCTTGCCAAAACGCCATGCCCATGGCGTTTTGGCTTCGCTGACCCAACGAGCCTCGCTCGTCGTTCTCATAACCCGACAAAAGAAAAAACAGCCCGATGGGCTGTTTCTCTTTTGTTTGGTTGCGGAGATGGGATTTGAACCACATGACCTTCGGGTTATGAGCCCGACGAGCTACCGGACTGCTCCACTCCGCGATATAATGGTGCCGGAAACCGGGATCGAACCGGTACGATACTCTCGTATCACGGGATTTTAAGTCCCGGGCGTCTGCCAGTTTCGCCATTCCGGCATCTCAATTTCCTATAGCCCTATTATATTATCACAATTTACCCTGTTTGTCAATAGCTTTAGGAAATTTTTTATTTTTATTCGCTTTTTTTAATTTTCTCCGAGAAGTTCACGGAAAATATCGAGATGCAGTCTCTCATCCTCAAGGATTCTCCCGAGCACGGCGATTATATTTTCATCCTCCGTCGCTTTCTGAAGCTGTTCATAAACATAAATCGCGCTTTCCTCGCCTGCGATGGCGCTTTTCAGTATCTGCGCGGGATTTTCACTATAATGCATATTTGCCGTCGTAAAAGGTCGCCGCCCCTGCGCCACAACATATTTCGGGTCGCCGCCGAGCAGGAAGATAAGCTCTGCAAGTATATTCATATGATGCATTTCAACGCCGGAAATACACCTTAATACATCGGAAAGCGTCTGATTTTTGCTTTTGTCAAGCACTGTGCTTCCGTATAAATACGAAAGAACCGACGATATCTCGCCGCCGCTTCCCGCATAAGGAACCGACAGAAGCGATGCAAAAGCAGGATCTTTTTTTGCCGGCTTTATTTCGGGATAAGGTTTATGTATCATGCAATGACATTTCAGTTTTTCGTTCATAAAAAACTCCTTTTTGCGTTTTCTTCTACGGCATTATATGATTTTATCCGCTTTTTTGCCATAAACATTTGACAAGAAGATATTTAAATAGTATAATATATAGGATTTAATGATTTCGGGAGGTGAAAAACGGATGATAAGCTTCGGCACAAATGATATTTTGCTTGAATTCGGCACGGATATCATTCTTTCCGGCATCAGCTTCTCTGTAAACGAGGGTGAAAGACTCGGCATAGTCGGCGTGAACGGCGCGGGCAAAAGCTCGCTCATGCGGATAATCGCAGGTTTGCAGAAGCCGACCTCCGGCAGTGTCTATACGCAGAAGGGCGCCACGCTCGGCATGCTCGCGCAGAATGAAATGCTCGAGAGCGGTCTTTCCGTTTTCGACGAGATGCTCGGTGCTTTTCCCGTGCTCTGCGCTCTCGAAAGAAGCCTTGCCGATATGTCGCTCGAAATAGAGCGGCGCGCTTCTCTTCCGCACGACTCGGAATATGAAAAGCTCATCTCCCGCTATACGGAAGCGGAGGAGCGTTTCCGCGCGGAGGGCGGCTATGAATACCGCTCGAAAATAAGCTCCACGCTTGCGAAATTCGGTTTTGACGAGAGCCGTCGCGATACCCTCGTGAAAACGCTCTCGGGCGGCGAACGCACGAGACTGGCGCTCGTCCGTCTGCTTCTCTCGGAGCCCGATATTCTCCTGCTTGACGAGCCGACAAACCATCTCGATTCCGATACGCTCTACTGGCTCGAGGAGCATCTGCGCGCATATCCGCATACGGTAGCCGTCATTTCGCATGACAGATATTTTCTCGACCGCGTGGCGACGAAGATTCTCGATATAGAGCACACGAAAGCCACGGTATATAACGGAAATTATGCCGCCTTCACGGAGAAAAAGGCGAAAAATGCCGAGATTCTCGAGCATCACTATAAAAATCAACAGCGCGAGATAGCGCGGATAGAAGCTTTCATCGAGCAGCAGCGCCGCTGGAACCGCGAGCGCAATATCATCGCCGCGGAGAGCCGCGAAAAGGCGCTTGCCCGCATGAAAAAGATAGATGCACCGCAAGCCGCGCCAAAGGATATAAAACTTACCTTCGGCGAAGCGGGCGAAAGCGGAAACGATGTGCTCTACGCGGAGCATCTCGCAAAAAGCTACGGAGAAAAGCGCATCTTCTCGGATATAAGCTTCACCGTGAAAAAGAACGACAGGATTCTCATTCTCGGTCCCAACGGCTGCGGCAAATCCACCTTGGCAAAGATAATCGGCGGCATGCTCGCGCAGGACGCGGGCACGCTGGAATTCGGCTCGAATGTCGTTTACGGTTATTACGATCAGGAGCAGCAGTCGCTCGATGAAAAGAGCACTGTCCTCGACGAGGTTGTGCGTGCGCACGAAAAACTCGGCGCCGCGGAAATTCGCTCGGCGCTCGCCGCTTTCCTTTTCTTCGAGGAGGATATAAACAAGCTCGTCTGCGAGCTTTCGGGCGGCGAAAAGGCGCGTCTCATGCTCTGCAAGATGATGCTCTCAAAGATAAATCTGCTGATCCTCGACGAGCCGACAAACCATCTCGATATAAATTCGCGCGAGATACTGGAGGATGCCGTGCTTCGCTTCCGCGGAACGGTGATTGCCGTTTCGCACGACAGATATTTCGCCAAAAAGATAGCAACGCGCATTTTCGATATGAGCGGCGGCGATTTCTTCGATTACCGTGGCGGATATGACGAATATATGGAATATAAGCACTCGTCGGCGCGCGCCGAAGCGGCGCCCTTAGCCGAAGCGAAGCCCGAATCGGACAGCAAGGCAAAATATATGGAAAGCAAGCGTCTTGTCGCCGAGATACGCAAGCGCGAAAAGCAGACAGAGCGCGCCGAAGCGGAGATAGAAGCGCTGGAAGCCGAAAAGGCGGCACTCGAAGCGGAAGCCGCGGGAGAAGCCTCCTCCGACTACATTCGTCTCTCGGAGATAGCGGCAAAAACAGCGGAAATAGACGAAAAGATAAATGCCGCCTTCGATATAATGGCGGAAGCGGAGGATTTCCTCTCGCAGAACAGAGAAAACGGAGAAAAATAAATGCGGAAAATTGCCATAATAGGTGCAGGTGCGGCAGGAATGAGCGCCGCCGTCTTTGCCGCCGACAGCGGTGCCGCGGTCACGGTTTTCGAGCGGAACGCTCTTCTCGGGCGCAAGCTCGGCATCACGGGCAAGGGCAGATGCAATCTGACAAACGACTGCACACCCGAGGAATTTATGGGGAATATCACGGCAAACGGAAAATTTCTCTTTTCCGCGATACGCCGCTTTGACAGCGAAAGCACAAAAGCCTTCTTTTCCGAGCGGCTCGGCGTGCCGCTGAAAACGGAGCGCGGAAACAGGGTTTTCCCCGTTTCCGACAAGGCGACGGATATCGTCATCGCTCTCAAAAACGAAATGCGCCGACTGGGCGTCACCGTACTCACGGAGAGAGTGACGGATATAGAGCTGTGCGGTGAGGGCGGCGAAAAGCGCATTTCCGCGATAGTGACGGAAAAGCGCACCTTCACGGATTTTGACAGCGTGATAATAGCCACGGGCGGCGCGTCCTATCCCGTGACGGGCTCTACGGGCGACGGATACCGCTTCGCCGCGAAGGCGGGACATACGATAAAGCCGCTTGTGCCCTCTCTTGTCGGGCTTTGCAGCGGCGACCGCGCCTGCCCCGCGATGCAGGGTCTGGCACTGAAAAACGTCGGCGTCACCATAATAAAAAACGAAAGCGGCAAGGTTATCTACCGCGATTTCGGAGAGCTGCTCTTCACTCATTTCGGCATAAGCGGACCGACGGTGCTCTCCGCCTCGGCTCATATGCGGCCGATGGCTTCGGGGGCTTTTACCGTCGAGATAGATATGAAGCCCGCTCTCGATGAGCAGACGCTCGACCGCCGCATAATGAGCGATTTTGAAAAATATAAGAACAAGGATTTTGCAAATGCGCTCTGCGACCTGCTCCCCGCAAAGATGATACCCGTTATCGTCTCGCGCTGTGGCATTCCCCCTTCGCAGAAGGTAAATTCCGTGACAAAGGAACAGCGCCGCGCTCTGCTCTCCGCGCTCAGGCATTTTCGCATAGAGATATCGGGTTTCCGCCCGATAGAGGAAGCTATAGTGACAAGCGGCGGCGTTTCCACGGCGGAAATAGAGCCCTCCGCCATGCGCTCGCGTCTCTGCCCGAACCTGTATTTTGCGGGCGAGGTGATAGATGTGGACGCATACACGGGCGGCTTCAATCTCCAGATAGCGTTTTCCACGGCATATTCCGCGGCAAAAGCCGCATCAAAAGAAAAAGAGGTGTAAAAAGCATGATAAATATAGCGATAGACGGACCCTCCGGCGCGGGGAAATCAACCGTTGCCAAGGCGCTGGCAAAGAAGCTCGGTTATATCTATGTGGATACGGGCGCACTTTACCGCGCGATAGGGCTTTATGTACGCCGCGCGGGCGTTCTCCCCGAAAACAGCGCGGGCGTTATCGCTCTGTTGCCGGAAATAGATGTGCGTCTGGCATATGAAAACGGCGAGCAGAAAGTACTCCTCTCGGGCGAGGATGTCGGCTCGCTCATACGCACAAACGAGATTTCCGCCTATGCCTCCAAGGTTTCGGCGATACCCGAGGTGCGGACCTTCCTGCTTGAGCTTCAGCGTGATATGGCAAGAAAAAACAATGTTATCATGGACGGCAGGGATATAGGCACCGTCATACTTCCCGATGCCGATGTGAAAATATTCATGACAGCCTCCCCCGAGGCACGCATACGCCGAAGATATGAGGAGCTTCTCGCAAGCGGGCAGAGCGTCACACTCGAAGAGGTGGCGGCGGCTGTGCACGAACGCGACAAAAACGACAGCACGCGCAAGGTGGCTCCCGCCATCCCCGCCGCAGATGCTGTATTCGTAGATAATTCCGGCACATTTGAGGATACTCTCGCAAATGTTATTTCGATAATAGAGGAGAAGATAAAATGAGCTTTCTCTATCGCCTTGCCTTTATTTTTGCACAGATACATTACAGGCTTTTTTACCGCGTGAGAATCCACGGGAAAAAGAAAAACCTGCCCGAGGGAAAATACATTCTCTGCGCAAACCATATCTCGGCGCATGATATTTTCCTCGCGGCGATGGGAATAAGCAGGCAGGTTTTCTACCTCGCAAAATTTGAGACAACCGAAATCCCGCTCATCGGCGGGCTTATCAGAAAAATGACGATACCGATACATCGCGGAGCCTCCGATATTTCGGCTATAAAGAGTGCTATTTCCGCCGTAAACGAGGGCAAACTCCTCGGCGTTTTCCCGCAGGGGACGAGAATGCCGGGTGTCATTCCCTCCCCCGAGGATGCAAAAAGCGGCATCGGACTTATCGCGGGGCGCACAAAGGCAAGCATTATTCCCGTCCTGATAAAGACAAAGGACTATAAAATAAAGCTTTTTCGCCGCATAGATGTCTATATCGGCGATATCATGCCCTATGAAGAACTCGGCTTCGAGCGCGGCGGCTCGGCGGAAATGGACAGGGTATCGAAATTTATTTTCGGAAGAATCTGTTCACTCGACAAAGAGAGCGAGGCAGGCGCATGAAAACCACCGTGGCAAAATACGCGGGCTTCTGCTTCGGCGTGAAAAGAGCGGTTGACTTCGTCTTTTCCCTTGCCGAAAGCGAGAAAGAAGCCGATATATATACCGTCGGCGAGCTTATCCATAATGCCGATGTGCTCGGCAGGCTCGCGGAGCGCGGCGTTCATGCCGTCAGCGCGGCGCAGGCAGAGGAGATAATCGCCGCAAAGCCGGAGAGGAAAACCGTTTTCATCATCCGTGCGCACGGGATAACGCTCCCTCTCATGGAAAAGCTGCGTGCGGCGGAGGAAAACGAAAATATCTCCGTCTATGACTACACCTGCCCTTATGTGCGCAAAATTCACGATATAGCCGATGAAAATACCGCGGGCGAAAACACGGCGGCGCTTCTTTTCGGAGATAAAAATCATCCCGAGGTTCAGGGGATAGCGAGCCATATCGGATGTCCGCACATAATTTTTTCCTCCTGCGAGGAGCTTTCCTCTCCCGAAAATGCGGATTTTCTCATAAAATACCGCGATTTTCGCCTGATAATGATGGCTCAGACCACTCAAAACTTCTCGGAATATAAAAAATGTCAAAAATTTATCAAAAACCTCTGTACAAATCCGATTATTTTTGATACAATATGTAGTGTTACCGAAAATCGGCAGAAAGAAGCCGAGATTTTATCGCGGGAATGCGATGTTGTTCTTGTCTGCGGAAGCATGAACAGCGCCAACACACGAAAGCTTTACGAAATAAGCAAAAAGAACTGCCCGCGCACGCTTCTCATAGGCGGCGCAGCGGATATTCCGCCTGACTATGTGCATGATTCCGACAAGGTCGGGATTGCAGCCGGAGCGAGTACGCCCGGTTATATAATAGAGGAGGTACAAAAAACCATGAGCGAACAGACAAATTTCGCGCAGCTTCTTGAAGAATCTTTCAAATCATTAAATACAGGAGACACCGTTACGGGTATAGTAACTTCGGTATCCGCTACCGAAGTGCAGCTGGATCTCGGCTGTAAGGTTACAGGCGTTCTTACGCTTGCAAATGTTACAGACGACCCTCAGGCAAAGCTTGCTGACCTTTTCAAAGTCGGTGACACTGTAGAAGCTGTCGCAGTAAGAGTAAACGATGTGGAAGGCATCGCTACTCTTTCCAAAAAGAAAGTAGATGCAAAGAACAACTGGAATCTCGTAGTGAAAGCACTTGAGGACGGTGAGGTTCTTAGCGGAAAGGTTATCGAGGCAGTAAAGGGCGGCGTTGTTATTTCCGCACTTTCTCAGAAGATATTCGTTCCCGCATCGCAGACAGGCGTAGCACGCGACGGTGATCTTTCCGCACTCGTCGGCACAACACAGAAATTCAAGATAATCGAAATCAAAGAGGATCGCCGCCGTGCGGTCGGCTCCATCAAGGCTGTCCAGAGAGAAGAGCGCAAAGCCGCAAAGGAAGCCTTCTGGGCAAATATTGAAGAGGGCAAGCACTACAAGGGCGTAGTGAAGAGCCTCACAAGCTACGGTGCCTTCGTAGATCTCGGCGGTGTAGACGGAATGGTACATAATTCCGAGCTTTCATGGACGAGAATTTCAAATCCGAAGGATGTTGTTTCCATCGGTCAGGAAATTGATGTTTATGTCAAGTCCTTTGATGCCGAAAAGGGCAGAGTTTCCCTCGGCTACAAGACAGAGGAATCCAACCCCTGGACAATCTTTATGAATAACTACAAGGTCGGCGATGTTGTAAAGGTTACAGTCGTTTCCATGACACCTTTCGGCGCTTTCGCGCAGATTATCCCCGGCGTTGACGGACTTATTCACATTTCGCAGATAGCAGATAAGAAGCTTGCTCATCCCTCCGATGTTCTCAAGAAGGGCGAAGAGGTTGAGGCAAAGATTATCGATATCAACGAAGAGGCTCATAATGTAAGCCTTTCCATCCGTGCTCTTCTCGAAAAGGATGAGGACACGGCAGAGGAAGCTCCTGCCGCAGAAGCAGCAGAAGAAACAGCAGCCGAGTAATTTCGGATAATAACCTAAAAGAACCGACGGTCTCTCGCGAGACGGTCGGTTTTTTGCTTTCGCCGCACCTGTTTTAAAGTTTTCGCGCACTTTTTATCAAAGTTTTCGCCCGCCTTAAAGTTTTCGTGCACCTTTTCTCTTAAAGTTTAGGTCAAGCCTTTGGGGAGGCTTGCGCCATCAAGGGGATTGACACATATGCGAAGCATGTGTGTCGGCGTCGCCGAGACGGGGTAAACGCGTAACCTTTGTCGCGCTCCGCAGAGCGCGAAAGCTCATATCGGCGTTTTCTTTTTGACAGCTTTTTCTTTTGCGGCGGCGATGGAAAAAGAAAAAGCGGATAGGGCAGATGTTTTTTATTTTGTCTGTTGGCTATACTTGGGTTTTGCGCGGTAGGGGAGACCATTGGTCTCCCGCGAAGAATCATGAAGTTACTCTTCTTATAGTGTTCTTTTCGCTTGTCCGAAAAGAACGAAAAGGACAAAAAGAGGA
>ERZ835980.1466-NODE-1466-length-25958-cov-4.400340_pt1 | contig 25958 bp, 31 predicted proteins | sample MGYA00519943_ERZ835980 | MGnify/ENA primary metagenome ERZ835980 (study PRJEB31850, sample SAMEA3708791) | human gut metagenome | biome: human gut; feature: human-associated habitat; material: faeces | place: China | collected 2014 ... | reverse complement strand
CGCCGCCGTCCTGACCTCCGGCTTTGCCGACGAAGCGGCCACCGCCGCGTGGATGCGCCCCTATATCACGGCCGCCTATCGCAGCGGCGTCATCTCCGGCGTCAGCGCGGAGACGGGCATGGAGTTCCGACCCAATGCCGCGCTCACCAAGGCAGAATGTGCCGTGATGCTGCAAAATATGCTGGATCTTCCGCAGCCAGACACACAGCCCGTCTTCTCCGTGGAGGAGGGCGAGTGCATCGCGAGCTGGGCCGTGCCCTCTGCCTCCGCGCTGCAAAGTGCCGGGCTGGAGCTGACGCCGCTGGCGGACGGGACGCTCACGCGCCGCGAATGTGCCGAGCTGCTCTACCAGCTCTCCACGCTCTGCCAACAGGACGTCCTGGAAAACTTCCGCTGGGACAGCTAAGTCCTGTCTGAAGCAATACAAAACGGCTCCCCGCGTGGGGAGCCGTTTTGATGTGCTTTTATGGTTACCGCGCCTCGAGCCAGCGGAGGATGTCCGCGTAGACGACCTCGTGATTGCTCTCGTTGAGCATCTCGTGGCGGCCGTCCTTGTAGAGCTTGAGCTTCACGTCTTTGCAGCCGGTTTTCAGGAAGCGCTCGTAAACCTTCTTGACCGCCTCGCCGTAGTTGCCGACGGGATCGCCGTCACCGGCCATGAAGTAGACCGGGGTGGACTTATCCATCTTGTTGAGGTTTTCGGTCTTCCAGATGTACTGCAGGCCGCCCATCATGTCGTGGAACATGCCGGCAGTCGCCATCGCACCGCAGAGCGGGTCGGCAATGTAGGCGTCCACGACCGCCTCGTCACGGGTGAGCCAGTCGAGCTTTGTGCGCACGTGGTCATATTTCTTGTTGTAGCTGCCGAAGGCAAGCTTGTCGAGCATGGGGCTGTGATACATGGGGCCGTTGTCGATCATTTCGAGCTTTGCCATGAGCTTACCGGCGGCGACGACTGCACCCGGGTTCTGGCCGGTGCCGCTGATGACGACGCCCTTGAGTCCCTCGGGGTGGTCAATGATATAGGTGCGGGTCAGGAAGCTGCCCATGCTGTGGCCGAACAGGAAGTAGGGGACGCCGGGGTATTTGGCGGCGGTGAGCTTGTGGAGCGTGTCCATATCGCTCACGACATCGTTCCAGCCGTCCTTTTCTGCGAAAAAGCACAGCTCCTGCTCATTTTCAGCGGTCTTACCATGGCCAAGGTGGTCATTCGCGACGACGACGAAACCGTTTTCTGCGAGAAACTCCATAAACGGAGCGTAACGGTAGATATGCTCGGCGACGCCATGCGCGATCTGCAGGACGGCGCGCACTTCGCCGTCGGGCGTGCACTCTCTGGCAAACACGTTGTGTTTCCCATCAGTGGACAAAAACCTAAAATCATGAAAAGATGGCATAGCAATACTCCTTATTGTGTGATATACTAAAAGCTACCTGAATTGTATTCCAATTGGCGAAATTCGTCAAGTCTACGGAGGTTATTTCATTATGAACGGCTACATCATTGCACTTGATCAGGGTACAACCAGTTCCCGCTCGATTATCTTCGATAGTAAGGGAAACATCGTATCTCTGGCGCAGTATCCATTCACGCAGATCTATCCGAAACCGGGCTGGGTCGAGCATGACCCGATGGTCATCCTCGAGAGCCAGCTGCTCGCCATGAGCGAGGCATTTGAAAAGAGCGGCCTGTCGCCGACGGACATCGCCGGCATCGGCATCACGAACCAGCGCGAGACGACCATCGTCTGGGACAAGCACACCGGCAGACCTGTCTATAATGCAATCGTCTGGCAGTGCCGCCGCACGGCGCCCATCTGCGACCAGCTGATGGCGGACGGACTTAGTGATTACGTGAAGGAGAAGACCGGCCTGCTCATCGATGCTTATTTCTCCGGCACGAAGATCAAGTGGATTCTGGATAACGTTCCGGGTGCAAGAGAGCGCGCCGAGCGCGGCGACCTGCTGTTCGGCAATGTGGACTCGTGGCTCATCTGGAACCTCACCGGCGGCCGCGCGCATGTGTCGGACTATTCCAACTGCTCTCGCACGATGCTGTTTGACATTGACAATCTCTGCTGGGATGAGAAGCTCTGCGCGCGTCTGGGCATCCCGATGAGCATGCTGCCGACGCCGGTGCCGTCCTCTATGGTCTATGGACAGGTGGCGGCCGGGCTGTCCGGTCTGGAGGCGCTCGAGGGCGTGCCCGTCTGCGGCAGCGCCGGCGACCAGGCGGCTGCGCTGCTCGGTCAGGCGTGCATCGAGCCGGGACAGGCGAAGAACACCTATGGTACGGGCTGCTTCACGCTTATGAATACCGGCAGCAAGTCCGTGCGCAGCGTCAGCGGTCTGGTCACGAGCGTCGCGTGGTCTGTCAACGGTGAGACCACCTATGCCCTCGAAGGCAGCGTGTTCAATGCCGGCAGCTCCATTCAGTGGCTGCGCGACGAGCTTGGTCTCATCGGCGCGGCGCATGAGTGCGACCTGCTGGCCGAGAGCGTGCCGGATAACGGCGGCGTGTATCTCGTGTCCGCGTTCACCGGTCTTGGCGCACCGCGCTGGGATATGTATGCCCGCGGCGCGATCGTCGGCCTGACGCGCGGCAGCAACAAGGCGCACATCGCCCGCGCCACACTCGAGGGCATCGCCTATCAGGTCAAGGACCTGCTCGATGCCATGCAGATCGACGCTGAGAGCCCGATCTCCGTCCTGCGTGTGGATGGCGGTGCGTCGGTGAGCTCGTTTTTGATGCAGTTTCAGGCAGATATGCTGCGCGTGCCGATCGACCGCCCGAAGCTGGTCGAGACGACGGCATTCGGCGCGGCGTTCCTTGCCGGCCTTGCCAGCGGCGTCTGGGAGAGCGTGGACGATATTGCGCTCCTGCGCCAGTCTGACCGTATTTTCAAGCCCGAAATGGATGCCGAGCAGGCAAAGCGGCAGCATGACAACTGGCTGCGCGCCGTCGGCAGAGCGGAAAAATGGAGTCTTGAATGAACCAGAACCTGTTTTTTACCCCTACGGATATTCTGCTGCCTGAGCGTGCGGATATGCATCGCTGGAGTGTTATTGCCTGCGACCAGTTCACGTCGGACGCCGCCTATTGGCGCGCAGTGCAGGACACGGTCAGCGACGTACCCTCTACGCTGCGGCTGATGCTGCCGGAGTTTTACCTCGGCAAGTGTGACGAAGCGGCGGCGACGCGCACCATTCAGCAGACGATGCACGCTTATCTGGACAGCGGCGTGTTTCGCACCGTGCCGCACAGCCTTGTGCTCGTGCAGCGCACGCTGCCGGGCGGCGCTGTGCGCTGTGGCATCGTCGGTGCGCTTGATCTTGAGGCGTATGATTACGCGCCCGATTCCGTCACGCCCATCCGTGCAACGGAGGGCACGGTCGCCTCGCGCCTTCCGGCGCGTGTGCGCATCCGTGCGGCGGCGGCGCTGGAAATGCCGCACATCATGGTCTTTTATACAGATCCGGAGGATGCTATCTGCTGCAAGGCGGAGGCGCTTGCGGGTGACACGCTCTATGACTTTGACCTCATGTCCGGCGGCGGGCATATCTGCGGCCGCCGCATCGCCGGAGACGCAGCCGATCGGCTCGCGGCCGCCCTGTGTGCGACCGGCGTCGGAACGGACGGCAAGCACCCCATGCGTTTTGCAATTGCGGACGGCAACCACAGTCTGGCCGCTGCCCGTCAGTGCTGGCTGGAGAAGAAAAAAACGCTCACGCCCGAACAGGCGGCAGTTGACCCCGCGCGCTATGCACTGGTCGAGCTTGTGAACCTGCACAGTCCGGCCGTGACGTTCGAGCCCATCCACCGTGTCCTCTTTGAGACCGATGCGGCGCATTGGCTGGACGCTGCCGAGGCCGCGCTTGCGGCAGCGGATGGCCGCGGCTATGCGGTCACGCTGCTGGCTGGTGCGCAGCGCAGAGACATTCTCGCACGCGGCAGCTCGCTCGGCGAGGCCATTGCTGCGCTGGATGCATTCTGCGCATCATATATGCAGGCGCACGGCGGCCGGATCGACTATATCCACGGCGATGACGAGGCCGCTGACCTCGCCGCCGGAGACGGCTGCTGCGGCATCCTGATGCCGCGCATGGAAAAAGAGGAGCTCTTCACGTCTGTGTTCCGCTCCGGCCCGTTCCCGAAAAAGAGCTTTTCGATCGGCCTCGGTGCGGACAAGCGCTATTACCTCGAGTGCCGCAAACTCTAATTTGATCTATCCTTGGCTTGAGAGAGGCAGCTTATTGGCTGCCTCTCTTTTTTTGTTCTGTTCTCCGCTGCGCGTGCATAGGATGTGGCAGGACAAAAGAGGAGGGAGACGGATGATCTTCACAAATCAGGCGCTGGCACTGTTTCCGCCGTCACTGGGACAGGCCATAGCGCAGACGCAGCGCGACCGGGACGAGCTCGTGGAGGAGATCTGCTGCCGCATCGGGCGGCCGCCCGTGCTGCTGACGCAGGAAAATGTGTACCCTGCGGCGTGCCGTGCCGTGCTGCCGGACGATCTGGACTATCTGCTCGAGCGCGCGACGCGTGCGTCCGTCTATGCGGCAGCAGACCAGATCCGGCAGGGATACTTACAGACGGCCGGTGGCTGCCGCGTCGGGCTGTGCGGCTGCGCCTATGGACAGGCTGCCGGTCAGATCGACGGCATCCGGCAGCTGAGTTCCGTGTCCGTGCGCATCCCGCACGCCGTGCCCGGGTGCGCCGATGCGCTCGTGCCGCAGCTGATGAAGGACGGCTTTTGCAGCACGCTCATTCTCTCACCGCCCGGCGGCGGAAAGACGACGCTGCTGCGCGAGTGCGTGCGCCGGCTGTCTGACCAAGGGCTGCGCATCTCGCTTATGGACGAGCGCGGCGAGATCGCGGCGGTGCAAAACCGGACGCCGCAGTTTGACATTGGCGCGAACACGGACATCATGACCGGAGGACAAAAGGCCGCCTGCTGCATGATGCTGCTGCGCGCCATGCGCCCGGATGTGCTGGCGTTTGACGAGATCAGCGCGCCGGAGGACATCGAAGCGATGCGTATCGCCGCCGGCTGCGGCGTTGCGCTGCTGGCGACGGCGCACGCGCAGAGCGTCGGTACGCTGCGCTGCCGGACGCTGTACCGCGCGCTGCTGGACGAGCATATTTTCCGCCGCGCCGTGTGCATCACGCGCAGCGGCGGCGCGCGTTTTTACACGCTCGAGGAGCTGCCATGACGTGGGCGCACGGACTGGGCGCAGCGCTTTTGTTTCTGGGCAGCACCGCGGCGGGCTTCGCGCTTCGGCGCGAACTGCAGCAGCGCGCGCAGCTGCTTGCGGCGGTGATCGACAGCCTGCAGCTGCTGCGCAGCGACATCGTCGGGCGGCTGCTGCCGCTGCCGGAAGCACTGCGCCACACGGCGGAGACGGCGCCGGAGCCGCTGCATGCGCAATACACCGCCCTCGCAGACGGCATCACGGACAGCGACCGGCCGTTTTGCGAGCAATGGGCGGCGGCGATCCGGGCACTGGACATGCTCACACCGGCCGCGCGCGCCGCGCTGCTGACATTGGGCGCGCAGCTTGGGAAATATGACGCGCAGCTCCAGCGGCAGGCGCTGGACCCCTGCCTTGCGTCGCTGCGGAGCATTTCTGCTGCACTGCAAGATGACGCGCGGCAGCGCGGTAAACTGGTCTGCGGCCTCGGCGCGACGCTCGGTCTGCTCGCCGCCGTTGCGCTGCTTTGAACCGGGGAGGGACTTATGGACGTTGACCTTGTCTTTAAGATCGCGGCGATCGGGATCCTCGTCGCCGTGCTCAACATCCTGCTCTCGCGCGCGGGGCGCGACGAGCAGGCGCTCATGACGACCATTGCGGGTCTGGTCGTAGTGCTGGTGCTGGTGATCCAGAAGATCAGCGAGCTGTTTGCGCTCATCAAGCAGCTGTTTTCGTTCTGATGGAGGCGGTCTTTCGCGCGATGCTGATCGTGGTCGTTGCCGCTGCCGCTGCAGCCACGGTCTATAAGACCGTGCCGGGCATCTCGTTTTTGCTGAGCGCGGCAGCGGCGCTGCTGGCGCTGTTTTTGTGCGTCGGCCTGCTTGAGCCGCTGGCGGATTTCTTTCGTGATGCTATTGCGCTCAGCGATTTGTCCGGCGTCTACACCGGGCCGCTGCTCAAATGCATGACCATCAGCATCCTGACCATGATCGGAGAGGGCCTCTGCAGGGACGCCGGACAGGCTGCGGGCGCAAGCGCGGTGCAGCTTGTCGGCGTTGCGGCGGCGCTCTATGCGGCGCTGCCGCTGCTGCGCACATTTCTGACCATGATCGGAGCATGCCTATGAAGCGGTTTATCTTCGCGCTGCTGGCGGCGCTGACGCTGGCGGCCATATGTACGCAGCCTGCATACGCCTATGACATTGCGTCCGAGCAGGCGGAGGCATTCGGCACAGCGGCGCTGGAGTCCGCGCTCCCGGCGCAGACATATGATGCCTTCGGCACGCTGACCGTCGCAGATGCCGCACATCCACGCCCACTGCTGCAAAAGCTCTGGGGCTATGTGCTGCGTGAGGGCGGGGGAGCGCTGGCTTCAGCCGCGCGCAATGCGGCGCTGCTGCTTGCGGTCGTATTTCTGGCGGCGCTGTGCGCGTCGCTGTCTGCAAGCGGTGCGTGCGCCAAGGTCACACAGCTGACCGGCGCGGTGGCAGTCGCTGCGCTGAGCGTCACCCATGTGACGTCCTGCATCACGGCCGGCAGCAACGCGCTGACAACGCTGCGCGACTTCTCCAAGATCCTGCTGCCGAGTATGTGCGCCGCTGCGGCGGCAAGCGGGGCGGCGACGTCGGCTGCGGCAAAATATGCGGCGACATCGCTCTTTCTCGACGTGCTCCTGTCAGCGGAGACAGCGGTGCTGCTGCCGATGCTGTATACATACGCAGGCACGGTCATCTGCGGCGCGGCGCTCGAGCAGGACGTGCTCACGGCGCTGAGCGCCCTGCTGCGCAAGGCGCTTCGGCTGCTGCTCATCGGCTTTTCCGGGGTGTTCACGCTCTATCTGTCGCTGACGGGCATTCTCACCGGCTCAGCGGATGCGGCTGCTGCCAAGGCCGTCAAAACCGCCGTCTCCGCGGCGCTGCCGGTCGTGGGCAGCATCGTGGCGGATGCGGCGGCGACCGTCACGGCAAGCGCTGCGATTTTGCGCGGCGGCATCGGCATCATCGGTGTCTTGAGTGTTGCCGCCGTGTGCGTCACACCGTATTTGCAGCTCGCCGTGCACTATGCTTTGTATAAGCTGGCCGCCGGGATCGCAGCTTCGTTTGCCGACAAGCGGGTCGGGCGGCTGATCGGCGGCTTTGCGGATGTGTATGGCTTCCTGCTTGGGATGGTCGGCGTGGCGTCGCTGATTTTGTTTCTCTCCATCGTATCGAGTATGAAGGCGGTGACGGGATGATGGACTCCCTGCGCGCGTGGCTGCTGAGTCTCGCGGGCGCTGCGCTGCTGACGGCGCTCGCGGCCATGTTTCCGACGTCCGAGAGCCTGCGCCGCGTCGTGAAGCTCATCGGCGGTGTCGCGCTGACGTGTCTGCTGTTTTCGCCGCTTGTGTCGTTTGACTATGACAGCTATGCCGCCGCGCTGCAGGACTGCCGCGTCTCGGTTTCAACAGACGGTGCGGTGTCCGACAGCAGTGAGCGCCTGCAGCGCACGGTCATAGAATCAGAGCTGCGCGCATATATATTGGACAAAGCCGCGCAGTGCGGCGTTTCGCTCGCAGATGCGCAGGTCACGCTGCAGTGGAGCACAGACGGCTACTGGTATCCGTATGCCGTCCGGCTGGTCACGTCGGGTGCGGCGGAAAACAGCCGTCTGGCGCAGACCATTGAGGCCGATCTCGGCATCCCGCGCGCGCGGCAGGAATGGAGCAGTGCATCATGAACACACGAAAACTCAGCGCATTTGCAGGCAAGTACAAATATGTGCTCATCATCCTGCTGGCGGGGCTGATCCTGCTCCTGCTGCCGGGCGGAAGCCGGACGAAGGCAGAACAGACAGCGGCGCAGCCGATTGACACGCAGATGCAGACCATCCAGACCGAGGAGCAGCGCCTTGCGCAGCTGCTGCGGCAGATCAGCGGTGCGGGCCAGGTGCAGGTGCTGCTGTCGTACCGCTGCTCGGCGGAGCGGGAGCTGGCGACGGATGATTCCGGTCAGCCGGCCATCATTTCTGCCGGAGGCGGAGCACAGGCGGCGGTGGAGCTGCGCACGGTCAGCCCGCAGTATCTCGGCGCGGTCGTCGTCTGCGACGGGGCGGACGCGCCGCAGGTGCAGCTTGCCGTGACGCAGGCAGTGGCACAGTTTACCGGCCTGAGCACCGACCGCATCAGCGTGCTCAAAAAGCAGCCGGACGCGTGATCTGAAATAATGGGAGGGCAGCTATGAAAAAAACCAAGCGGAACGTTGCGATCATCGTGGTGCTGCTGTTTGTGTGCGCCGCGGTCTATTTCAACTGGTCATACAATGCGCAGTGGGGCAGCGCGGACGCCGAAATGGCCGCTGCCGAGGACGCTGCCATGGCGGCGGCCAATGCGGACGGGGAGGCCGCCGCAGCCTCGGCGTCGACCGATGATTATTTCGCCAAGGCGCGCCTGACGCGCCAGCAGTCGCGCGACGAAGCGCTGTCCCTGCTCAAGTCGGCATCGGCCGCCGAAGATGCCTCGCAGGAGACGATCGACAGCGCCATGCGCGCCATCTCCGCCATGGCGAGCGACTCCATGACGGAGACGCAGATCGAAAATCTCCTGCTCGCCAAGGACTTTTCCGAGTGCGTGGTCTATATCACGGAGGAGGGCATCACGGTCGCCGTCCCTGCGCCGGCGGACGGCCTGAGCACGGCGCAGGTCGCAACGATCACGGATGTCATCGTCAGCGAGACGGACTACACCGCGCCGCAGATCAAGGTCATTGAGGTCAAAGCGGACGCACAGTAATATGTCAATCGCCCCGTTCGTTAGAACGGGGCATATTTTTCGCACCAAAACATGACACATAATCCAGCATAATGGCGCGACTGCCTAATCGTGGTTAGTTAAATTTTTTTGATATTTCTGTTGACCAAAAACAGCGAAATGTGTATACTGAATCCAAAGTAAACGCGGCATTTCCCGGCGCGCTTTTTGTGCGCGACCGGTCAAAAATGCGCGTTTACAGAGCTTTTTAGAAAGAAGATGACGTATGAAAAGACGTGTTCTTTGTCTCATCCTCGCTGTGATCATGGTCGCCTGCCTGCTGCCGACGGCGGCCTTTGCCTCGACCAACGGCAAAACAGCAGACGATGCGATCAACTGGGTCAGAAGCCTGAACGGGCAACCCGTTGGCAGCGGCGAGTGCGTGGCGCTGATCAAAGCTTACTACTCGTACCTCGGCCAGACGTCTCCGGGCGGCAATGGCGCGGATTATTCGTGGAATCAGCTCCCTGCAGGCTGGCAAAGACTACAAAACGCACAGCCGCAGAAGGGCGACATTTTGGTCTACAGCGGCAACGGTGAAAATCCGTATGGTCATGTCGCGATCTATGAATCGGACTACAGCACATGGCATCAGAACTTTGCCAGTCAGCGCAAAGTCGTCAACGTTACAAACATCAGATACAACGGCTTTGACAATCGGTATTGGGGCGTCATCCGCCCGGACTTCTCGAGCGCAACACCGACTCCGTCCTACGCCGACATTGGCACAAACGTCTACCGTTACCTCATCCGCACGGACGGCTGGAAGCACATCGGCACGAATTATGATTCCTCGGATAGGTACAACGTGACGATCGGCAGTGCCAACACCGGAGACCCGGAGCAGATCTGGAAGTTTATCCGTCAGGGCGACGGCAGCTACTGTATCCAGAACATGTTCAATGATAATTACCTCACGTATGAGGGCGATTGTGTTCAGCAGGCAAAGGTCACGACCTCTTGGCTCAACACGAATAAGGCATCACGTTTCCAGTGGTACATCTATGATAAGAACGGAACATTCCAGCTGGTTCCGAAAGACTCCGTGACTGCCGGGACGTGGCTCGTGCTCGACTGCACGGGAAACTATCAGACCGCCGGCACACAGATGGAGCTGTATTCGAACTGGTCAGGCGCCGCGCAGATCTTCAGCCTCTATCCCGTGGATGACTATCAGAAGCCGGCCGCGCCTCCCAAAGTGGAGATCACGGTGCCGGAAGTGGTCACTGTGGGCGAGGAAGTTAAAATCAGCTGGACGGCGAGCCCGCTTCGGGACAAATATGATCAGCGAGAATACTGTGTGACTGTACAGGGCGGCGGATCCAAAAAATCTTATTATACGACCGACACAAGTGTTTCAGTGACAATAAAAAGACGCGAATTGCATTGCAATGTGACAGTAGAGTCACGCAACACAAAGTATGCCAACTATAGTTCAAGCTCCTATGCATCTTTCAGATGCGTCGAGGCGCACGAGCACAGCTACACAGATGTTGTCACCGCGCCGACCTGCACGGAAAAGGGCTATACGACCCACACCTGCTCCTGTGGCGACAGCTATGTGGATACTTACACCGACGCACTCGGCCACGCATGGGACAGCGGTAAGGTGACCAAGCAGCCGACCGCGACGGAGACCGGCGTCAGGACCTATACCTGCACGCGCTGCAGCGTGACCAAGACGGAAACCATCCCGGCCACCGGTAGCGTTGACGTGACGCAGATGTTCACCGACGTGACGAAAAACTGGGCGTACCCCGGCATCCAGTACTGCGTGACGCACGGCATCATGGGCGGCATGGGCGACGGCACGTTTGCCCCGACCGGCACGACGACGCGCGCGCAGATCGTGCAGATCCTCTATAACCTCGAGGGCACACCGGCGGTGAGCGGCACGACGCCGTTTACCGACCTCACCGCAAACTGGTACAAGCCCGCCATTCTCTGGGCGTACCAGAACAATGTGGTCGCGGGCAAATCGCCGACCACGTTCGACCCGGAGGGGCCCGTCACGCGCGAGCAGATCGCAGTCATCCTCACGCAGTACATGTTCCATGTCCTCACGATGGAGCGCACGTGGACGCCCGCCGACCTGAGCGCGTTCCCGGACGGTGCGCAGGTGAGCAGCTGGGCGAAGGAGGCTATGCAGGATGCGGTCGCGCTCGGCCTCATCAACGGCACCAAGGCGTCTGACGGCTTGGTCTACCTCGACCCGCAGGGCAGCGCCACCCGCCAGCAGGTCGCAACGATCCTGATGAACTTCTGCCAGAACGTGAAGAAGTAACCCACGCGGCACAAAATATGTGCGGGCGGTGCACTAGCACCGCCCGCGTTTCGCTGCATATTCGCCGGTGAAAATGTCGCGGCGGCAGAAATTTCACTTCCATTTTACAAACCGCTTGCATTCTCCGGCACCATGTGGTAAGCTGTCGATGGTTTCCGGAATGCGGCGAAAGGGGGAGCTCCCTGGCGCCGCGCTCAACAAAACAGTGATGACGAAACCAGATCGCGAGGGAGCCCGTGTTCCGGGCTGAGAGGATCTCAGGGAAGATCGACCGACCAAATCCGTCCGTAAGGGGCGGATTCTCAGCGTCTGCCGGTCGTCGGGTTGGCATATGCAGCGCTGCATATGCCGTTTTTTATGCCCGCGGCCGGGAGAAAGAATTTATCTGGAGGGTATGTACATGAAAAAAGTAGTGGCAATGATGCTGTCTCTGGTCCTGGCGCTCGGTCTGATGGCCGGCTGCGGCCAGAAGGACAGCGGCAGCGGCACAAAGACGGTCGAGAGCCTGAAGATCGCGTTCTCCCCGTATGCGGACGCCGACCAGATCACGACGGCGACCGAGCCGCTCGAGGCGCTGCTCAAGGCAAAGCTCCTCGAAAAGGGCTATGACGTGCAGAACATCGACATGACCGTCGGTACGAGCTACACTGCCGTGGGCGAGGCGCTCAGCGCCGGCAGCGCGGACATCGGCTTCATCTCCGGCGGCAACTACGTCCTGTTTTCCGATGACTGCGACGTGCTGCTCACGGCGCTGCGCTACGGCATCAACAAGGACTCTGAGAACGCTGCCGACTGGAACGACGGCACGCTCGAGGAGAACACGCAGGATATGACCACTTACTACCGCTCGATCATTCTGGCCGGCCCGAGCGCCAAGGGTCAGGCGCTGCTGGCAAAGGTCAATAGCGGCGAGGAACTGACGTGGGATGATCTCAACGGTGCGACATGGTCCGTGCTCGCCCCGACGTCCGCGTCCGGCTACATCTATCCGAGCCTCTGGCTGCAGGAGCACTACGGCAAGACCATTGCGGATCTCGATCACGTGGTGCAGTCTGATTCCCACAGCACGTCGCTTGCGCGTCTGGCCACCGGTCAGGCGGATGTGATGGTCTCCTTTGGCCACATCCGCATCAAGAACGCGCCCAACTGGCAGGAGAAGTTCGGCGGTACGGCGCCCATGGTCGAGCAGACCGGCGTCATCGGCGTGACCGAGGGCATCTACAACGACATGATCGCCTACAGTAAGCACTCCGATCTCATGGCGGATGAGGCATTCCGCAAGGCGCTCGGCGAGGCGTTCATCGAGATCGCCCAGACCGACGAGGGCAAGCAGATCATCAGCGTCTTCAGCCAGGTCGGCTACACCTGGGGCAAGGATTCCGACTACGACGGCGAGCGCGCCGCGCAGGCCATGCTCAAGTCGGCGGGGAAGTAACACCATGCTGCTGGAAGCTGCACACATCTGCAAGCGCTTCGGCGCTCGGCCGCCGGTCCTGACGGATGTGACCTTTGGGCTGGAGGCGGGCGAGTTCGTGTCTGTCATCGGCCCGTCCGGCGCGGGGAAGACGACGCTCTTTCGCATTCTCAACGGCACGCTGCCGTGCGACAGCGGGGAAGTGTGCATCGGCGGCCAGCCGTTTTCCCGCGCCCGCGGGCGCAAAAAGCGCGCGGTGCAAAAGCGCATCGGCACGATCTATCAGGACTTTGCGCTCGTCGAGCCGGTCACCTGCCGGCAGAACGTGCTCAATGCCTGCCTGCCGGATATGTCGCTGCAGGCTTCGCTGCTGGGGCTGTTTTCCCGTGCACAGACGGCGGAAGCCGAGCGGCTGCTCGCGCGCGTCGGCCTTGCCGATAAGTGCGATGAGCCGGTCTGCAGCCTGTCCGGCGGGCAGAAGCAGCGCGTCGCCATCGCGCGCGCGCTCATGCGAAAGCCTGCGCTGCTGCTCGCAGACGAACCGGTCGCTTCACTTGACCCGGTCACCGGGCGGCAGATCCTCGCGCTGCTGCAGGATATATCGCGCACCGAGGGTGTCGCCATCCTCATGAACAGTCATAATCTCGACCAGAGCCGGGCGGTTTCCTCCCGGCTCCTCGGTCTGCATGCGGGGCGGATCGTGCTTGACTGCGCGCCTGATGCCGTGACGGACGCGGATCTTGCGCGCATCTACGGCGGCGCGGAAAGCGAGGCCGCGCCATGACGCGTGCGCGTGCAAAACGCTGGGCGCGGGCACTGGGTGTGCTCGCGCTGTTTGTGCTTGCCTTTTGGCTGACGGGCTGCGACCCAGCGGTGTTCTGGGCGCGGCGGGCGCACCTGCGCGACATTGCCGCGCAGCTCTTCCCGCCGGACTGGAGCTACCTGTCCGCGATCGTGGCGCCGCTGCTGGCGACATTGCGTATGTCTGTCACCGGTACGGCGCTGGGCGTCGCGCTGGCGCTCGTCTTCGCGCCGCTGTGCGCGCACAATCTGCCGTGTCCCGCGCCGGCGCGCGCGGTGCTGCGTTTTCTGGTGCAGGTGCTGCGCTCGTTCCCGGCGCTGATCCTTGCGCTGCTGGCGACGTTTCTGTTTGGCCTCGGCACGTTTTCCGGCACGGTTGCCATCACGGTCTTTACGCTTGCGGTCATGACGCGCCTGACCTATGAGGACATCGAGACGCTCACGCTCGCGCCCTACCGCGCGCTGTGCGCCATGGGCGCGTCCCCGGCGCGTGCCTATGCGCGCGCCGTCGTGCCGGAGATCGCCTCCGCCTATCTGACCAACGCGCTCTACCTGCTCGAGACGAATGTGCGCCACAGTGCGATCCTCGGCTATGTCGGTGCCGGCGGCATCGGCCTGCTGCTCAATGAGAAGATCTCGTGGCGGGAGTACGGCCGCGTCGGCGCGATCCTTGTGTGCCTGTTTGTGACCGTCTGCTGTATCGAGTGGCTCAGTCACGTGCTTGGACGTATGATTCGCGGCGAGCGCAATGTCCCGCGCAGGGCAAAGCGTGTGCTCTGGGCGGCGGTGCTGGTGTGCGTGGTCGTCTGCACGGCGGGCATCGAAGCGCCGGATCTGGCGCATACGAGTAAAAGTGTGCTCGCGGCGATGGGCGATGGGCTGCTGCATCCGGACTGGGGCTTTTTCTTCGGCACCGGCAAGGACGGGCTCGGCTGGCTGCTGCTTGAGACGGTTGGCATCGCGCTGGCCGGCACCGGCCTCGGCGCACTGCTTGCGGCACCGCTGGCGTTTTTGAGCACGCCGAAGCTGCTGCCGCGCCCAGTTGCGCTGCTGTTCCGGGTGCTGATCGTGGCGATCCGCTCCGTGCCGTTTCTGATCTACGGGCTCATCTTCATCCGCGTCTCCGGCCCCGGTGCGTTCACCGGTGTGTTGACGCTCGCGGTGTGCAGCATCGGCCTGCTCAGCAAGCGCTTCACTGAGGCGATCGAGTCGCTGGATTTTCGCGCCTACGACGCGCTGCGCGCCATGGGCGTCTCGCTGCTGCCGCGCATTCGCTATGCAGTGCTGCCGCAGCTCGGCCCGGCGTTTTCCTCGGCTGTGCTCTACCGGTTCGATGTCAATATCCGTGAGGCATCCGTGCTCGGCCTTGTCGGCGCCGGCGGTATCGGCGCGCCGCTCATCTTCGCCATGAACCAGTATGCGTGGAGTGATGTGAGCGCGATCTTCCTCGGCTTCGTGCTGCTCGTCTGGGGTATTGACGTGGGCAGCGCGCGTCTGCGGCACAGGAGCAGCACGGCTGCAGCTTCTGAATAACAGCTTCCGATTGATCGGCGGGCGGTGCGTATGCGCTGCCCGCTTTTGCGCTTTTTTGCGACAGGAAAAGGAGAGTCCTGATTATGGGACTCTCCTTTTGCTATGATATAGGAAACCGGGGGGAGGCAGAGCGCGGCTGCATGCAGAAATGGAACGATCATGCTGGAAGCCGTCTCCGAAAACTGTATCCGGGTGCCAAAAACGATGTAAATTATGCAGAAAACTGCGCACTTTCTGCATGGGTGCTTTTTTGTGACAGATATTTGTGATAAAATGCAACCATTCCATGAGTTGGATATGTGCGCGGAAGCAGAGAAGAGAGGGAGCTATGCCGAAATCACCGAATCAGAAATTAAAGCTGCTGTACCTGATGGAGATCCTGCTGCAGCAGACGGACGAGCGCCATCCGATGACCGTACCGGAGATGATCTCGGAGCTTGCCAGGCACGACGTTGCGGCCGAGCGCAAGAGCATCTATAACGATCTGGAGTCTCTGCGCACCTTCGGGCTGGACATTGTGCAGACGAAATCGCGCACGACCGGGTATTATATCGGCGCGCGCTCGTTTGAAGTGCCGGAGCTCAAGCTGCTGGTCGACAGTGTGCAGTCGTCGAAATTCATCACGCACAAAAAGACGCTGGCGCTCATCAAGAAGATCGAGGGGCTTGCGAGTGTCTATGATGCGCAGCTCCTGCAGCGGCAGGTCTATGTGCGCGGCCGCGTCAAGAGCATGAACGAGAGCGTATATTATAATGTGGACGAGATCGCCGATGCCATTTCGCGTGACCGGCAGATCCGCTTCCACTACTTTGAGTATACGATCGACAAGCAGCGCCACTACCGCAGAGACGGCGCGTTTTATATCGTCAGCCCGATGGCGCTGATGTGGGATAATGAGAACTACTACCTGCTGGCGTGGGACGCTGAGGCACAGCTGCGCAAGCACTACCGCGTGGACAAGATGACGGATATCTCTGCGCTCGATGCGCCGCGCGAGGGTATGGAGGACTTTTCCGAGCAGGACCTGTCTGCGTATACAAAAAAAGTGTTCAGCATGTTCACCGGTGAGGAGTGCACGGTGCGTCTGCGCTTTGCCAATCATCTGATCGGCTCGGTGCTTGACCGCTTCGGCAAGGACGTGATCGTGGTCGCCGACGGGACGGAGCATTTCACCGTCTCGCTCAACGTGGTCACGAGCCCGAAGTTCTACGCGTGGCTCTTCGGCTTCGGCACGGATGTGGAGATCCTCTCGCCGACGTCCGCGCGGCAGGAAATGCAGGAGATGCTCGCCAGGATCGCGGATACATACACGCGCTCCGACGCACAGTGACTTGACAAAGCGCACGCGGGCGTGTATAAATAAATACGGAATATCGGGGGGCTGGGTAATTCCCGGCTGAGACGAGCGAAGCGAAGCTCGAGACCCGCAGACCTGATCCGGATAATGCCGGCGTGGGAAACGAAATCTATATATTTTTATCGTTTTCTATGGACTGCATTGTTTCGGCAATGCAGTTTTTTCTTTGAGGAGGAAATGATATGACCCAAACGAAGTCCCATCTGCGCCTGCGCGCGCTGTGCGAGGGCGCGATCTTTATCGCGCTTGCCCAGGTGCTGAGCTATCTCAAGCTCTATGAGCTGCCGCAGGGCGGCTCGATCACGATCGAGATGCTGCCGATCTTCCTGTACTGCGCGCGCTGGGGATTCGGCCCCGGCATGCTTGCGAGCTTTGCCTACAGCATTCTGCAGGCGCTGCTGAGCAGCACGTATGCGTGGACGTGGCAGTCGCTCATCGGCGACTATCTGCTCGCATTCACGGCACTCGGTCTTGCCGGCTCGTGCGCGAAGCTCAAGGGCGGCTTTTTCTACGGCACGGTCGTGGGCAGCGTGGCGCGCTTTCTCGTGCACTATGTCGTCGGTGCGACGGTCTGGGCGGAATACATGCCCGAGACCTTCTTCGGTCTGACGATGACGACGCCGTGGTTCTACTCGGCACTGTATAACGGCAGCTTTATGCTCATCGACATGGTGCTCGTGCTCGTGATCGGCGCGCTGCTCTGGAAGCCGCTGAAAAAGTACATCACCGGCGAGGATCTGCATGGTGCGGCGAATGCGAAAAATGAAGGTTGACAGACCGGAAATTAGTATAGTATAATATGTATCCGGCGTCAGACGTCTGGCGTCGGATACTTTTTGCCAACTACGGCGGCACAAGCCGCTGTTGAGTATGATCGAAAGGAGAAATCACCATGTTCCGTACCTACCAGCCCAAGAAGCGTCAGCGCAAAAAAGAGCACGGCTTCCGCAAGAGAATGGCGACTGCCAACGGCCGCAAGGTTCTGTCCCGCCGCAGAGCGAAGGGCAGAAAGCAGCTCACCTACTGAGTTGTTGCGCGTGAGCAGGCAGACTTCTTAATGATGTTTTTCAGGGCGGGAACTTTCCGCCCTAAAGGCATTTGTCCGGAAGCTGCATCGGAGAGAATCGGGGGAGACTTTTGGAATTTACCAGCACACTCAAAAAGAACTATGAATTCCGGCGTCTGTACTCGAAGGGGAAAAGCTGCGCCAACGCCTATCTGGTGGTCTACTGCCGGAAAAACCATTCGGGCCGCAGCCGCATCGGCTACACCGTGTCCAACAAGGTCGGCCATGCCGTTGTGCGCAATCGCATCCGCCGCCGCCTGCGGGAGATCTATCGCCTGCATGAGCGGGAGATCGTGCGCGGATATGATCTGGTCGTCGTGTCGCGCGTGCGCGCGTGCGCGGCGGACTATCATCAGCTCGAGACTGCGTTTTTGTCGGCCTGCGCCAAGCTTGGCCTGCTGACGGAAGGGGATTGCGGCGCATGAAGCGTTTGCTCATTGCCCTCGTGAAGTTTTACCGCCGGTACATTTCGCCGCTCAAGCCGCCCTGCTGCCGGTTCATTCCGACCTGCTCGGAGTATGCGCTCGAGGCTCTGCAGAAATACGGAGCGCTCAAGGGCTCGTGGCTCGCCGTCAAGCGCATATGCCGCTGCCATCCGTTCCATACGGGTGAGCACGAATTTTACGACCCGGTGCCATGACCGGGGAAATCCTAAGAATTTAAGAATTGGAGTCGTCTTATGTCCTGGATTACTGCACCCTTTGCCTGGCTGCTCAAAGCGCTCTACGATCTGACCGGCAGCTACGGTTGGGCGGTCGTCCTCTTCGGCGTCGTCGTGAACCTGATTTTGCTTCCGTTCATGGCCAAGAGCAAGAAGAGCATGATGCGCACCAGCCGCCTTCAGCCGCGGATCACGGAGCTTCAGCGCCGGCACGAGGGAAACCAGCAAAAGCTCAATGAGGAGATGGCCAAGCTCTACCGGGAGGAGAAGATCAACCCGATGTCCGGCTGCCTCTGGAGCTTGATCCCGTTCCCGATCCTGATTGCGCTCTACAGCGTCATCCGTCAGCCGCTGACGAAGATGATGGGCCTTGGCGCGGAAGCAGTCACGCAGCTGACCGACTGGGTCACGACCAATGCGGGCTATGTCGCACAGGCGAAATCCGCCTATCAGGAGATCCAGATCGCCGACCTGATCCATCAGAACTGGGACGCCGTGACCGGCGCCCTCGGCGATTATTCCGGCAAGCTGCTGGATCTGGACTATTCCTTCATCGGCCTGAACATGGGTCAGCAGCCGTCGTTCAAGATCTGGACGTTTGACTGGAGCAACAAGGCCGTCTGGCTTCCGGCGCTCGGTCTGTTCCTGATCCCGATCATTTCGGCGCTGCTGTCGTGGCTGTCGATGAAGATCAGCACGTCGATGACCCCGCAGCCTGCCGGCAACCAGCAGGCCGCTGCGACCAACAAGACCATGATGCTCATGATGCCGCTCGTGTCGCTGTGGATCTGCTACACGATGCCGGCCGCTCTGGGCATTTACTGGATCGTCAACAGCATCCTCGGCATCCTGCGTGATGTCAGCCTGACGAAGGTCTTCAACAAGCAGCTCGACAAGCTCGATGCTGAGCGCATCGCGCGCGAAAAAGAGCGTGATGCCGAACTTGAGCGCAAGCGTCTCGAGACCGAGCGCCTGAAAGCTGCCGGTGAGACCGTCGTCAACCCCAACACCAGTAAGAAGAAGATCCAGGCCAGCCAGAAGCAGAAGGATGACGAGCGCAAGGCTGCGGCGATGCGTGAAGAGCGCGCTGCCCGCCGCGAGCGTCTCGGCGTCGAGCCGAATGCTGTGCCGGAGTCTCAGGTCGGCAACCGCCGCTATGCGCGTGGCCGTGCCTATGCGCGGGATCATTATCAGTCGGACGCGACTGCCGCTCCGCAGACAGAGCAGCCGGTGTCCGAGGGTTCCAAAGGAAAACAGGAGAGTACTGAATGATGTTAAAAACACTGGAAAAGTCCGGCAAGACGGAAGAGGCGGCCATTGCCGCCGCGCTCGAGGAGCTTGGCCTTGACCGGGATGATGTTTCCGTTGAGATCGTTGAGCGCGCCAAGTCCGGCTTCCTCGGCATCGGTGCCAGCCCCGCGGTGATCCGCGTGCAGTATGAGGCGCCGGATGAGGAAGCGGAGCAGGAGGCTGCGCCCGCCGAGGCGCAGGCACCGGCCGCCGAGCCGGAGGCGAGCGTGGAGCCCGCCGCACCGGCGGACGAGCCGGAGAGCTATGCGCGCATCCGCACGTTCGTCAGCGGCCTGCTTGCGCATATGGGCATTCAGGCGCAGATCGACATCACCGCGCGTGACAACGGCGGTGTGAACGTGAATCTGTCCGGCAGTGGTATGGGCGCCGTCATCGGCCGCCGCGGCGAGACGCTCGATGCCATCCAGCACCTGACCAACTATGCGGTCAACCGCGGCAGCGATAAGCACATGCACATCAGCGTCGATGCCGAGAGCTACCGCGCCAAGCGCGAGGAGTCGCTCGTGCGTCTGGCCGAGAAGATGGCCGCCAAGGCCGTCAAGTACAAGCGCAGCATGGCGCTTGAGCCGATGAATTCTTATGAGCGTCACGTTATCCACACGGCGCTGCAGGACTACGAAGGCGTGACGACGAGTTCGACCGGTACCGAGCCGAACCGCCGCGTTGTGGTCTCCTATGAGAAGCCGCAGCGCCCCAGCAACAAACCGGTCAGCCGCGAGTGGAGCTGACGAGAGACTTAGGAGGAAACGGTATTATGTTCGAACAAGTGAGAAAACTGCTTGCCCACCAGTTTGAGGTGGACGAAAACACCATCACCATGGACACCAACATCGCGGACGATCTCGGCGCGGATTCGCTCGACGTCGTGGAGCTGGTCATGTCCATCGAGGATGCCTACGGCATCACGATCGAAGACGAGAAGGCGGCTGAGCTGACTACCGTCCGTCAGGTCGTGGATTACCTCGAGAAGAACGCCTGAGCACTTACATCTGAAAAAGCAGACAGCCGCCGTGCTGTCTGCTTTTTTGTGTCTGCGGGCGCGGGCTTTTTTGTTTTCACCCGCAAATGTGATTGACGAAACCGGCCGCAGCGGGTAAAATAAACAATGTATGCTGGAAAGGAGCGCGCGTATGCTGCAATTTCAACCGCAGGAGCATCTGCTGCATTCGTATATCGTCGTGTCGCAGTCTGAACAGGCGCGCGAGCGGCTGGCGCTCGATCTGACAGCGGCCATGCTCTGCCGCAGCGACGGCGTGCGCCCGTGCCGCGCGTGCCGGGACTGCCGCAAGGTCTATGACCATGTGCATCCGGACGTGATCTATGTCGAGCCGGATCGCAGCGGCAAGATCCCCGTGATCAAGGTCGATCAGATCCGCAGTGTCGCGGCCACGGCATACATCCTGCCGAGCGAGGCGGAAAAGAAGGTCTACGTTCTGCGTCAGGCAGAGCTGATGAATCTCAATGCGCAGAATGCGTTTTTGAAGCTGCTGGAGGAGCCGCCGCGCAGCGCGGCGTTTATTCTTGCGGCCGCAAGTCCGGATTCGCTGCTGACGACGGTGCGCTCGCGCTGCGCGCTGCTGCGCGACCCGACCGAGCAGCCGCTGGAGTCGGAGGAGATGCGCACTTTGGCGGACGATTACCTGCACGCGGTCGCGTCGCAGGATCGCATGACGCTCCTGCGCTGGTGTCTCGCGCACGAGGGCATGGAGGCGCAGACGCTTGCGGAGTTTTTGCCCGCGGTGCAGCACCGGCTCGTGGAGCTGCTGGCGCAGCCGGGGCAGACGCTTTTGCCGGAGACGCTGTGCGCGCAGCAGCTGCGCCTGATCGAGACCTGTGAGCAATACCGCCGCGCCAACGTCAGCGTGAAGCATATCTTTGGCCTGCTGTCCGTTTCCGGCGTGCAGGCGCGTGTTCAGAAGTGAGGATACCAAATTGACAGAAGTAATCAGTGTGAAATTCAAAAACCGCGGCAAGGTCTATTTCTTTGACCCGCACGGAATCGCCGTGCGCACGGGCGACAAGGTCGTCGTCGAGACCTCGCGCGGCTTGGAGTTGGCAGAGTGCGTTCTCGGAAACCACGTCGTGCCGGATGAGACGGTCGTGCAGCCGCTGCGCTCGCTTGCGCGCATCGCCACAAAGGACGACCTGCGCATCGAGGAGATCAACCGCCGCCGCGAAAAAGAGGCGTTTCAGATCTGCAAGCAGAAAATCGCCGAGCACGGTCTGGATATGAAGCTCGTGGACGTCGAGTGCAGCTTCGAGGGCAACAAGACCATGTTCTTCTTCACGTCCGACGGGCGTGTTGATTTCCGCGAGCTGGTCAAGGATCTCGCCTCCGTGTTCCGCAACCGCATCGAGCTGCGCCAGATCGGTGTGCGCGATGAGGCAAAGATGCTCGGCGGCATCGGCATCTGCGGCCGTCCGTACTGCTGCAGCCAGTTTCTGGACGACTTTCAGCCCGTCTCGACGAAGATGGCGAAGGTGCAGTCCATGTCGCTCAACCCGTCGAAGATCTCCGGCGCCTGCGGCCGCCTGATGTGCTGCCTGCGCTATGAGCAGGCGGCGTATGAGGATCTGGTCAAGGCTGTACCGAAGGTCGGCGCCTTTGTCGAGACGCCTGCGGGCTACGGCACGGTGTCGTCGGTCAACATCCTGCGCAGCAGCCTGAAGGTCAAGCTTGACGGTCAGGGTGAGGATGTGTTCAAAAGCTATCAGGCCGACGAGATCGCCGTGATCCCCGGCGGCCGCCCGAAGCCGGGCGAACCGCTGCCGTCGCTGCTCAAGGATCGGCCGAAGCCGGTGCGCGATGAGGAGCCGAAGGAAGACCCGTGGGCGCTGCCGCAGCTGTTTGCGGACGATGTCTACGGTGACAAGAAGCCCGATGGCGTGAGCGCCGAGCAGGGCGAGAAGAAAAAGCGTCCGCGCCGCCGCTCCCGCGGTCATGGCGGGAAGAAAACTGCCGATGCGCAGACTGCCCCGAGGGCGGAGCACGCCGCAAAGGAGGGCGCGAAGGACGGTGCGAAGGAGGGCGCAAAGCCCAAGCAGCCGCAGCGCCAGAAGTCCCAGTCCAACCGCAAGCCCGGCGCACGCAAGCCCGGTGATAAACCGGCAGGTGAGCATCCGGAGCGCAGCCGCGCGCAAGCTCCGGCGGCTAAGCCGGCCGACGGCGCTGCGCAGAGCGGAGAAAAGCGCGCGGACAATCACCGCCGCCGGCATCGCGGCGGCCGTGGACGCAACAAGTCCGCAGCGCCCGGCAATACCGCGCCCGACACGCCGAAGGCAGAATGAAAGCTGAAACAGGTGCATACCGGAACGGTATGCACCTGTTTTTTTCGCCTGATTCAGATGAGCAGTCCGCCGTCCACGCCGAACACCTGCCCGGTCACGAAGCGGGCGCGCTCGCTCGCCAGCAGCGCGATCGCATCGCCGACTTCCTCCGCCGTGCCCATGCGCCCGAGGGACGTGCTCTCGGCGAGCTCCGCTTTATCCTCGGGGCTGAGGTTTGCGATCATGTCGGTGTCAATGCAGCCGGGGGCGACGCAGTTAACGCGGATGCCGGACGGGCCGAGCTCCTTTGCCATCGCCTTCGTGAATGCGACGATCGCGCCCTTCGTCGCCGAATAGGCCGCCTCACACGAGGCGCCGTTCATGCCGAGGATGGAGGTGAGGTTGATGATGTGTCCGGCCTTTTCGTGCACCATCGGCGGGATGGCGAACCGGCAGCAATTGTAGGTGCCCGTGACGTTAACGTCAAAGAGCCGCTGCCACACGTCGGGGTCGAGATCCGTCAGCAGACCGTAGACCGCGATGCCGGCGTTATTCACCAGCAGATCGACCGGCCCCGTCTGCTCGAACATGGCGGCGACGGCCTGCGCATCGCTCACGTCGGCGCGGATGGCAAGCCCGCCGGTCTGCGCCGCGACTGCCTCGGCAGCCGCCTGCGACTGTATGTAGTTGACGTGTACCGTCCAGCCGTCGCGCGCCAGCGCCAATGCGGCGGCCTTGCCGATGCCGCGCGATGCGCCGGTCACGAGTGCGATTTTTTTCATGCAATGATCCTCCCAAAAACGAACATTTGTCAAAACGCTGCGTCTATGCTATTATATACTTGTTTCATCGAAATTTCTATCCATCCTGTTGATCCGGAGGAAAAAATATGAGCCAACCCAAAACCACACGCCGCCACCGCGTCCGGCGCATGAGCGAGCGCCGGCGCCTGACAGTCACCGCGATCACGGCGATGCTCGCGCTCGTCACGGTCGTGATCTGCGCACTGTCCGGCGTATTTAATTTCCACAAGGGCAGCGAGCGCATCCTGCCCAACCTCGTCGGCCAGACCGAGGAGTCGGCCAAGGCGCAGCTTGCGGAGCTTGACGCGGAGCCGAGCATCACCTATGAAAACAGCAGCGAGACCAAGGGCATCGTCATCCGTCAGGACGTGAATGAGGGCACGCAGCTCAAGCACCGGCAGACAGTTGCATTCGTTGTCTCGCTCGGACCGAAGGAGGAGACCACCGCTCCGGAGGACACCCCGGTCGCGATCCCGAGCTTCGTCGGTCTCTCGTTTGAGCAGGCGCAGGCAACAGCCAAGAGCCTCGGCGTCACTGTGGAGAAAAACGGAACGGCCTACGATGACAATGTGCAAAAGGGCTCCGTTGCGCGCCAGAGCCCGGTCGGCGGTACGATGGTCAAGCCCGGCACGACGATCTATGTCACCATCTCCAACGGGCCGGAGAAGAAGGAATTCACCGTCACGGTCACGTGCGGCGCCGGCGGCAGTGTCAGTCCGAGCGGTAATCAGAAGGTGGCCGAGGGCGGCAGTGTGTCGTTCACGATCACCCCGAAGGAGGGCTACGAGGTCGCAACGCTGGTCATCGACGGGATGACCGTCCTGCCGCTGACGAGCTACTCGTTTATGAACGTCGACAGCAACCATACGCTCTATGTGACGTTTCGCGAAAAGTAGACATGAGAATTCATGCGCCCCCGGCGGCAGGCCGGGGGCGCATGATTTATGCTTCCGGAATGGCGTGGATGCCGGCGCTGCGGATCGCGCCGTCTCGTGTCTCGATGCAGGCGTAGGTGCACATCGCGCCGACGCCCGCCGTGCCGGGGTTGACGACATAGAGCCCCTGCATCGTCTCGCTGAGCGCACGGTGCGTGTGGCCGAAGAGCACGATGTCCGCCCCGGCGAAGTAGGCCGCGTTGAGCAGCGCGTCGAGCGTATACTTCACGCCGTAGCGGTCACCGTGCGTGCAGAAAAACTTCACGCCGTCGAGCGTGCACTGCAGCACCTCGGGATTGACCGGCTCGCGGTCGCAGTTGCCGCACACGCGGTAGAGCGGCAGATCGGGAAACTCCTTTTCCAGCCGCTGCGTGTCGCGCTCGCAGTCGCCGAGGTGGAACACGGCGTCCGGCTGCTGCTGACGGATGGCGCGCACCATGCCGAGCGTCCGTCCGTGAGAATCGGAAAAAACAAGCACCTTCGTGGCAAGTCACCTCTGTATAGGTCATAGAATACAATAAAGCAGGATACCCGGTACTGCCGGGCTATCCGCATTATACGGGACGCGGCCTGCAAAGTCAAGCCGCCCCCTCGACTGGAGCGTGACCGATATGAAGGACTTGGATGCGCTGAAGCAGGAGCTCGCGCGCGACGGGCGCCTGCAGCGGCTGCAGGCGATCGCCGACTCGACCGATGGGCAGCGGTTTGCCGATGCGCTCGATGCGCAGAAGATCGAACAGGCGGCGCGCACGGGCGACACCGAGCTGCTGCGGCAGATCCTCACGCAGGTGCTCAGCACGGACGCGGGGCAGCGTCTGGCCGGAAAAGTGAAGGACGCGATGCAGGATGGATGAGCTCGGCGAAAAGCTCGACGCGCTGCTGCATGACCCGCAGCAGCTCGGCAAGATCGCACAGCTGGCATCCTCACTCGTGGGCGACGGCGGTGAGACACAGCCGCCGTCCGAGCCGCAGCCGGAGCCCAGCTTCGACGCAGGACAGCTGCGCCGGATGCTCTCGGCCGTGCGCGGCAGCGGCCGTGACTCTGCCAGCCGCCACCTGCTCGAAGCCATGAAGCCGTATCTGGCCGAAAAGCGCCGCCGCAAGATCGACCGCGCCATGAAGCTCGCGCGGCTCGCATCGCTCGCAGAGCTTGCCGCCGGGGAGATGGGGGAGGACGACGATGTATAATCGCTATCAGGGCAACAGCGGACAGGTGGAGCGTATGCCGGACGCGCCGCATGCGGAGTTCCGCCCGCGGCCGAGCATGCCGCCGGCTGCAAAGCAAAAGCCGCCGCCGGGTACGACCGGCGGCGGCTTGCAGCAGCTGCTGCAGAAGTTTTCGCTTGCAGACCTCGAGTCGGAGGATCTGCTGCTGATTCTGGTGCTGTATCTCCTCTACCGCGAGAGCGGTGACAAGGAGCTCCTGTTCATCCTCGGCGGGATGCTGTTTCTTTAGTGTGCGGGCGCAAACGGCTCGGGCGGCTGCACATCCGGAAGGAAGTGGCTCAGGATCGCCTGCGCGATGCGCGGGCAGGCCTGTCCGTCGCCAT
>ERZ835980.1464-NODE-1464-length-26002-cov-4.763518_pt1 | contig 26002 bp, 25 predicted proteins | sample MGYA00519943_ERZ835980 | MGnify/ENA primary metagenome ERZ835980 (study PRJEB31850, sample SAMEA3708791) | human gut metagenome | biome: human gut; feature: human-associated habitat; material: faeces | place: China | collected 2014 ... | reverse complement strand
GTTACGTTATACTTCATAAATTTTATCCTCCATTTTCAGCAAGTTCATGCATACGTGAAATATTAGCTTAAATATAAGAAATGATGGTTAATGAAAAGCAAGAAACTTACATATTATTTTACAACATCATTATAAACATTATTTGGTGTAAATGGAATGTCTGTAAAAGAAGAGAATAAAAATGCCAAGAAGCGTTTTCTTGGCATTTTTATTAATAAATCAAAGCAGTAAATGTGAATTGTACTAATTTGTAATTGTCATCATATACTTCTGTAACTGCGAAGTGATGTGTTGTTTCTTTTCCGTCTAAGAGTAAACTATAATCACAATCTGTAATCACAATCGCAGTATTTTGGAAGATATGAACGTCTTTTTTGTGAAATACTAATTTTGTTGGCTGAAATGCACCACTTGTGTAAAATGTGATTTCTTTTTCTAAATCACATGTAATACCAATGTGTACAAAATTGCAGTTTGGATGTGCATATTTTCTCATGCCTGCTTCATCGCTTGCTTCCATTGCTTCCCAGAAGCTTTCAGACACTTCTAAAATCCTATTCTTTTCCATCGTCTTGTCCATTAAAATCTGGTGCCATAGATGCGTATTTGTCTAATAACTCTTGTGTTTGTGTATAGTAATGTTTTCCACAGTCTAATGCATCAATTTCCTTCATTTCTTCTTCTGTTAATGTGAAATCATAAATTGCATTGTTTTCTTCAATATGAGATGGTGTTTTAGAACCCGGAATCACACTTGTTCCGTATTGTGTATGCCATCTTAAAATGATTTGTACTGGTGTTTTATGATATTTTTCTGCTAATTTTGTGAATACAGGTTCATCCATCATCGCATGATCACCATGCCCTAATGGATACCAGGCTTCAATGATGATTTTGTAAGGTGCAAGATATTCTCTTAACATTTTTTGTACATAGTATGGATGACATTCTACAGTGAGCAGCTGTGGCTTGATTTGTGCAATATCAAGTATTTCCTGTATTTTTTCTTCACTGAAATTTGATAGACCGAGAGCTTTTACTTTTCCATTTTTATATGTTTCTTCCATCATTTGATATGCATGGATGTAATCACATGCTGGCTGATGAAGAATCAACATATCAACATAGTCTAATTGAAGTCTTGTTAAAGTATCAGAAATTGCATTTTCATCACTATATACAGATGGCCAGAGCTTTGTGGTAACAAATATTTCTGAACGATCAATACCACTATCTTTAATTGCTTTTCCTACATCACTTTCATTGCAATAACCAGCTGCTGTATCAATATGACGATATCCTGCTTTTAAAGCAGTTAAAGTTGCATTATAAGTAGGTCCATCATTAGGAATCATGAAGACTCCAAATCCTACTGCAGGGATTGTTTGTTTATTATTTAATTCAAATGTTTTCATTATTATCTCCTCCAATTTCTATCTTTATTTTAATTTTTAATTCTATAAATGTACAATATCAATAGTGCATGTTAGTATAACTGGAAGTTATACTTGTTGGTTTGCTTCAATAATATCTTTTAGACTTACTTTTTCATGTCTATAACGTGCATTAGGATTGGCGTCTTTCAATTTTGTGATGATGGCCTTTGATGGACAGTTTTGTGCACATGCTAAGCAAAATTCACAAGTATTTTGTTTTCTTTTAGCCTTTTTATCTTCAACATAAAATAGACCTCTTGGACACACCTTTGTACAAATACCACAGCCAACACATTTATCGGTTACCGTAATTTGTTCACCATTAATGAGTTCTGGATTTTTCGCAAAGATTTCTTTGGCAGAAGCATGGAAATCTCTTCCTGCCTGTGTTGCTTCAGGAATTTCTTCTTTTTTATTTTGGATATCTTGAAGTGCTTGTTGGATTTGTTGTTCAACATTTTTATCCATTGTCCTTTGTTCATTCATATCAAAAGATGGTAAGTAGTTATCTACCATTAAAATAGAATGAATATAATTTACATGTCTTCCTTTTTCTTCTAATAAACGTGCTATACATTCAGGGGCATCTGTGACATCTTTTCCATAAGTTAAAATCAAATAGAAATAATCTGTTTCAAATGTTGCCTTTTCTAAAAACTCTAAAACAATTTTTGGTGCTTCTCCGGCATAAACAGGATAAACAATTCCAATTTTTTCATCTTTAAAATTTAAGTTTTCTTGATGTAAGACTTGAGGAATACTGATGGGCGTTTCTTCAATTTGTCTAGCCACATACAAACTATTCCCTGTACCTGTAAAGTAAAATAACATATTCCTTTCTCCTTTTAATCATGTATTTTATATTTATTAAGCCATTTTGCGGTCATATAATTTTGATGATCAATAATTTCACTATAACCTAAATCAAGTTGTTCTATTTGTTTTTTATCTTCTTCATCTAACTGAAAATCAAAAATATCTATATTTTCTTGCATACGATCTAAATGTGTGGTTTTAGGAATGGCAATAATGTGATTTTCTAGATGCCATCTTAGAATAATTTGTGAAACTGATTTTTGATGTTTTTTCGCAATATCTAATAACATTGGATGATGAAAGATATCGCGTTGTCCTTCATTTAAAGGGCCCCATGCTTCTAACAGACAATCATATTGTTTTAAAACACATTTTTGATTTTTTTGTTGATAGAAGGGATGAAACTCAAGTTGATTGATCATAGGGTGTATCAAACTATTCATATAAAGATCCATGAATCTTTCTGGTGAAAAGTTACAAACACCAATTGCTTTGATTTTGCCTTGTTGATAAAGTTCTTCCATAGCTTTCCATGAGCCATAATAATCACCATAAGGTTGATGAATTAAATAAAGATCTAAATAATCAACTCCTAAGTTTTCTAATGATTGATGAAATGCCTGTAACGTATTTTCATAACCGGCATCTTGAACCCATACCTTTGTTGTCAAATAGATTTCTTCTCTTTTAAGTTTTGATTCTTTAATGGCTTCCCCTATTTCTTTTTCATTTTGATAAGAAGCGGCTGTATCAATCAAACAATAACCTGCTTCAAAGGCTTTTAAAACACATTCTTTTGTTTGTTTAGGAGGTATATGTAAAGTACCGTATCCTAACATCGGTAGTTGATAACCATTAGCCAAAGTTATATATTCCATATTTTGTTCCTCCATACATCTTTATTGTAAATTTCATAGAAACAAAAGTACAATATCAATAAAGCATCTTACTATAACTGTCAGTTATACAAAAAAGCTATCCAAAGATAGTTTTTTACCAAATATTGCCATAAAATTCCAACCTTCATCGTTTTTATCAAAGGACGTATTATATAGAAAAACAACTAAGGTCACATTGGCAGAGCCATAATAATCAGGTGTTCCAACGACAAGTCCATCTGCCTCTTCAAACTTTTGATCATCAATCGCATTGACACAATCATCAAAGATACAATGACCTAATCTTGCTTTACATGACATACAGGCAATACATCCACGAATATCCTTATTTCCAACATACTCAATTTCACTTTCAATATCTTCTTGATCAAAGATTTTAACCATTTCATCGAGGGCAATCTTTGTATTTTTTCTTGGACGAGGGCTTCCACTAATTATTAATATTTTTATTTTAATATATGCATTAAAAAAGCACATTATCATTCAATTGTCTCACTATAACTCAAAGTCATAGTGTGTTATAATAACGAAAAGGACGTGAAACTATGATTGAATTTAACCAACTTGAACATCTTGTATCCATTGCGAAAAATAAAACCATTTCAAAAGCTGCTGAAGAATTGTTGATTTCTCAACCAGGACTTACAAGATCTATGCAAAGATTAGAAGATGATTTAGGACTTTCTTTATTTAATCGTAAGAAAAATAAAATTGAATTGAATGAAAATGGAAAACTTGCGGTAGAATTTGCACAAAATTTACTTGATGGACGAGAAGAAATGATTAAAGAACTTACAAAACTAAGTCAAAATCATATTTCTTTTGGTTCTTGTGCACCAGCTCCTTTATGGGGTGTTGAATATGCTTTATTAAATAATACAGAATCCCAAATTGAAAGTACCCTAGTTCAAGATGAAAAGACATTAATTGAAGGTCTAGAAAAAGGAGATTATTCTTTAATCGTTTTACATCATCCTTTACAAGATAAAAAATATATTTCACAAGAATTTTTAAATGAATCTCTTTATTTATCTGTTCCCCCAGCACATCCTTTAGCACCTTTTAAAGAAATATCTTTTTCTGATTTAAACGGTCAAAGTGTTTTACTTCTTTCACGCATTGGTTTTTGGAATGAAGTTTGTCAACGTATGATTCCTGAATCACATCTTTTATTTCAAGACGATCCTTCTGTTTTTAATGAACTTACCAAGATGTCCGCTTTACCTAATTTTAGAAGCAATATCACGATTCAAAGAGAAGAGGCAGAAGATAATCGTATTTTAATACCGATTACTGATCCAGAAGCCCATGTTCGTTATTATGCGATTTATCCAAAAGATAAAAGAAATTTATTTCAACCTATTATTAAACAAATCAAAGATATTGATTGGAAAAAGACAAAAGAGCTATCTAAATGATAGCTCTACTTATATTGTATAAACATTTTTTCAATTCTTTTTTTCATTTTCTCTTGTAAAGAATAAGGTTTAATAACTTTTACATGATCTTGCAACATCATGAGCCAACCAATCAAACCATCAGAAATAAGAACATCTTCTATAGTAAGATGATAGCGATTTTCAAAGTCTTTTTTAACAGGATGATCTTGTCCAAATTGATCAATGACTTCTCTTAAAACCACTTCATCAAAACTAATTTCAAGTGTATCCTTTTGTCCTGAAACATACATATTTATATGATCAACTTCTTGTTCTAAATCAAATTGTTCCCCTTCTTCAAAAGGGCTTTTATGATTTCTTACAAGACGCATACGATCAAGACGATAAATAGAGAGTTTATCAGGACGTTGGTTAAAATAACCTAAAACATAGTATTTAGAATCTCTTTGAATCAATTTATAAGGAGAAATAATATAGAATTCATTATTTTCTTTATGATTTCCATGATTATGCGCAATTTCTACAAACTTATTTCTTTTAATTTCATAACTTACATATTTAAAATAAATATTTTTCTTTTCATGAATTGCTTTAATGACGGTTGTCATATTTAAAAGCAGATCATAATTTCTTGGTTGATTTTTTCTTGGTTGATTTTGAATACGTGAAAGTTGTTTGCTTGAACTTAAAGTTTGTAATTTTGTGAGTAAAGCATTCACTTCATCTTCATTTAAATCATTATTGAAAAGCACACTGTCCCATAGATATTGAAATTGTCCATCATTGAAAAATTCTTCATCAATACTATAACCTTTACGATGTTTAGTTTTAATGATTTCTTTTTGATAAACATATTTTGATAATTCATTAATATTTCTAATAGCTTGATAAACTGTTTTAACATCAACTTTAATTTGATATTTTTCTTCAAGTTGCCCTTTTATTTCAATAGCAGGTATATAATCTAATGATTCTTTAATAATAAGATATGTGTAATAGAGTCTGTCCATAATTTTCTCCTATCTTGCATAGTTAAGTGAATATGTCTTGTCTTTATGATACAACATTTCATAACGATATGGTGAATAATTATAAAGAGATTTTTCAAAGCGTTTAAATGATTCATCTATTGTAACAAATGGTAAGTGTAGATAAGCTTGTTTGTATTGTTTTTCCAATAGAAGAATAAGACTTGCATAGTAATGTGTTTGTTCATCACTTAACATTTTATAATTTGTCATTCCTAAAATCACTTTATTTAATTGATTCATTTTAAAAGTAAGTAAATGTCTTAATAAACAATAGGTTTCTAAATTAAAACTACTTTTATCTAAAATATAATAAAATAAATTATATTTATATTCGACCAAAGGACGAAAATGTTGATGAATAAGAATATTCATCATAATAAGATGATATTCCATTTCATTATAAGATAAACTACAATCAATATATCTTTTAATTGTTGTAAACAACCATAATTGAAGATCTTTTCTTTTATTCAATTTTCTTTTTAACTGAGAAACATCTAAACATTTATTCATTAAATCATAAATATCTTGTTGATAAACACCTTCACTATGAATTAATAAATATGTTTTTACCTCCATAATAGATACATCTGTCATTTGTTCATAACTTCTTGCAAACATCTTAATCATCCCCTTTTCTTTATCTTTATTATAGGGAATTATTATTGTTTATGATGAATTTGTATCTATTTTAAAGCCAAAAAAAAGGAGTTATTTAACTCCCTTTTTTTCTAAGAATTTTCTAATTTTTTGTGTTGCCGCTTTAAGTTCTTCTAAACTATAGGCATAAGAAACACGAATATAACCTTCTCCAGCTTCACCAAAAGCACTTCCTGGAACGCAAGCTACTAACTGATCATTTAATAGTTCTTCACAGAATTGTTCCGATGTTAAACCTGTTGATTTGATGCATGGGAAAACATAGAAAGCCCCTTGTGGTGTAAATGTTTTAAGTCCCATTTCATTAAATGTTTTGACTAAGAAATTTCTTCTTGCAAGATAAGCTTGTCGCATTTTTTCAATTTCTTCGTCACAATGTCTCATTGCTTCAATGGCACCATATTGAGCACATGTTGGTGCTGACATAATGACATATTGATGAATCTTTTTCATCATTTTAACAAGATATTCATTAGCAAGAACATAACCTAAACGCCATCCTGTCATCGCATAAGCTTTTGAAAAACCACTCACTAAAATAACTTGATCTTTGATTTCATCAAAAGATGCAATTGAACAGAATTTATGTTCATAAGAAAGTTCTGCATAGATTTCATCAGTTATGATCATAATTCCTGATTCTTTAAAGATAGGCACTAATTTTTCATAGTCTTCTTTTGTCATAAATCCACCTGTTGGATTACTTGGATAATTTAAAAGAATGGCCTTTGTTTTTTCATTGATAGCTTCTTTTAAAAGTTCAGGTGTTAATTTAAATTCATTTTCTTCAGTTAAAATAATGTTTCTTACTACTCCACCAGCAAGTGCAACACCTGGTGTATAAGCAACATAACTTGGTTGTAATAAAATGACTTCATCACCTGGATTAATAATTGTTCTAAAGGCTAAATCGATTCCTTCAGATCCCCCAACAGTGACAATACATTGTTCTGGTTTATAATCTAAATCAAATCTTCTTTTTTGATATTTACAAATTTCTTTTCTTAATTCTAATAATCCTTGATTTGCAGTATAGAATGTTTTTCCTTTTTCAATTGAATAGATTGCAGCTTCTCTAATTGTCCAAGGGGTTGCAAAATCAGGTTCCCCTACCCCTAAAGAAATAACACCTTCCATTTGATTGGCAAGATCAAAGAATTTACGAATTCCACTTGGTGGAATATCCTTTACAATAGGATTTACAATTTTTTCAAAATCCATTATGGAGTTACCAATAATCTTTCTGCTGCATCTTTATTATCATCCTCAACAAGTTTACCCATGTTTTTATATTGTTTTAAAACATACATTGTGGCAGTTCTTTCAATACCTTCAATAACCGCTAAACGACTATTAACGAATTTAGCAACTTCCACCATTGTTTTTCCTTTAACAATTAATAAAAACTCATAATTTCCCGCTAATAAATACATTGTATCTACTTCTGGAAAATTATAGATTTTTTTTGCAATACGATCATATCCATAATCTCTTTCAGGTTTCGCATTAACTTGAATCACAGCTGTACACACATCGTGATTTGTTTTATCCCAATTGATCAAAGTATGATAACCATAGATTGTTTTATTTTTTTCTAAATCTTTAATTGTCTTATCAACATTTTCTTCTGTTTCGTTTAAGGCGGCCGCAAGATCAACGACTTCCATTTTCGCGTTGTTTTCAATTAATGATAAAAGTAAATTTTCATCCATATCCTCTTCCTCCTTATTATGACTCTAATTATATACTAATTTAGAGGTAAGGTAAATTGAATTTTTATTAGAAATAAGAGGAATTGTTGCTTGTCTAGATAAGCAAAGTATTCTATAATAAAGATGAGGTGAAATTATGATTATACAAAGTAAAAAAGTCTGGATTGCGGATCAATTCACGCCAGCACAATTAGAATTAGAAGATGGAATTATTAAAGAAATATATCCTTACAATGAAAAAGAAGTTACGAAAGATTATGGAGATTTAAGAATTCTTCCTGGCTTTATTGATATTCATTGTCATGGAGCTTATGGTTTTGATACAAATGATGCTAATCCTGAAGGATTAAGAAAATGGGCAAAAGGAATCGTTGATGAAGGAGTTACTTCTTTCCTTGCGACAACTCTTACTCAAAGTGAAGAAGTTCTTACAAACGCGGTAAGTAATGTCGCAAAAGTCGTAGAAGAAGGTTATGAAGGTGCAGAAATCTTAGGTATTCATTTTGAAGGTCCTTATTTAAATAAAGCACATAAAGGAGCTCAACCTGAAGAATATTGTGTAAAACCTAATATTGAACAATTTAAAAGATATCAAAAAGCTGCTCATGGTTTAATCAAATATATTACTATGGCTGTTGAAAATGATGAAGATTTTACTCTTACAAAATATTGTAGTCAGAATAATGTAGTTGTAAGTATTGGACATTCTAATGCTACTTATGAACAAGCTGTTCAAGCTTATGCCCATGGAGCAAGAAGTATGACTCATGTTTATAATGCAATGACACCATTTACGCATCGTGCAAATGGTCTTGTTGGTGGTGCTTTACGTATTAGAAATATGTATGGAGAAATTATTTGTGATGGAAACCATTCTACTCTTGCCGCTTTAAATAATTTCTTTACTTCAAAAGGTCCTGATTACAGTGTTATGATTACAGATTCCTTAATGTGCAAAGGATTCCCTGTAGGTACTAAATTTGATTTTGGTGGACAGGAAGTTGTTATTTATCCAGATGGAAGTGCTCATTTAGTAGAAGCAGGTAACTTAGCTGGTTCTACTTTAAATGTAAACAAAGGATTAAAAATCTTAATTGAAGATGCTTTAGTTCCTGTTAATTACGCGATCAATGCATGTACATCAAACCCAGCAAGATGTTTACATGTTGATGATCGTAAAGGAACAATTGGCGTTGGTTATGATGCTGATCTTGTTGTTTTAGATAGAGATTATGAAGTTGTTCAAACTTATTGTAAAGGCGTTGGGCAAAAATAATATTTGAGATGCTTCATGCATCTCTTTTTTTTCTTATATAGAAAGCTTTTTATAGTTATTTTATGGTACAATTATTTCAAAAGGAGGCGATTTTGTGTATCGTTTTTACGTATCAAGTTACGCTAAAGGAAAAGAAAAAGGTCTTTATGTATGTACTCTAGATGAAACTAAAAATGAACTTCATTTAAATAAACATATTCCTACCGAAGATTTTCCTTCATATGTTATTAAAAAAGATGATTATCTTTATGTATCTTTAAAAGATGCACGTGTTGGTGAAGGAGGAGGTGTCGCAAGTTATCATATTGAAGAAGATGATTTAAAACAACTTTCTTTTTATAATTCCCATGGTCGTTCTTATACTCATTTATGTTTAAGTCCTGATCAAAAATATTTATTTACTGCAAATTATCACGTTGGAGCAACAGCTGCTTTCCCTTTAAAGGATCATAAAATTGGAGATAAACTTTCAGTTGTTCACCATCATGGTTCAGGAATTGATTTACTTAAAAGACAAACAAGTCCTCATGCGCATTATGTAGGAATTACCCCAGATCAAAAATATCTTTATAGTGTTGATTTAGGTGCGGATAAAATTGTCATGTATGATTTCAAAGATGGAAAGTTAGAAGAAACCTCTTTAAGTCAAGCTGTAAATCCAGGTAGTGGACCTCGTCATATGATTTTTTCTCATGATGGAAAATACTGTTATCTCGTTAATGAAATTGGTAACAGTATTATGGTTTACCAATATCATGATGGACACTTTACTTTGGTTCAAGTTATTCATTGTGTACCTCGTCATTTCCATGGCTTTTCAAGTGCTGCTGCTATTCATATGACCTCAAGTGGTAAACATATTATTGTTTCCAATCGTGGACATGATAGTATTGTCCTTTATCGTGTTAATCAAGAAACAGGAAAAATCACTTTACTTTATATGGTGCATACTGGAAAAGGGCCTCGTGATTTTAATATTATTGATGATCGTTATATTGTTGTTGCTAGTCAAGAAGATGATCGTTTGGAGCTTTATACATTTGATGAAGAAAAAGAAGAAATCAAACCTGCAGGAAATACTTTAGATATTATTCAACCTGTCTGTGTTGCTTTATAAAAGGAGAAAGATTATGGAATACGAAATTGTTGGAGATACTCTCCCTGTTGTTATTTGTCATTTAAATAAAGGTGAAAAAATGATTAGTGATAGTGGTGCTATGGCTTGGATGGATCCATGTATGAAAATGGAAACAAACGGTGGTGGTGCTGGTAAAATCATCGGTAGAATATTTTCTGGTGAAACTTTATTTAGAAATAGTTATACGGCAAATAAAGATGGCTTGATTGCCTTTGCCTCAAGTTTCCCTGGAAAAATTGTCGCTATTGATGTAGAACCTGGAAAAGAAGTCATCATTCAAAAATCTGCTTTTCTAGCTAGTGAAGAAAATGTAGAAACATCGGTTTTCTTTAATAAGAAATTTTCTTCTGGTATATTTGGTGGTGAAGGTTTTATTTTAACAAAGATTTCAGGACACGGAACATGTTTTATTGAAATTGATGGAAGTACCGTAGAATATAATTTACTACCAGGTCAACAAATGGTTATTGATACCGGTTATCTTGCAATGATGGATGCTACTTGTAAAATGGATATCCAATCAGTTCCTGGTTTAAAAAATAAATTTTTAGGAGGAGAGGGATTATTTAATACCGTGGTTACTGGTCCTGGTAAAATTGTGGTTCAAACAATGCCTATTTCAGCAGTCGCAAATTCACTTGCAAGATTTTTCCCTCAAGGTAAATAATGAAGAAATTGTTTTGTTTTGATATTGATGGTACTTTAAGAACAACCACAGATCATCAAGTACCAGAAAGTACCATCAAAGCTTTAAATTTATTAAGAGAAAAAGGTCATCTTTTATTAGTATCTACAGGTAGAAGTGTTGACTCTTTAAAGAATACTCACATTTATGATACTTTTGCCTTTGATGGGTATGTATGTAATAGTGGACAAGCTTTATTAGATAAAGATTTAAAACTTATTCACAAAGAAAGTTTATCTAAGGATGTTGTTTTAAAAGCTTTAGAGGCTTCTAAAAAACACAACATTCCTTTAGCTCTTAAATGTACCCCAAGAATTATTAATATGGAACCCAATGAAGATGTCATTCGTTCATGTAATTATTTCAATAATCCAATTCCCCCTGTTGGTAGCTATACCAATCAAGAAGTAGGTGCCATGATTGCTTATGGTCCTTTAGATTATGATTATCAAGAGTTTAAAGATATTGAAGAACTTGATGTGATGGTAGGAGAAAGTAGTTATGCGGATATTACTATTAAAGGAATTTCTAAAGCAACTGGCATTGCTTATTTTATGAAGTTATGGAATATGGAAAGTTATGTGGCTTTTGGGGATTCTTTAAATGATGTTGAAATGTTTAAACATGCTTCTTTTTCGATTTGTATGGGACAAGGGAATAATGATTTAAAAAAATTAAGTGATTTTGTGACAACTTCTATTGATGAAGATGGTATTTATTATGCATGTAAAGAATTAGGCTATATCTAAAATAGCCTTTTTTATTTCTTCTAAGTTCTTACCTAATAAAAGCAAATCAAAGAGTTCTTCATATTGTTTGGTTGATAGATTTTCTAAAAAAATTGGATCTTCATCAGGAAAACGAACAAAGAAAAGTTTGAGAGCATTTCTTCTTGCAATTAGTTTTTTTTGTTTTTCAAAAGAAGTATTTTCTTGATTCATAAAAAACCTCCTTCTTTCATTATAGAAAAATACATTTTTTTATAAATGGACAGATAGTCCAAAATACTTCTTTAAAATTATGTCCAAAATAAAAATGGTCTTTCGACCATTTTTAAATTATCTTAATTTTGTAATATCAATTAATGATGGCACACCATGTTTACGTTTTTCAAGTGAATCAATAAGTGCTTTTGCTGTATCAAGTGACGTATAAATTGGAATACCTGCTTCTACAGCAAAACGTCTAATTAAGAAGCCATCTTTTAAGTTATCATTTCTTGTTGGAATATCGATTACTAAATCAACTGTATCCGTAAACATTAAGTCAAAGATTGTATTTGTTTTTTCACAGATACGATTGACAAAATGTACAGGTACATCATGTTCTTTTAAGAATTTATATGTTCCTTCTGTTGCATATAAATCATAACCAAACATATAATATTGTTTAGCGATTGGTAAGAATTCTTCTTTAGAAGAATCTTTAATTGTACAAATGATATTCTTTCTCTTAGGTAATTGAATACCTGTTCCCATGAATGCTTTATAAATAGCTTCATCTAAGTTTTTAGAAATACCTAAAACTTCACCTGTTGATTTCATTTCAGGTCCTAAAGAAATTTCTGCACCTTTGATTTTTTCAAATGAGAACACTGGCATCTTAACTGCAATTGTTTCTTTTTCTGGAACAATTCCATAAGAATATCCTTGTTCTTCAATTGTATGTCCCATGATTGCTTTTGTTGCAATGGCAACAATTGGGATATCTGTAACTTTTGAAATATAAGGAATTGTTCTTGAAGATCTTGGGTTAACTTCAATAACATAAACTTGATCTTCATAAACAATGAATTGAATATTGATTAATCCCACAACGTGTAATGCTTTAGCAAGACGTTTTGTATAATCAACGATCACATCTTTAATTTCTTGTTTGATTTTTTGTGGTGGGTAAACAGAAATACTATCTCCCGAGTGAACTCCCGCACGTTCAACGTGTTCCATAATACCTGGAATTAAGATACCATGTCCATCACAAACTGCGTCAACTTCAACTTCTTTACCAGATAAGTATTTATCAATTAAGATTGGATGTTCTTGGTATTGTCTATTAATGATTTTCATGAACTTTTTAATATCACCATCATTTAAGGCAATTTCCATACCAGCACCACCTAATACATAAGATGGTCTTACTAAAACTGGATATCCTAATTTATTAGCAACTTCAATTGCTTCTTCTGCAGTAAAGACTGTTGAACCTCTTGGACGATCAATATGACATTTTTCAAGAATTTCATCAAATCTTTCCCTATCTTCAGCAGCATCTACATCATCGGCATCAGTTCCTAAGATTTTAACCCCCATATCTGTAAGTGCTTTGGTAAGTTTAATGGCTGTTTGTCCCCCAAATTGCACGATGGCTCCATCTGGTTTTTCAATATCAACAATGCTTTCTACATCTTCAGCAGTTAATGGTTCAAAGTATAAACGATCTGCAATATCAAAGTCAGTTGATACTGTTTCAGGGTTGTTATTAACAATAATTGTATCGTATCCTGCTGCTTTTAAGGCCCATACACAATGTACCGAACAGTAATCGAATTCAATACCTTGTCCTATACGAATTGGTCCTGATCCTAAAACCATGATTTTTTTCTTTTCTCTTTGAGGTTCTACTTCGTTCACTCCACCTTGAATTGAATAGTAATAAGGTGTTTGTGCATCAAATTCTGCCGCACATGTATCAACAACTTTATAAGCTGCAACAATATTATTATCTTTACGCATTTGATGAATTTCTTGTTCTGTTTTTCCAGTTAATTCAGCAATGACTCTATCTGGGAATTGTAATCTTTTTGCTTGTTTTAATAAATCAACTGTTAATTCTTCTGTTTTAATTCTTTCTTCCATTTCTACTAAATGTTTGATTTTATCAATGAACCAAACATCAATTTTAGTAATTTCATGGATTTCTTGTTCAGTAATTCCTTTTCTTAAGGATTCAGCTACTGCAAAGATACGTTGATCATCAACATCTTTTAATTTTTGTTTTAATTCATCATGTGTTAATTTTGTAAAGGCATCTAAATGTAAGTAGAAAACATTTTGTTCAAGAGAACGTAAAGCTTTCATTAAAGCTCCTTCAAAGTTATTACAGATTGACATAACTTCTCCAGTTGCTTTCATTTGTGTTCCTAATTTTCTTGAAGCATCAACGAATTTATCAAATGGCCATTTAGGAATTTTACATACAACATAGTCTAATGTTGGTTCATAAGAAGCGTATGTTTTACCTGTAACGGCATTTTTGATTTCATCTAAGGTATATCCTAAAGCAATTTTAGCCGCTAATTTAGCAATTGGATAACCTGTTGCTTTAGAAGCTAAAGCTGATGAACGAGAAACACGAGGGTTTACTTCGATAACACAGTATTCAAAACTATTTGGATTTAAAGCATATTGTACGTTACATCCACCTTCAATATTTAAAGCTGTAATAATATTTAAAGCTGATGAACGTAACATTTGATATTCTTTATCTGATAAAGTTTGGCTTGGTGCCACAACAATACTATCTCCTGTATGAACACCAACAGGATCTAAGTTTTCCATGTTACATACGGTAATGCAGTTTCCTACACTATCTCTCATTACTTCATACTCGATTTCTTTCCATCCAGCAATACATCTTTCAATTAAACATTGACTTACTCTTGATAGACGTAAACCATTTGAACAAATATCATGAAGTTCTTTTTCATTATTTGCGATACCTCCACCAGTACCACCTAAAGTATAAGCAGGTCTTACAACAACTGGATAACCAATTTTTCCTGCAAATTCTAAAGCATCATTAACATGGTTAACAACGATTGATGCAGCACATGGTTCGTTAATTCTTTCCATTAAGTTTTTAAATTCTAAACGATCTTCTGCAAGTTTGATGGTATCTGTATTTGTCCCAATTGTACGAACATTGTGTTCTTCTAAGAATCCTTCATCCGCTAAAGCCATAGCGATGTTTAATGCATTTTGTCCACCTAATGTTGGTAAAATACTATCTGGTTTTTCTTCCATGATTAATTTTTTAACAACAGGTACAGTTAATGGTTCGATATAAACTTTATCTGCGATATCAGCATCTGTCATGATAGTTGCTGGGTTTGAGTTAATTAAAACAACTTCTACCCCTTCTTCTCTTAAAGCACGACATGCTTGTGTTCCAGCATAATCAAATTCTGCTGCTTGACCAATGATGATAGGTCCTGAACCGATAACTAATACTTTTTTTATACTTAAATCTCTTGCCATCTTATTTACCCTCCATCATTTTTTCAAATTCATCAAATAAAGCATCTGTATCTAATGGACCAGCACATGCTTCTGGATGAAATTGTACTGTTTTAATATTTTTACCAGTATATTCAACACCTTCGATTGTTTGGTCATTTACATTAATAAACCAAGGCTTTGCGATATTTCGATCAATAGAATCATCACAAATTACATAGTTATGATTTTGTGTAGAAATATAAACACGACCTGTATTTAAATCTTTAACAGGATGATTTGCACCATGGTGTCCATATTTTAATTTTTCAGTTTTAAATCCATGAGCTAAAGCCATCAATTGATGCCCTAAACAGATTGCAAAGATTGGTAAACCACTTTCAGATAGTTTTTTAACTTCTTTAATGATTTCAACATTTTCGCTTGGATCTCCAGGACCATTTGATAACATCACTCCATCATAGTTTCCTTCAATGATTGTACTTGCAGGAGTAGATGCTGGATAAACTGTGACTTCTATATTTCTATTTGCAAGTGATTTAGCAATATTTTTCTTAGCGCCAAAGTCTAATAAAGCAACTTTTCGATCTCCTGTTCCTACTTTATATGGTTTGTCACATGTTGTTTTTTCAACGACACCTGTTACCTTAAAGTTATGTATTTTTTCCATGACTTCACTTAAATCATCATATTTTGTTGTTGTAATCATTCCATTCATACAACCTTTATTTCTAATAATTTTAGTTAAATGTCTTGTATCAATTCCTTGAATACAAGGAATATCATGTTCAATTAAATAATCTTTTAAATCAACATTTTTTCTAAAGTTACTTCCAAGTCTTGCAAGTTCATTTACAACAAATCCTTCAACATAAGGTTTTGTAGATTCTTGATCTTCTAAACATACTCCATAGTTTCCAATCAATGGATATGTCATAACAACTGATTGTCCTGCATAGGAAGGATCTGTCAGTACTTCTACATATCCTGTCATCGAAGTATTAAATACAAATTCACTGACAACTTCTCTGTCAGCTCCTACGCTTTCACCTTCAAATACGTTTCCATCTTCTAAGATTAAATAGGCTTTCATATATTGTCCTCCTTTTTTTGTTATAAAAAAACATATCAATTAAAAATGATATGTTAGAAACAATGAGAATATAAAAATGAGGTACTCGTATTCAATTGTAAGCAATCATATTTGACACTTTGTTGTAACATAGCCCTCATCTCCTTTTGTTCTTGAATAGTATAGTAGATTTGATAACATTTTTCAACACTAATTTATAATTTTTTATTATTATGTAATTTTATTTTATTAACAATTTTTTAGTATAAGAAAAAAGAGATTTTTCTCTCTTTCTATGATTGAAAATACTTTTCTATTTCTTTTACTTCCTTTTCAGGTATTTCTAATAAGTTAATTGCTTCTTTAAATGACATTTGTAATCCTATCATTAGTTTTTTACATGCGCTATATTCTTTTCTTTACGTTCTATTTGTTTACCTTCATTTCTTGCTTCTAAGGCAATGCTTTCACCTAAATCACACATATCTTTAACCTCACTTTCTATTTTCTTTGTATCATTCTATAATTCTTTGTTTCCCATTATAATCTAATACATTATTTAAAAAGGCCATCAATGGTGTCAATAATTCATCATATACTTCATACTTTTTATTTAAGTCATGTTCTTTGTTTAAGTATATCACAAGAATTACTCCCTTGTCATAAACTTCTTTTTCTTCTACTGTCGTTCCACAAATAATCCTTTCATCTGTTTCATAGACATTCATATGCCCATCTTTTCTTTTTGGTGCCTTTGGCATGATCCATAATGAATAGACCTTGTTCATCCCGTCATAGTGTTGATAATCATATTCGCTTCCCCATTGCCCTGATACTATTCTTGAAACATAAGCATATCCTCTGGTAATAATAGAATATCCTGGATAAGGATTATTTTGTATTTCTACATTTAAATAAACCCGTATATTCTTTCCATCTTCTTGTGGTACATCAATATAACATAAAATATCATAATAAACCATACCTTCATCTTTGATAAAACCTTCTTTATCTACAAGATGAAAATGAGGATTGACTATTCGATTACCTATATGTACCCCTTCTATCAATCTTCTAATTTCCTCAATACTTAAATGCTTTGCTTCATCTACAGCTACCTTTATGATTCTTGATAATACTTCTTCATTTCCTATAATCATCTTACATAAATGATCATATTACTCGTTGTTATTTTATTGATTGTTTCCATAAGTAGTCCTCCTACTTATTTATTCGCTCTTTTTTTATTTTTTTCTTCTTTTTTGTAAAAATAAAAAAATTGTTAGGAAATCTTATGACTTCCTAACAATCATTCATATTAATCTTTAATTGCTTTATGATATTCTTGAAGTGATTTTACTTCATGTGTTCCATGAATTTCAGCCTCTAAGATACCTTCTACAGCTGCATTTGCAGCAGCAATGTTTGTCATGTATGGAATTTTCATTTTAATAGCTGTTTTTCTAATATAACTATCATCATGTGCAGATTCTTTACCATGTGGCGTATTGATCACCATATCAAGTTCACCATTTGTAAGAGCATCTACAATATTTGGACGACCTTCTTTGATCTTTTTAATTTTGATAGCTGGAATGTTATTGCTATTGATTAATTCAAATGTTTTACCTGTAGCAACAATTTCAAATCCAGCATCATAATATTTTCTTGCTAGTTCAACAACATCTTTTTTATCACGATCAGATACTGAAATTAACACACGCCCTGATGTTGGTAATTTTGTTTGTGTTGCTTCTTCTGCTTTAAAGATTGCTGCTCCATAAGAATTAGCTAAACCTAATACTTCTCCTGTCGATCTCATTTCAGGTCCTAGAATTGGATCAACTTCAGGGAACATATTGAATGGGAAAACAGCTTGTTTTACACCAATATGTGGAATCTTTCTATCTTTTAAATCTTTAACAGGTGATGGTCTACCTGTAAGTTCACGTGTAACAATATCTGTTGCAAGTTTTACCATGTTGATGTTACATACTTTAGATACTAATGGTACTGTTCTTGAAGCACGTGGATTTGCTTCTAAAACATAAACTTTATCATCTGCAATGGCATATTGCATATTCATTAAACCACGAACATTCATTTCTTTAGCAATTTTCTTAGTATATTCTTTAATTGTTTGTACATGTCTTACTGGAATATGTTTTGATGGTAAGATACATGCTGAATCTCCTGAGTGAATACCAGCAAGTTCGATATGTTCCATAACAGCAGGCACAAAAACATTTTCTCCATCAGAAATAGCATCTGCTTCACATTCCATGGCATCATTTAAGAAACGGTCAATTAAGATAGGACGATCAGGTGTTACCCCAACAGCAGCAGCCATGTATTGTTTTAATGATTCATCATCATAAACAACTTCCATTCCTCTACCACCTAATACATAAGATGGTCTTACCATTAATGGATAACCAATTCTTTGAGCAATTTCTAAAGCATCATCAACTGTAACTGCCATTCCTGATTCTGGCATTGGAATTTCTAGTTTTTCCATCATTTCATTAAATAAATCACGATCTTCAGCCATATCAATAGTTTCAGGTGTTGTTCCTAAAATATTTACACCATTTTCTTTTAATTGACTTGCAAGATTTAATGGTGTTTGTCCACCAAATTGAGCAATAACTCCTAATGGTTTTTCTTTTTCATGAATACTTAAAACATCTTCTAATGTTAATGGTTCAAAATAAAGTTTATCAGATGTATCATAATCTGTTGAAACTGTTTCTGGGTTACAGTTTACAATGATTGTTTCAAATCCTAATTTCTTTAAGGCAAGAGAAGCATGAACACAACAATAATCAAATTCAATACCTTGACCAATTCTGTTTGGTCCTCCGCCTAAGATCATGATTTTCTTATTATTTGAAACTACATCTTGATCTTTTCCATTATATGTAGAGTAATAATACGAACTATCTTTTGTACTTGATACATGAACTGGTTCCCAGACTTGATGCATACCCATAGCAAGTCTTTGATTTCTAATTTCTTTTTCTTCAATATCTAATATCTTAGAAATATATTTATCAGCAAATCCATCTTTCTTTGCTTGTTTTAAAACGTCATCTGGTAATTGATTTCCTTTATAAGAAGCGATTTTTTCTTCTTCTTCAACGAGTTCTTTCATTTGTTCAATGAAATAATGTTTAATTTTTGTAAGTTCAAATAATTCATCAACAGTAGCTCCTTTTCTTAAAGCTTCATACATAATGAATTGTCTTTCACTTGTTGGATTAATTAATAATTTCAATAATTCATCTTTAGATAAATCATTAAAGTTCTTTGCATACCCTAAACCATAACGTCCTGTTTCTAAAGAACGAATTGCTTTTTGGAAAGCTTCTTTATAAGTTTTACCAATACTCATAACTTCCCCAACAGCTTTCATTTGTGTACCAAGTTTATCTTCTGCAGCTTTGAATTTTTCAAAAGCCCAACGAGCGAACTTAATAACAACATAATCCCCATCAGGATAATATTTATCTAACGTTCCATATTTACCACAAGGAATCTCATCTAATGTAAGTCCAGCCGCTAACATTGCTGAAACTAAGGCAATAGGGAAACCTGTCGCTTTAGAAGCTAAAGCAGATGAACGTGATGTTCTTGGATTGATTTCAATAACAACAATACGATCTGTTACTGGATCATGAGCAAATTGAACATTTGTACCGCCAATAACTCCAATTGATTCAACAATACGATAAGCTTGTTCTTGTAAACGATCTTGTACTTCTTTAGAAATAGTAAGCATTGGGGCACTACAGAATGAATCCCCCGTATGTACACCTAATGGATCGATATTTTCAATGAAACAAATTGTAATCATGTTGTTTTTAGCATCTCTAACAACTTCTAATTCTAATTCTTCCCAACCTAAAATTGATTCTTCAATTAAACATTGGTGTACCAAACTTGCTTGAAGACCACGATTGACAACGGTTCTTAATTCTTCTACGTTGTAAACAAGTCCTCCACCGGCACCACCCATTGTATAAGCAGGTCTTACAACAACTGGATATCCTAATTTATCTGCAATAGCAAGTGCTTCATCAACTGTATTCGCAATTTCACTTCTTGCCATTTCAATACCGAGTTCATTCATAGCTTTTTTGAATTCTAAACGGTCTTCTCCACGTTCAATGGCATCAACTTTTACTCCTAATACTTGCACATTGTATTTATCTAAAACACCGGCATTGCTTAATTCTGAACAAAGGTTTAACGCAGATTGTCCACCTAAGTTAGGAAGTAAGGCATCTGGTCTTTCTTTTTCAATGATTTGTGTTAATCTTTCCACATTTAATGGTTCAATGTATGTCACATCCGCTGTTTCTGGATCCGTCATAATTGTTGCTGGGTTTGAATTAACTAAAACAATTTTATACCCTAATCCTCTTAACGCTTTACAAGCTTGTGTTCCTGAATAATCAAATTCACAGGCTTGTCCAATAATAATTGGTCCTGAACCAATAACTAATACTGTGTTAATATCTTCTCTTTTTGGCATCTTGAATCCCCCTTTTGATTGTAAAAAAAACATATCTTAGAAAAGATATGTTTCAAATAAAAAGCGAAAAAGAGGCCTTGTTGTTGTATTGAATTGTCATAAGTAAATCTTTCATAATGACCTCCTGTTTATTTTAAATAAACTCTTTCGCTCTATTTATAGAAAGATTATATAAGATAATGAGTTGAAATTAAACAAAATGAAAGAGACTTATTATACTAACTTTTTATTCCCATGAAAAATAATAGTCATGTAATATTTCACTTTATCGAATGTAAAATATCTAGTACAATTATTTAAAGGAGGTTTTCTATGAAAACAAAAATACTATTTATATGTTGTTTTATTCTTTTACTATGTGGTTGTTCAAAGGAAAAAGAAGTTGAAGAAGAATTACTGACAGATAATGATTTTGGTTTTTCCATTCTTTTAGATGATGGTTTAGCTCTTGATAAAGGACTTCAAATTAAAAGTATTAATGATTATATTGGTGATGAATATGAAGAAACTAAAAAAAATAATAATACAATCTATTCTAATAAAAACATTCAAATTATCTTAGATAAAAATAATAAAATAAAAAAAGTAGTTCTATTTACAGACTACTATCAAGTTCTAGGAAATATTCGTGTAGGAGATAATAAAGATATTTTAGATTATCCAAATAATAAAGTTACTCCTACTAAATATATTGCCTCCAGTGAAAAGAAAACGGTAAAAATGACTTATCTTCTTTCTAATAATAAAATTACAAAAATCATGTTATCTTAATGAAAAAGCCAATTCCGAAGAATTGACTTTTTTAATTATTTATTTTGTAAATATTCATCCATTGCTTTAGCAGCTTTTTTACCAGCACCCATAGCTAAGATAACTGTTGCTGCACCAGTAACAACATCTCCACCAGCATAAACACCATCTTTAGATGTTTTCATTGAATCTTCATCAACGATAATTCCACCCCAAGATTGGCAATCTAAACCAGGAGTTGTATGTCTGATTAATGGGTTTGGACTTTGTCCAATAGCAACGATAACTGTTCCTGTTTCAATTGTGAAGTTAGATCCTTCTTTAGCGATTGGTCTTCTTCTTCCAGATGCATCAGGTTCACCTAATTCCATTTCAACACATTCCATAGACTTAACCCATCCATCTTCACCTTCAATTTTAACTGGATTTGTTAATAGTTTGAAGATAATTCCTTCTTCTTTAGCGTGATGTACTTCTTCAGCACGGGCAGGAACTTCTTCAGGTCCACGACGATAAACGATATATACGTTTTTAGCACCTAAACGTTTTGCAGTTCTTGCAGCATCCATGGCAACGTTACCAGCACCGATAACACAAACAGTATCTGTTACTTTAACTGGTGTTGGATGATCTGGAAATTGATATCCTTTCATTAAGTTAACACGAGTTAAGAATTCATTAGCAGCGTAAACACCATTTAAGTTTTCACCAGAAATTCCTTGGAAACGTGGTAAACCAGCACCACTACCTACAAAGATTCCTTGATATCCTTGTTCTTGTAATTCATCAATTGTAATTGAACGTCCTACAACAACGTTTGTTTGGAAATCAACACCTAAAGCAGCAACACCGTCTACTTCACTTTGTACTAATTTTTTAGGTAATCTGAATTCTGGAATACCATAAGATAATACTCCACCTGTTTTATGTAATGCTTCAAAAACAGTCACATCATAACCTTTTTTAGCTAATTCTCCAGCACATGTAATACCAGCAGGTCCTGATCCAATAACAGCAACTTTTTTACCATTTTTTTCAATTTTTAATTCTGCAGGTTTTCCATGTTCTCTATGATAATCAGCAACGAATCTTTCTAATCGTCCGATTCCTACTGATTCAGTTTTAATTCCTCTAACACATTTACCTTCACATTGATTTTCTTGAGGACAAACACGTCCACAAATTGCAGGTAATGCATTTTCTCTTGTAATTGTTTGATAAGCTTCTTCAAATTCACCTTCTGCAACATGATGAATGAATTCAGGAATTGGTACTCCTACTGGACACCCATCCATACAGAATGGTTTTTTACAATTTAAGCAACGAGTTGCTTCTTCCATAGCTTGTTCTTTTGTATATCCTAAAGAAACTTCTTCAAAGTTTTTATTTCTTACATTAGGATCTTGTTCAGGCATTTTAACCTTATTTGGTGACATATTAGGCATTATTTTGCACCTCCCATTAAATTACAAATACGATCTGCATTGGCATCTACTTGATGTTCTTCTTCTTTGAACATTCTTTGACGAGCCATTAGTTCATCGAAGTCTACTGATAAGCCGTCAAAGTCTGGTCCATCAACACATGCGAATTTAATTTTACCATCAACAGTAACACGGCAGCAACCACACATACCTGTACCATCAATCATAATAGGGTTTAATGAAACCATTGTTTTTAAATTATGAGGTTTTGTTACTCCAACAACAGCTTTCATCATAGGTACTGGTCCAATAGCGATAACTTCATCAATTGGATCACCACTATCAATTAATTCTTGTAATTTAACAGTTCCAAATCCTTTTTCTCCTAAAGATCCATCATCTGTCATCACATATACATTTTTACAGAAAGCTTTAAACTTATCTGCCCATAATACATATTGTGCTTCACGTCCACCAATAATAACATCCACATCTACACCCATTTCAGCTAATTTTTTAAGTTGTGGATAAAGTGGTGCACTACCAACCCCACCGGCAATACCAACAACGTGATTTGATTTATGTAATTCAGTTGGTACACCTAAAGGTCCTACGAAATCAGTGATTTCATCACCTTCGTTTAATTTAGCTAATTGACGAGTTGAAAAACCTACAATTTGATAAATAATTGTAATTGTTTCAGCTTCTCGATCATAATCAGCAATTGTTAAAGGAATTCTTTCTCCATCTTCACCAACTCTTAAAATAATGAATTGACCTGGTTCACATTTTCTTGCAACCATAGGAGCATGAACTTCCATTAACTCAACAACATCATTTAGTCTTTCTTTTTTGACTATTTTGTACATTTCTGGTTTCCCCCAATTCTTTTAGACTACCTCTATTATACGCTTATGTGAATAAAAAAACAATGTAACTTCTATAGTTCACTCTATTTAATATCAATAATTTTCTTATAGGTCAAAATTATCTTTTTATTTTATTTCCTAGGCAATATTCGACAAAAAAAAAGAAAAGAAAGCGAACTTACTTTTCTTAGCGTCATTCTTAAATAGAGTTGTCAAAAAAATATTTAAAAGAGAATGACGAATGTATAATCTCTTTTGATTACATTTTCATTTTAAACAAGTTATGTGAATTGAAAATGAAATTTCTCGTTTTTGACAACTATTTTCATGAATTTTTATATTTCATTAATTCTCATGCAAATTATTTTCATCGGTGTGCTTGAATAAACGAAATGTTCTTTAATTCAACTTCATTAAAATATTCCGACATATGTTCATTCATTAAATCAGAAGTTAGGTTTTCATCGCCATTATACCATTTTTTAGCTTCAAAATAATTTTTCACTTCCTCTGTTTTAAAAGTACAATGATGTCTTGCATAAATTTCATTAATACCCATTCGTAATTGTTGTTGATCTTTTCCTTGTAAATCTTCTTCTGTAAGTAATTCTGTATCACTATGAGGAAAAACAAAATCTTCTTCATCAATCATTTCTTCTTTTTTATTTACTGTAACTTTCACTGTTTCTTTTTTTCCAGATTCACTGATACAAAAGATCTTTGTTTTACCTGCAGCAAGTGCAGTAATCGTTCCTTCTTGGTCTATTTTACAAATAGAAGCATCTTGAACAGCATATGTACATTTAAGATTAGCTTTAATCGTTGTGCTTTCTCCTATTTCTAAAGTTACTTTATCCTTATCTATGTGGAGTGCCTTTTCCACTTGTTGGCTAACAATATTGTCACTTGAATAACTTGGTTTATTCATATTAAAAAAAAGATAGATGCCTACAATAACGGCTATTACGATAATTAAAAAGATGATGATTGCAACGTATTTCCTTTTTTTACTCTTTTCTTTCTTTATTTCTTCTTTTTGTTTGACTCTTGAAAGAATTGTTTTTTCTACTTTTTGTTGAGGTATAGGTTCCCCACAAATATGGCAAAAGGAAGAACCTTTAACAATACGATTATGGCATTTTGGACATAACATACAAATCCCTCCTATCTATCTTTATTATAGAATAGTTTTAAAAGAAATCCTATTGATTTGTATATTCCTTTTATGTATAATGACATCGACTGGTTCGAGAGCCAAACCCAGTATAAAAAACTAAGGATAGGTAATGAAGATGGCTCTGTCATCTTTTTTATTTTATCTGGCTTCTAACTGTACTTTAGAAGAGGAGGACTACAAATGAATAATAAAAAGGTACACGTGATCGCAATGAATGCGATGATTGCAGCAGTGTATGCTGTACTAACAATCTTGATTTCACCAATCGCTTATGGAGCTGTGCAAATGCGTTTAACAGAAATTATTGTGTTACTTGCATGTTACAACAAGAAATTTATTCCAGGACTTACTATTGGATGTTTACTTGCAAATCTTGCTTCCCCAATGGGACTTTATGATATTTGTTTTGGAACAGCCGCTACTTTAATTGCCTGTCTTGGTATGTATTATTTTAAAAATGTTTTTGTGGGGGCTTTTATCGGGGGCGCTGTTAATGGATTGATCGTTGGTTTAGAACTTTATCTTGCTTTAGAACTTCCATTTATGATTAACGCTTTTTATGTTTTTGTTGGTGAATTTGTGGTATTAGTTATTGGTGCAATCCTATTTAAATGTTTAGAAAAAAATAAAACTCTTATGAATAACTATATTTTAGAGTAGAAGAAAAGCTCATCTTGATGGTGAGCTTTTATTTATGTTCTTCAATATAATTAACAATATCGTTTACTGTTTTAAAATTCATAACATCTTCATCAGGAATTTCAATACCAAATTCTTCTTCTGCAGACATGATAAGTTCAACGGAATCTAAAGAATCTAAATTTAAATCATCTTTTAATTTAGCATCTAAAGTAATTTTTGATTCATCAATATCCATTGTATCTT
>ERZ835980.1459-NODE-1459-length-26066-cov-5.310292_pt1 | contig 26066 bp, 22 predicted proteins | sample MGYA00519943_ERZ835980 | MGnify/ENA primary metagenome ERZ835980 (study PRJEB31850, sample SAMEA3708791) | human gut metagenome | biome: human gut; feature: human-associated habitat; material: faeces | place: China | collected 2014 ... | reverse complement strand
GCGGAGCGGGTGGGATTCGAACCCACGGAACCTTGCGGTTCAACTGATTTCGAGTGCTTTGACTTAATCAGAAGTTATTGTACTTTGGAGGAAAATATGAGAACATATCGGAAGTTAAAGGAGTGCTGAAAACGCATAAAATCGGCGTTTTCGGCACTCTTTTTTTCGTTATTACAGATAAAATAAAGGGTTGCGGCGATTTTCGCATTTGAATGGAATTTTGCAAAAATGAGGGAACTTTGAGGGAACTCAAACATTCACCTATCATTGAACATTAAAAAATAAGGTGAATGGCAATGAAGATTACAGAAAAACAGTATGTTACAAAGCAAGAACTGTGTCAAATATGCAATATCAGCGAATCAACAGCGTATAAACTGCTGAAAAGCAAAAAATTAAATTTTGAAAAATGTTGTGATGGTCTTTTGCATTACTATAAAATTCCGCTTTGTGAAGTGCAGGAATATATGCGTGAACAGGCTGAAAAAGGTCTTTATTCCGAAAAGCAAAAAGAAATGATTTCACGGTATTACAGAAAAAAGCTAAAAGACTATCCCGATTTAATAAGGGCGAAAGATATACAAAGTATAACGGGTTATGGAAAAGAATCAATAAGAAAATGGATCAACAGCGAAAAAATACTCGGCGTTGTTGTCCGCAAGAGATTTGCAGTGGCAAAAGATGACTTAATAGATTTTTTGCTATCTCCGTATTATGCAAATATAATCAGAAAATCCGAGGAGCATATATCTGATTTTCGCAATATAGGTATTAGCTAAATTAAGAGTCCACTTCCGTATGTGGAGGTGGACTTTTAATGTGTCAACATATATTTTTGATTTGAATGCCGATTGTATTACTGAAAAAATTATGTTATAATATATATGCTTCCAAAATAAAGGTAATAATATAAAGATTAGGTGAAAATGATGATTTATTTTAACAAACTGCTCGAAAGTGAGCAAATAAAAATACAAAAAACAAAGGATACTTTTGGAAAAGAGTTTGAACTTGTTCAACACATATGTAATTTTCTTATTGCTTTGCCATTTTCAACAGGCAAACTTTGTGATGATTCAGATATTAATAATATAAAAATACAAGATCCATTTTTGCTATTTATTTATGATGTACCATTCAAAATAAGAAGCATTTACAAATTGTTGGAAATAGCAAATTATGCTGATGCTGCAATTATTTTAAGAACATTAGCAGAGGCTACAATAGTTTACAAGTTTTATATTTCTAAAAATGATGGAGAAGGGTTAAGTAGGTACATATTGCGTAAAACGAAGCGTTCTATAAAAGATATTATGAATGACATACTTCCCGGATACTACGATAATGTATATGCTTCACTTTGCAATTTTACACACGGTGATGCGATAGCACAAGCTATTTTTCGCAATATTTTAAACAAAGAGCCCTTAAAAACACATATTGCAGGTATCAATTCAAAATGGTTTTATTATGTTTCAAATCAGACAATATCTATTGTCCCTTGTATTATTGATATGTATGATATGGTTTTTCCTAACAATATCATATCTGGTAATTGTGAGCTATCAAAAGAGAAAGAATATATTTTTGATATAATAAATAAATTTATTAACACTATGACAAATGAAGATACTGCTAAAACAACATTTTATCATTATTATCAAGAACTGTTAAAAAAGTAAAACCACAAAAAGGCTATATAAATTAAGCACTGATTTATGCAAAGAAGCGTTGTTATACAATGCTTCTTTTTTTACAATAATTAAATACAAATGGAGGTGAAAGCGATGAAGTTTGACTATTTTTATGGCAATGAAGCTGAACAATTTACATTTTACAGAATACCAAAAATACTTGTAACTTCCCCCACTTTCAAACGAGTGTCGGACAGTGCAAAGCTGTTATATGGTCTTATGCTTGACCGTATGGGTTTATCTATACGCAACGGTTGGGTTGATGATGAAAACCGGGCATACATATTCTTTACAACAAATGATGTTATGGAGCAAATGTGCTGCGGAACAGAAAAAGCTACAAAGCTGCTTGCGGAGCTTGACGCTGAAAAAGGTATCGGTCTTATTGAACGAAAAAAGCAAGGACAAGGCAAGCCTGCAATTATATATCTGAAAAAGTTTTACATAAGCGAAAACAGCGACCGAGATTTAAGACTTTCGGAAACCGAAATTCCAGACTTTCGGAAATCGAAAGTCAAGACTTTTGAAAATCGAAATCCAAGATTTTCGGAAGTCGAAAGTGCAGACTTTCGAGAAGCGAAATCTAATTATAATAAATATATTAATACTGATTTTAATGATACCGAAAAGAGTAATATTGAACCTAACGATACTGAAATCATATCCTATCCTATCAGACAGGGAAATGAGAATACCACTCCTCCCTCTCCTGCTCCGAAAGGCATTGATGCGATACGATGGATAGAAAATCGGCGGCAATATGAAAAGCTAATCAAGAAAAACATTGACTATGACATTATCTCGGAAAGGTACAGTAAGGCGTGGCTTGATGAAATTGTGGCAATAATGGTCGATGTGGTATGCAGCGACGAGCCGACAATCCGCATAAACAAACAGGAATATCCTCACGAGGTTGTAAAGAGCAGATTTTTGAAAATTGACTCGTCGCATATTGAATATATAGACTTCGCCCTGCGGAGCAACACATCAGATGTCCGGAATATCCGGGCATTTTTAATTACAACGATTTATCGGTCGTTTGAAACGGCAGATAATTGGTTTTCGGCAAAAGTAAAATACGATATGGCAAATGTATAGGAATCGGAGGCGGTATGTGTGGAAAATATCGAACTGCTGGCAAATGCCATAATTCTGCAAGCGGTAAAAGACTATCGACATACATATTCGCCGCAATGCAGAGCAGAAATCAAGCGTTTTTTTCGTTCCGAATGGTTCCGTGCTTTGACACGGCTCGACGGAAAAATGCTTATAACAAGATTAGAAAATGAAAGGAATGGTTTTTATGGGTAAAATAATCGCAATATCAAATCAGAAAGGCGGAACAGGCAAAACGACAACTACCGTAAATTTAGGCATCGGACTTGCAAACGAGGGTAAAAAGGTGCTTTTAATTGACTATGACGCACAGGGCAGCTTAACACAATGCTTGGGTTATCCCAATCCCGATGAATTGTCGGTTACAATTTCAAACCTTATGGAAAAGAGTATCAATGAGCAGCCGACGGAACACGGCGAGGGCATTTTACATCATTCGGAGGGCGTGGACTTTATTCCGGCAAACATTGAACTTTCGGGAATGGAAACATTTTTGGTGAACACTATGAGCCGTGAGCGTGTGCTGAAAAATTATCTTTCACAGATAAAGGACAATTACGATTATGTGCTGATAGACTGCACTCCGTCGCTCGGTATGCTGACAATAAACGCACTCACAGCGGCGAATGAGGTAATCATTCCCGTGCAGTCGCATTTTCTTCCGGCAAAGGGGCTTGAACAGTTGCTCGGTACGGTTGCAAAGGTTAAACGGCAGCTTAACCCGACACTTAAAATCAACGGAATACTGCTGACTATGGTTGACGGTCGCACAAATCTTGCAAAGGATATATCACAGCTTATACGAAAGACATACGGGAGCAATATAAAGGTTTTCAAAACAGAAATACCGCTTTCGGTAAAGGCAGCGGAAACCTCTGCGGTCGGCAAAAGCATTTACAGTTACGACAAAAACGGTAAAGTTGCTGATGCATACAGAAATCTAACGAAGGAGGTTATGGACAATGAGCAACGGACTAAACATAAGTCTGAAATCATACGATAGTATTTTTCAGAGCGAGGAACAGCGGAACACTGAAGAAATAAAGCCTGTTCCAATATCCGAGTTAAAACCGTTTACGGAGCAGCCGTTCAAGGTGAAACTTGACGAAGATATGGACGCACTTGTGGAGAGTATCAAGCAATGCGGCGTACTCACACCCGTAATTGCAAGACCGCATAAGGACGGCGGTTATGAAATACTTTCGGGGCATCGCAGAGTGAAAGCGTGTGAACTTGCAGGAATAACCGATATTCCTGTTGTTATAAAAAATCTTGATGATGATACGGCTACAATTCTGCTTGTAGACAGTAATCTGCAACGAGAACACATCTTGCCGAGCGAGAAAGCATTTGCCTATCAAATGAAGTTAGAAGCTATGAAAAGAAAGGCAGGCAGACCGTCAAAAGAAAATCCCCGACAAATTGTCGGGGATTTAGAGAGTGCAGATATTTTAGGACAAGACACGGGCGAAAGCGGTAGGCAAATTCAGCGATACATACGCTTAACAAACCTCATAGACCCCATATTGAATATGGTGGATAATAACCAAATTGCAATGAACGCCGCCGTTGAAATATCTTATCTCGGTTCAAAGGAGCAAGCGGCGGTTATGCAGTCCATTGAAAAAGAGGAAACCTCTCCCTCTATCGCACAGGCTCGAAAGATGCGAAAATTTCATCAGGAGGGAAATTTGAGTAATGCCGTAATTGACAGTATTATGATGGAACAGAAACCCGAAACGGTTAAAATTACGCTTGGCGAGGAAAAATTAAAAAAATACTTCCCGAAAAGCTATTCAAAAGCAAAAATGGAGGAAATTATCTTGAAACTGCTTGATAAATGGCGCAGGCAACGGGAAAATGAAATGGAGCGATAAATATGTTGAAACTTATACTTATATTCCTATCCGGTGTTGCAGTCGGTGGCTTTCTTGGCGTTGTATTTATGTGTTGCTTTATCTCTGCCGGGCAAGCTGACAAAAAAGAAACGGAGTGATTGATTATGGAATGGCGAAAAAATCAAGGCTTTATTATTGTAAATCAAATAACGGTCGGCGGCACTGAATTTGTGCTTGGCGTTCACGAAAAGAATCCGAATAGCTTTGTAACTTGGCAATGCAAAGGCAAAGACGATTATTTTTGGGGACATTATTTTACAAATCTGCTTGCGGCACAAAAAGACTTTTGCAGACGGGCGCTTGATGAAATCAAGGCTATTGAGGTTATGAAGAAGCCTCCTAAAACGAATGAACGGTGAGGTGAAGTGATTGTGCGAAAAGATAAACGACAGACTTAACGGCAGCGGTTGTACTGACATTACCGCCTATGAAGCAATGAAAGCCGTGCGGCGTGAGGAACGGCGAAATCTCATAGCTGAATTAAAGGCTCTTGCAAATAAGCACGGATACAGAATCGTCAGTACGATACGCCTTAAAGATATGGACGGTGATACACCAAATGACGAATGAAGATTGCTTTGCATACCGCAATGACCACTATTGTACGGTGCTAACTGCGGTTGTGTGCAAAAGCAAACAATGTAAATTTTATAAAACGCATAAAAAGTACCGTGATGACCTTAAAAAATATCCGCCCTGTGATTATGCGGACATTTACGCAAAACGGCACAAAAACGATATGAAAGGATACGGATAAAATGGAACAGAAAGAAATACGCTTCATAGACAGTCATTACAACGAGCTTTTCCGAATAAAAGACGGCGAAAGCATTACTGTTAAATTTTCTGACGGCTCTATGTCAGACAGGAAATGCACATATATTGACGATTATCATACAAAAATCGGTTACAATGTATTTCATATTTGCGAATTTGCCGAACTTATGGAGCGTGGCGGCAGTACATATCGCCCAAAAGGTATGCCGGAATACGACAAACAGACAATGATTGACTTGAATTTTGTCAAGCAGAATTATGACGCTATCAACAAGGACAAATTCTATAAGACTACAAACGGAGTTATGGAAATGTACTATAACCCAGACGCAAACGCCGGAGGACAACTTGTTGAGCTTACCATATATAACGAGGATATTTTAGATGCGGCAAAGCTATATAAGAAACCGCAGGACTTTTTCTCTCACATTGAGGGAATGTCAAAAGGTGCTTTGTATGATGTCGGCACCGAAACTTTTATGGAAGCGGCAAAAGATTTTATCGAAAGCAAGGCAGATTTTGAGGGCTGTTCGCTTAAAACAATGAACGCACTCAAAAAATATGCTGCTCCCGAAAAATCAAAAACCGATAAAGAGCCGGAGAGATAATTATTTGCAAGGTGATATAAAATACAGTATAATAAAAGTACAGAAAAAGAGGAGCGTGATTTTTATGATGACAGCAAAAATAAACTTTATAACCAATAATCTGCTTGTGGATATGACTTGCAGAGAAAACGAACTCCGTGACAGCTTGCAGAATATCGGCATACTGATAGTGCCGAGTATGATATACCTCGATAACCGCCGTACACTTCAAATTCAGCTTAACGCAAATGATGAAGTTGGCGAAATCGTGAAAACACTTATCAATACCGAGCGTGATACTCTCGGAACTGTTCAAAGGCTGTGCCGAAGCGTGTATTGCTTAAATGCAAAACACCGGTCGGAGCTGCTTGAAATGATAGAAAACGGCGAAATCACAACAGCCGCCGAATGCATTGAAATGGCAAAGCAGCTTCGTGAGCCTGTGCAGATGTGCAGATAAAAAAATAAATTTACAATTAAAATCGCACGAAAAGGTTGACTTTTTCGTGCGATTTGTGTATAATAATAGTGTAATAAAGGCGAAAGGAGTTTTAACTATGTCAATTACAGCTACCGAATTAAAGCAAAATCTTGGTCGTTATTTGCTGATGGCTGCGACAGAAGATGTTTTTATCACAAAAAACGGAAAAGTTGTAGCGAAGCTGTCAAACCCCAACCAAGACAGAGTGAATATGGCAAAATCTCTTTTTGGTGTTCTTCCGCAGGATATTACACTTGAAGAAGCTAAAAACGAGAGGACCAGCACTATATGAGAGTTTTGGTTGATACCTGTGTTATCGTAGATGCACTTCAAGACCGTAAGCCTTTTTCGGATAATGCAAAAACAATATTTTATGCGGTCGCAAATAAACAAATTGACGGGTATATTTCCGCAAAATCAATAACCGATATTTATTATATCACCCACCGTGCAACTCATAGTGATGAAAGCACACGAAAGATTTTGAAAACATTACTCGGTCTTTTTGATATTCTCGACACGGCAGCCATTGTTTGCAGAAAAGCATTGTCCTCTGACATTACCGATTATGAAGATGCCGTTATGTGCGAAACAGCCGAAAGGTGCGAGGTGGACCTAATTGTAACAAGGAACGAAAAGGACTATAAAAAATCTAAAGTAAAGGTATTATCTCCGGGCGAGCTTGTGAAATATTTGGAGGAAACAGAAGAAAACTAAAAATTATATAAAATCGTATCAGAGCATTGAAACCAAAAATTTCAATGCTCTTTTTCTATGCAAAAAATTAAAAGGAGCAATAAAAAATGAATGACAATAAAAAACAATTATGCCCGAACTGTAAAACCGGTGCGGACGCATTGAAGCTTGATCCGCACGAACCTATGTGTCCGTATATGGAATTTCATAACGGAAAGGCTTGTACAAAGTATGTGCCTATCGAAAAAGATAAATAGCATAGTCAAAAATATATTTTTGGAGGTGAAATCAAATGGCAAGCAAGCTGCAAAACATCTGTGCTCTATCAGATGAAGTCAGCAAAAGCCTATCCGATTATGAGAAATGGACATCATTTTTGAAAAGTGCGGCGTGGCAATACAAATATCCGTTTCAAGACCAAATCTTGATTTATGCCCAGCGACCGGACGCAACGGCGTGTGCAAGCATTGATGTTTGGAATAAGCGGTTAAAGTCTTGGATAAACCGTGGTGCAAAAGGTATTGCCCTGCTCCGTGAGGGCAACAGAGGACAATATCTTGACTATGTTTTCGATATTTCCGACACGCACAGCCTTGACAATACAAGAGTGCGGCTATGGAGGTATAACAGCCGATTTGACGAAGCTATTATCGAAACACTTGAAAATTCTTTCGGTGAACTGAAATCTAAAAGCAGTATTACGGACGCTGTTATCAGTGCAGCACAAAATGCTGTAGATGACAGCAAAGCCGACTATCTTTCGGAACTCAAATACGCAAAAGAAAACAGCTTTTTGGACGGCTTGGACGAATTAAATATTGATGTTGAATTTCAGCGGACAGCAGAAACAAGTATTGCATATACGGTATTGCAAAGGCTCGGAATCAACGCTGACGAAGTGTTTGAGCGTGAGGACTTTCCGCATATTATGAACTTCAACACAATTCCGGCACTTTCGGTTTTGGGTAATGCGGTATCAAGCATATCGGAGGAAACGCTGCGGAATATATCCGAAACTATCCGTGCGGAAGTTCGTGAAGAAATAAATGCCCGAAAAAATTTTGCGGAAAAAGAAAATGCGGTGTATAATGAAATCAAAGAAAAAGACGCACCGACAATAAATAATGAAAGGACGGATAATTATGACAGAGATAACATACACACAAGTGAACGGGTATCTGATACCGAACTTGACAGCACCGCAGACCGAAGCACAGATAGGCAAATACGGACAGATGCGGAGGAAATTCCTCAAAAATCACAGACCGAGCCTATACACAAGCTTGATGATAACGGGCAAGATAACGGAGCATCTGCTGGAAGTACAGACATCAGCGACCGAGCAGATACAGAAGATAGTCCGGAAATTGGCACAGACAGAGGGCGTGAACGAGGAACTGAAAGCGAAAGACCCGATGATGTGGGCAGGACTGATGAACAACCTACTCCATTCAGCGGAAGAAATCGTACTGCCGGAGGTAGTTTACAGTTAAGTCTGTTTGACCTCATTCCGACAGAAGAACAACAGCGAGAAACCGTACAGCGAGCAGCACACGAAATTTTCGGTGCTGCTTTTTCTATGCCCCGGCAGATTATTGACGAGGTTTTATGCGACGGAACAAACGATAAAGAAAGCATAATTGAAATCTGTATAGAGTTTTCAAAGGATAAATCTGTTGAAAACAAAGCAGAGTTTCTGAAAAATCTGTATAAGACGGACGGTAAAGGATTTATCTTTGACGGACGGAAAGTATCGGCTTGGTGGAACGCTGACGGAATACGAATATCCTATGGCGATAGTGCAAACAAAAACACAGCACAACTCATTTCTTGGGAAGATGCCGCAAAACGCATTGACGAGCTTTTGAACTTAGGAAGATTTGCGCCCAAAGATACGCTTTTGCAAATGGAAAGATATGAGTATAACAAGGTTGCGGACAGATTTATTGAATTGAATCGAAATTTGAATTATGACGATTTCCCCGAATTAAAATCTGTCGTTAAAGAAGAATGGCTCGATGGCGTTTTTCCGGATAAAACAGAGCGTATGGCAAGTTTTTTGAAAACATCGGAAGGTTTAGATGAAATAAAGACGGTAACGCAGAAATTATGCGATATGTATGCGGAAAATGAAGATATAGTATATTACAGATACAATAATCCGAATATCGTGAACGGTATGCTTGCCGATTTGTATATCACAAGAAAAAACTTTGCGGCACAAGAGCTTACCTATACCCCGCCGGAACGATTTATTTCCGATGATGAAATCAACCAACTTTTTCAAAGAGGGGCAAATATATCGGAAAGCAAATATACGATATACACCTTTTTTGATGCTCACTCCGACAAAGCGGAAAGAATAAAATTTCTTAAAGACCACCACGGTATCGGCGGCAGTTATACCGGTTTATACAACGAAGATCACAGTGCAAAGGGAATTGTGTTCAGTAACGGCGATTTAACAAAGCCATATGCGAAAATCACGCTTAAATGGAACGAGGCTGAAAAGCGTATCGACAGGCTTATAAAAAGCCGCAGTTACTTAAATGAAGCAGAAATCAAAAACATTCCGAATTACGAAAAGGAACAGATTGCACATTCTATCCGACTTGCCTATGAGTATGACACAACCGAAGGTATGGTTATGCCGTATCCATACGGCTCAGAATATACCAACGCAACCAACATCATTATTGAAAAGTTAGGTAATACAACGCATACACAGACAATGCTGACGGATTTGAAAAACCTGCTTGCGGAAACTCCCTCTGACGCACGAAGCTATCCGTACAGAGAAAAAGCCGTACAAGACCTTGAACAGTATGTAAACGGTGAATATAACCTGTTCCCGCATATCGACAGAATTGAGGAGGTTAAAGAAGAAACCATACCGGAACAGCTTGCAGAGATGTCGGACGAGGAAAAACAAGAGCTTGTCGGCGGCGTTGAAATGAAGCTCGACTATGGCGAAAATTACAATATAACCGAAAACGAGATAGAGTTATACAATGCTATAACAAAGGAGCAAACGCAGCAGCCGTTTTCCGAATATCTTGCAGAGCTTCACAAAGACGATAACGGCTCAAAAACCGTTGCCCTTATTCCTCTCGGTGATTTTTACGAAAGCTACGGTGAAGATGCGGAAAATGCGGCACAGGTGCTTGATATAGTCTTAACCTCAAAACAAATTGAGGATAACACATACAAAATGTGCGGATTTCCGAAGCATATTCTTGACGAATACGCAAACAAGCTGCTCTATGCCGGGTATGATGTTGTCATTGCCGATGAAAACAGAAATTCGCACAGGCTTTTGTCGGCAGATAAGGTTATACTCGAACAGGAACAGCAAACGGAAAATGAGCCGAAGCAAGCAGAAACACCGCAAACATCAGAGCCGGAGGAAAATGCCGAAATTCTTGTCGGAACGGAACTCACCATTGATGACCGCAAATTTGTTGTAGACAGAGTAAATTCTGACTTTAACAAGGTGTCATTAAAGGATATAACCTTTCAAAACAGTACGGGTTTTCCCATATTCCGAAGCGAGAGCATAGATTTTGTGAAAGGCATTATTGCCGAGCAGACAAAGCCGCAGATAACAGCGGAATTTCAAAAAGCAAAGCCGCAAAGAGTGCAAAACACGGTTATATACCCCGAACTTCCGCTTTCGGAACGGCATAATTTTCAAATTACCGATGATGAACTCGGCTACGGCACACCGAAAGAGAAATTTAAGCGAAATGTGGCGGCAATAAACCTTTTGCACGAGCTTGAATTTGAGCACCGCCTTGCAACTTCCGATGAACAAGAGATTTTATCGCAATATGTCGGCTGGGGCGGTTTAGCTGACGCATTTGACGAATCCAAAGAAAATTGGTCGGAGGAATTTAAGGAGCTATACACCACTCTTTCGCCCGATGAGTATGAGCAAGCGAGAGCGTCAACGCTTACGGCACATTTCACGCCGCCCGTTGTCATAAAGGCAATGTATAAGGCACTTTCCAATATGGGATTTACGCAGGGCAACATCTTGGAGCCGTCGTGCGGCATCGGCAATTTTATGGGACTTATGCCGCCGGAAATGAGCGAGAGCAAAATGTACGGTGTGGAAATCGACAGTATCACGGGCAGAATTGCCCGTCAGCTGTATCAGAAAAATTCCGTTGCAATACAAGGCTATGAAAACTCCGAGCTTCCCGACAGCTTCTTTGATGTGGCAATCGGCAATGTGCCGTTCGGGGATTTTAAGCTGCTTGACAGAAAATACAACAAGCATAATTTCCTCATTCACGATTACTTTTTTGCAAAAACCTTGGATAAGGTGCGGCCGGGCGGCGTTATTGCCTTTATTACCTCCTCCGGCACAATGGATAAGCGTAATTCAAAGGTCAGAAAATATATCGCCCAGCGAGCCGATTTAATCGGTGCGATACGTTTGCCCAATAACACCTTTAAGAAAAATGCCGGGACAGAGGTTACGGCAGATATTTTGTTTTTGCAGAAAAGAGAGCGTATGACGGATATTATGCCCGAATGGGTAAATGTCGGTCAACACGAAACAGGACAGCCAATAAATCAGTATTTTCTTGACAACCCCGATATGGTTATGGGCGAATTAAAAGAGGTCAGCGGTCCTTTCGGTCCGGAGCTTACCTGTGTTCCGAATGAGGATATTTCGCTTGCCGAGCAGCTTGACGGTGCAATTCAAAATATTCACGCAAGCATTACCGAATACGAATTTGACGATGTTTCAAATGACGAGGAAATAACAATTCCGGCAGACCCGAATGTTCGCAATTTCAGCTTTACGGTTGTTGACGGAGATGTGTATTTCAGAGAAAACAGCCTTATGCGTAAGGTTGAATTAAACGCAACGGCAGAAAACCGTGTCAAAGGTATGATAGAGCTTCGGGACTGCGTGAGAACTTTAATCGAATATCAGACGGAAAACTATTCCGATGACGAAATTAAGGCACAACAGGCAAAGCTGAACACGCTCTATGATGACTATACAAAAAAATACGGTCTTATCAACTCCCGTGGCAATTCTCTTGCCTTTTCGGAGGACAGCAGTTATTTTCTGCTCTGTTCTCTTGAAATTCTTGATGAATATGGAGAGCTTGAGCGCAAAGCGGATATGTTTACAAAACGCACCATAAGAGCCAAACACGAGGTTACAAAGGTTGATACGGCTGACGAAGCATTGGCGGTGTCGCTTGCAGAAAAGGCAAAGATAGACATTGCTTTTATGGAGAAATTATCGGGCAAAACCGAACAGCAGCTGTATGAGGACTTGCACGGCGTTATATTCTTAAACCCCGAACACGAAATATCGCCGGAATATGAGCCGAAATATCTGACTGCCGATGAATACCTTTCGGGCAATGTTCGTGAAAAATTAAGTCAAGCGGAGCAGTTTTCAAAAGACAGCTCCGAATACCGTGTCAATGCGGAATATTTGCAAAAGGTACAGCCGAAAGACTTAACGCCGGGCGAAATTTCCGTAAAGCTCGGCACAACTTGGATACCCGAAAAGTATATCGAGGAGTTTGTGTTTGAGCTTCTTTCGCCGAATTATTATGCGCAAAGCAAAATCGAGGTCAAATATTCAAATCTTACGGGTGAGTGGAATATTCAAGGCAAGAGCGCCGATAAGGGCGTTAAGGCTACCAACACCTATGGTACAAGCCGTATCAGCGCTTACAAAATTATTGAGGATTCGCTTAATCTTCGTGATGTGCGTATCTTTGATTATATTTACGACGAAAACGGTAACAAGGTTGCAAAGCTGAATATCAAGGAAACCACCATTGCACAGCAGAAGCAAGCGTCAATCAAGCAAGCCTTTGAGGATTGGATATGGAAAGCCCCCGACAGGCGTGATGACCTGTGTAAAATCTACAATGTTCGGTTTAACTCTATCCGTCCCCGTGAGTATGACGGCAGCCATATAACTTTCAATGGGATAAACCCCGAAATAACTCTGCGGAAACACCAAAAGGACGCTGTTGCACGAATTATGTACGGCGGCAATTCACTGCTCGGTCATGTGGTCGGTGCCGGCAAGACTTGGACTATGGTTGCGGCAGCAATGGAATCACGGCGGCTCGGACTTTGCAATAAATCGCTGTTTGTAGTACCAAATCACTTGACCGAGCAATGGGCAAGCGAATTTTTGCAGTTATATCCGGCGGCAAACATTCTTGTTGCAACAAAAAAGGACTTTGAGATGAAAAACCGCAAAAAATTCTGCGGCAGAATTGCAACGGGTGATTATGACGCCGTTATTATCGGTCATTCACAATTCGAGAAAATACCGATGTCGGCGGAACGGCAGAAAACCATACTGCAAAATCAGCTTAATGAGATTTTGGACGGTATTGCTGACGCAAAAGCCGAAAACGCGGAGCGTTACACCGTAAAGCAAATGGAAAAGACAAAGCGTGGACTTGAAGCAAAGATAAAAAAGCTCAACGACCAAGAACGCAAGGACGATGTTGTTACCTTTGAAGAAATCGGCGTTGACAGAGTATTTGTGGACGAAGCACACTTTTACAAAAACCTTTTCCTTTACACAAAAATGCGTAATGTCGGCGGCATCGCACAGACCGAAGCACAAAAGTCAAGCGACCTGTTTATGAAAACGCAGTATCTTGACGAGCTTACGGGCGGAAAGGGCGTTATATTTGCAACGGGAACTCCTGTTTCAAACAGTATGGTCGAGCTTTACACTATGCAGAGATATTTGCAGTATAAATCACTTCAAGACAGGGGCTTACAGCACTTCGATAGCTGGGCGTCCACTTTTGGTGAAACCGTATCGGCAATGGAGCTTGCACCCGAAGGCAGCGGCTATCGTATGAAAACAAGGTTTGCAAAATTCTTTAATCTGCCCGAACTCATCGCAATGTTCAAAGAGGTTGCCGATATTCAGACGGCGGATATGTTGAATTTACCCGTGCCGGAGGTGGAATATCATAACGAAATCGCAGAGCCTACCGAGTTTCAAAAGGATATGGTAGCCGAGCTTGGCGAGCGAGCCGAGGAAGTGCGTAAAAGGACAGTCGATCCGAGTGTTGACAATATGCTGAAAATAACGAATGACGGCAGAAAATTGGCACTTGACCAGCGAATGATAAATCCGATGCTGCCCGATGATGAAACCTCAAAGGTTTCCGTATGTGCCGAGCGAGTATATGAAATATGGGAGGAAACAAAAGATAAGAAAGCAACGCAATTACTCTTTTGCGACCTTTCCACACCAAAGAATGACGGTACATTTTCGGTATATAACAGCATACGGGAAAAGCTGCTCCAAAAAGGCATACCCGAAAATGAGGTTGCTTTTATTCACGACGCAAACACAGAGGTTAAAAAAGATGAATTATTCAAGAAAGTGCGAAGCGGTGATGTTCGTGTGCTTCTCGGCTCTACCTCAAAAATGGGTGCCGGAACAAATGTGCAGAAGCTGCTCTATGCCTCGCACGACCTTGACTGCCCGTGGCGTCCGGCAGACCTCGAACAGAGAGCCGGGCGTATCATCAGACAAGGCAACACAAACGAGAAAGTGCATATTTACCGCTATGTAACCAAAGGCACATTTGATACTTATATGTGGCAGACCGTCGAGCAGAAACAGAAGTTTATATCGCAGATATTTACTTCAAAATCGCCTGTTCGTGTTGCAGATGACATAGACCCTACCGCACTTTCCTTTGCGGAAATAAAGGCATTGTCAACGGGTAATCCGCACATTAAGGAAAAGATGGAGCTTGATATGGAGGTATCCAAGCTGAAGCTGATAAAATCGTCCTTTATGTCGCAGATTTATGACCTTGAAGATAAGGTTGTGAAATTCTACCCCAAACAAATTGCGGAAATCGCAGCAAGAATAAAAGGGCTTGAAAAGGATATTGAAACAGTCAAGCAGTATCCGAAGGCTGAGGATAAATTCAACACAATGACGATTGACGGGTTTGGATATTTTGAAAAGGAAAAAGCGGGTAACGCTCTTATTGAGCGCTGTAAGAAAATGACCTCGGAAGAGCCGGTGAATATCGGTGATTACCGAGGTCTTTCTATGGAACTTTCCTTTGACAGTTTTCAAAAATTATTCTATGTAACCCTTGTCGGGAGCTTGTCGCACAAGGTTGAACTCGGAACAGATGTGTTCGGTAATATTCAGCGTATCGACAATGCTTTGGACGGTTTTGAAAAGCGGCTTGAATTTGAAAAAGAAAAACTCGCAAACACCAATACGCAGTACGAAACCGCAAAGGTTGAAGCAAAACGGGCGTTTCCGCAGGAGGCGGAATTGCAGGAAAAAACAAAACGCCTTGCCGCTGTCGAAGCGCTGCTCAAAATGGATAAAAAGGACGATAATGTTATTGACACCGATGTTTCCGATACGGAAGTGCCGCAGCAAAAGCGTGAATACGCTATGGCAAGGTAAAAAATCATAGTGCATATTGACAAAAGGTCGGTATTCCGATATACTATATGTATAATACTACTGAAAGGATGCTGAAAATGACATTACAGAGTTTACTCGACAGCGAAAACATTACGAAGTATCAGCTTTCAAAGATAAGCGGCGTACCGAAAACAACCGTTATAGATATATGTTCGGGGAAAACCTCCATTCAAAAGTGCAATGCAAAAACCGTACAGCAGATAGCAAAAGCCTTGAACTGCTCTATGGAGGATATAATGGAGCTTGAAAACGGCGAATACAGCTCCGAAACAGGTATGCCGACAGACGAAACGCACTTTGAGTGCGGACTGCCGAAATACCTTGCAGAATCGCTTGAACGAATGAAAAAATCGTGGAAAATTGTAGACAGCGGCGAAAAGGATTACCATTGGGATATATGCTGGTGCGAGCTAAACGCCGATATAAATTCCGCAGAGGTTGAAAATCTCATTTCAAGCGAGCAAGCGTGGTACTTACGGCGTAAATATTTAAGAATGGAAAGGCAGGATGATATATGATAGACTTTACAAATGCGGTGCAAAAAAACAAAACTTATGCCGGAGCCAACGGCGGTAAAATTTCGGTTTTGTATAACGGCGAGCAATATATGCTGAAATTTCCGCCGTTCCCTACAATAAATAAGGAAATGAGCTATACCAACAGCTGTATCAGCGAATACATCGGCTGCAAGGTTTTTGAGTCTGTGGGAATACCCGTACAGGAAACGGTTATCGGAACCTACACAAGCAAGGGCAAGGAAAAAGTTGTTGTTGCCTGCAAGGATTTTACCTCGCAAGGGATAACGCTTCAAGATTTTGCATCGCTCAAAAACCGCATTATTGACTCCGAAAGAAACGGTTACGGCACGGAGCTTGCAGATATTTTATCAACCATTGACGAACAGACAGCAATGGATTCCGAAACACTTAAAACAAGGTTTTGGGATATGTTTATCGTGGACGCTCTGATAGGAAATTGGGACAGACACAACGGAAATTGGGGATTTTTATATAACAACGCTACCGATGAAGTAACGCTCGCTCCGGTATTTGATTGCGGCAGCAGCCTTTACCCGCAGGCGGACGAGGACTTAATGAAAAAGATATTAAGCGACAAAAACGAGCTTAATCACAGAATTTTCGATATACCGTTATCGGCTGTAACCTATAACGGCAAAAAGATAAATTACTTCAAATTTTTGTCGGAGGGTAAATTTCCGGACTGTAACAAGGCTCTCAAACGGATAGCAAGCCGTATTGATATAAAGAAAATCTATGAAATTATAGACAATACGCCTACCATAACAGAGCTTCAAAAGGAGTTTTACAAAACAATGCTCACGGCAAGAAAAGAGCGTATCATTGATTTTTCCTTAAATAAATTAAAAGAAAAGTCAAAAAAGCACGATGATATGCAAAGATAATAAAATCAAATAAGGCATAACCGGCAGGAGAAATCTTGTCGGTTTTTTTATGCCCGAAAATATGGAAGGAATGATGATAAATGAATAACAAAAAACCAAAACCCATAGGAAGAACGATAAAGCTGTGCAGACAATATAACGGCTTGTCGCAGTCGGAACTCGGCGAAAAAGTCGGCTTTGCGAAAAAGACCGCAGGGACACGCATAGGACAGTACGAAGGAGAGCGAATTTACGCAAAACCGCAGATTACCGCAAAGCTGGCAAGGATGCTCGGCATACACAGGTTTGCAATATCAAGGCTGTCTGTCGATTCCGAGCTTGAAACGCTCCACACAATTTTTAAGATTGATATGCTTTACGGACTTAATTGGAGCAAAAACGGAGATGTCGTATCGCTGTCGTTCCCCGATAACTGCAAGACCGTAAACCGACACTTGAAAAAGGTGTATGAAGCTCGGCAGGCGTTAATGCGTGGAGAAATCACCTATGATGATTACAACCACATAAAGAATGCCTGCGGAATATACAAAAAACGCAAATAAACACACGCAAATCAGTCTGCCCATATGGCAGGCTTTTTTGATACAAGAATTTATGAAAGATGAGGTAATCAAAAATGAACACCAATTACAACAGAGAAGCGTTTGTGCGCTCGCTTGAAAAACTGTCCCTGCAAGGACGAATGCGGAATGTAAAGGAGGCTTTCCCGGCGGAAAGTATAACGCCGAAGGCGGACGGGGCAAATGCGTGAGCATTTGTATTAGCAAGCACGGCATTTTGACGGCAAAACGCCCGCTTGTTAGTGGCAATGCCCCTAATACCCCGCCGCACGGCTAAAAGAAATGAGGTGATTTTAACAATGGATAAAATCAAAATATCGGTACGGCTCACCGAACAGGAACACAAGAGGCTGAAAACAAATGCCGCCGCTTGTGCCTTAAAAATGGAGCCATATATCCGTAAGCTGATTATGGGTAGTGTTATTCGCCCCCGTCCGCCCGATGAATATGTAAAACTGCTTCGTGAGATAAACGCTATCGGAAACAACATAAATCAGATAGCACATATCGCAAATGCAGAGCAGCGTATCTCGGAGGATAAAATTGAAACGGTACTGCAAATGCAAAACGATATTATGCGTCTTGTGAGGAGCGTCCGATAATGGCAATCACGAAAATATGGACGGTTAAATCAAGGCTCGATTCAAGTCTTAACTATGTCGCAAATCCCGATAAGACAAGTATAAAACCCGACATTGATGCGGTCGAGGGTGTAATGAAATATATCAAAAACGGCGATAAAACCGAGCAATGCAAATATGTCAAAGCATATAACTGTACGACAGACAAAGCATTTTCGGAAATGCTGGAAACACAAGAGCTTTTCGGAAAAAGCGGTCGCAAAAACAGTGTACTCGCCTATCATTTGGTGCAGTCGTTCAAGGACTTTGAAACAACGCCGGAGATTGCTCATAAATGCGGACTTGAACTTGCGGAGCGTTTGTTTGCGGATAAATACGAAGTGGTTGTTGCAACGCATCTTGACCATAAGCACTTGCATAATCATCTGATTATAAATTCCGTATCCTATGCAGACGGCTACAAATACCGAAATAATTTCAAGGACTATTTCATAGACATTCGAGGAATATCGGACGCTATTTGTATTGAAAACTGTCTTTCGGTAATTGAGCATCCGCAGCGGAGAGGTATGCACTATGCGGAATGGCTTGCATTAAAAGAAGGCAGACCGACCATTCGTGGAGGTATCCGCCGTGATATTGACGAAATCATAAAATGCTCATACACAATGGAGCAGTTTTGGCAGAACCTAAAAAAGCGTGGCTTTGTCATTCACCGCAAAGGTCCGAACATAAAGCACACCTCAATAATCGCACCGAACGCAAAGCACCCTATGAGGCTTGATAATCTCGGTAATGGTTACAGTGAAGCGGAGATTTTGGAAAGGATAATCGCAACCCGAAACGGAATTATCACGGCTTCCCCGTCCGAAATGCCGAAAAAGCAATATAAATTCAGAGGTAACATTAAAGATGTAAAGGGCAAAAAGTTAAAAGGCTTTGTTGCCCTCTACTTCCACTACCTATATCTGTTCAAAAAAATACAGCGTAAGCAGACACCGCAAAGGGTGTCATTTTTTATGCGTGATGAAATGATTAAGTTTGACCGCTATCAAAAGCAATTCAAGTTTTTGTTTTCTCACGGCATCGAAACGGGCGAAGATTTGCAGAAATACCAAAAGGACAAAGAAGCCGAAGTTGAGATTTTAATTACACGGCGTAAAAAATTATATGAAGAAAGGACTGATGAAAATTGTGATGAGGTCAAAGACCAAGCGAAAGAAATCAATGCGGAGCTTAACGAACTCCGAAAAGAAATTAGACTATGCAAAGCAGTATTTAAGGATTCGTATAAAATTGCCGAGAAAAAACGGCAGGCACTCGCTTTGCAGAAACAGGCAGACAAGGAGTTGAGAGAAAATGAACACAAGCGGCGAAGTCGCTGATTTAATGGCAAAAGAAGCTATCCAAATGACCGAATCGGCAGTTAAGCTAACCGCCCTCGGTGTAAAAAACCTTGCGGCAATCGTTATGGCGCTTGCAAATGACGACGGCAAGACGGAGGGCGTCGCAAAATTAAAGCAAATGCTTAAAACGGGCAAACAGCTTTGTATTATGCAGATAAAAGAAGCTGACCTCAAAAAATTCAATGCTGAAGCGAAAAATTACGGGATAATGTACCGTCCTGTTGCAGACAAGACAAATGATAACGGCTTATGCGATGTTATCGCCTTTCAAGACGATATACCCCGGCTTAATTACATTATGGAAAAGCTCGGATATTCCGCAACGGAACACGAAATTGAGCCGGAAGTCCCCGAACAGACGGAGGTTACATCGGATAATACAAAGGACGAAAACTCAAAAAACCGTCCGTCCCGTGCGGAGAAAACAAACGAAAATCCGCACGGGAGCAAATCTATCTCATTCGAGGATACGGCAAAAACGGGCAACGGTACTAAACCCTCGGTCAGAAAGAAGATTGAGGACATAAAGGCTGATTTGGAAGAAAAGAAAAAGCCTGCTCCCGAAAAGGAAAAGGCTATACAACACAAGCAGCCGCAGCAGAAAAAACGCAAAAAGAAAAACCGGAAAGGCAGAGAGTAAATGAACATTACACAACCACGCTACCGAGAGCCGCCGTAAATATGGCGGCTTTTCGTAATGTATAAACCAAACTATAAATTTGCAAAGGAGAATTTTATTCTATGAAAACCAAACATTTTTCTATGAAATCGGTTATTTCAATGCTGCTTGCAGTTATTCTTGTTGCAGGCACACTTCCTGTGTCGGTCTTTGCGGCACAAAAAAGCGATTATGAAGATCCGGCTGATAATTGGCTGAAAACAAATAACAGAACCAATGAGCTTGATATGAACGCAACCGTAACCTATGAAACACAGTGGTGTCCGGTATGCAATAAGGACACAACAGTTTTAACCTACCGTGTACCCGAATACACCAAATCGGGACAGACGGCTATGAATCACGGTGTTAAATGGTCAGACGGTTATGACCTTGAGGGCAAGAAAAAAGGTAACACGGACAGCGGCACTCCAGGCGTGGACGCAAGCTATACGGGGTATCATTACACAAAGTCTGTGTGTCAGACTTGCGGCACAATTAACTCCGTTGACGGTTCGGGCGCATATAACTTTAACAACAATGTTTACGGCTTGAACTCCTGCGACCACAACTTTTTTATCGACTTTGATAATACGACTTACGAGTTATATGACGAACATCAGCACACAACCGTATTAAAGAAAGGCGAATACTGCCAATTCTGTAAAGGTACTTATGCAAAGGCTAATATCAAGAAAGAGTCGCACGACCTTTCAAGTACGGTTGACGGACAGATCGGCAACAACCGCTTTTATCTCACGGAAAAGTGCGATGACTGCGGCTATACCACAAGCGAATATGTTGCGGCAAAGTCGGTTGTATCTTCCTATTACGGAACGGCGGACGGTGACGCACATACGGTAAGTGTATCCGATTTATCCGACAGCGGTGTGCATACAAAAATCCGTTACGGCACATCAGCTTCCGACTGCTATATGACTTCCGCACCGAATTATACCAAAGCCGGATATTATCCCGTATACTATGAAATCAGCTATAAATACGGCGGCGAAACAATGGTTGAAAATGGTGTAAGCTATGTATGGCTTTTAGCCGATGACAGCGATAAGGACAACAGCGGCGGAACTGTTATTGTACTTCCCGAAAAGCACGAACACGATTACAGATATTTAGAAACCGTTGCTCCCTCTTGCGATAACCTCGGTTATGAACGCTGGCAGTGCGACGGCTGCGGTAATCTTGATAAACGAAATTACACAAAGGCAACCGGACATAATTACAAGGCAATCACCATAAGAGAAGCGACCTGCAAACAGGGCGGCTTAAAACTCAATTTGTGTGATAAGTGCGGCAGTTTTTATGCGGAAACAACTCCCATCGGTGAACACAAATATAAGACTGAAAAGGCGCAGCCTACTTGCAGAATGACAGGCTATACAAATCATATCTGTGAAATTTGCGGTAATTCATATATAACCGATATGACGCCTATTATCTCACACGCTTATGAGCGTATTACCAAAGAACCGACTTGTACCGATAAAGGTTATACGACCTCAACCTGTACTATGTGCGGACAGACATTTGTATCGGATTACACAGAACCTACCGGACACGATTGGGACGAGGGACACACAATCACATTTTCCTCCTGCACCTCTGAGGGTGTTATTGAATATAACTGCAAAAACTGCTCAGAAAAGATGATTAAAGCGGAATCCGCAACGGGACATACACTGGGCAAAGCAGCTACTTGCATAGAGCCGCAAACCTGTGAAAAGTGCGGTACGGTTTTAGAGCTGCCGAAAGGACACAGCTATTCCGAAAATGTAGTTGCCCCGACTTGCACCGAAATGGGTTATACGGAATATAAATGCGATAATTGCGGCGACAGCTATGTCGGCAATTACACCGATAAGGCAGAACACGATTACAAGCAGACCGTAACAAATCCCACTTGTACCGAACACGGCTACACAACATACACTTGCGTAAACTGCGGTGATGAATTTGTTTCGGACTACACAGAAAAGAAACCGCATAACTACAAAGCAGAAATCACAAATCCGACTTGCACGGAATTTGGATTTACAACCTATACCTGTGTAGACTGCGGCGATACCTATGTTGCGGATTATACCGATAAGACGGAACATAATTATGAAAAAAAGGTTATTCCGCCTACTTGCACCGAACACGGTTATACCGTTTACACTTGCCCCGACTGTGGCAAGGAGTATATCGGAGATTTAACTGACTGTGAAAAGCACATCTACAATAAAACCGTGGTTCCACCCACTTGCACAGAAATGGGTTATACAATTTACACCTGTGAAAGCTGCGGCGATAGCTACAAGGCTGACTATGTTGACAAAGCTGCTCACGACTACAAAAAGACCGTAACTGCTCCGACTTGCACGGCTCTCGGATATACGGTGTATGAGTGCAAAAATTGTGATTATAAATATATCAGCGATTACACCGATAAAATCAATCACAGTTATATTGCTGATGTAACCGAGCCTACTTGTACGGCTTCCGGATACACCGTCTATACTTGCGAGAACTGCGGTAAAACATATACGGCGGACTACAAGGATATGACAGGACATAAACCGTCAGAGTGGGTAATTGACATACCTGCAACAATTGAACAGGCAGGCGAAAAGCATATTGAGTGCATAACTTGCGGTGAGGTACTTTCAAGAACTGCTATTCCGCAGCTTGTAGAAAAAGACCGTACCGATGAGGACGGTAACTCAAAAGTCGGCGATTTTTCTATTCTTGTAACCAATAAGGATGGGAAACCGATTTTTGATAGTGAAATCAGCATTGACATCAATGATAATGTAACTATCAAATTGCCAAGCGGCAGACTGCTTGATTATGCTGACCAAACCATTATAACTGCAATTAACACGGATTCGCAGCAGCCGAAATCAGAACTGCAAATTTTTGTTTATGATGAGAATAACAATGCTGCAACGGGTAAAACAGATGAAAACGGTCAGCTTAAAGTGCCGAATAACAAGACATCTACGGGTGATAACAGCGGTACGGTCGGCAAAGATGATGAGGATAAGAAAAACACATTTGTCGTAAAGGCTACTGACAAAATGAATGTCGTTATTCCGAATTGCGAGGTTTACATCGGCGAGAGCAACAATATCGTTGTTGACTTGCCGGACGGCATTAAGCCGACAAGTGAATATCCCGTTATTATAACGGTTACCGACCAACACGGACAGCCGCAGCAGGGCGTTACGGTTATAACGCTCGGAGATGCGGACTACATCGAAAAAGGCGTAACCGATATGTTCGGAAAAATCACATTGCCGACCGCCAAAGATGGTTTTACGGACGATACGGGTAAAGTACGCATTGACGAAATGTATGTGTTTGTCAATGACGAAAACGGAGCTATTGAAAACGCTTTTGTGAAATTGAATGATGACAGCACAATTTCTGTAACATTGCCGGACGAAACAAGCATTGACTACGCAAACCGCATTACAGTAACCGTAACCGACAAAGACGGAAATCCGCAGAAAGATATTTCCGTTACCGTTTCGGACACTGTGGAAAATAGTCTGACAGACAAAACTGACGAAAACGGAAAAATGGTTGTGCCGCCGCTTTCGGAGGATATTACTGATGAAAACGGTGTCGGCAAGGTCAACGGGTATAATGTTGTTGTAACCGATGAAAAAGCGCCGATTGCCAATGCGTTCATCACAATTTCAGAGGACGGCAGATTGTCTGTTAAACTTCCCGAAGCAAACAAGATTGACATCGAAAACAGAATCAGCGTTGTTGTAACCGATAACGAGGATAAGCCTGTTAAGGGTATGACCGTTGTAATCTCTGAAACCGCAGCCGAGGGTGAAGCAAAAGCAGCGGTTGATGTTACAGACGAAAACGGAAAAGCAACCGTGCCGCCGACAAACATTGATGTTACCGATTTCAACGGCTACGGCGAAGTTGACGGATATATTGTAATCGTGAAAAATGCTGTCGGAGCTATTGAAAAGGCACATATCACACATAATGCCGAAGTAAAAAATGAGGACGGCACAGTTAAATCGGCAGAAAACATTTCTGTTGAATTACCCGAAGGTGTAAAGTTTGATTATGCGAACAGAATTATCGTAACTGTATCAAACAAAGCGGATAATACGGCTGTAAAGGATATGAGTGTTATTGTTTCCGAAAAAGCCGTTGAGGGTACGGAAACAAAATCTTTGACAGGTGTTACCGAAAAAGACGGAGTTATCATTCTTCCGCCGTCAAATGAGGGTGTAACGGATAAGGACGGAAAAACGGATATTTCCGAAACTATTCCCGGCAAGGATACCGATGGTGACGGCAAGGAAGATACCGAAGAATCAAAAACGGAATACAACATTACCGTTGAGGATACCAAAGGAAAAATTGAAAATGCGTATATCGAAATAAAGGACAGCAAAATTACCGTTACGCTTCCCGATACGCATACGCTCACAACTTCAAATCGGACAACCGTAACCGTGTTTGATAAGGAGAATAAAGGCGTTGCAAATGTTTCTGTAACCGTTACGGATAAAAACAAGGCAACTGCAACAAAATCTACCGATACAAACGGTAAAATTACTGTTCCTGTCAAGTCAACAGGTGGCGGCTCATCCTCCGGTGGTGGTGGTCGTGGCGGTAGCAGCGGTGGCAGCTACATCAGCAGTAATGTAACAAACATTACTGTTACTGATAAAAACGGTAAAACTGTATCTGTTTCAAAGTCAACCGATAAGGACGGCAAAATCACGCTGACACTTCCAAACGGCATAGACCTCACGGGCGATAATTATTACACAATTAAAGCAACAGACAACAAAGGCAATGCAAAAGCTGATGTTGCCATTATCTTAAAGGATAAAAAGAATAACTCGACTAATGGCACAACGGATAAAAACGGTATGCTGATACTTCCGGCAAGCGAGCATAAAGCATATATTTTCGGTTATGCGGACGGCACTTTCAGACCGGACAATAATATGAGCCGTGCTGAAGCTGCTGCTATCTTTGCAAGGCTTATTTCCGAACAGAAAGGCGAAAAAATCAGTGGTAAGTCAAACTTTAATGATGTATCCAAAAGTGAATGGTATTCCGATTATATAGGTTATCTTTCAAAGTACGGCATCATTAAAGGTTACTCCAACAGTACATTCAGACCGGATGATAATGTTAGCCGTGCAGAATTTGTGGCAATGACGGTTAGATTTAATTCTCTGTTTAATGATGTTAAGAAAGGCAGCTACACCGTAAAATACACTGATGTTGCAACAAATTATTGGGCATATTCCGATGTTGCCTACGCAAAACACGCTGGCTGGCTTAATGGCTACGCTGACGGAACATTCAAGGGCGAAAACGCTATCACCCGTGCGGAAGTGGTAACGGTAGTCAACCGAGCAACAGGCAGAAAAGCAGATGAGGGCTATATTACAAAGAATGTATCCGTACTCAACAAATTTACGGATATTCGCAACAATGCTATGTGGTATTATGCAGATGTGATGGAGGCAGCAAACACACACCTTGCAAACTCCTCAAACGATAACGAAACTTGGGTGAAATAAACCTTTGAGTAAATGGGAGAAAGCAGTCGGAAACGATTGCTTTCTCTGCACTTTTGTGATATACTGTCTGTAAGATAAATCGGAATTTATTGTGCTTCCCCTTGAAAAACCTTGTAATATCAGGCGTTTCCGCCTAT
>ERZ835980.1449-NODE-1449-length-26243-cov-13.370933_pt1 | contig 26243 bp, 18 predicted proteins | sample MGYA00519943_ERZ835980 | MGnify/ENA primary metagenome ERZ835980 (study PRJEB31850, sample SAMEA3708791) | human gut metagenome | biome: human gut; feature: human-associated habitat; material: faeces | place: China | collected 2014 ... | reverse complement strand
GATTTTTCAGCAAGGAGGTTACGATTATGAGATGTGATCGTTGTGGAAAGAACGAGGCAACGTTCTACTATAAGAGCAATATCAACGGCAAGGTGACGCAGGTACACCTGTGTCCCCAGTGCGCCGAGGAGCTGGGCTACACCGACTCCTTCCGCTCCGCCGGTATGACCGGCGGCCTGTTCGGAGATTTCTTCTCCCGTCCCTTCGGGATGCTGGAGCCGTTCTTCAGCGGGCTGGGCTCCCGCATGCTCACCGAGTTCCCTGAACCGGTGGATGTGCTTGGGCAGGCGCGGGAGAGCACACCGGCCCAGGAGGACACCGGCGACCTGCTGCCCAGAGACGAGCAGGATGCCCTGACCCGGCAGCGCAAGCGCAACGCGCTGCAGACCCAGCTGAATCTGGCAGTGCAGGAGGAACGCTTCGAGGAAGCGGCCAAGCTGCGGGATGAGCTGAAGGCGCTGGAAAAGTAAGCCCGGCGCGGAACACGACAGTAAGAGAGGAAGTGCTTATTTATGAGCGAGAATAAATTCACCCCCCGGGCCGAGGAGGCCCTGCGTCTGAGTCAGGAAGCGGCGGAGGAGATGGGCCACGGCTACGTGGGCTCCGAGCATCTGCTGCTGGGCCTGATCCGTGAGGAGGAGGGCATCGCCCACCGCGTGCTGGCGGAGTATGGCGTCACCGACGAGATGGTGTGCTCCGTGCTGCAGCGCAGCGTGGGCAAGGGGATGTCCGGCGCCGCGCCCAGTCAGGGTCTGACCCCCCGCGCCAAGAGCGTGGTGGAGCTGGCTGTGTCCGAGTCCGCCCGCATGGGCAGCAGCTATATCGGCACGGAGCACCTGCTGATGGGCATCCTGCGCGAGGGCGGCAACATGGCTCTGCGCATCCTGCGCACCATGGGCGTGGACCCCAACAAGATGTACAGCAGCATCGTCAAGAAGCTGCATGATACCCCTCACGCAACCGCCGGCGGTGCAGCTGCCGCCAACCGTGAGGGCGATAAGAAGAATAAGACGCTGGCCGAGTTCACCCGCGACCTTACCGAGGCGGCGCGCTCCGGCAAGCTGGACCCCGTGATCGGCCGCGACAAGGAGATCCAGCGGGTCATCCAGATCCTGTCCCGCCGCACCAAGAACAACCCTGTTCTGATCGGTGAGCCCGGCGTGGGCAAGACCGCCATCGCCGAGGGACTGGCCGAGCGCATCGCCTCCGGCGACGTGCCCGAGGAGCTGCTGGACAAGAAGCTCCTGTCCCTGGACCTCAGCGGCATGGTGGCAGGCACCAAGTACCGCGGCGAGTTTGAGGAGCGTATCAAGAACACCCTGGCCGAGGTGAAGAAGGCCGGCAACGTCATTCTGTTCATCGATGAGCTGCACACCATCGTGGGCGCAGGCTCCGCCGAGGGCGCCGTGGACGCCGCCAACATTATCAAGCCGGCACTGGGCCGCGGGGAGATCCGCGTCATCGGCGCCACCACCCTCAACGAGTACCGCAAGTATATTGAAAAGGACGCCGCGCTGGAGCGCCGGTTCCAGCCTGTCACCGTGGGCGAGCCTACGCCGGAGGCCACGCTGGAGATCCTGAAGGGTCTGCGTGACAAGTATGAGGCGCACCACAAGCTGACCATCACCGACGAGGCGCTGGAGGCTGCTGTGCAGCTGTCCAAGCGGTATATCGGCGACCGGTTCCTGCCGGACAAGGCCATCGACCTGATGGATGAGGCCGCGTCCCAGGTGCGCATGACCGCCGAAGCCTCCTCCCCCGACCTGAAGGCGCTGGAGGAGAAGATCGCGGCGCTGCACCGCGAGAAATCCGAGGCTGTGACGGCACAGGACTTTGAGAAGGCCGCGCAGCTGCGTGACATCGAGAAGGACTATCAGGAGCAGGTGGAGATCGAGCGGGACAACTGGCGCAAGCAGATGGCCCAGAACCGCGGCAGCGTCACCGCTGACGACGTGGCCAAGGTGGTGGCCGGCTGGACCGGCATCCCCGTCACCCGTCTCACCGAGGACGAGAGCATGCGCCTGCTGAAGCTGGAGGAGAAGCTCCACCAGCGTGTGGTAGGCCAGGACGAGGCCGTCAACGCGGTGGCCAAGGCCATCCGCCGCAGCCGTGTGGGTCTGAAGGACCCCAAGCGGCCCATTGGTTCGTTCCTGTTCCTGGGTCCCACCGGCGTGGGCAAGACCGAGCTGTGCAAGACGCTGGCCGAGGCCATGTTCGGCGACGAGAACGCCATGGTGCGTATCGACATGTCCGAGTACATGGAGAAGCACACGGTGTCCCGTCTGGTAGGCTCGCCTCCCGGCTACGTGGGCCACGAGGAGGGCGGCCAGCTCACCGAGAAGGTGCGCAGGAAGCCGTACTCCGTGGTGCTGTTCGATGAGATCGAAAAGGCCCACGAGGATGTGTGGAACATCCTGCTGCAGATCCTGGAGGACGGTATCGTCACCGACTCCCAGGGCCGGAAGGTAGACTTCAAGAACACCATCATCGTCATGACCTCCAATGTAGGTGCCAAGAACATCACCGCCGATGCGGCGCGCCTTGGCTTCGACGGCAGCGAGAAGGGCGAGAAGGAGTCCGAGGAGGTGCGGTTCAGCCGCATCCGCGATGCCGTGATGGCCGACCTGAAGCGGACGTTCCGCCCCGAGTTCCTGAACCGTATCGACGAGATCATCGTGTTCCGTCAGCTGACGGAGGACAACATCCGCCAGATTGCCCGCCGTATGCTGGACGTTACCGGCGCGCGCATGGCCCAGCAGGGCATCACGCTGGCAGCGGACGACGACGCCGTGGCCGAGCTGGCCCGGGACGGCTTCGATCCCCAGTACGGTGCGCGGCCCCTGCGCCGTGCCATCCAGAACATGGTGGAGGATGCTGTGGCCGAGAAAATGCTGGAGGGCGAGCTGAAGTCCGGCGACACCGCACACGTGCGGCTGCGGGACGGCAAGGTGGTCATCGAGAAGTAAACAAAAAGAGTGCCTGACGGATTCCTCCGCAGAGCTCCATATCTGTATAAAACCTCCTATTGCTCTGGTAATGTGGTTGCCAACCCTTTACCAGTATACCGCAATAGGAGGTTTTACTTATGAGGGGCCGGAATCGTTCATGCCCCGGGCGCCCTGCATCCAACAGGAATTCGGTGTGAAGAATTCTGACGCGGCGGTGAAGCCGTCGATCGCCCCCTACCGCTCCAGCACCGGCAGAAGTACCTGTGTGATGAACTTTGCGGGGTCCTTGTGCTGGGGCGGACCCTCCAGATAAATACGGCGGATCGTGCCCGCAGGCGTAAGCCCCTGTTCCCGTGCGCTGGTCAGGAGCTGCTTCACCACCGCAGGCAGCTGCTCATACGCACCGTGGTGGTAGAGACTGAGGGCCGGCGCTGCCGGCAGGGTCTCCACGTACTCCCCCCGGCTCTCCGGCGGGATAGCCACGCAGAACGCCACCCGATCCGGTTTGTCGATGGGTGACTCCACCAGGTACATCCGGTGGGAGATGTCTGTGCCGTAGAGCCGCATCCCCTCCAGCGCAGTGCTGCGGAGCAGCGTCGTCCGCTCCGCCACGGTGGCCGCCGCGCACACGCGGCGATAGACGGTCTGCGGCAGCAGTCGGATCAGCTTCACCTGCGGCGGCTCCGCGCCGGACCGCTCCCGCAGGCTCTCGATATGCCGGTCCAGCTCGTCCCGCTGCGCCTCCAGCCGCCGGATCAGCGGTGCCAGCGCGAAGTCGCCGTCAAAATATCCGAGGACGTCGCTGAGGGACAGTCCCAGATTCTGTAGGATACGGATGGTCCGGAGCTTGACGAAGGTATCAATGGTATAGTAGCGGTTTCCCGTGGCGCCGTCCTTGACATCCGGCCGGATCAGCCCGAATTCCTCGTAGTAGAGGATGGCGCGGCGTGTGATGTTCAGCGCCCGCGCGACTTCGCCGACAGAAAACAGATCTCGTTCTTTTTTCATAAAATCCCCCTGAAAACGCAAAAAACTCTTGCATCGCACGTTAACGTACGGTGTATGATACCATCATACAGAAAATCGGTAAATATGCAAGGATTTTTCACGGGCAGCCGGGGCTGTCCATCCGCACGTCCGCGCATGACCGAAAAAATGCGAGCACATACGCTGAAGGAGGCCCACATGAAGAAACGAGTATTGAGTCTGTTCATGGCACTGGCGCTCTGCCTGACCATGCTGCCCACGGCGGCATTTGCAGAGACGTCCGATGCCGCCGCACAGACGGCAGGCGGCACCACCGATACCGGCGGTGCCTACACCATCGACAAGGACACCGCCGCGCCGGACCAGGAGGAGCGCGATGCGCTGTCCGTATGGGCCTTGCGCGCGGAGAGCAGCGAACACGCCCACTGCGTCTGCGGCGTCAAGGGCTGCGAGAAGTGGTTGGCCACCTATGGCTCCCACACCAAAACCATCTCCTTCTCCGACAATGCGATCTCGCAGGACGCTGAGGGACTGAAAATAAACGGCACGGTATGGGAGAAAAGAGAACTCAAAACCTCCGACAATACCGTTGTCGGATATTATTACAGGCTCCCTGCGGGCGACTACTATCTGACCACCGACCTCGATCTGGAGGACGCTTATATCGCCACCGCCACGGGGACAGTCAACCTCTGCCTGAACGGCCACAGCATCCAGACCACCGCTAAGCGCACGATCTATGTCAGCAATGAGCAGACGACGGCGACGCTGAACCTGTGCGACTGCAAGGGGACCAGCGGCACCTACGGTGAGATCACCCATACAAGCGGCGCCAGCGGTGTCGGCGTAGAGGTGCGTACCGAGAATAAATTCAATATGTACGGCGGCCGCATTACCGGCAACAACAGGAGCGGTGTGGATACGAGCGGCGGCTATTTCACCATGTACGGCGGTGAGATCAGCGGCAACAGCATCAGCAACAGCGACGCCCAGGGCGGCGGCGGTGTGACCATCGGAGGCCAGTCGTTCACCATGTACGGCGGCAGCATCTCCAACAACAGCGCCGACTATGGCGGCGGCGTGGGCTGGTACAGCTACGGCAAGTTTTATATGTACGGCGGCGAGATCACCGACAACACCGCCGCTACTGCGGGCGGCGGCGTGTATACGCGCAACGACCGCGTCTATGTCAAGGGCGCGGTAAAGATCACCGGCAATTCCACCACAGACGGCAAGGCCAATAACGTCTGCCTGGGCCGCGTAAGCGGCTACCCCAGTGATTATTTTGTCCTGGACGGAGCGCTGAAGGAGGGTTCGAAGCTGGGCGTGAAGCTGGGGGACGGTCACGATGGTTTAATCACCAAAGGCTGGAAAGCCAAAATGCCGGATGTGACAGCCGACCAGCTCACCGATTACTTTATCTCGGACGCTTCCGGAATGGAGTTCGACCTGAACCGTGCCGGCGAGGTGACGCTGACCGCGATCCCGCACAAGCACCTCCTCTGCGGCACGGCATGCAGCCATGGCGGGGAGCAGCACACCAATGTCCTGACCTGGACGGCCATTTCCGACCTGACGAAGATCACCAGAGCGGGCTATTACTACCTGACCCAGGACATTGAAACGACGAATATTTGGGTGCCCGCCGACGGTGTGGTGCTCTGCCTCAACGGCCACAGCATCATCAATACAAACCATGGCTATACCATCATGGTCCGCAAAAACTATACCTTCACCCTCTGCGACTGCAAGGGCGGCAGCGCCGAGTACGGCAGGATCACCCACGCGGAGCAGGCCGACGGCACAAAATACAGCGGCCAGGGCGTATATGCCATCGGCACCTTCAACATGTACGGCGGCAGCATCTCCGGAAATGTCAGCCAGCACAGCAGCGGCGTGCTTCTTGACAACGGAGCCAACAGCGGGGGCAAGGGCACCGCATTCAATATGTATGGCGGCGAGATCACCGGCAACACCGCCACCAATGGCGCGGGCGGCGGCGTGTATGTCTTCGCCAACAGTCCCTTCCGCATGTACGGCGGCAGCATCTCCGGCAATACCGCCAAGTACGGTGGCGGCGGCGTGTATGTCGGCAGCGGAAGCGTCTTCACCGTCTCCGGCAGCGTGACCATCACCGGCAACACCGACAATGACGGCAGCGCCTGCAATGTTCAGCTGGCCAAGGGCAATACCGCAGGCACGACTTTCGCCATCGGCGAGGGCGGTCTGGCTGAGAGCGCCCGCATCGGCGTGACCGCTGATGCTGCGCCCGCCATCGGTGAGCATATTGCCGTTGCCACCGGCGCGGACAATGGCTATTACGAGGGCAGCATCACCAGCGATGCCGGCGGTCAGTACGGCATCCTGCGGGAGGGCGACGAGGTCAACCTCTACAACGGCCTGCCCCACAAGCACCTCCTCTGCGGCACGGCATGCAGCCATGGCGGGGAGACGCACACCGATGTCCTGACCTGGACGGCCGTTTCCTCCCTGAGCGAGATCACCAAGGCGGGTCACTACTACCTGACCCAGTCCGTAACGCAGAGCAGCGAGTGGCAGCCTGTGGACGGCGTGGTGCTGTGCCTGAACGGCTACGACATCATCTGCAGCAAGGACGGCGCCAACACGATCAAGCTGGCCAACGGCGGCAGCTTCACCCTCAGCGACTGCAAGGGCACCGGCAGGATCACCCACGCCGATGGGCTCACCGGTACCGGCGTGTATCTGGACCCCGACGGCACCTTCACCATGTATGACGGCAGCATCTCCGGCAACAGCGCCGCCGAAAAGGGCGGCGGCGTATACATGACCCGCAGCACGTTCCGCATGCTGGGCGGCAGTGTCTCCGGCAACAAGGCCAAATACGGCGGCGGTGTATACGTATACAGCGGCGCGTTCACCCTGTCCGGCGGCAGTGTCTCCGGCAACTCGTCCGATGAGGATGGCGCCGGCGTATATACGGCCGGTACGTTCAATATGACCGGCGGCTCTGTCTCCGGCAACTTCACCACCGATGCCGCGGTCACCGGCTACGCCACCAAGCGCGGCGGCGGTGTGTACGCGGCCGATGTCTTCAACATGTCCGGCGGCACCATCTCCGGCAACACGGCGGCGGAATATGGCGGCGGCGTGTACGTCATTCTGAGCGCCGCGTGTACCATCACCGGCGGCACCATCTCCGGCAACACCTCCGGCAACAGCAAGGGCGGCGGCGTGTGCGCCGGCAACAAGCTCACCGTGTCCGGCGCGCCGTGCATCACCGGCAACCTAGGCAAGGACGGCGCGGCCAACAACGTCTATCTGGGCCGCCGCGAGACCATTCATGTGGGCGGCGCGCTGGAGAGCGGCGCCAGCATCGGCGTCACCACAGTGGACCCCGTCATCGACGGCAGCTATGTCCGCGTCGCCGACGGCACGGAGCTGGCGGCGGATACCATCTCGTATTTCACCAGCGATGCCTATCCCGGCTGCACGAAGCGGCTGATGGGTGACAGCGTCATCTTCTCCAGCGGCACCCTGCACGAGCACGCTGTCTGCGGCAGATCGGACTGCACGGACGCGGCCCACGGCAATACAGCCTGGATCCCCCTGACCTCCGTTGACGGCAAGCTGCTGTACGGTGGGGCCAACGCCTCCAAAAACGGCGATTCGTACATGCTCTACGCCGGCAATTATTATCTGGCCGCCGACATCGAGCTGGACGGCCGGCTCTTCCTGGCCGGTGATGTGAACCTCTGCCTGAACGGAAAGCAGATCACCACAACGAACACCTCGGTATCCGCGGTGGTGGATGACCACTGGGGCCTGACGCTCTGCGACTGCCGGGGCAATGGCCGGATCGCCGCGCCCGGCGAGACTGTGAACGGCGTGTCCTCCAGCCAGAGCTTCACCATGTACGGCGGCACCATCTCCGGCGGCCGGTACGGCGCATACATCTACGATGACCACGGCGCTTTCCGTATGCTGGGCGGCAAGATCACCGGCAGCCAGACCGGTATTTACCTCAACTCCAGCCGGAATTCGCTGACCGTTGGCGGCGATGCCAACGTCACCGGCAGCACCAGAAATGTGTATCTGGACTCCGGAGTCCTCACCATTGATCCCAGCCTGACCCAGGCGGCCCGCATCGGCATCACCACATCCCGCCAGCCCACGGACGATGTGCCGGTCCAATTCGCCGCCGGTGCGTCCAACACGGCGCTGGACTACACCAAAATTTTCCTGCCGGATGCGTCCGGACAGGGCTATGTGGTCATGCCGGAGCAGGATAAGCTCTATCTCCGCAAGCACCAGCACAGCTGGGCCTACACCGCCAGCGGCACCACCATTACCGCCGCCTGCACCAACGCGGACGGCACCTGCCCCGACACCAATGGCGGCAGCGTGACGCTGTCGGCCCCTGACCAGACCCTGTTCTACAACGGCATGGCCCGCGCGGCATCCTGCACCAACAGCCTGACCACCGGCGACGCCGCCATCATCACCTACTACGCCAAGCCGGCGGATACCACCGCTCTCTCCGGCGCACCGGTCAACGCCGGCGACTACATTGCCCGCATCCAGCTGGGTGAAGCCTCCGTCAGCGTGTCCTACACCATCGAAAAGGTCCGCCTGCTGGTGACCGCCAACAGCACGGTCATCGACTACGGCACCGCTCCCATGCACGACGGCGTGAGCTGCCAGGGCTTCGTCAACAACGAGGACATCGACGATCTGGACGGAACGCTGACCTACGCCCACACCTACCGCCAGTTTGATGACGTGGGCGAGTATACCATCACCCCCGGCGGCCTGACCTCCGACAACTACGACATCTCCTTCCTGCCCGGCACGCTGGAGGTGCGGCCCCGCACCGTCACGCTGACGTGGCACAACACGGAGGGCCGTATCTACGCCGACAACGAGGGTGCGATTACCGCCACCGTCAGCAATGCCGTCAATGGCGACCGGATCGGCGTCACCGTCACCGGCGGCGAGCTGACCGCCGGTACTCACACCGCCGCCGCCACCGGTCTCACCGGCGACAAGGCCAAGAACTACCAGCTGTCCACTGTTGACGCGGACAGGACCGTGCAGTACACGGTGGCTCAGGCGGCCCAGACTCTGACCTTCGCCCAGCAGGGCAGCCTGACCAGGACCTACGGCGACGACGCCTTCTCCAACGCGGCGTCCAGCAATCGCAGGGACGGCGGCAGCATCACCTACGCCAGCAGCCGCGAGAGCGTGGCCACGGTGGCCTCCGACGGCACCGTCACCATCCACGCGGCGGGCGAAGCCACCATCACCGCCACCGCCGCGGAAACCGCCAACTATCAGCAGAGCGCGGCGTCCTACACCCTGAGGGTGTCCCCGAAGTGCGTCACCATCACCGGCCTTCAGGCGGAAAGCAAGACCTACGACGGCACTGCCGCCGCCGTCATCACCGGCACACCCGCCCTCTCCGGCCTGATGGCCGGGGATGACGTGACCGTGGACGCGTCCCGCGCCGCTGCCGCCTTTGCCGACGCCGACGCGGGTACCGGCAAGGCCGTTCTTCTCTCCGGCTACGCCCTCACCGGCGCTGACGCGGCCAACTATACCCTGATCGCCCAACCCGCCGGCATCACGGCGGACATCACCAAGGCCGCCATCACCGTGACTCCCGACGCCGGTCAGAGCAAGACCTACGGTGAGGACGATCCCACCCTGACCTTCGCCGTCTCTGCCGCGGCCAACGGCGAGTCCCCCGCCTTCGACGGTGCGCTGACCAGAGTCTCCGGCGAGAACGCGGACAGCTACGCCATCACCATCGGTTCCCTGAAGCTGGCGGACCGCGGCGCCTTCAAGGCCGATAACTACACGCTGGCGCTGGCCCCCGACACCGTTTACTTCCGCATCGACAGGGCGCTTCACGCCGACGTGACCGCCAGCGGTGCGGCCATGTACGGCAACCCCGGTTCCGTGGACCTGCGCAGTCTCATCGCCGACGGCGGCGCGGCCTCTCTGGGCGTTGTGACCGATACCGACAGCGTACTGGACGGCGCGCCCGCCGTCAGCGGCAGCACCCTCCGCTTCGCCTTCCGGAACGAACCGGCCAACGCGGATAAGACCGCCGTCATCGCGGTCCATGTCACCGGCGCGGACAACTATCTGGATTACACCATCACCGTCACCGTCACGGTGGACAGCCGTATCGTTCCCACCGGCCAGCCCACCCTTACGCCCGCCGCCATCACCTACGGCCAGCCGCTGCGCACCATCGCGCTGTCCGGCGCACTGCGGGACGGCGACACCGTTGTGGAGGGCACCTTCGTCTGGAACACGCCGGACGTCATCCTGCCCGCAGGCAGCCAGACCGCCGAGTGGACCTTCACGCCCAGCGGCAGCCGCTACGCCACCACCTCCGGCACCGCCTCCGTGACGGTGCGCGAGGCCGCACTGACGGATGTTTCCGTCCGTCAGGACGGCGCCCTGACCTACAACGGTGCCTCTCAGAGCGCCCAGGTGATCGCCTCCGCCGCCACCGTGGACGGCTCCGCCGTCACCTTCACGTACAGTCTGGCAAAGGACGGCGCCTACGGCGATGCCGTTCCGGCTCTCACCGACGTGGCTGCCCACACCGTATGGTACAAGGCCGAAGCCGCCAACCACGAAACTGTCACCGGCAGCTTTACCATCACCATCGGCAAGGCGGCGCTGACCAACGTCTCCGTCCGGCAGGACGGCGCACTGGCCTACAACGGTAAGGCCCAGACCGCCCGGATGGCCGCCTCCGCTGCCACCGTGGACGGCTCCGCCGTCACCTTCACGTACAGCGCGGAGGAAAACGGCATCTACGGTCCCGCCGTACCGGCCTTCTCCGCCGTGGGCACCTACACTGTGTGGTACAAGGCTGAGGCCGCCAGCCACGAGACCGTCATCGGCAGCGTGGACATCACCATCGACAAGGGTGTCCTGCCCGATCCCACCGTCACGGTGGATGTGACCAACAACTACGCCGCCGCATACAGCGTGGACCTCCGCGCGGTGCTGGATGCCATCCTGCCCGCCGGCTGCCAGCTGGGCGCGGTGGAGTACGGCGGCCTGAACTTCGAGGGCGATGAGACCTATTACGATGTCATGCGCAGCACCCTCTCCAGCAAGGGTGTGCTGACCCTGGCCATCAACGCGGTGGACACCGATACGGAGGGTCTGGCGGCCACGGTGAGGGTCATCGTCACCACCGGCAGCTATCAAGACATCACCGTCACGGTGCGGCTCAACGCGGTGAACAAGACCGTTCCCACCGGCGGCCCCACCCTCAGCAGGGCCACACTGGACTACGGCCAGCGGCTGGGCACCATCCGCCTGTCCGGTGCCATGCAGGACGGCAGCACCGTGGTGAAGGGCGTCTTCACCTGGGCGGAGCCCTCCCTCTGCCCCGCCAGCGGCAGCTATGACGCGGAGTGGTTGTTCACCCCCGAGGACGACAGCCGCTATGCCGCCGTCAGCGGCACATCGGCCATCACCGTCAATGCGCCCGCCGGCAAGACCTACAACGTGGGCGGCACGGTGCTGGAATACGGCATCACCGACAGCTCCGAGCAGCCTTTGGCGGGTGCAGTCGTCACCATCCGCAGAGGCATGGACATCTACGGCCAGTCTCAGGCTACCGACGCGGACGGCCATTTCCACATCGGCCAGCTGCTCCCCGGCACGTACAACGCGGTGGTAGCATACAGCGGTAAGACCGTCACCGCCAAGCTTCAGATCGTGGACAAGGACGCGGTGCTGACCGTCCGCATCCCCCGCGAGGATGTCAGCAGCGAGCTGGAGATCGCGGACCCCACCGACCTCACGGAGCACACGGTGGTGGGCGGTCTGGACGCCGAGGCCGCGAGGCAGTTCTCCGACATGGGCGATGTCTCCGTCGCCCTCAGCATGACCATCCGCGAGCGGCCGCAGGATGACAGCAGCGCCGCCCAGAATGCCATCCGCGAGCTGGTGAAGAACAAGACGCTGCGCTTCGTGGACATGACCCTCACCATGGTCCGAAACGGCCAGCTCTCGGAGCTGAAGGACGCGGGGACCGTGCTGGAGATCATCCTCCCCTGCGACACCAGCCGCAGCGTTACCGTGGCGCGCTATCACGCGGACGGTAACGGTCAGGCGCAGGCCATGCTCCTGACCCAGAGCACCACCGGCGCGGAGGGCACGTTCTACGTCGATCGCGAAGGCCAGTGCATCCATATCTTCGCCGGCAAGTTCTCTACCTACGCCATCGGCTATGGCCGCACCTCCAACAGCGGCCACGTGCCGGATGACGGCGAAAAGACCTCCCCCACTACCGCCGATGCGGGCCTGCTGGCCTATGGCATAGCGGCGCTGGGCAGCTATACCGGTACGGCGCTGCTGCTGCGCCGCCGCAAGCGCGAGGACTGAGCAGGCGCACGAAGCAAAGCCGCCGCCCCGGACACCGAGAACGGTGTCCGGGGCGGCTCCCTTTCCGCTCTCTTTCTCAAATGCGATTTGACTCTTGCGGTACGTTTTGTTATATCGCAGGTAGAGCAAGCGAACCACAGTATTCGGTGATCCGGAGCCGGAAGCCGCCGGATACCTCCTGTAAAGCCCCTTGCACATCTGCCCCTCCGCTGGTACAATACAGGAAAATACCGCAAGGAGGGGCAAACATGATCCTGTACTTTTCCGGCACCGGCAACAGCCGCCACGCGGCCCAGCGCATGGCGGACGCGCTGGGCGACACCCTGCTGTCCCTGAATGACCGCATCCGGAGCGGCGACACCTCGCCCGTTGAAACGGGTGAGCGTCTGGTCATCGTCACCCCCACCTACGCCTGGCGCATCCCCCGTCTGGTGCGGGACTGGCTGCTGCGCACGGAGCTCACCGGCGCAAAGCAGGCGTGGTTCGTCATGACCTGCGGCAGCGAGATCGGCCGCGCCAACCACTATAACCGCCAGCTCTGCGTCGAAAAGGGCCTGACCTGCATGGGCACGGCCCAGCTGGTGATGCCGGAGAACTACATCGCCATGTTCGGCGTGCCTCAGGCGGAGGAGGCCCGCCGCATCGTGGCCCGGGCGGAGCCGGACATCGACCGCGCCATCGCTGCCGTCCGCGCCGGACAGCCCTTCTCCCCCACCCGCGATCACCTCTACGACCGCTTCATGAGCGGGCCGGTGAACCCCATTTTCTACGCCGTCTGCGTCAAGGCGGGGCCCTTCACCGCCAGTGATGCCTGCACCGGCTGCGGCCAGTGTGTCCGGCGATGTCCCACTAACAACATCGTTCTGAGGGAGGGCAAGCCGGTCTGGGGCAAGGACTGTACCCACTGCATGGCCTGCATCTGCTACTGCCCCGCTAAGGCCATCGAGTACGGCAAAAAGAGTCTCGGCAAGCCCCGCTACCACTTTGAAGTCTTGTGATAAGGAGGCCCGCTATGACACTCTACATCAACGCCTGTGCCCGTCCCGGCTCCCGCACGGACCGTCTGGCCCGCGCCCTGCTGGCCACGCTGGGAGACTACGAGGAGCTGCGGCTCTACGATCTGCCCCTGCTGCCGCTGAACACGGAGCGCCTGGCCCGCCGCGACGCCCTGCTGGCGCGCCGCGCCTATGACGACGATTTCTTCCGCTGCGCCCGTCAGTTCGCGGCGGCGGACAAAATCGTGCTGGCCGCGCCCCTGTGGGACCTGTGCTTTCCGGCGCAGCTGAAGCTCTATCTGGAGAACATCTACATCACCGGCATCGTCACCCGCTACGATGAGGCGGGCTGCCCCGTGGGCCTGTGCCGCGCTCAGAAGCTATACTACGTCAGCACCTCCGGCGGCCCCTACGACCCGCGATTCAGCTATCGGTACCTCCGCGCCCTGTGTGTGGAGTGCTTCGGCATCCCCGAGACGGAGCTCCTGATGGCGGAGAATCTGGACGTGGACGGCTGCGACCCCGAGGCCATCCTGCGGGACGCCATGAGCCGGTACGGCCTGACGCCCCAGCCCTGAACAGAAAAGTGCCCGAGGCCATGGGCCTCGGGCACTTTTCTGTTCTGCCTATTCTCTCTCCACCGGCACAAAAGAGGGCCCTGCGGCCATGCCGCGGAGCCCTCTTTGCCCATTTCGCTCAGTCGCCCACGCCGGTGTGGACGACCTTTCCCATGTTCCACAGCAGCGCCACACGCCGCGCGGCCTCCAGCCGCTCCTCCGGCGTATGATACTCCGCATGGGCGGTCTCGGCGCCGCAGTCCATGCAGCACACGGAGACACTCCAGCCCTGCTCATCCTGCATGGCGCCGACGCCGCGGCAGACAGGGCAATCCTCCAGCTCGATCTCAAAGATAGGGTCCATCATCGTTCCTCCTCATTTCGTTGTTCGTTCATAGGCCAGCCGCGGCGTACCGTCCGCCACATGGATGACGCCGCACCGCATAAAGCCCGCCCGCTCCATGCACCGCTGCATGGTATCGTTTGCCGCATGTGTGTCCGCTCGCAGGTGCCCGCACTGTGTGGCCGCCCAAGCCGCCGTCTCCGCGAACACACCGCGATGGCTGCCGTCGCTGCCCAGCCGGTGGATGGTGCCGTAGGGACTGTCGTCCTGCCACGCACCCCGGATGCGCCGGTAGGTCGGGTCCTCGCCCAGAATGAAGGCGAACACGGCGTACACGCCGCCTCCGTCCTCCAGCACGTACAGCTGTCCCGCCGCCAGATCCTGCCGCAGCAGCTCCTCCGACGGGTAGCCGTTCACCCACTGGGCGGTGTTGCCGTGCGCCCGCATATACCGCCGCGCCACGTTGTAAATGGTCAGGATGCGGGGCAGATCCTGCTCTCTCGCCGCCCGTACCATCAGTTTTTCAGGCTCTGCAGCGGCGCAGGGATGCGTCCGCCGCGGGCGATAAAGTCGGCGCTGGACGCCTCGTGTACCGGCATCACCGGCGCGGAGCCCAGCAGACCGCCCATCTCCACCATGTCGCCCACATCGGCCCCCTCCACGGGGATCAAACGCACGGCGGTGGTCTTGCTGTTCACCATACCCACCGCCGCCTCATCGGCGATGATGGCCGCGATGGTCTCGGCACTGGTACTCCCCGGCACGGCGATCATGTCCAATCCCACGGAGCACACGCAGGTCATGGCCTCCAGCTTGTCGATGGTCAGGGTGCCGTCCAGTGCGGCGGCGATCATGCCCTCGTCCTCCGACACGGGGATGAACGCGCCGGACAGGCCGCCCACGTGGCCGGACGCCATGACGCCGCCCTTCTTCACCGCATCGTTCAGCAGGGCCAGCGCCGCCGTGGTGCCGTGGGTGCCGCAGACGGCAAGGCCCATCTCCTCCAGAATGCGGGCCACGCTGTCGCCTACCGCAGGGGTGGGCGCCAGCGACAGATCCACAATGCCGAATGGCGTATCCAGCCGCCGGGACGCCTCCGCCGCCACCATCTGACCCATGCGGGTGATCTGGAACGCCGTTTTCTTGATGGTCTCCGCCACCACGTCAAAGGGCTGCCCCTTGCAGGACTGCAAAGCGTGGTACACCACGCCCGGGCCGGACACGCCCACGTTGATGACGCTGTCCGCTTCGCCCACGCCGTGGAACGCACCGGCCATGAAGGGGTTGTCCTCCACAGCGTTGCAGAATACCACCAGCTTGGCACAGCCCAGCCCGTCCTGAGCGCGGGTCAGGTGGGCCGTCTCCTTGATGATGCGCCCCATACGGGCCACAGCATCCATGTTGATGCCCGCCTTGGTGCTGCCCACATTGACGCTGGAGCACACCAGCTCCGTCTGGGCCAGCGCCTGAGGAATGGATCGCAGCAGCAGCTCGTCGCCCTTGCTGAAGCCCTTCTGCACCAGGGCGGAGTACCCGCCGATAAAGTTGACGCCGCAGGTGTGGGCCGCCCGATCCAGTGTCATGGCGAAGGGCACGTAGTCCTCGGTGTCGCAGCTCCCCGCCACCAGTGCCATAGGCGTCACGGAGATGCGCTTGTTGACGATGGGGATACCGAACTCGCTCTCAATGTCCTCGCCGGTGCGCACCAGCTTCTCCGCACGGCGGCAGATCTTGTCGTAAATCTTCCGGCAGCAGCGATCCGCGTCCTCACTGACGCAGTCCAGCAGGGAGATGCCCATCGTGATGGTGCGGATGTCCAGATGCTGCTTGTCGATCATGTCGATGGTATCGAAAATATTCTGCAAACTCAGCATGGCGTGTCCCTCTTTTTTACAGCTTGTGCATAGCGTCGAAGATGTCCTCCCTCTGGATGCGGACAGACAGTCCCCGTCCCTCGCCGTATTCCTTCAGGGCGGTGCGCAGCCTGTCAAAGGGCTCCTGACACAGCGCCAGGTCCACCACCATCATCATGGTGAAATATCCCTCCATAATGGTCTGACTGATGTCCAGCACATTGATCTCGTAGGCCGCCAGCGTGTTGCACACACCGGCGATGATGCCCACCTGATCCTTGCCCACCACAGTTACGATCGCTTTCATGTCCTTCACTCCTTCTTTGGGGATGATATTTACTCCATCTCGTCCAGCGTCAGCTGGAACGAGCCTAAAAAGTGCTCACGGAAATACCGCAGCTCCGGCATGTCATAGCTCTCCAGCGCCTCCGCCGTCTGCCGCGCCGCCTGCCGGAACTCCTCGTTTCCGGCCTTCAGCTCCTCCAGGCATTTGATATGGGCGCTGAGCTTGTCCGCCGCCTTCACCAGCTCCTCCACCTCCGCATCGGCAGGGCGCAGGACTTCCTCATAGATGGGCCGCAGCTCCGGCGGCAGCATGGCCAGCAGCTTCTGGTCCGCCACCTCCTCCACCTTGCGGTAGGCCGCCCGTATCTCGGGGTTGAAGTATTTGATGGGCGTGGGCATGTCGCCGGTGAGGATCTCCCCCGCGTCGTGGTACAGCGCCGCTGCAGCCACCGCACCGGCATCCACCTGCCCGCCGAAAAACTCGTTCCGTATCACTGCCAGCGCGTGGGCCAGCACCGCCACCTGATGGCTGTGTTCCTGAATATTCTCCCGGACGCTGTTGCGCATCAGCGCCCACCGTTCGATGTAGCGCATCCTGTCGATATAGGCGAAAAAGTGATTCATTATGTCAACTCCCCTCGCAGTATCTCCCCATCGACGCCAGTGATCTTCACATTCAGTATAACGTTATGCAGCCCATCCGCCGCCACGCCGACTTCCATATAGTTGGGGGCGTGGCCGGTGTAGAGGCCGTCCTTGGCCTGCTCAAACAGCACAGGGTATACCTGCCCCACGCAGCCCTCCAGATACGCGCGGTGCAGCCGCTCCGCCACCTGTCCGGCCCGGGCAGTCCGCTGCTCCTTGACGGCGGGCGGCACCTGTTCCATGGCCGCCGCCTTGGTACCGGGGCGGATGGAATAAGGGAAGATGTGCATGGCTGCGAAGCCGCATTCCTCGATGAATGCCAGCGTCTGGCCGAACTCCTCCTCCGTCTCCTCCGGAAACCCGCAGATGAGGTCCGTGGTGATGGCGGGCCGATGGAAATACCGGTTCAGCAGATGCACCGACTCCCGAAACCGCGCTGTGTCGTACTTCCGGTTCATCCGCTTCAGCGTGGCGTCACAGCCGGACTGCAAAGACAGATGAAAGTGGGAACACAAATGGGGCAGCGCGGCGGCACGGCGGCAGAAGTCCTCCGTGATGGTACGGGGCTCCAGACTGCCCAGCCGCAGCCGCATATCCCCTGCGGCGGCGGACACCGCCTCCAAAAGGTCGATGAGGCTCTCCCCGTTTTTCAGGTCGCGGCCCCAGCTGGAGATCTCGATACCGGTGAATACCAGCTCCCGATACCCCTCCTGCCGCAGGTGCTCCGTCTGAGCCACGGCCTCTGCCTTGGGCAGGGATCGCACCGGCCCGCGGGCATAGGGGATGATGCAGTACGTGCAGAAGTTGACGCAGCCGTCCTCCACCTTCAGCATGGCGCGGGTGCGTTCCGCCATGCCGCCTGCGGGCAGCACCTCGAATTCCCTGCGGCGCAGGGCGTCGTCCAGCATCGTCACCTGCTTCTCGCGGCCCACCTGCTCCAACAGGTCCAGAAATGCCATGCGGTCGCCGGTACCGGCGATGAGATCCACGTCCAGCCCCGCCGCCTCCTCCGCGTGGGTCTGCACGTAGCAGCCGCAGGCGGCCACTACCGCGTTGGGGTTCAGCTTCCGGCACCGCCGGATCATCTGCCGCGACTTCTTGTCGCTGACGGCGGTGACGGAGCAGGTGTTGACGATGTAGACATCCGCCTTCTGGTCGAAGGGTACCAGCGTGTGACCCCGCCGCACCAGCTCCTGCTCCATGGCCTGTGTTTCATATTGATTCACCTTGCATCCCAAGGTATAGATAGCTGCCTGCATGGGATTCTCCTTGCACTTTCCGTCGAATATCGGTATAATATATCGTATCGCTTTTATCGCCGCGACAGCAGTTCGATAGTAACGCTTTATTATACTGGATACTTCCGCCGGTGGCAAGCCCTCCGGCCCATGAAATTGAGAGGTTTTTCCCATGATCTATCTGGATAATGCCGCCACCACGCCGGTACCCGCCGCTGTGGCTGACACCATGTACGATGTGCTGACCCATCACTTCGGCAATCCCTCCTCCCAGTATCCCGCGGGGCAGGAGATGAAAAAGGCTGTGGAGGGCTGGCGCGCCGTGATCGCCGGTGCGCTGCACTGCCCGCCGGAGCGCCTGTATTTCACCTCCTGCGGCACGGAATCGGACAACTGGGCCATACAGGCCGCCATCTGGCAGGGACGCCACACCGGCAAACACATCATCACCACCGCCGTGGAGCACAGCGCCGTGCTGGAGCCCTGCCGCTGGCTGACACAGCAGGGGTACGAGGTCACGTACCTGAAGCCTGACCGCGCCGGCCGTGTCACCGTGGAACAGGTGGCAGGCGCCCTGCGGGACGACACAGTGCTGGTGTCCATGATGCTGGTGAACAACGAGACCGGCTGCATCTTCCCCGTGGCGGAGACGGCTCAGCTCCTGCGTGACCGAAAATCCCGCGCCCTGCTGCACTGCGACGCGGTGCAGGGCTTTCTGAAGGTTCCCTGTGAGCCGGAGGTCTGGGGCGTGGATATGATGAGCCTGTCCGCCCACAAGCTGGGCGGCCCCAAGGGCGTAGGCGCCCTGTATATCTCGGAGCGCTTTCGGAATGTCCGGCCCCTGCTGCCCGGCGGCGGGCAGGAGCGCGGCCTGCGCTCCGGCACGGAAGCCACCGCCCAGATCGCCGGCTTTGCCAAGGCGGTGGAGCTGCGCCTGACGGACTATGACGCCAAGCTCGCCCATATGGCCGCCCTGCGGGAGTACTGCCGTGAAAGGCTGCTGAGCATCCCCGGCATGGTGCCGGTGGCCGCCGGTACGGCCCCCCACATCCTGGCCATGTCGCTGGCGGGCTACCCCAGCGCCAATATCGTCACCGATCTGGGCGCCCAGGGCATCTGTATCTCCGCGGGCTCCGCCTGCCACCAGGGCAAGGCCAGCCACGTGGTGTCGGCGCTGGGTCTTGACAAGCGCACCGCTGCCGGTGTCATCCGCATTTCCTTCTCCCCCGAAAATACGGAAACAGACGTGGACGCCCTGTATGAGGCGCTGAAAGCCCATCAGGCCGCCCGTTTTCCCATGCTTTGAGAGGTTCTTCATCATGCAGAAAGCACTCCGCCGCGATAAGAGCTTTTATCGCTATCTGGCTCGTCTCACCGCCCCCATCGCACTTCAGAATCTCATCACGTTTTCCCTTGGGTTGATCGATACTTTAATGGTCAGCCAGCTGGGAAACACGGAAATGGCCGCCGTCACCACCGCCAATGTGCCGGTGTTCCTGCTGATCTCCATTGTATTCGGCGTCCAGTCCGGCGTCGGAATCCTCATCAGCCAGTACTGGGGCAAAAAGGATCTGGAAAATATCAGCCGCGCCATGGGCGTAGCCGCCTATCTGGGCGTGGGCATCGCCGCCGTGCTGGCTGCGGCGTTCTTCCTCTGGCCCGTGGAGATCATGGACTTGCTCAGCAACAAGCACGAGCTGTCGCTGCTGGGCGCGCCGTACCTGCGCATTATCGGATTTTCCTACGTGTTCAACATGCTGTCGTCCATCTACGTCAGCGCCCAGCGCAGCGTGGAGAACTCCTCCTTCGGCATGAAGCTGTTCGGCATGTCTACCGTCATCAACACCGGCATGAACTACCTGCTGATCTTCGGCAAGGCGGGCTTCCCCATGCTGGGCGTGGAGGGCGCCGCCGTAGCGACTCTCATCAGCCGCGTGGCGGAGTTCGCCGTGTGCCTTGTCTGCGCCCTGCGCAGCAGGACCATCCCCCTGCGCCTGCGGGCCTTTTTCCACCCGGGCTGGGAGATGTGCCGCCGGTTCATCAAATACTCCTCCCCCGTACTGCTCAATGAGATCGCCTGGGGCCTTGGCAACAGCATGCTTACCGTGATTTTGGGCTACACCGTGAACTCCGTGGAGTATCTGGCGGCCAACGCCGTCATGGGCAACCTGAACCGCCTGTTCCTGGTGGTGTGCTTCGGCCTGGGCGCCGCCACCGCCGTCATTGTGGGCAAGGCCATCGGCGAGGGCAAGAGCCATCAGGAGGTGCTGGGCCTGAGCCACACCCTGCTGTGGGTCACCATCCTGGTGGGTCTGGCGCTGGCGGCGGTCGCGCTGGTGCTGGTACCCCTGCTGTTCCAGCCCATCGTGTTCCCCCTGTTCAAGCTCTATGACCAGACAGCCCAGATCGCCACGGCGCTGGCCGTCACCGGCTTCGCCTCCATCCCTCTGCACGCCTACTCCATCACCGCCGTCACCGGCGTGCTCCGCGCCGGAGGCGATGTGTTCTGCTCCGCCGCACTGGACATCTCCCCCCAGTGGCTGGTGGCCCTGCCCTTGACGGCGGTGATGGCGCTGGTGCTGAACGCCTCCTGCTGGTGGGTGGCTGCCGCCGTGCAAGCCGAGTCCCTGCTGAAATGTCCCCTGTGCTGGTACCGCATCCGCAAGGGCCGCTGGATACACGACGTGACACTGCCGGAGGGGCGTGACCTATGACCAGTCTGTTCGTCTGCCCCCTGTGCGGCGGTACGCTGGTCCGACAGGACGGCGCCTACCGCTGCCCCGCCGGTCACAGCTTCGACATTGCCCGCGAGGGCCACACCTATCTGCTCCCCGTGAATCGGAAGCACTCCAAGGCCCCGGGTGACGACAAGGCCATGGCCGCCGCCCGCAGCGCCTTCCTCTCCAGGGACTACTACGCCCCACTGCGTGATGCGTTATGTGAACTCTCCGTTTCCCTGACCGGCGACGCTCCCGCGGTGCTGGACAGCGGCTGCGGCGAGGGATATTACACCGCCGCCATCTACCGCGCCCTGTGCGGGGCCGGTAAATCGCCCCGCGTGGCCGGTACGGACATCTCCAAATTCATTCTCCGGCTGGCCGCCAAACGGGAACATGCGCTGGAGCTGGCTGTGGCCTCCTCCTACCGCCTGCCGGTGGCGGACGGAAGCATCGACCTGCTGTTGAACTGCTTCTCCCCGCTGGCCATCGAGGAATTCCGCCGCGTCCTGCGGCCGGAGGGTCACTTCCTCTACGTGGTCCCCTCCGCCATGCATCTCTGGGAGATGAAGCAGGTGCTCTATGACCGCCCCTACCCCAACGAGGTGAAGGAGACGCCCTACGGCGGCTTTCGCTACGTCACCATCCGCCATGTGGAGGACACCATCCATCTGGACAGCGCCGCCGACATTCAGGCGCTGTTCGGCATGACCCCCTACTGCTGGAAAACGCCGAAAAGCGGCGTCGAAAGATTATGTAAACTTGATACACTGAACTGCCGCATCGCCTTCGACATCCACGTGTTCCAACGAGAAAGCCGGTGAACCCTATGGAAAAAACCGTCATCCCTCCCCGCCGCCGCAGCCGCCGCAGGAGACGCCGCAGTCTGCTGCCGCTGGCCATCCTGCTGGCCGCACTGGCCATTGCCGTGCCAGTGATACTGAGCCTGCTGCCCCGCCAGCCCCGTGTCGAGCCGGAGCCGGCGGACCCCCATGCAGGCCAGGTCTACGTCAACGACGGCGCCAACATGGTCTGGCTGACACCCCACAAAAATCTGGCGGTAAACCCCTTTACCGCCAACGATTTCACCCGTGATGAGAACGGCGTCCTCCGCTACACCGGCATGTCCGGCACGGTGCGGCTGGGCGTGGACGTGTCCGACTATCAGTCCGGAACGGACTGGCAGCAGCTGGCCCGGCAGGGTGTGGATTTCGCCATCCTCCGCGTGGGCTATCGCGGCTATACCCAGGGCGCTCTCCGCACGGACAGCAGCTTCCGCACCTTCGTCCGCGGCGCACGCGCCGCCGGTATCGACGTAGGCGCCTACTTTTTCTCCCAGGCCGTCACGGTGCAGGAAGCCATTATGGAGGCCGACTACGTGCTTGGCCTGCTGGATGGCGTGCCGCTGGACCTGCCGGTCTACTTCGACTGGGAGCCGGTATTCGCCGACGATTCCCGTACCGCCTCCTTCGATGCCTCCCGTCTGACCAACATAGCCGCCGCCTTCTGCCGCGTCGTGGAGCAGGGCGGCTGCTCCGCCGGTATTTATCTGAACCGGCAGCAGGGATATTACCAGTACGACCTGAGCCGTCTGGCCGACTGGTCCCTCTGGGTGGCGGATTACAACGACTATCCCGATTTCTACTATGCCTTCGACATGTGGCAGTACAGCGACAGCGCCGCGCTGGATGGGGTGCCCACTCAGGCGGATCTGAACTTCCTGTTCGTACCCTCACCGCGGGGGTAGGATCGGATAAAGTACAAACAAGGCAGCCTGCGGCGGATGCCGCAGGCTGCCTTGTTGTTTACCTGATTCAGTTCTTTTTGCCGCCGTGGGTGGCCTTCATACGCTTCTCGTGATTCAGGATGGTCTTGCGCATACGCAGGCTCTTGGGCGTGACCTCCAGCAGCTCGTCGTCCGCCAGAAACTCCAGACACTGCTCCAGACTCATCTTGCGGGGCGGTACCAGACGCAGCGCCTCATCGGAACCGGCGGCGCGCATATTGGTCATCTGCTTCTTCTTGCACACGTTGACCGTAATGTCCTCCTGCTTGGGGGAGACGCCCACGATCATGCCCTCATACACCGGCACGCCCGGGCCGATGAACAGAGCGCCGCGCTCCTGGGCATTGAACAGGCCGTAGCCCACGCTCTCGCCCGTTTCGAAGGAGACCAGGGAGCCGGTGTTGCGGCGGCTCAGGTCGCCCTTATAGGGGGCGTAGCTGTCGAACACGCTGGCCATAATGCCCTCGCCGCGGGTATCCGTCAGGAACTCGTTGCGGTAGCCGAACAGGCCGCGGCTGGGGACCAGAAACTCGATCTTCATCCGGCTGCCCACAGGGGTCATCTCCAGCATGTCCGCCTTGCGGCTGCCCAGCTTCTCAATGACCGCACCCACGCTCTCGCTGGGAACGTCCACTACCAGGCGCTCGATGGGCTCGCACTTCTTGCCGTCTATGGTCTGGTACAGCACACGGGGGGGCGACACCTGGAACTCGTAGCCCTCGCGGCGCATGGTCTCGATGAGGATGGACAGGCTCATCTCACCGCGGCCCGCCACGTTGAAGGCATCGGCGGCGCCCTCGATCTCCGTGACACGCAGGGACACGTCCTTCAGCGTCTCGCGGAACAGGCGCTCCCGCAGCTGGCGGGAGGTAACGAACTTTCCCTCGCGGCCGGCGTAGGGGGAGTCGTTGATGGAGAACGTCATCTCCATGGTGGGGGCACTGATCTTCACAAAGGGCAGCGGCTCCACGCAGTCCGGCGCGCAGATGGTGTCACCGATGGTGATGTCGCCGATGCCGGACATGGCGATGATGTTGCCCGCCGTGGCCTCGGTGATGGGCTTTTTGCCCAGACCGTCAAACTCGTACATGCTGACGGCCTTGGCCTTCTTGGCCGGCGCGTCGGGATCGTGGTAGTTGCACACCGCGATCTCCTGATTTTGCTTCAGTACGCCGCGCTCCACGCGGCCGATGGCGATACGGCCCACGAACTCGTTATAGTCAATAGCGCTGACCAGCATCTGGAACGGCTGGTCCAGATCGGCCTCCGGCGCGGGGATATAGTCCAGAATGGTGTCGAACAGAGGCTTCAGGTCGGTGCCCACCACATCGGGGGAGTAACTGGCGGTACCATTGCGGGCGGAACAGAACAGCATGGGGCTGTCCAGCTGCTCGGCGGTGGCATCCAGATCCAGCAGCAGCTCCAGCACCTCATCGACGACCTCATGGATGCGCTGGTCGGGCCGGTCGATCTTGTTGATGACCACGATGACGCGATGGCCCAGCTCCAGGGCGCGGCTGAGGACGAAGCGGGTCTGGGGCATGGGGCCCTCCGCCGCGTCCACCAGCAGGATAACGCCGTTGACCATCTTCAGGATACGCTCCACCTCGCCGCCGAAGTCGGCGTGGCCCGGAGTGTCCACAATGTTGATCTTGGTGTCGCCATACTGGATGGCGGTGTTCTTGGCCAGAATGGTGATGCCGCGTTCACGCTCCAGATCGTTGGAGTCCATGACTCGCTCCACCGTTTCCTGATTCTCGCGGTAGACGCCGCCCTGCTTGAGCATCTGATCCACCAGTGTGGTCTTGCCGTGGTCGACGTGGGCGATGATCGCCACATTTCTCAATTTCTCGTTCTGCAAAGGTAAGACCCCTTTCTCTCGGGTATAAATTCACTAACCTTTGTATTATATGCTCTCAAAGAGGTGATTGCAAGCCTTTTCCCCAACTTTTTCTTTCTTTCACCGTTGACAAACCCGCCGTATCTGCGTTACAATGGAAATTGTGGTATGTCTCAGTAGCTCAGCCGGATAGAGCGTGCGCCTCCTAAGGTTGCGTTACAACGGCCACCTCAAAAAAAACTAAATAAGGGATTGCAGTTCGACTTTGATCGGGCTATAATCATATATCAGACACGTCCATATAGCTCAGCTGGATAGAGCACACGCCTCCTAAGCGTGGGGTCGGAGGTTCAAATCCTCTTATGGACGCCAGTGAACAACGCCGAAAGCCTTTGTTTTCAAGGGTTTTCGGCTTTTCTTATATAAAAAGCTACGAAAAAGCTCTTTCACTGTATGAGATAAAATTCTACTCCAAAATTTGATTTTTGACAACCCCTCCAGAATCGAACGGTTGTTATAAGACAAAATCGCCAGCTAATTTTTAGCAGAAAACGGGCTGTTCTTGCTAATGAAAATGCCCTTCCTGCTAATCAGCCCCAAAATCGTGCCAAAAATCCAGCTAATCAAAAAAGGCGGATGTTTTGAATACCATGCAGTTATAGCAGATAAAATTAAATATCGTTATGTACATAGAGCGTCTATTTGCCCCGCATTGGGGATGGATAGGCGCTCTTTTTTTATGCCCAAACCCATGGGCAAATACAAGAGATTGGAGGTGTTTTATTTGAGCAAGCCTGTTTATACCGCAGACAAGCCGAGCGACTGTCATTACTGCTACTTCTGGACGAATGGCAGAAAGGGCTGCCGTCTGGGTAGAAATAATTGCTACTACTTAATCTCTTTGCCGCCGAAACCCAAGTCGGAATGTGATGGCTGTCCCTATGGGCGAGATCACCCGTGCATTGGTTGGTGTACGAAGAAGGTTATGCGTGAAGTGGGGCTTCGTTGATATGGATGTGTATGAACAGGAATACCGCTTCTACTATTTTGCCCGATGTCCTTACGAAAAGACGGATACGACTTTCCGCAGCATTCCGCTGACAACAGAAAGTTTTCCGCAGAAAGAAGGTGGTGAAGCCGTGTGAGTTTTGATTATTTTTACGGTCAGCAATCCGATCTATTCACATTCTATCGAGTTCCGAAGGTGTTGTTCACGAACGAGAGGTTCTGGAATATTTCTGCCGATGCCAAGATGCTGTATGGCATTTTGCTTGACCGCATGAGCCTGTCTGCCAAGAATGGTTGGATAGATAAAAACGGTAGAGTGTATATCATTTTTACAATCGACGAAGCGAAGATGGCTCTGAACTGTGCTGAACAAAAGGCTATCAAGCTGCTCAGTGAACTTGAGAAGAAAGCAGGATTGATTGAACGTAAGCGCCAGGGTTTGGGAAAGCCCAACCTGATCTATGTGAAGAACTTTATCTCTGCTGTGGATTCACAACTCTTGAATTGTGAAAATCACAATTCTGGAACAATGGAAATCACAACTCAAGAACTTCCGAAATCACAATGTAATAATACTGATATTAAAAATACTGAATTTAGTGATACTGATTCTATCTTTCCTTCCGGAAATGGTGGAATGA
>ERZ835980.1443-NODE-1443-length-26352-cov-4.086588_pt1 | contig 26352 bp, 32 predicted proteins | sample MGYA00519943_ERZ835980 | MGnify/ENA primary metagenome ERZ835980 (study PRJEB31850, sample SAMEA3708791) | human gut metagenome | biome: human gut; feature: human-associated habitat; material: faeces | place: China | collected 2014 ... | reverse complement strand
TGCTCCGATGGAAACGATGACGAAAAATAGAGTATATGCAACCATTGACTATAAGAATGATGTGAAGCATATATCATATTATGATAAGGATAATAAGAGATATAAGCAAATTGATTTAGATCATTATCATAAGGTGGATGGTGTAAAAGAGAAGCCGCATACACATAGAGGATATATTCATGATGAATTAGGGACAAGAGTTCCTAACTCCAGTGAAAACAAAATAATTGAAAAAGTATTGAGAGAATGGCATAATAAAAAAAGAAAGTGAATCGTCTAAGAGGGAGGACACGTGTCCTACAGTATCAGTTAAGAACTGAAGGCGGATATACACGTATATTTTAGCTTAAGTGCTTGTATGCCACTGTATGGAAGTCCTGTAGGGGAGCATGGGTGCCGGTTCAAATCCGGCCGCTTTTATAGAGGCTCAGCAATGAGTCTCTTTTTGTATAAGAACAAAAACTTGCGTTTGATGCGGGGAAGGTTTTTTCATACATAAAAACAGATTCACAAAACAAACGAATAGAGAGGTGGTGGTCGTGGCAAGAAAGAGGAACCCGAAGACGGATGAAGCTGAGAAACTTTTCCGTAAAGGGTTGAAATTAAAGGAGATCGCTTCCGCTCTGGATGTGCCGGAGGGTACAGTCAGACGATGGAAGAACACATATAAATGGGATAGCGAACGTTCGGAAAAGAAAGCGAACGTTCGGAATAAAGGCGGACAGAAAGGCAACAGGAATGCTGCCGGTGATGGAGCTCCGCCGGGAAACACCAACGCAGAAAAATACGGTTTCTTCAGGAAGTATCTTCCCGAGGAGACCGTTTCTATTATAGAGGAAATGCCAAAGGATCCGCTGGACGTGTTGTGGGATCAGATACAGATCGCATATGCCGCCATAATCAGGGCGCAGCAGATCATGTATGTGAAGGACCGGGAAGACAAGACGACAGAGATAACGTCTGACGGCGATGCAGCCACTGCATATGAACATCAGCAAGCATGGGATAAGCATGGGAATTTTCTGCAGGCACAGGCAAGGGCGCAGAAGACGCTGGAGAGCATGATCAATAAATACGATGATCTGCTGCACAAGAACCGGGAGCTTGCGACAGAAGAGCAGCGGGCAAGGATAGAGCGGATAAAGGCAGATACAGAGAGGATAAAAGGCGGCGAGCAGACTTCAACAGAGGACAAGGTCGCAAAACTCTTTGATGCGATAGGAGCTGAGCTTGATGCTGAGTAATATCTACACGCCGAAGCAGATAGAGATCCTTAAAGCCTGCAGGAGTACCGACTGGTTCATGCTGATAAACCACGGAGCCAAGCGTTCCGGAAAGACGCAGCTTGATAACGACCTGTTCCTGGCAGAGCTGAGGAACGTGAGGAAGACCGCCGACGAGATAGGCATCGATACTCCCCAGTATATCCTTGCAGGGTATTCTATGGGGAACATACAGGACAATATCCTGACGGAGCTGTCCAACAAATACGGGTTTGAATTCAAGTTCGACAAGTACAATAACTTCAATCTGTTCGGCGTCAAGGTGGTGCAGACTTCACACGGATCTATATCAGGTCTTGGCAGGATAAGAGGTATGACAGCTTTCGGAGCATACATCAATGAGGCTTCACTGGCCAATCAGGAAGTCTTCGACGAGATAAAGGCACGCTGCAGTGGCAGGAACGCACGTATCATAGCAGACACGAACCCGGATCACCCGGAGCACTGGCTGCTGAAAGATTACATAAACTCATCTGCATCAGGAATAATGAGCAATCATTTCCGGCTCGATGACAACACGTTCCTCGATGCAAGATACGTGAAGCAGATAAAAGAGACCACGCCGTCAGGCATGTTCTACGACAGAGGCGTGGAGGGTCTGTGGGTATCCGGCGAGGGAGTCGTTTATCCTGACTTTGACAGGGAAAAACATTCCATCACGGCAGAACAGGTCAGACAGCTCCGCTTCGACAGAGTATTTGCAGGAGTCGACTGGGGCTGGGAGCACTGGGGAGCCATCGTCGTGATCGGCGTCACAGGCAAAAGGTACTACATCATAGAGGAACACGCTGCACAGCACAGGTTCATAGATGACTGGATACTGACAGCAAGGGATATCATCGCAAGACACGGTGATATCTCTTTTTATTGCGACCCGGCAAGAACTGAGCACGTGGCAGCTTTTCAGAAGGCAGGTATCAGGGCATACCTTGCAAACAACAGAGTGCTGTCGGGTATAGAAGCTGTGGCGACTCTGATGAAAAACGATCTGTTCCGGATCGTATACGATGAATGTCCGAGGTTCCGGGACGAGATATATAAATACATCTGGAAGAAGAATTCAGGTGAACCGCTTAAAGAAAACGACGACGTGCTCTGCGCCATCAGATACGGCATATATTCCGACATGACTATACTGGAGGAAATGCCGCAGAAGGAAAGACAGAGCAATGCAATGAAACTGAAAGGAATGCTCAGATAATGGATAAAGTGAATGAATTTGAATACGGAGAGGATACCAGATACAGCCCGGCAAGGAATTTTCAGCAGCTGTTCGGACCTGAATCGAACCGTTCATACAGAGCAGCCAGCGCCGAGGAGATACTGGACGATCCACAGAAGCTCATAGACCTGATAAACCATCACAACGAGAAACAGTGCCCGAGACTGGCAGTGCTGGATGACTATATCAAGGCAAGGAATGACGGCATATACCACGACGATACACGCAGGACAGAAAAGGAAAAGGCAGACCACAGGGCAGCACATAACTTTGCAAAGATAATCAATGTGTTCGACGTAGGATACAATACCGGCATACCAATAAAGAAGACCAGCGACGATGAAAGCATCAATGAGATGGTAGCACAGTACGACGATGACAACGATATCGAGGCACTGGACAGCGAACTATGGAGAGATTTCAGGAAATACGGCAGAGCTTACGAGCTCCAGTACAGGAACGCATACGACGAAGACAAGTCAGTGATCAGTAATGTATTCGAGACTTTCGTCGTCTACGGACTGGACGTTGAGCGCACGCCACTGTTTGCCGTGAGATATCCCAAGCACTGGGACGGGTTCAGGGAGTATGTGAAGGTCAGCGTCTACACCGATACCCACATATACACATACAAGACCTGCACGCTGCCGATAAACAAGCTGGTGCTTGAATCAGAAGAAGAACACTTCTGGGGCGAGGTGCCGGTGACTGAATACTCACCGGACAGGTACAGACAGAGCGGATATGAGGACATCATACCGCTGATAGATCTGTATGACTCGGCTCAGTCAGACACAGCCAACTATATGACAGACATGAACGAGGCGCTGCTTGCGATACTGGGAGACGTAGACCTGGGCAAGTACACAATAGACGATATCGTGAAGATGAAAAAGGCAAACCTGCTGCTGCTTGCCAACGGCATCAATCCCGACGGCAGCAAGTCGCAGACAGACGCCAAGTACATATACAAGCAGTATGACGTCAGCGGCACAGAGGCATACAAGAACAGGCTCCAGAGCGATATCCATAAGATATCATTCGTGCCGGATCTGACCGATGAAGCCTTTTCAGGCACTCAGTCAGGGGAAGCGATGAAATACAAGCTCTTCGGGTTCCAGCAGCTGGCAAAGACCAGTCAGAGAGGATTCAAGAAAGGTCTGATGCGACGTTACAGACTGCTGCTGAACATGAAAAATTACACCAACGAGGCGACAAATGCCGACCTTGGCAGTTTCACAGTGACGTTCACGCCGAACCTGCCGAAAGCTGTGCTCGATGAGCTTCAGGCGCTGACAAGCGCAGGCGTGGAGTTCAGTCAGGAGACGCTGATGGGGCTGGCTTCATTCGTAGATGATATACAGGCAGAACTCGACAGAGTGAAAGCAGAGCAGGAGGAACGGCAGCAGAACACGCTGATCACGAGCCTGTACAACATGACCGGCGGTGATGGCAATGGCAACGAGTAGAGATTACTGGCGCAGACGTGAGCAGGAGACCCTTAAAAAGAATCTGAAGTCCGAAGCAGAATATGCAAAGGAGCTGAACCGGATATACAGCGATGCTATGGACAATATCAAGAAAGAGATAGATGCGTTTTACGGACGTTATGCAGGCAAAGAGGGCATAACCATAGCCGAGGCAAAGAAACGTGTCTCAAAGCTGGATATCGAGGCATATTCACGCAAAGCTGAGAAGTACGTCAGGGAAAAGGATTTCTCAAAGCAGGCCAACGAGGAAATGAGGCTGTACAATCTGACGATGAAAGTCAACCGCCTTGAAATGCTGAAAGCACAGATAGGCCTTGAACTTGTCAGCAGCTTCGATGAGATGCAGAAGTTCTTTGAGCAGAAACTGACTGACAGGACGATTGAGGAATTCCAGCGGCAGGCCGGCATACTCGGCGAGTCTGTCGGAGATGTGACGCTGGCAGCTTCGTCGATAGTCGGAGCGTCGTTCCACAATGCGACGTTCTCACAGCGGATCTGGGCGAATCAGGATCTGCTGAGATCAGAGACATCAAAGCTGCTGCAGACCGGCATGATACAGGGAAAACATCCGGACGTGATGGCAAGGGAGCTGAGAAAGCAGATAGACGTATCGAGATTCAACTCCGAGCGGCTGATGCGCACCGAGATGGCAAGAGTCCAGACGGAGGCACAGATGCAGTCATTCGAGCGTTACGGGTTCGGAGAGTATGAGTATATGGCATGTCATTACGGCGATGTATGCACCGCCTGCAAAGCACTGGACGGTAAGCACTTCAAGACTAAAGACGCAATGCCGGGAGAAAATGCACCGCCTATGCATCCGTTCTGCCACTGCAGCACCTGCGCATGGCTCGATGAAGAAAAATACAGCCAGTGGCTTGACAGCTACAGCGAGCATGGACTCAGCTTCAGGGAGTGGCAGGAGAAAAACAAGAATGGCAAGGCGACGTTTATCAGCAAGGCAAATATGGACGAGTCGCAGTTAAAGAGCGCCGAGGAAATTGAACGTATGGCAAGAGAAGCAGATGCTATAGTCGGTAAGCATACCAGTAAGCCGAGTAAATGGTCAGGGCGCATTGATTTCCTTGACGGCAGTGAGGGGTATGCGGCGGCTAAAGAGTGGTCATGTAATATTTCGGCAAGATTGGATATTAAAGAACACCAGCTCATACATGAGCATTTGCATGCACGTTCTATAAGTTACTACGATAAAGAAACCTATGTAAAACATCAGTCGATGGAAGAACTATCGATTGAAATGTTTTCCAGAGAAATCTGTAAAGAAACAGGAATAGATATCGTTTACGCAGAGCCGTATGAGGGTGTAAAATATCTGTATGAAATCAATTCGATTGCAAAAGTTCGAAAAACAGATTATGAATTTGCTAAAAACTTGTTTGAAGTACCAGTAACAGAACGCGCAAACTGGCTTGAACAGCAAATAGCAAAGCAAATTGATAACATCGGTGATTTCGAGCGTGCAATGAAAGCATTAGGAGAGGTACGGTAAAATGAGCGTAAAGGTTGAGGAGTTCAAGAAGCGATGTCAAAGTAAAAGTTTGGATGATGAGTACTGGCTTAGACTTGAAGCAGATTTAAAAGAGTTTTGGAAAACCGCAACACAGGAAGAAAAGGATGAATGGATAAAAGATTGGGGATATGGCGAAATGCTCCATATGATATGCTCAGGTATTCGATATGAACGAGAAAAGGAAAAGAAAGAAGATAAGTAATAGCCAAGCCAATCAACAACACTCAACAACACTCAATAACGCGCAATGATGCGTGTTATTTTTATACTCGTTTTTCAGAAAGGAACAGAATGAAAATTGAACCAGTAGAAACAAATGGTGGAACGCAGCGCTGGACAGAACAACTGAAAGCCTGTGGACAATCGATAATAGATAATGCAGAAAAACTGGCAGATATCAGTAGGTACCAGACAGAATTAAAAGTCATTATCAGTATCAGTGGCCACAACATGCCAGTCATAGCAGCCAATACAGAATGGATCCCGGAGCGGTGGGTTGATGATCACAATATAGAGAAAGAACTCCGGCAGATCAGTGAAATGCCGGAGTCCGTGAAAACAATAAATATACCGGTTGAAATCGATGCTAAAGCTGTTTCTGAAGCCACTCGTGATAGACTTCAAGAAGCCTTAACATCTTGCCGAAACTCATCCCGCCAACGAAACCGATGAATCTTTCAAAACATTGGCGTATTTTGCAATTATGGGAGGTGATAACGTGCTCAATATTGCGATCGCAAGTCTTGCCATAGCTGTAGGGCTTGTCTCTATAAACCAGATATTTGCTGCACTCAGAACGAGGAATTACGGCAGCAACTGAAAAGAAAAAAATAACATAACAGCGAACGTACTCGGGTGTCCTTCGGGCCCCGGGTCTTTTTATGGGAAAAATGATAAAAATAACAAAGCATGAAAACAAGATAACCATCGAGGGGCACGCAGGATTCGCCCCGCAGGGTCAGGATATCGTTTGCGCGGGTGTCAGTGCGCTGTTTCTCAGCATGATACTGTCGTCAGATGAACTGACCTGTGATGAAACGAGCTGCGAGCTGTCTCCGGGCAGTTCATGGTTCAGATACGAGAGCTTATCGGAAGAACTGGATCTTCTCGTAAGGTCTTTTTTTATTGGAGTCAGAAACATCGCAGATGCATATCCGGAATGTGTGGCGGTGTCTGTATATGAAAGTAACGGCACGGGCAGTGAACGGGTCGGGACAAAGGAAAGGAAAGAGATATGATTGAAAAGCTTATAGCAGAAAACAAACGCAGGTTCCTGCTGCAGCTCTTCGCAGAGGGAGACGGTGACGGAGCCGGTGATGGAAACGGCAGCGGATCAGAAGGCGGAGATGGCGGCGGAGATGAAGGCCAGGGCACAGCAGGGCCACTGTCTTTTGACGACTTCCTTGAGGGAGAGGGTAATCAGGCGGAGTTTGACCGCAGAGTCCAGAAAGCAGTGAACACAGCTGTGGCCAACGCGCAGGAAAAGTGGAAGGCACTGACCGACGACAAGCTCTCGGAAGCTGAGAAACTGGCGAAGATGAACAAGGAAGAAAAGGCCCTGTATAAAGCACAGCAGGCAGAGGCAGAGCTGGCAGCCTTAAAGGCAAAGATGGCGACAGCTGAGCTTGAAAAGGAAGCCAGAAAGACACTGTCTGATGAGGGCATAAACGCACCTGATGCTATTCTTTCGGGTCTCATCAGGGAAGACGCAGAAAAGACAAACGAAGCTGTGAAAGAGTTCGTGAAGCTTTTCAATGACGCAGTAGGTGAAGCCGTGAAAGCCAAGGCAAGGCAGAGAACGCCAGGAGAAGGCGGAGGCACCGGCGCAGGCTCTGCAAAGATCGATATAACTGAGATGGCGAGAAAAGCCAGGATAATCTGATGGAGGTAAAAGTGAATAAGAAAAAGATGGAGCTGCAGCTTTTTGCGCAGACATGGAAAGACGACAACGTTACAGTATTCGAACAGAAGGACGGAACGATACCTGATAAGCTGAATCAGCTGATACTCAAAGACATCATGGAAAACAGCAAGGTGATGCAGCTGGCAAAGTACGAGGAAATGACTTCTAAAGAAAAGAAATTCGAGTATTTCGCCAAGGGACCGGGAGCTTACTGGGTAAGTGAAGGCGAGAAGATAAATACTTCAAAACCTCAGTGGATCACAGCTAAGATGGTGGCAAAGAAACTGGCTGTCATAATCCCGTGCTCCAGAGAGTTCCTGCACTACAAGCTGCCGGAGTTCTTCGAGCAGATGAAACCTAAGATCGCTGAAGCAATGTATAAGAAATTCGACGAGGCCGCTATCCTCAACATCGACAATCCGTTCCCGCAGTCCGTGGAAGAGTCGGTAATGGAGTCCGGCAACACTATCAGCACCGGTATCACATACGACAATATCCTCAGCCTTGAGGACCTTCTGACAGATGGTGACTTTGATATCAATGCATTCATATCAACGAAGAAGAACAGAAGCACCCTCAGGAACGTGAAGAAGATAGAAAACGGCGTTGTCGTTGAAACTCTCTATGACAGAGGAAACAACACACTGGACGGACATCCTGTGGCAGACCTGAAGACACTGGAGAGAGGCAACCTCTACGCAGGAGACTTTGACTACATGTACTATGGTATCCCGTTCGGCATGAGCTACAAAGTGTCAGAGGACGCACAGCTTTCCACACTGACAAACGAAGACGGCACGCCGGTGAACCTGTTCGAGCAGGAACTGGTAGCCCTCAGAGTCAGCATGGACGTTGCTTTCATGATCGTCAAGGATGCAGCTTTCGCAAAGCTGGAGTCTTCTTCAAGGCTCGGAACACTGACAGTGAACTCAGTAGCAGGAACTGCGACAGGCGACACTAAAGTGACGGTAAGCCCGGCAAAGGCAGCAGACAACTCATATAAATACAAGGTGGCTGATGCTGAAACAACTGTGAAGTACGGCCAGAACGTGAAGCAGTGGACTGCATGGGACGGTACTTCTGACATCACAGCAGCCACAGGCAAGAAGATCACTGTCGTGGAGTGCGACAGCGAGTACAGAGCTGTCAAAGCAGGAAGTGCAACAGTAGCCGCCAAGGCATAGGAGGCAGATCATGTATAAGGTGATAAAGGCTTTCACTGACCTGCATGATAACGATTATCCCTACAGCGTGGGAGATACGTTCCCGCGCCTTGGGATAAAAGTATCGGAAAAAAGGCTGAAAGAGCTTTCCGGCAGTGACAACAAACAGGGCACTCCGCTCATAAAATGGACGGCAGATCCGGTGGCTGAGGCGGTCAGGAAGGCAGTGGAAAAACAGGAGGCGAAGTGATATGCTCGACGATCTCAAACTGCTGCTCGGTATCGCTGCCGCGGATACATCGCAGGATCAGCGCCTGAACTGGATCATAAATTCCACAAGGTCAAGGCTGAGGCTTCTGCTTGGAGATGTGGAGCCGCCTGCGTCTATGGATTACATCATCACGGAGGTCTCGGTCATCAGATTCAACCGTATCGGCTCGGAAGGCATGAGCAGCCAGAGCGTGGACGGCGAAACGATGACTTTCAGCGACAGTGATTTTGACGGATACAGGGACGAGATACAGGCGTTCCTCGATAAAGAGAGTTCACTGGCAAGGAAAGGGGGATTCAGATTCCTATGAGATTCGATACCCCGGTATATATGCAGAGGACGGTGCGCGGAAAGTATGATCCCGAGACAGGCGACTATAAAGACGGCAGGACGGAAGAAACATGTGTTTATGCCAGCGTCAACAGCACCGGCACCGACACGATGAGGCTGGTATACGGTGATATCCGTCAGGGCAGTCTTATCATCAGGCTGCAGAACCACTACGACAAGCCGTTCGATACCATCAGAGTAGGAGACATGCGGTACTGCGTGGACTTTGCAAGGAAGCTCAGGACAAAACAGACGTTCATAGTATCGGAGGTGCAGTGATGGGCTCTATAACGATAAGCATAGACTGGAAAGGCGCAGACAGGCTTCAGGCGAAGCTCGACAGTATGAGCGACCTGTCGGGCGTTCACTCTGTCGTTGCCGCCAACGGAGCAAGGCTGCAGAGGCAGGCGATGGCAAAGGCACCGATAGCTTCAGGAACGCTGATGCGCAGCATAGGCCTCAGTATTCAGGACGGCGGCATGTCCGCGGCTGTGAGACCTGCGGCAGAGTACGCAGCATATGTCGAGTATGGCACACGCTTTATGGCAGCGCAGCCTTATCTCAGACCTGCATTCGAGCAGGTCAAGCCACAGTTTATAGCAGACCTCAAAAAAGTAATGAAAGGAAAGTGATAAGTATGGATCCGCAGCAGGAACTTTTCACAGCTCTGCTTGGAAAGCTCAGGAGCGAATTCGGAGAGGATGATGTTCATGACGGCTTCCTGCCGCCTGAAGACACTCCTTATCCATTCATATACCTGGCAGATGTCAGGCAGTCAGATTCACAGACAAAGTCCGGCATGACAGGAAGCGTCACCCAGACGATCCACGTCTGGCATAATGACAATGAAAAGCGCGGGACAGTGTCCGGGATGCTGCTGAAGATAAAAAAGCTCTGCACAGAGCTTGAACATACAAATAATTTCGGGTGGCTTCTGACCAGCATTGACACGCAGATACTGCCCGATACGACGACGAAACGACCGCTTCTTCATGGCGTGATTGAGGCGGTTTTTAAGTTCAGTTAGGAGGAAAAAAATGAGACACAGTATAAGACACAAAATGGATCTGCAGCTCTTTGCGGATGCTGTATCAGGTAAAAAGATAATCTACCTGTACAGAGTGCTTGAAAATGCGGCAGCAGACGACGCTGCAGCCATGGCATTCGTTACGGAAAACGAGACGTCCATATCAAAGGATGCAGACGCCACAGTGACCAAGGACGGAACTGTGAGGACGCCGAACGCTGCAGAGATAGAGATCACAGCAACATCGCTGTTCGCTAAAGGCGATACTCTCTGTGACAAAATGAAACAGGCGATGCTTCAGGACAAGAAGATGGAGGTATGGGAGGTCAACCTTGCGGAGCCTGTGGAAAGTCAGACTAATAAGTTCAAGGCGACATATTATCAGGGGTATCTCACAGAGTTCACGAAGACATCCAGTGCAGAGGACCATGTCGAGATCTCTATAACATTCGGCGTGGAGGGTACAGGAGTAGACGGAAGCGCTACTGTGACCACAGAGCAGCAGGAGATGGCTGCATACGTATTCGCAGACACTCAGAAGACAGGAGCATAACCAGGGGGCAGAAATGCCCTCTTATATATTTTTCAGGAGGAAAGATACATGTTTGAAATAACTATAAACGGTACGGTTTACGGATTAAAGTTCGGCATAGGATTTGTCAAAGAAGTCAGCGGCAGAAGGAAGATAACACTGGACAATGGCATGAAAGAAGATGCAGGTCTTGAATATGCCATAGCCAAGATACAGGAGGGCGATATTTTAACACTTGTTGATGTGCTGGATCTTGGAAACAAGTATGCAGGAGAACCGCGACTGACAAGGTCTGTTATTGAGGGATATCTTGAAGACGAAAATACGGACATCGAAAGACTGTTTGATGATGTGCTGGGTTTTTTCGAAAAGAGCAATGCTACGAAGAAGAAAGTGAAGATGATAAAGGAAGCGACGGAAGCGGCGGAGAAAGCTCAGCAGAAGTGATCAGCTTCGAGAAGATATACGAAGACATAGCAGTAACGTGTTTCCGTTTCTTCGGGTTCAGAAGTCTCGACGAGGTGGACAGGCTTTCGCTCAGAGAATATGACCTGCTCGTGAGGGCAGAAAACCTCAGACAGGTGGATCTTGATTACAGGAACCATCTTCAGGCATGGCTCAACGTAGCGGCAAAGGCAGAGAAGAAAACGGGCAAGCGCAGGTTCAGGCTCGTATATGATACTTTTGAGAAGTTCTTCGACTACGGCAATGCGATAGAGAAAGCCGAGAAACGGAAACAGAGAAAGCAGGAAAGCAGGTTCCCGAAACTTGCGGAATTTTTGAGGAAAGGAGGTGCGGACGATGGCTGAAAGCGTGACTCTAACAGCTATACTGTCAGCTAAAGACAAGATGACCCCGGTCATGAGGGCGGCAGGAAACGCCACCGGCGGTCTGAGGTCCAAGATAAGCAGTCTTGTCGGCGTCGGTGCTGCGATGCAGGTAGGCATGAAAGGCGTGAGCATGGCCATGAATGCTGTTTCAAGCAGCATGAGCGCGGCGGTCAGCAGAGTGGACACTCTGAACCAGTTCCCGAAGCTGATGGATCAGATGGGGCTTGCATCAGAGAAGACGGCCAACAAAATCAAAGGCAATCTTGTCGAGGCTATAGACGGACTGCCGACTTCCCTTGATGAGATAGTTGCAAGTACCAAGAATCTTGCGATCCTGACAGGCGATCTTGACACTGCTTCAAAGACCGCAGTCGCACTCAATGATGCGTTCCTGGCGTCGGGTTCATCAAGCGCGGATGCATCAAGAGGCCTTGTTCAGTACCAGCAGATGCTGGCAAAAGGCAAGGTGGATATGCAGGCATGGGACACGCTCACAGAGACGATGGGCTACGGTCTTGATAAGGCGGCAAAGTCCATGCTGGGAAACGAGGCAAACCAGAGGGATCTTTATGCAGCACTTCAGGATGGCAAGATAACCTTTGATGACTTCAACAAAGAACTGATAAAGCTGGATAAGGCAGAGGGCGGTTTTGCTGAGACGGCAAGGACAGCGACGACAGGTATCGCTTCCGGCATGTCGAGGATACGTACTGCGATAACGGCAGGTCTTGCAAGCTCTATAGATGCAATAGATAAAGCCATGAAGTCGTCCGGTGTAAAATGGCTCGAGGGTGGTATTGCAGGTACATTGCTGAATGTAAAGGACGTCGTTAAGGTCACTTTCGAGAAAATCAACGCCGCTATCGCTGGTGTGAATATCAAAGGCATCGTAAGTGGTCTGACGCCTGCGTTCAAGGTCCTGAAGACTGCGGCGACAGGTGCCTTTTCTGCAATAAGTGGAATAATGGGATTTCTTAATAAACATGCGGAAGGCGCCGCGAAAGCAGCGACAGCGGTTGCCGGACTGATACTGGCTTTTAAAGGATATAAGAAGATCAACGGTTTCTTTTCCATGTTCAAGGGAGGAACTAAGGAAGTAAAGAAATTCAGCAAGGCAGGCGGTACCGTTGCTAATGCAACAGATAAACTTAAGAACTCACTGGGTGCGCTGGCCAAGATGGCGGGTGTTGCGGCCATAATCGCCTCTCTGTCACTTTTGGCCAAGGCTATGACGGGACTCGGGAAACTTGGAACCAAAGCTATAGCACCTCTCGTTACTTTCGGAGCAGTGGTCTCCGGAATGGCAGCAGTGTTCTCAGGTCTCGGAAACAGGCTCCAGGCAAGTGCCAAGGGTATAGCGGTTTTTGGTGCATCCGTGGCGGCTATGGCATTCACTATGTCAAAAGTCGGTGAAACAGGCACCCAGGGTGCGGTCGCTATGGTAGCTTTCGGAGCAGTAGTGGCAGGTCTTGCAGGCGTTCTTGCGCTGGCAGGTTCATCACTTCAGGCAAGCGCTCTCGGCATAGGAGTCTTCGGTGCAGCTGTATCAGCGATGGCGCTCACCATGTCCAAGGTGGCAAGCACGGGGACTGAGGGAGCTGTTGCGATGGTCGCATTCGGAGTTGTGATCGCAGGTCTTGCAGCTGTTTTTGCTTTGCTGGGTCCGGCTCTCGACGTTGCGGCTGTCGGTATGCTGGCATTCGGCGCGGCTGTGCTGATGGCAGGCATAGGGCTTGGAGCAGCGGCTCCGTTCGTTACAGCTATGGCATCGGTGATCAGAGCGCTTGGCTCAGCGGTATCGCAGGTCGCCGAAAGTATAGGCTCTGCCATATCACGGATATATGAGGCTGTCGGTACTATGGTCCAGAAGATAGGTGACGGTATCGCAACGGTCGTGGATGCATTCAGCAGTGGATTCTCGAAGGTGCTTGATTCTGTTGCAGGAGTTATAGACTCCATAGGGACCTCAGCACAGAATGCCGGTAATGGCTTCAGGTCAACGGCCGAAGGTATCCAGATGATAGCAGCACTTTCGCTGTGGGATATAGGCAAATCACTGGGAGCTGTGGCTGTCGGCATGGGGCAGATCTCTTCAAAAGGAGAAAACCTGCCTGCGATCGCTTCGGGTATGCAGATGCTCATAGCGGGCATCATGTCAGGAGCCGCAGGACTCACGGCATTCAATGCGTCGCTTTCGGTGATGGCAGGACTCATGACAACGGCAGCAACCTCTGTAACGATGCTTAATTCCGCATTTTCCGGATTCACGATACCGGCACCGAATGCAGGACCGTTCATAGCGGCATTTTCCGCTATAATCGCAGCATCAAGGCGAATAATACCGGCGCTGACATCAGCGGGCAGAGCTGCAGGAGCAGGACTTGCCAGCGGACTCAGTGCAGGATGCAGCAGGGCAGGAAGCGCAGTCGGCAAAGCTATAAGCTCGTCACTGGCTTCAGTCAACAGGCTGGCATCGACGATGAAGTCGGCCGGATCACGTGCAGGCGCAGGCTTTGCATCAGGCATACAAAGAGGCATGAGCAAAGCGACATCCGTGAGCAGACAGGCAGTAAGCAGGGTGAACCAGACTCTGAGATCGGGCGCTTCGGGCGCAAGGTCTGCCGGTGCATATATATCGCAGGGATTTGCGGCAGGCATGATGTCGTGCCTCGGAAGCATAGAAGCTGCAGCCAGCAGGATGGTAGCGGCAGCAAACAGAGCTATCGAAGCAAAAGCTAAGATAGCATCGCCGTCAAAGGTGACTAAGGAGCTTGGCGGATACTACGGCGCAGGCTGGGTAAACGGTATCAAAGACAGATACAAGGAAGCCAGGAGAGCAGCGGCGGATCTTGTGAATATCCCGAAAGTGAACCAGCCGAGATTTGCCTTTGCAGGCGGATCGCTCAGTGATGAATATAACTACAGCGGCGGATACAGATCAGTGACCGTTGAGGTGCCTGTGGTGATGGACGGCAGGGAAGTTGCGAGAGTCACAGCACCGTACACCGAGGCGGAGCTGAACAAACGGCAGACGAGAGCAAACAGGAAAAAGGGGGCCAGGTAGATGTACGACTTTACAGATACGACGGAGCAGGCGGCAGCAAACAAGCTGCCTGCTGAGGCCGTTAGCATAAACGGCATATATATCGAGGATGAGATCAGCGGATACAGGACCCTCTATACATCCGGCAGAGAGTCCCTTGAAAAGGAGTTCGAAAGCTACGACGATACTGTAGCCAGTGGATCACTGACGAAGTATACAAGGTTTCCTGCAAGGACTATCACCGTAGGCTTTCAGCTGCTGACAAGTTCGCCCGAAAATTTCAGGGAAGCATTCAACAGGCTCAACGAGATACTGAACACTGAAGACGCTGAGATCATCTTTAATGATGAGCAGGACAAGTTTTTCACAGGAAGCCCCTTAATGGATGCGGATATCGAGCCGGGTCTGATGAATGTTAAAGGCGAATATCAGATATACTGCGCCGATCCGTTCAAGTATTCAGTGGACTGGCACAGTCCGGATCCGGTCATCGCGGAGAATCCCGAGACAGGGCTTTATCAGACGTTCAACATAGAGTATGAAGGGACATATCCTGCATATCCGCGGTATATCGCAAGGTTCTATAACCCCGACGGCGAGACAGATGAAGATAACGCGGAGTTCGACCAGACGGAAATGACCGGAAAGCTCGGAGGCGTCGGAGCATGCAAGTTCGTAGCATTCATGGATGATGAGAACCATGTGCTGCAGTTCGGAAATCCTGATATCGAAGACGAGAGCACTGTTCCGGATCCGTTAGAACTCAACTACAGGTCATTCTGGAAGAAAGGCTCATATGATCCGCTGAAGAACGGAGAGGAGTGGGTCTCTCCAGCTACAGGATCATCCCTGCTGGGGAAATACAAGCAGCAGGGAAGCCTTGGAACGGGACCTGCCGTTTACACGCCGGTTCAGCAGGTCATAAAGAAAGACGAGCTGCTTCTTGCCACGACATCAGCAGACAGCTGCAAATACAGGGCAATAGTCACCCAGGTGGACGGTAGGACTTCATCGAAAGTCACGCTGCATATCCAGGTTAAGCTCAGCAGTCTGAAGAACGCCATAAGCAAGGGCGCTACTCTCACGGTGGAGGTCTCATATGGCTCAAAGACTGTCACGAAGGTGCTCAAACGTTCAAGCGTATCGTGGAAGAAAGGGGCGGCCCATTCCTGTTCGTTTTCCATGACGGTCGAAGCGTCGTCTGCGAAGACCGAACTTACCGGGATCAAGTTAAAAGTCACTCGTAAAAACGGGACGTACAAATACAAGGACGGCAAGAAGACCAAGACGAAGACCGCAACCGGCAGCGCAGGCAAGCTTTCATCAAGAACATGTAAGCCGGTAGTGATACCAGATTACAGGGGTGTCGGTGAGACCTCATATTATCTCAGACCGTCAGGTTACGGTAACCCTGCAGTGAAGACTTATACGGGGCCTGCGGCAACATGGACATATCCGTCATCAGGACTTCCTGAGACGGATGATGCTGTCGGTGCTGCTTTCTTTGAGCTTAACTGGGCGATGAAGTTCTGCATGGGTAAAACAGTGAATGAGACTCTGCAGATGGGCGCTTTTGAGTGCCTGATACTGACAGGCGACAGCATGGATGCAAACGGCAACATAACGAACCAGAAAGCACTGGCAGGCTTCAGGATAGAGAAGACCAACAACAGCTCAAAGGGTACCGTGCGTCTCAATGTCGGAGGAAAGTGCGTGTATGAGCAGAAAAAGAAGATAGATCTAACATGGAAAAAGGGACTTCTGGGGAACTCCAAAGGCTCTGTGGCATGTTCTATCGAAACGACCGGCGATGACACAAAGTGCATACGTTTCAAGGCAGGTGGCCTGTTCAAAGGCAAGACGCGATCGTTTGCCCTGCCTGAAAGCATGGTAAATAACAGAGCGTACAAGATAGTGTTTGGCTTTTACCGCTGGGCTGCAAGTCCGCCGTTTGATTTCAACGGAATAAGGAGTGTTAGGTTCACCAAGAAGTACAAGGAAGAAGCAGATCTCGAAACGACGCCGTTTCAGGCAGCGCAGACCCTTGTTGCTGATTCTTCGAGCTGCGAGGTCACTCTGGACAATCTTCCCCGGCCTGACCTTGGAGCACTTGGCAACGACTGGGAGCAGATGTGCCTTGTGCCCGGCATCAATGAGATAAGCACAGCTTTCTCACAGAGGCCGGAAAACACAGTAAAGGTGATGAGAAGATGCAGAGACGATGAGCCGTATCAGGGCTCAGGCGTGTATGATACTGACGATGATGGCAATGTCATCGATGTGGCTGAAGACGGCAGGGACGTAGCAGTCTATTACACATATAACGGAACTGCAGGGACTGAACCTGAGGGCAGCGTCTTTTTCTATGAGACTGAGACGACGGACAGCAGCGGCAAGAGGATAGTGACAGCATCAGGGACGAGCTTTAAAGAGACTGCAGTCACGGCAGAGCAGTTCGATGCATCTACGCAGTCGTATTTCGTACTCGAGGATCCCGTGCCATCATTTTCCGTAGAGTACAGAGAGGTGTATTTATGATCATATATTTTGCAGACCGGATGATAGACATACTCGGCTCTGCATCCACGAACCACAACAGCAGGTTCGTGATAGTGGATGACAATAAAACGGAGGATTCCGGGACAGGTATCGGGACTTTTGAGTTCAAGGTCGCTTTCAATGATGGCAACAGACTGGAACTCGAAGCGATGCTCAGGGCAGGAAACTGTGTCCTGAGGGCAGAGACGCAGAGCCGAGACGATGCGGAATCTGACAGGTATATCATAGACAGCTCACACGACTTTTTCACGATCACAGAGACCGAAACGGACGTGCAGGAGAGGACGATATATGCCTATGCAGAGGATGCAGGACTCGATCTTATCAACGATCTGGCGCCTGCTAAGGAATATACATCTGCCGCAGATATTGAGACATATATCAATGACTTTGCATCAAATTCCGGATTCACCATAAGGGTTAATGAGATCCCAGGTGAAACGAGAAAGCTTTCGTGGGATTCGGAGAGCACAGTATCTAAGCGACTTCAGGATATCGCGGAGAACTTCGGGTGTGATATATCCTTTGCATTCGAGGTGCAGGGGCTTGCCGTCACGGAGAAGTATATCGATATCACTGCCTCAGATGGCACTGAGACAGACGTGATCCTTTATATGGATAAAGACATCAGCAATATAACAGTCAAGGAATCTATAAACAACCTTGCCACTGCACTCTATGCAACTGGAAAAGACAAGCTGACACTTTCGGGATATACATATGATGACGGTGACTTCTATGTGAACGGGAAATATCTGTTCTCACGGCAGGCATTGGAAAAATGGCGCAGGTATGCATGGAAACCGGGGTCTCCTGGAGACATATACAGAGAATATTCCTGCGAAGCCACCACGAAGCTCAGGCTCTGCGAAATGGCTATGGAGCAGCTGAAGATCATGAGGAAGCCTGAGATCAACTATGAGGTGGATATCAGAAAAACCGATGTGCCTGTAAGCGTCAGAGACCGTATCAGCGTGGTCGATGATAAAGGCGAGCTGTATCTTTCGGCAAAGGTGCTGCAGCTCGAAACATCTGTCACGTCAGGGACTAAGAAAGCCACGCTGGGTGATTATATCATGCAGGAGGCGGGGATCAGCGACAAAGTCATGCAGCTGGCCAGCGGCTTTTCGGAGCTTTCGAAGACGAGGTATATCTGGATAGCATATGCGGAAGATGCAAAAGGGACGGGTATAAGTACGGAAGCAGACGGCAAGGCGTACATGGGCGCAGCCTACGGCAGGAGCACGGAAACCGTGGACATCTCCGACCCGTCAGTGTTCAAATGGGTCAGGACGAAGGGAGAGGCCGGAGAGAAAGGCGAACAGGGAGCACCGGGCGAGAGCGGCGAAGACGCAGCAGTCCTGCGTATAGATTCCAGTCGGGGCACTGTGTTCAAAAACAATGCTGTGGCTACGGTACTCAGCGCAGTGATATATTACGGTCCGCAGCGGATCACGAACATAGACGACCTGCATGCGGCTTTCGGTCCGGGAGCATATCTTGAATGGAAATGGCAGAAGGTCAATGAGGACACTTTCGGAACCATACTGACAACAGACAGCAGGATAGGAGACAATGGTTTCACATTCACGCTGTCGCCGGATGATGTGGATACGAAAGTAACTTTTATATGCGAGCTTATAGTTTAGGCAGAAAGGATAAGAAATGGCAATTAAAACGGCAGATCAGATAACGATACTCGACCTTACGGACGGTTTTTCACTGGGGATGACTTCGACAGGTTATACTTTCATCGGAGATACGCAATATGCACTGGCGGGGTCATGTACGACGCAGATCACATGCTATCAGGGTGATGATATGGTGCCGGTGAAAGTCGGGACCTGCACATGTCCGACAGGTGTAACTGCGACAGTATCGAACAACGAGACCACGGCCGTAACTATAACGATAGCTGTAGCGGCTGGCAAAGTATCAGGATCCTGTGAGGTAAGCATACCTGTTACGGTAGGCGATGGCATCCAGTTCACGAAGAAGTTCTCTATCGGTGTTGCGATCAAAGGCAGTACCGGGGCAAAGGGAGATAAGGGCGATCAGGGTCCGCAGGGTGAACAAGGAGAGACCGGAAGAGGGATAACTTCGAGCAAAACATATTACAAGCTCAGCTCAAGTGCCACAGCTCCGGCTTTCACTGAAAGCAGCTTTACAGACTCGGCAAGCACTGCGACAACATCATCGAATCCGTACCTCTGGGCATGCACTGTGATAACTTATACTGATGGCACCAAGGCAAACACCGGGGTGTATCTTGCCAGCAAATACGTGACAAACGGTCAGAACGGGCAGAATGGCACGAGCGTGACGGTATCGTCTATAAAATATGCGATAGGAAGCTCGGCGACGACAAAGCCAACGTCATTCACGGCTACTTCACCGGTCGCAACTACGACGAGTAACCCGTACCTCTGGACGGAGGTAACATACAGCGATGGCAGTAAAGCGTACAGCGTTTCAGCAAAAGGCGACACCGGAGCCGCAGGTGCAGACGCTATCACGATGGTAATCACATCATCTATGGGCACTGTATTCAAGAACGGATCTATATCGACCACATTGACAGCGCACGTCTATAAGGCAGGCAAGGAGATAACTGCCAGCACATCACCGACGCTTGCATCACTAGGCACTATCAAATGGTACAAGGACGGCGGCAGCACGGCGGTACATACAGGTCAGGACTACACCATCACAGGCGAAGACGTGACCAACAAGGCAACATACACGGCACAGCTGGAGGGATAGCTTATGGCAGTAAAAGCAATAGCAACGATCACACTTCATGCTGTCGCCAGTGTGGCTGCCGTATACAGATATTACAGACTGCAGTCATCGACAGCAGATGCACCGGTTAAGCCAGACGCGAAACCGGAAGATCCGCAGAGAGAAGCACCGTCAGGCTGGCAGGTCGGAGAACCGACGTATACCGCCGGGGACACGAATAGCCTGTATCACGTGGACCTGAACCTGTTTTCAGACGGGACGTTTCAGTATTCCAACGTGTCACTGTCAAGCGCCTACGAGGCGGCTAAGAAAGCTTATAACAAAGCAACTTTTGCCAAAGACGCAGCGGATACTGCGAACGAAACTGCGAACGGCGCGTCAGTCAAAGCTGATTTCGTGGCAGGAATAGTAAGCGGCACTGATACTTTCGATATATCAGTATCAGGAAGTCTGAGCGAGGAAAGCGCACAGATAGACATACAAGTCGCATCAGAATCAGGGAATTTCACGACTCCTGGCGAATACACATTTTCATATTTGGATTCCGGCTGGAAGCTTGGTGGAAACAGCGTAACGCTTTCAGAGTATGGAATAACGCTGAACGAAACGCCTGCGGCAGGTGACACAATAACGGTAGTTTATGATGAATCGGGACTCGTAGATGATATCGATGAATTGAACAAAAGAACAGACGAGATCAGTTCAGATGTCGGTTCATTGAGAGATGCTTCATCAGAGCTTCATGAACAGACTAATGGTTTGAGTGAGGCAACATCGAAACTTAAGACGGTACAGGAGGCCACAACCAAGGAACTGGCCGGTATGGCAAAAGAACTGGAAGGCTACAGAGGATGCGTAGTTATTAATGGTAATGAACCATCGATAACAATAGGGGCGGGTTCAGATACAAAGACGAATCTTAAAATAACACCTGAAAAAATGTCATTCATGAACAACGGCAATGAGGCGGCATCTCTGTCCAATGATACTCTGAAAGCTGATTCTGCAGAGATCACGAATCTATACATGAGATCTGTAGATAACGGCGGAAATGTAGTAGGCACTCTCGGTTGGATCGCAAGAGCAAACGGGCATTTGTCGCTCAGGGTAATAGGATAACAGGAGGCGGATATGGCAACAAAATATGGAAGTTTAAAGAACTCATACTGGAAAGCATTCATGACGTACAGCACCGACTCTGATTCAGACTCATATACTGTAACGGTATCTGCAGCAGGTCCGTATGCATCAGCCGGCTGGGTGAACTATAAATTCGAGATGGATCTTTCTGCGACAAGAAAGAGCACGTCTTCGTATGGGCCGTGGCAGTCGAAGATAGACAAGTACGGCAAGCACGATTTCATATCCAGCAACAAGGTATACAAATTTGAGAAAGGGACTTCAGCGGCCACAAAGACGATCAAAGCTGCAGTCACGAACAAAAATACAGGATCAGTCTCAACAGCGACATTGACAGTGACCGTTCCCGCTCTTGCAAAATATACGATATCATACAACGCCAATGGCGGCAGCGGAGCACCGGGCTCACAGACGAAATACTACGGAAAGACACTGAAACTATCTACAACAAAACCGACACGTACAGGATATACATTCAAAGGCTGGTCAAAATCTTCTACCGGCAGCGTTGCCTTTGCATCAGGAGCAAGCTACACAACGAATGCGTCAGATACACTGTACGCAGTCTGGGAAGCCAACACATATACTGTGAAACTTGATGCTAACGGTGGCTCAGGTGGTACCGGATCTGTCACAAAGACCTATGGACAGGCTGTAACACTTCCGGCATCCGTTCCGACCAGACAGAACTACAACTTCAAGGGCTGGGCGCCTGCCGCGAATGCGACATCTGCGACATGGAGCGCCGGTGGATCGTATACTGAGAATATCACGTCGGATGTGACACTGTATGCAGTCTGGGAGCTTGCTTATATACAGCCTCAGATAAGTAACCTTGTCGCTATGAGGATGGACAGCAGCGGGGCGATGGATGATACCGGTACATATGCAAAGGTAAGATTCGACTGGAAGTCAGGCACCAACGGGCAGGCAGCTATCGTACCGACGCAGATCAAGATCGAGATGCGTGAATCCGGAACGACCGGGTATGTGGCAGTATATAAGAACACGCCGACTGCGACTTCAGGAAGCATAACGAGCAGTCTCATAGCGAACGTGGATACGACGAAGCAGTATGATGTGCTGGTAACGATCACTGACTCTATGGGATCAGGCTCACGAAGCACGTATGTTTCGAAGGCAAAATTCGTGATAGACGTAAACCGGGACGGCACAGGCATAGCTTTCGGAGAGACAGCCGACGACGGCAAAGAGCAAATGTCCGTGAGTCTGCCGGTCGTGTTCAAAAGGGGTATCGGAGTAAGAGATCACGCAGGTCAAATCACAAATCTTGTCGATCTGATATACCCGGTAGGGGCTATATTCATGAGCGCAGTCAGCACAAACCCGGGAACGTACCTCGGTGGCACATGGGAACAGATAAAAGATAAGTTCCTGCTTGCAGCTGGTGATGCATATGCAGCAGGAGCAGAGGGCGGTTCGGCTAATGCGGTAAACGTGAGTCATACGCACACGCAAGCGTCACATGACCACTCCCCGAGCGGAGGAAGTAATTACGGATTTGCTATATATAAAGCCAGCGGTGGAGTCGGCAGGGTAAAAGTAAGTACGAGCAGCGGCACACGCTATACTTTCGCAGGTAAATCTGGCGCAGCAGATGCTGATAGCTCAGGGCTTTTGTGGTACAAAAAGACGAGTGATGCGACACCGGCAATAAACAGCGCAGGCGAAGATGGCGCAGGCAAAAACATGCCGCCGTATCTTACAGTATATGTGTGGAAGAGAACAGCATAATGAATATAGAAGAAATGAACGTAAGCGAGCTTATCGCATATAAAGAAGTCTGCATCTGCTACGGAGATATAGAAGCTGTAGCAGAGTGTATAAAAATGATAAAGGAAAGCGAGGAACAGGAATGAATACGTTTTTAACATCAAACAAAACAGAGTGGAGACTGGTAAGAACAATTGTTCAGGGTATAATCGGTGTGATAATTGCAAACATCGATACAATATTCAGCGGACTGCATTTTTCAGCAGACGTGAAAGTGCTTATCATAGCGCTTACGATGGCGGTTCTGTCGCCGATCATGGGGGCGATATCAAGTAACGGCGAGACAATAGAAGCCTATGTTGGCGGGGAAAAAGCAGGAGATACAGAATCAGAACATGAAAAAGAAGATCCTGAAGACTGGGACCTGAGCGATGAGGAGGAACTGTAATGATGAAAGCAATGCTCTCACAGCCGATGAACGGCAAGACTGAAGATGAAATCGTAGCAACAAGAGAAAGGGCTATCAAGGCTCTTGAGGCAAGAGGGTATGAGATTGTAAACACTCTTTTTACAGACGAGTGGTACAGCGAGGAATCTATGAAAGAACGTGGAGTTGTGCAGATTCCGCTTTGTTTTCTTGCAAAATCTCTTGAGAACATGAGTCTGTGCCACGCCGCTTACTTCTGTAAAGGCTGGGAAAATGCAAGAGGTTGTCGTATCGAGCATGAAGCAGCAGTTGAATATGGACTTGATATCATTTACGAAGAGGAGGAACTGTAATGGCAGTAACAGGACAGAAAATAGTCAATAAAGCACTGAAATATCTCGGCAGCAGCGGAAGTAAGTTCTGGAAAGACTACGGACTTGCAACAGGCACAGCATGGTGTTGTGCCTTTGTGTGGGATATCTTTAGAATGTGTGGAGCATCAAAACTGTTTTGCAACGGACAAAAGACTGCTTATGTGCCAACGGCTCAGCAGTGGCTGAGAAGTAATTGCAAGCACATAAAAATGGCAGATGCAAAAGCAGGAGACGTTGTCATATTCACGTGGAGCGGCAACGGATATAACTCAGAGCGTGGCAGCCGTGACCATATCGGTTTTGTCCGCAAGGCTGGTACAAGCTCCACAGTCTATACTGTGGAGGGCAACACTTTAGGCGGTAAGGTTGCAAAGCGTACAAGATCGGCAAGATATATCTATGCGATATACAGACCGAATTACCCGAAAACAGCAAGTTCAACTAAGAAGACATATTCGGGCATTTTTCCGGATCTCCCGAAACGTGGGTATTTCAAATCAGGTGATCAAGGAACGCATGTCAAGGATCTTCAAAAATTCCTGAACTGGTGCATAGACGCAGGACTGAAAATAGACGGGCTGTACGGCTCAAAGACAACAGCCGCTGTGATCAGTTTTCAGAAAAAATATAAACTTAAGCAGGACGGACTGTTCGGCAAAAAGTGCTTGGCAAAGGCAAAAACAATAAAGAAGTAGGAGGACGGGATGGACTGGTCACAGATAATCATTACAGCAATAGGATCCAGCGGTCTGACCTCCGGAGCAGTGGCAATCGTCATGAAGCTGATAGACAGGAAATCTATCGCAAGGCGGACCCTTGCCATGCTTACCTACAGCACATTGTCAGATAAAATCGAACGATTGCTGAATCAGGATCATGCGACACCTGAACAGCGTAAAGAAATTGAGGAGCTGTACATACTTTACAAAGAGCATGGTTGGAACGGAGACATGGAAGCGCGCATGGATAAAGTTCATGCGTTGCCTACCAAAGATCTGAATGAATAAAATCATCCCCCTGATCACTACGGTGTGACGGGGGATTTTTTATTGCAAAAAACATAGATATTTTGGAAAATACTTGACAAGCACGTCAAAATGGCGTATAATAAAAACATAGAAAGGAGGAAGAAAAGATGGACATAATAAAATCTCTGATAGACCTGATCACATCAATCGCAAGCTTGGCAGCATCGATAATAGCTCTCAGGGTCATCAGAGACGAGAAGGGGAAGAAATAAACTTCCCCGCCCCATTGGGGCAAATACATTATAACAGGCCATCTTTTTAAATGCAAATGGATATGGTCATCAGGATAGTGAGTATGTGCATAAGTATAGCAGCGCTGACCGTGGCGTTGGTCGCATTGAAAAGGAGTAAAAAATGAGTTTGACAAAAGTGATGAAAGAAAAAGGTGTAACAACACAAAGGCTTTCAGAGCTGACCGGCATAAACAAAAGGACTTTGGAGAATTATAGGACGGGGAGGCGTAAGCTGAGTCTGGAAACGGGTCTAATGATCGCTAAAACACTGGAAGCGGATCCATATGATCTGCTGGAAGAAAAAGAACCGGATTCAGGCACAATATAATGGATATTATTTGATCGCACAGAATCGCAGGGACAGGGCATAACGTTCTGCCCTGCATTTCTATATAAAAACAGGAGGTGAAGATATGGGGAAGCATTTCAGTCATCTCACATGGAGTGACAGACTTTATATAGAGAAATTATACAACAAAGGCAATACACCACAGGAAATAGACGAGCCTTCCGGGATGAATGCGAAAAGCTTGGAATAGCGGTATAAGGTAGAGGACATATGACCATGACCTCTGTTTTGTTGTGCTCAAAAATAGTTGCAAGTCTGAAAAAACTGACTGGTAATAAAATTTTCAGCAGCCACAGCCCACAAATGAATGTAAAATATACATCAAAATTCAATAATATGGATATATAATGTTTTTTTAATGTTTTGTTCGATTTGAACTTGACATTTAAGCATGAAAGTTGTAGAATCAACTTGTAATCAATAAAGATTGCAGGTTGATTTTTTTTTATATCTAAAAACATAGAAAGCATTGAAAATAAAGGAGGTGAAGCGGTTTGGCATATATAAAACTGACCTTGTCGCTCAGAGAAAAAATAGAGGGATTATTAAGCAAAAACGTTACGATTCCGGAGATCGCCAAGGAGACTAACATTTCAAAAGCATCCATATACGAGGAGCTGGCACGTAACCTGGGCTGTGAAGATTACAAAGCAAGGAGATATGAAAAGTATTCTGCCGCATCTGCTCAGAAACGAGCAGAAAAGGAAGCCATTGAAAAGCTGAGAAAATAACATGACCCTGCTTTCGGCAATTAAGATACAGAGGAGGTAAACAAGATGCGTGTCAAAGAAGTTGCGGAGCTGCTGGGTGTCACCGAGCAGACTGTACGGGTCGGGCTGCAGCAGGGGGGTTCCCGTTCGGCGCAGCGTTCAAGACAGCCGAGAACAGGAAGCATTACACATATGTACTCTATCCGGAAAAAGTGAAAGGGTACGCAGGAGAACTGAAAGGAGGAGAGCAATGATCAAGGTCGATTCCGGTACATTCACTATGGAGGGTAAACTATTGGTTCTGAAAATAGAGATGACGATCGCCCTGCTGGGTTTCTGGAGACAAGTACGAGAGCGGGTGGGAGAGTCTGCTGCAGACAAGGTCTTCGATGAGATCGTGCAAAGCGCACGCAGACAGGACTACAGAGAAT
>ERZ835980.1437-NODE-1437-length-26423-cov-26.816634_pt1 | contig 26423 bp, 20 predicted proteins | sample MGYA00519943_ERZ835980 | MGnify/ENA primary metagenome ERZ835980 (study PRJEB31850, sample SAMEA3708791) | human gut metagenome | biome: human gut; feature: human-associated habitat; material: faeces | place: China | collected 2014 ... | reverse complement strand
ACGTTAAAAAATACGCTCAAAGCTTGCTCAATTAGAGTAAAACAGGGCGATTTTTCTTGTTTATTTCACGCTCAGTTTCATTGTCTTTACATCCTTGCTGTTGGTTCCTATCATAATCTGGAAGTCGCCAGGTTCTAGCACGTGCTTCAAATCTGCGTTGTAGAACTTGAGCATATCTGGGGTGATATCAAAGCTTACCTCCTTGCTCTCACCTACTGCCAGATGGATGCGCTGGAAACCTTTCAGTTCCTTTACAGGGCGGGAAATGCTGGCTACCATGTCACGGATGTAGAGCTGCACAATCTCGTCGGCATCGCGGGAGCCATTGTTCTTAACGGTGACGCTAGCTGTAATCTTCTTGCCATCCTGCCATTCGGTAGCCTCCTCATTGCTGATGCCGGCCTCCTGGCTGCTCAGGCGGAAGTTGCTGTACGAAAAGTAGGTATAGCTCAAGCCGTAACCGAAAGGATAGAGCGGACCATTGCTTACATCCAGGCAGTTGCTGGCAAACTTGGCAAACTTCTCATTATCGTCTGCTACAGGGCGACCGGTGTTCTGATGGTTGTAGTAGAGAGGCTCCTGACCGGTAGTCTTAGGCATAGAAGTAGTAAGCTTACCCGATGGCGATTTGTCGCCAAAGATAACATCGCAGAGTGCATCGCCCATCTCTGAGCCTCCAAACCATACATTCATGATGGCTGGTACATGGGCTTTCTCCCAAGTAAGAACCGTAGGACGGCCCGCAAAGTTGAGGAGCACTACTGGCTTGCCCGTCTTCAGAAGTTCGGCAAGCAGTTCGCGCTGTACGTCCGGCATCTCCAGATTGGTACGGCTACCGCATTCGCCGCTCATCTCGGCACTTTCGCCCATAGCACATATAATAACATCTGCCTCTTTAGCTATCTTCAGCGCTTCGGCCTTCATCTCAGCCTCGTTGCCCCAGTTGATTGGCTTGCCGAATTCGCCATTTTGCTGCAGTTCCTTATTGCGCCAGATATTGCTTCCCTGGGCATATAATAAGGTGGCTTTTCCGGCAAGTGCATGCTCCATTGCCTCCTTGATGGTGGTATATTTAGATGGCTCCTGAGCCACGCTCCATGTACCGACTATGTTGTTTCGGGTGTCGGCAAGCGGACCTATCAGGGCTATCTTTCCTTCCTTCTTCAGTGGCAGGATATTGCCTTCGTTCTTCAGAAGCACGAAGGTCTCTGCTGCTACATCGCGGGCTGCCTGACGGTTCTCAGCGGTATAAATCTCGCTCTTGCTGCGCTTGGTGTTGCAGTAGCGGTAAGGGTCGCTGAACAGGCCCAGTTTATATTTCGCTTCCAGAATGCGGCGGCAGGCGATGTTCACATCCTCCTCGCTCACCTTTCCTTCTGCTATGCTCTTAGCCAGATGCTTTACGAAGGCGTTGGAGCACATGTCCATATCGGTACCCGCCTTCAGCGCCTGTTCTGAAGCCTCCTGGATGTCTTTTGCAGTTCCGTGCTGCAGAATCTCGGCGATAGAAGCGTAATCGGTGACCACGAAACCGTTGAATCCCCACTGCTTTCTCAAGACATCGGTCATCATCCATTTGTTGGCTGTAGCAGGTGTGTAGTCGATGAGATTGAATGAAGACATCACGCTGCCTACGCCAGCCTTCACCACTGCCTCGTAAGGTGGAAGATACTGGTTCATCATGCGCACGCGGCTCATATCTACCGTGTTATATTCCTTACCGCTCTCAACGCCTCCGTACAGGGCAAAATGCTTCAGGCAGGCCATGATGCGGTTGGCTCTCAGAATCTCTTCTGTGCGCATATCCACGCCCTGGTAGCCCTGAGTCATCGCTGCTCCCATCACGCCGCTCAGATAAGGATCCTCGCCATTTCCTTCGCTTATTCGTCCCCAGCGGGCATCGAGCGCAATGTCTACCATAGGAGAGAAAGTCCAGTTGATGCCGTCGGCACTTGCTTCCTTGGCCGATACTTCGCCTACCTTCTTCATCGCCTCGGTATCCCATGAGCAGGAGAGGGCGAGAGGGATGGGGAACATCGTTTCGTAACCATGAATCACGTCCATACCTACGAGCAGCGGGATGCCCAGACGGCTGTTCTTGATGGCAATTTCCTGCAGAGCCTTGATTTTATCGAGGCCTTTGATGTTGAAAACTCCGCCCATGTTGCCCTGGGAAATATCGCTGCCTACCTGAGTATCAAGTGCGCCGCCGGTGGTGATGTCGCCAGCTACCATCAGGTTCAGCTGACCAATCTTCTCCTGTAGTGTCATCTTCGCCATCAGTTGGTCGATATACTCCTTCATGGGTAGAATCTTGCCTTTCTTGGTTGTGGCAGTTACTTTTTTCTTAGGGGCTGCTGTATGGGCGATAGCAGGTGCTGCCATAGAACCAGCCAAAAGAAATGTGAGTGATAAAAGTGCTGTTCTCATTGTTTATTATGTTAATTGTTATTTTTGGTACTTATCTTCTATTAAGACCATGCAAAGATAATAAAAAAGATGATACGATGCGCGATAGAAATGTTAAAATGTGGATGAATTTTTCTTTTTTAGATAAAAATAAGTCTGATAATGAGATGGATAAGAAAAATGGAGGAAACATAAAAAGTGGATGCGGTATAGACGAAGAATGCGAAGAAATCTATATTTCTTATATATTAGATTTTGTCGTTTCTAATTTTTTTATTACTTTTGCACATGAAACCTCATGAAAATAAATCAATCTTAAACGGAATCAAGTTGATGTATCGCGTAAATGAATTATGGGGAAAGGCATTCTTCTTCCTGCTCTTTGTCTTGATGCCTCTTTCTCTTGCAGCAAAAACAACAGATAATATAGAGCAGCTTTTTCAGAGTCTGGACAACGCCATTGCCCATTCGGCTGATTATGTGAAGGTACGTGAAGCCCGAATTCGCGATTGGGAGCAGAAACTGAAGACCGCCAGGCGCCTAAGCAGTAAGTATGATGCCTGCTTTGCGCTCTTTGAGGAATACCGCTCCTACAAGAACGACATGGCGCTGAAATACATCAACCAGTGTATGGAACTTGCCTTCAGAATGGGCGATAAAAAGAAGGTGGGAAATGCCAAGGCGCTGCTTGCTTTCCAGGAATCTACCACGGGCGATTATGCCGAATCGTACGACCTGCTGAAGTCTGTCAATATCGCTGATCTTGATGCTGAGGGCAAACGCAACTACCTCTGGGCTTGCCAGCACCTGTATGGCGAGATGGCATATTATTCCAACGTTCCTTCCTTGAAGAAATATTATGCCGGCAAGCGTAATGCCTATCAGGCTGCAATAGACAGCACATTCAGCCATGATGATGACCTTTATCTGCAGATGCAGGAGGTGAAGGCACGCGATGCAGGCAATATGAAGGAGGCTTTGCGATTGAGCGATAAGCGGCTGTCGATGACGAAACCGGGCACCCATCAGTATGCCATTGTACAGTTTTATCGCGGCTTGACCTACAATCAGTTTGGCGATGAAGAGCAGTTTCTCAGCTGCCTTTTGCGTTCTGCTATCTGCGATGTCCAGTTGGCTGTGATGGACCAGGGTTCTCTCTGGGAAGTTGCCAATCTTCTCAACGCCGAACTGGGCGAGCAGAAGCGCTCTCACGAGTATATCAAGTTTGCCTGGAAGTCGGCTACCGTTTTCAATACGCCTATCCGCAGTCGCCAGATTATGCCTGTGCTCACGCATATTGAGGAGGGATATCAGAAAGAACTTTCTTCGAGCAACCAGCATCTGCGGCTCATGGTAGCGTTTTCTGCCCTGCTTCTCTTTGTGGTTATGCTCTTGCTCTACTATGTCAACAAGCAGCGCAAGCGCATTGCTGCGGCCCATCATAAGCTGAAGGAAACCAACCATGCCTTGCAGTTGGCAAATGAGCGTCTTAACGAGATGAACCAGTCGCTCAACGAGATGAACCAGTCACTCAACGAGAGTAACAAGATGAAGGAAGTATATATTGGTCGATTCCTGCGCCTTTGTGCCATCTATGTCGACAAGATAGAGACCATGCGCAAGCGAGTAGTGAAACTGGTGAAGGCTAGAGAACTCAACAAGTTGTTGGAGCAGATGCAGGCTGGCGAGGCCTACATGGGCGAGCTGTATGAGTATTTCGATTCCGCCTTCCTGAAGCTCTTCCCTGACTTTGTTGAGGAGTTCAATGCTCTCTTGAAGCCTGAAGAGCGTATCGTGCTCGAAGATGACAGCCGTCTTTCTACCACCCTCCGCATCTTTGCCCTTATCCGTCTGGGCATCGAGGACAGTTCTAAGATTGCCGAGTTCCTTCACTATTCTGTGAACACTATCTATAATTATCGCGCCAAAATCAAGAATAGTGCCATCTGTGACAGGGAAGAGTTCGAGCAGCGCGTGAAGCAGATTGGCATGAAATAAGCCTTTCTGGGCGTGATGGGTGAAATGTGCTGCAAAGGTACAACATATTTCTGTTACTGCCAAAAATCGCGCTGCAGAGTCCTGTTAAACGGATTTAACACTCGCGTTTTCCCGAGCCAATAAAGCCTACTCATAGTTTTAGCAGGAGAGAAACTATGAGTAGGCGAGCAGATATCAATAAGTTTTACCGGAAGAGAAGATAGGTTTGCTGATGGACGTATTGGTTTTCATCAGGTAGACCTAATCGTTACAGTGTGACAGTTGTGACAGTTGTGACAGTTTTCAGGGGTACCCCTCCCTTTTTCTCTATTTAGAGGTTACTTATATATTTATATATATAAATATATAAGTATATATATAATACTTACAGATTGAAAGTAGGGGAAATGCATGTACCCCTCCGCTGAAAACTGTCACAACTGTCACAACTGTCACGCTTTAACGCTTTGTTCCTTTTCCCCGAAGATTATCTGAAATCTTGTTACTAGAAATAGTATGTCAAGTTTTTTTTATAAGCAGCACGCCCTGAACCAACGGTCACCGGCCGAAGGGAAAGGTAAAGGGCAGAAGCTCCTAGCCCAGGGCGTATGGCGAAAACTTGCGAAAATTCAGGAGTAAATGCTCCAGGTACCCATGTGCCCTATTTTAGGGCTTCATGTGGGTTAACTAACCGATAATCAGCGTGTTGATTGTTTTCTGGGAAAGAGTAAATGCTTCAGGTACCCATGCATCGCGTTTCGCGATGTATGGGTAGTCATTTGATAATCAAAATATTGATGTTTGTGTATCCCTGTTTCTGCGAACTTGGTGATGGATGATAGGCGATAGAAATCGCATAATAGTTTGACGCTGTGTTTTACAGCGTCAAGTGGGTTAATCTTCTGATAATCAAGATATTGATATTTTTGAAAATCCCCGTTTCTACGAGTTTGTCGATAGGATGAAAGCAGGGGGAAACAATAAAAGTTTGTTACGGCGTTTCACCGTAACAAACTTTTATGCGTTATATTTATTTCTTCCCTCCGTTCAATTTCTCAGAATCGGATCATTCTTTTTAAAAGAGCTCGAAAGCTTTCTTGAGCTTCAGGTTATCGGCTGCATTACCAACAAGAGCCTCAAACTTTCCGGCTTCAGCCTTCCAGGATGAAGATGCCTCATCGTAGAAACTGAGGGCCTCTTTGTTGATGGTGATGCTGATATCCTTGCTCTCACCTGGCTGGAGATAAACCTTCTGGAATCCCTTCAGCTCCTTCTGAGGGCGGTCTACCGATGCCTTGACGTCGTGGATATAGAGCTGAACCGTCTCGGCTCCGGCACGCTTACCGGTATTCTTTACGTTTACGGTAAAGGTGATTGTGCCGTCCTGCTTCATCTGCACCTTGTCGCTGCGCAGATTAGAGATGGCAAACTGGGTGTAACTCAAGCCGTGACCGAATGCAAAGGTAGGCTTGATGCGCTCCTTATCGGTCCAGCGGTAACCTACATAGATGCCTTCCTTATATTCCTCATCAATGATGTTGCCCTTCGTGCTGGCTCCACCTTCCTGACGCCAGGTTCCCGGATAGGTATTGAGTGCATGAGCACCTGTTTCCTTCAGCGAGTTGACCCATGTAAACGGCAACTTTCCGCTAGGGTTGGCATCGCCTGTAAGGATGCTTGCAAGGGCTTCGCCGCTCTCCGAACCGATGAACCAGCCCTGTACGATGCCGGCAACCTTAGCCTTCCAAGGCATAGCTACCGCATTGCCTGAGATGTTGACATAAACGAAGTTTCTGTTTGCCTTAGCCAAAGCCTCGATCAGCTTATCCTGATGGTATGGCAACTCATAATGCTTGCGGTCGTGGCCCTCGCAGTCCTGGAAATCGCTCTTGTTCAGACCGCCAAACATGATGACATAGTCGGCTGTCTTGGCTTTCTCTACGGCTTCGGCTATCAGTTCAGCCTCGCTGCGCTTGTCTTCCAGGTTCTGGCCGGTTGTAACGCCATTGTAGTTGCCCGTTACATCGCCCACATATCCGCGGGCATAATCTACCTCGATGCCGTCCTTGCCCAAGCGTGTCTTCAGGCCATCGAGAGGCGAAATCTCGCGCTGTACCTTGAGCGAAGAAGAGCCTCCGCCTACGGTCATCATCTTGATGGCATTCTCGCCCACTACCAGCACGCGCTTAGCCTTCTGGGTGTTGATAGGAAGCACATTGTTCCTGTTCTGGAGCAATACGATGCCTTCCTCAGCAATCTGTCTGGCTGCTGCATAATGGCTTTCGGAACAGAGGAAACCATGAGGGCGGTTCGGATTCATCGTGGTGCGATAGAAGAGGCGCAATACGCGGCGCACCTTATCGTCCAGCTCCTTCTGGGTGAACTTGCCTTCCTGTATGGCCTTCATGTAAGGCATGGAGAGATAATAGTTGTCGTAGGCATTGGTAGCGCCCATCGTAAGACCGTCTGTCCAGGTGCCGAACTCCATATCCAGCCCGTTCTTTACAGACTGCTCCAGGTCGTGGGCACCGCCCCAGTCGCTTACCACGACACCATCATACTTCCAGTCGCCCTTCAGAATCTTGTTCAGGGTCCACTGGTTGTGGCAGTTGTGCTCATTCTTATATAGGTTGTAGGCTCCCATGATACCCCATGTCTTACCCTTCTCAACAGCCGCCTTGAAGGCAGGGAGATAGATTTCATGGAGAGCACGGTCGCTGACAATTACGTTGACCTGATGGCGGTATTCCTCATCGTTGTTCAGGCAATAGTGCTTTACGCAGGCTGATACGCCCTTAGACTGCAATCCCTGGATATACGGCACCACCATGATGCTTGCCAGGAACGGATCTTCGCCCATATACTCGAAGTTGCGGCCGTTGAGAGGCGTGCGGTAGATGTTGACGCCAGGACCCAGAATCATGTTCTTGCCGCGATACAGGGCTTCTTCGCCCAATGCTTCGCCATAGATGCGGCTCATCTGCGGATTCCATGATGCGGCAAGACAGGTGAGGGCAGGGAAGGCTACACAGGAGTCGTTGGTCTGGCCAGCCTGTTCCCACTCATCCCACAATACGTCAGGACGCACTCCGTGAGGTCCGTCATCCGTCCAGAAGTCAGGAAATCCCAAGCGTGGTACACCGGCTGATGAAAACTTGCTCTGAGCATGGATGATGCGTATCTTCTCTGCCAGCGTCATGCGGGAGATGGCATCATCGATGCGCTGCTCTACCGGCTTGGTCTGGTCGAGATAGACTGGCAATTGTCTGGTAGTCTGCTGTGCCTGAGATGGAGCGATGGCTGCAACCGACAGGACACATGATAAAATGAACTGTTTCATAAGTATGAATATTTATTATGGTTTGTTTATTTCTTGCAGTTGTTTGTTATGCACACCGCCTCTCACGTCTTTTGTGTGTTTAGGCGTATTTGCTCATTCATCTGCAAAATTACTAAATAAATAATGAAAAAATGGTGGGTGATAAGTGAAAAGTGGATGGGTGTAAAAATGGGACTTTTATAAACCGCTGATAGTTAGGGAAATAAATGTGTTGTGGTGCGAATGAAAAGTGGCAGAGTGTGAACACTGAAAAATACTGATGTAACTTTTTAAGGGTGTTCCAGCCTCATTTCCTTTATTTTAAGCCATCCACTTTCATGTAGTTGTTAGAGACTATTAAGTGTCTGAAAATTAACAATATAGATTATTTTATAAAAGTTTTCTTTCCACTTATCTGTTGAAGGTGCTAGGAATTATCAAAAAATCATATTATATTTGCAATCGAAAACACGGCTTAACGCATTTTAGGAACTGCACTGCCGCACAGTCTTAAACATTATTATAATAGAGTGAACTAACAAACAGATATTTTTCTAAACTAATAATCGAATATGAAAACAAAAAGTCTATTGCTGGCGACTGCATTATTGATGTCGACGTCAGCGCTCGCACAGAAAAACACCTTTAAGGGTGTCGTGTTGGATGACCTGGGTGAACCCGTTATCGGAGCCACCATACAGGTTAAAGGCGTCAAGGGTGCCGGTGCAATTACCGACCTTGATGGTAACTTTGTCATTGATGCAGATGCTAACCAGACCTTGGTTATCACCTACATTGGCTACAAGGATGCAGAGATTCGTCCTTCAGCCAACATGAAGATTACTCTGAAACAAGACGACAAGGCTTTGGATGAAGTGGTTGTTGTAGGTTACGGTGTTCAGAAGAAGAGCGTGGTAACTGCAGCTATCGCTAAAGTGAGCACCGAAGATTTGGCTGGCAAGAGCCCAGTGCGTGTTGATAACGCATTGAAGGGTCTGGCTGCCGGTGTCAACGTAACCTCTTCTTCAGGACAGCCTGGTGAGGGTTCCAAGGTTCGTGTACGTGGTACAGGTACCATCAACAACTCTGACCCTCTCTATATTGTAGACGGCATGCCTATCGAGGGTGGCTTGGATTATCTCAACCCTAGCGACATCGAGAGTATCGAGGTGCTGAAGGATGCCGCTTCTGGTGCCATTTATGGTGCACGTGCAGCCAATGGTGTTATCCTCGTTACTACCAAGAAGGGTAAGATGGGCAAGGCACAGATTAACTATAACTTCTCTTACGGCTGGCAGAGCGCATGGAAGAAGCGCGATGTAACCAGCGCTACCGATTATGCAATCCTTCAGAATGAGCGTGCCGTAAACGGCGGTCAAGCTCCAGTTTTTGCAGACCCTTATGCATTGACAGATTCCAATGGCAAAGCAATTAATGGTTTCGGTACTGATTGGCAAAACCTTGTTTTCAATGACTATGCGCCAGTGCAGAATCATGAGGTGAGCATCAGTGGTGCCTCTGAAAAAATCAACTACTATCTCTCTATGGGCTATTACAAGCAGGAGGGTATCGTAGGCGGTAACTACGGACAGAGCAACTATGAGCGCCTCTCACTCCGCTCTAACAATATATATAATGTGATGGATGCATCGAAGGAGCGCAACTTCCTCAATAAGCTCGATGTAACCGTCAATATGGCCTATACACGTGTCAAGAGCACTGGTATCTCAACCAATTCAGAGTTTGGCTCTGTGCTTGGCAGTGCCCTCTATATGGCTCCAACATTGGCTCCAACTGTTACAGATGGGAATGTAGCAAAGTCTTATTATGACAAACTGGAAGATCCAAACGTTTATGATAGTGAAGGAAAAGTAATAGGTACACGTGATTTTTATGAAATTCCTCGTGATGCCAATGGTAATTACTATACAATTCCAGGTATGGCTGGTACCTATCAGGAAATGAACAACCCATTGGCTATGATGAGTATTCCTGCAGCCAAGAACTGGTCACATAAGTTTGTGCCTAAGTTTTCCATCGACCTCCAGTTGTGGGACAACTTGAAATATCATTTTACTTACAGCGCCGACCTCAGCTTCTGGGGTACAGACAGCTATGTGGCTTCTAAGTACTACTTGTCTGGTAATAACAAGCAAACCCACACCTCAGCTTCCAAGAGCTCTAGCAAGGGTATCAACTGGCAGGTGGAGAATACTTTGACTTACGACAAGACCATAGGTAAGCATAGTTTTGCTGTGGTGTTAGGTCAGAGTGCCATGAAGAACAAGAGCGATTACCTAGGTGGTAGCCGTTGGAACTTGGTGAATGTGAACAAGCCTTCTATCGACTATGCAACAGGTAACTATGTGCAAACTATCGTTACTGATGAAGAAGGAAAGATAATCTCTGTAGGAACTCCTACCATTCAGCACTCTGTATATGGTGGTAATAATGTGGTTCATACCATTTCTTCTCTCTTCGGTCGAATCAGTTACAACTATGATGAGAAGTATATGTTCCAGGCAACTGTACGTCGTGATGGATCAAGCCGTTTCGGAACCAATAATAAGTATGGTACTTTCCCATCTGCATCTGTTGGATGGAACATCATGAATGAAAAATTCATGGAGAGCACTCGCGATTGGTTGAGCAACTTGAAGTTCCGTGCCAGCTGGGGTAAGAATGGTAACGATAATATCGGTGATTTCCGCTACACAGTGCTGACCTCTATGGGTAACAATGTGCTTTTCGGCAAGAACGCCACCAAGTTTAATGGCTCTAAGGCAAACGCCACAGCCAATCCTGACTTGAAGTGGGAGGAAAGTGAGCAGACAGACATCGGCTTCGACTTCGGCTTCTTCGGCAGTGCCTTGACATTCAGTGCCGATTACTATGTGAAGAAGACCAACGGTATGTTGATTACCATGCCTATCCCAAGTTATGTAGGTGAGACAAAGCCTATCGGCAACGTGGGTGATATGAAGAACTCAGGTCTTGAGTTTGAACTCGGCTACAAGTGGCACATTTCTGATGCTCGCTTCAATGCCAAGGCTAATGTAAGCTACTTGCACAATGAGTTGACCAACCTTGGTAATGACACTGGTTATATTGACCTCGATACCTTCCAAGGTCTTTCAGGTGGTGGCACCCGTGGTAGCAATGGTCAGCCTTTCCCATATTTCTATGGTTATAAGACCGCTGGTGTATTCCAGAACATGGATGAGGTGAAGGCTTATGTCAACAAGGATGGTAATATGATTATGCCAGATGCACAACCAGGTGATGTCCGCTTCGTTGATGTGAATGGGGATGGTAAGATTAGTGCAGACGACCGTACCAATATCGGTAACGGCACACCAAAGTGGACCTTCGGTTTCAACCTTGGTGCTGAGTGGAAGGGATTCGACTTCAACCTCTTCCTGCAGGGCGTGACAGGCAACAAGGTGTTTGATGCCACTTATCGTACAGATGTCTACTCAGGTAACTTCCCATCTTGGATGCTGAGCCGTTGGACAGGTGAGGGTACATCCAACAAGTATCCTATCCTGAAGGCTGGTGATGCAACCAACTGGCAGGTATCAGATCTCTATATTTGTGATGGCTCTTATCTCCGTGTGAAGAATATCTCATTGGGTTATACTTTGCCAAAGAACTTGACACAGAAGCTCTCCATCAGCTGTTTACGTTTCTATGTGATGGCGGAGAACTTGATAACGTGGACAAAGTATTGGGGCTTCGACCCAGAAATTTCTTCTGGTGGTACCTCTCTCGGTGTTGACCGTGGTATCTATCCACAAGCACGCACCTACACCATCGGTTTCAATCTTTCATTCTAAATGTAGAACATCTTAAAACATTGACAATTATGAAGACAATGAAATATATAGCACTCGGTGTGATGGCAGCCAGTATGACCTTGGCAACCACATCTTGTAGCGACAACTTCCTTGAGGTAGAGAACCCATCGGGTGAGCCTCTGGAGGAATATTATACCACAGATGAGCACATCAATGAGGCTTTGAATGCTGCTTATGACCCTATCCACTGGCCAGATTGGGGATTGGGACAGTATAATGCTCTTAATATCGATGCCGAAATCATGGGCGATGACTTCTGGGTAGGAGGTAGTGACAAAAATGATAACCAACAGTGGCATATGCTGTTTAACTTTGAGGCGAATGCTAGCAACACATTGAGTTCACTTTGGACAGTTGATTACTCTGGCATCAAGCGTTGCAACGACCTCTTGAAGTATATTCCTTGGGCTGCGGGTAATCTCACCGCAGAAAATAAGGCTTCCTATGAGATGCAGGGACGTGCCCTCCGAGTATATTTCTACAACAACTTGTGGCATTACTTCGGAAATATCCCTTTCTATCTTGAGAATTTGAGCATTCCATATACAGCTCCTCAGTTGAAGGCAGACGAGGTGTATAATAATCTCATTACCGAGCTTGAGGCAGTCATTGACTCTAAGGTTTTGCCTATGCGTTGGGATGACAAGAACAGCGGTCGTATGTCTCAGGCGATGTGCTACATGATGTATGCCGAAATGGTAATGTACCAAAACGATAAGACCCGCTATCCAAAGGCATTGCAATATATGCAAGAGATTATCAACGACAAGAGCGAATATGGATTGATGGATAATTTCGCCGACATTTGGAAGGAAAGTGGTGAATGGTGCAAGGAGTCAATTTGGGAAATCAACTACGAGGATGGTAACAACGAGCGTGGTTGGAGTTCTCCATTGGCTATCGGTGGCACAATTCTTCCTACTTTGATTTCACCTAATGCATGGCCAGGTGGTGATGGCTGGGTGAAGCAAGCCAGCGATGGTTGGGGCTTCTTGCCTGTAAGACAGGAAACATACGACTTGTACTCTGACAATGACACTCGTCGTGCAGCTACTTGCTGGGATTGTCGTGGAATGGGTACTGATGGTGATGCTGATGATACGCATTATCATAAGCGCTATCAAGATACAGGTCTTTGGTTGGCTAAGTACCGTCCTTTTACTGAGAACAATGCCGATGCAGGTTTCGATACCAATCTGAACTATAACAACAACTATCGTTTCTATCGTGTAGCCGAGGCTTATCTCAATGCTGCAGAACTGTTGCTTGAGACTGGTGGTGATGCTGGCTTGGCAAAGGATTATGTGAATAAAATCCGTCGTCGAGCAGGAATTGCAGAGCTTGGAGCCGTAACTCTGGATGATGTTATCAATGAGCGCCACTTGGAGTTTGTAGGCGAGGGTAAGCGTTACTTCGACCTCGTTCGCACAGGCAAGGCTGCTACCGTGTTGGTACCAGACAGCTACGGCTATCGCACCAACTCCTGGACAGAATCCAAGAAGTATATTCCTATCGCACAGGCTGAGCTTGATTCCGACCCGGCTTTGGTTCAGAACAATTATTAAAACTTATTAAGGTAGAGGAACAATAGTTTCCTCTACCCCCTAATAAAATATTAACTTTAAGATTTCAGCAATATGAAAAAGATGTTTCGAAATATGGCTTATGCTCTTCTGGGTGGATTGATGCTCAGCGCATGTTCTGCAGAGGAGTTCTCTGGTGCCAACGGTGAGTTGCCTAATGTAGCCGACTTCGCCGACAACTTCAAGATAGATGTTGACCAAGAGACCAACACCGCCAACTTCACGTTTGATAGCAAGGCAGGCATTACTCCGGTATGGGTGATAGATGGTGCCTATTCTTCTGCTTTCAACCTCTCTAAGTATTATCGTAAGAAGGGAACATACGATGTGGAGTGCTTTGTGAAGAATCGCAATGGTATTAGCAAGGAGAGCGTCAAGAAGCAATTCACGGTGGAGAAAACCAAGATGAATGGCTTCGCAGGTTTCGTAGAGGATAGTGAGTTTAATCTCTTCAAGAAAATTTCTTTCCCTGAAAAACCTTCTGCTGGCTATTATGCTCCAGGATGGAGCCAAATTGCTGACCCGGTTTGTAGCTACAGCAAGGGATGCTATACATTGAAGCTCCCTGAGGCAACTACCGAACGTTGGCAAGCTCAGGTTCCTTTCACCAACTTAGGTATCTCTACTTCTGCTGACAAGCACTACGATTTCTCTGTCATCTTGACATCAAACTTGGGTCATGGTGGTGTGAAGGTTAAGCTCTGCCAAACAGACGATGATGATGCTATCTTGATGGATAAAGACATAAAGTTGGAGGCAGGTGAACCAAAATGTCTCTTCGGCTCTGACCTCGACGGTGTGGACATCTCAAACTTGAAGATTGTCTTCGATTTTGGTGGCAATAAAGCTGGCGATGAAATCATGATAGAGAGCCTTGTATTGAAAGATCATGCCAATGATGACGGAACGGAAGTACCAGAGGAAATCAAGGTGCCTTTCGACTACAATACAGCGGGCAACCTTTGGAAGGCTGTGGATGAGGCTCAATCGTTTGTAAATACCAATTGGTTTGGCGATGCAGGTTGGGGAGCTATAGATTGTTCTCCGGTTATCACCCATAAGGGCAGTAAGCATACAATTGTTATCCCAGTTGAAACTCCAGCTGAACAATGGCATGCACAGTGGGCATTAACAGAGGCTCCTATATCTATTAAGATGGGTCAGAAGGTGGATTTCTCTTGCAAGGTTACTACTACAGCTAAGTTGCCTTTAGCAACATTTAAGTTGTGTGACACAGGTAATGATGACAGCTATTTGTTTGCTGATATGTATCAGAACGTTAATGGTGAATATGTGGTTCGTTATGACAATGCGACTATCCAAGGTAGTAAGGCAGGTGATATGGAGAAAGTGAAGCTTGTTATGGACTTCGCTGGCGCGCCTGTTGATGCAGAAATAACTGTCAGCGATATCGTTTTGATTGTGAAATAGGCTTTAGGTTTTATAGGTTTATATAGAATTATACAGGAGCTGCTCCTATGAATAAGTAGGAGTGGCTCCCTTTCTAAATTTTAAATGACATGAAATTCTTGAAAATATTTTCCTTCCTTCTCTCGCTTATGCTGCTTTCTTGCAGCAGCAGCTCTTCTGACGGCGATGGAGAGGTGACGATATCCTGCTCTCCTACGAGCATAGATGTTCCTGCTAAGGGCGGTACTTATAAAATCATGATTGTGGCTTCTGAAGGAGGCTGGGAGGCGAGAGCATCCTTCCCTGGAGAAGGTCCTACGGCAAATGTATACCCTTGGTTTAAAGTGAGTACCAGCGGTAATAACAAAGCTATGGGTATGGTAACTGTAGATGTGGAAGAGAATAAATCGTCTGTAGCTCTTGACGGAAGTGTCGAGATTTCATTAGAGGATAAGAAGGTATCGGTGCCAGTGCATCAGGCTGGAAAACAGGTCACTCCTATTGAAGGGGGCGAAATGGTGATTCCTGAGGGGTACAAACTGGTCTGGAATGATGAGTTTAATGAAGGCTCTGAGTTGAATAGTACCGATTGGCGTCATGAGGTGCAGAAGTCGGGCTGGGTGAACAATGAACTTCAGAACTATGCGAACGGCTCTGCTGATGGTAAACGCGTAACCGAGATTGCTGATAACCGGCTTTATATCAACTGTTTCAAGGGCAGCAACGGCAAGATTTATTCGGGTCGCGTATATGCTCACGAAACCCAGGGCTGGCTTTACGGTATCTTCGAAGCTCGCATCAAATTGCCTAAAGGTAAGGGCACATGGCCTGCTTTCTGGATGATGCCTTGCAACAATGATTTCGTAGCAAATCCTTGGCCTAAATGTGGCGAGATTGATATTATGGAAGAGGTAGGCGTTAATCCTAACTATACTTCTTCTTCGCTCCATACAGAGAAGTTTAATCACGTGATGGGAACCCAGATTACCAAGGAACGTCTGACTGCGGGTGCTGAAGACGGTTTCCACGTTTATCGCCTGGAGTGGACTCCTGATTATATCAAGACCTATGTGGATGGTAAGGAACTGCTCAATTTCAACAATGACGGTAAAAATGATGTGGGTTCATGGCCTTTCAATAAACCATTCTATGTTATCCTCAACCTGGCTTGGGGCGGTGATTGGGGCGGCAAGGATGGTGTTGACGAAAGCGCCCTCCCTGTTCAGATGGAAGTGGATTACGTGAGAGTATTCCAGAAAAAATAAGGCTTGATTTTTTTAACTATATAAATAATAAGGTCTTAGGATAAGTCGTATCTGCACTTACTCCTAAGACCTTTTTCTTTTGTTCCAATTTCGCTCTTTTTATTGTCTTTTTCTGCTTTTCTTGCTTACAATTTGCTCATTTCGAATAAAAGTTATAATTTTGCAGTTGAATTTCAAAAATCAGGAAAATAGAATGAAACAGAATAATAGCAATTTATTATATCATCTTGTGGCTTTCATCACCGTGGCCATCTGGGGAACCACCTTTGTTTCTACCAAGGTGCTGATGCTGAACGGGCTTTCACCAGCACAGATCTTTACGCTCCGTTTCAGTATTGCATACATCCTGATGCTGATGGTGAATCATAAGAAGATGTTTGCTGACAGCTGGAAGGATGAGTTTAAGCTGGCTATGCTGGGAATAACGGGCGGTTCGCTCTATTTCCTGAGTGAGAACGAGGCGATGAATTATACCACAACGACCAATACTTCGCTCATCGTATGTTCCTGTCCGCTCTTTGCTACCTTGCTGGTTCGTCTGGCTTATCGCCATTCTTCGCGCATCAACATGATACAGTTGTTGGGCTCTCTGCTTGCTTTTGTAGGTATGATTATCGTGGTGCTGAATGGCAGATTCGTGCTGCATCTGTCGCCTGTTGGTGATGCCTTGGCGTTTACGGCATGTATGTGCTGGGCTGTCTATTCGCTCCTGATGAAATCGGTATCGGGCGATTATGGCGCAGCTTTTATTACCCGCAAGGTATTCTTCTATGGTGTGCTTACCATCTTGCCTTATTATCTTATTATCCCTGGGTGGCCGGCATGGGATGTATTTATGAAGCCTCAGGTGGTGGGTAATCTCTTGTTCCTGGGCTGTTTGGCATCCATGATATGTTTCCTTACCTGGAACTGGTGTATCTCTAAGCTGGGAGCCGTGAAAGCTACCAACTGGGTTTATTTCAACCCTATCACCACTATGATTTTCGCCTCTCTGGTATTGGACGAAAAGATAACTCCTTACTTCCTGGTAGGTGCCTGCTGCATTCTGGCAGGTATGTATATTGCGGATAGAATGACGAAGTCGGAATAAAAAATGACGAAGGAGGGATAAAAAGAGGGTGTGTCATAAGTCACATCCCATACGCCCAGAAAGTTCAGTTATATAATATTTGTTTAGGTTTTTATTAGGCGTTCCGCCGGATTTACCGTCCGGCGGAGCGTTATGGAGATTTCTTATTCCTCGATGACAGAAACCTGCATAGAAACATCCTCTTTGGGGCGATCGCCACGCAATGTTTCGCAGTTCTGAATCTTCTCTACGATGTCAAGTCCTTCCTCCACTTCACCGAAAACGGTGTATTGGTTATCGAGGAAAGGTGTTCCGCCTATTTCTGTATAAGCCTTCTGCTGCTCCTCGGTAAACTTAGGATAGCCCTGCTCCTTGCAGCGCTTCTTGGTTTCATCCACCAGTTCATCCTGGAGTTTCATCAGCCCCTCACGGTCGCGGTTGCGGCGGAAGTTCATAATTTCATCATGATGTTCTTTGGCAAGCTGGTTGAAGATGTTCTGTTCCATCTGCATGCCCATCTGCTTTTCCATCTGCTTCAGTTCATTCTGCTTGTAGGTCTTTCCCCATACAATATAGAACTGGCTACCGCTGCTCTCTCGCTCCGGGTTTACCTCGTCACCAAGACGGGCTGCACTCAAGGCACCACGCTTGTGGAAAAGTTGTGGATAAACGAACTCGGCAGGGATGGTATAGTCAGGACCACCTGTGCCCAGCATCTTGCCTTTAGGAGCGCCTTTGCTGTCAGGGTCGCCGCCTTGAATCATAAAATCCTTGATGACACGATGGAAGAGAGTGCCATCGAAATATCCCTCCTTTGCCAACTTCAAGAAGTTGTCACGATGCTGAGGTGTCTCGTCGTAGAGGCGCACCTTGATGTCGCCCTCTGATGTCTTTATCAATACTTTAGCCATAATAATTTATAATCAGTATATTTTATTAATCGGTATATGTCGTAATCAGTATGTTCTTTTTACTTTTTTACCTTTTTACTTTTCATAATACTCATTCCACTGCTTCATAGCCTCCTGCCAGTCGGTCTGTTCACCGCTGGCTACGGCTTCCTTCTGCTTCTCTGCCTCGTCGCGAGCCTTGTCTCTTGCACGCTTAGCCTTCATTGCCTCTATGGTGGCATCGTCGAGAATCTGGATGGCGCCACGCTTGATGGCATCCTGCAGTTCCTCCTCGCCGAAAGCCTTGCCAGGCTCATTGAAGTCAGAGATATTGAATTCATAATCCACACGAAGGTCGTGGCGTATCATTTTCTGTTGTAAACGGTTGCCTGCGTTCTTGAGTCGCAGCAACTTGCCGATTTCCTTGATTTCTCCTGCTGAGTATTTGTTTCTTCCCATTAATATGATTTGATATTATTATTTTTGCGTGCAAAATTAAGCATAATCCTCGACAAAACCAAGAAAAGTTTCAAGGAATTCACAAAAGAATCCCTTTCTCCCTTTACTTTCTTGCCCTTTTTACCCTTTTACCTTTTTACTCTTTTACCTTTAAATTACTTCCATGCCTTCTTCTGGTTCAGTTCTATCAGACGGTCGAATTCAAAGTCGGCTTTGATTTTATCCAATATTCTCTTTACGATGATATTCATCACGCTTCCTTTGCTGTAGTTGGCTGAGCACATGAAGTTTACCCGTCCCTCCTTGACAAGCTGGCAGGCTGTTTTCTGTTTATCCTCGTTATCATATACCGCAATCGAGTGGCCGCCATGTTCCTTTACCATCTTCATGCAAGGCACATCGGTTTCTCCATCTCCGAAGTATATCATTCGGGGGAAAGGGATAGGGCGCTTTTCGTCGGGGATATACTGGTTCACTCTTCTGTTGTCGCTCACCTGTTTGATACCCTTGTTGATTTTGAAGAGGAATTGCGTTTTGGTAGTATAGTCTACGGCTACGGCTGGCCAATAGGCGATTCCCTCCTTATTGTAGAGAAAGGAGCAGGCGTAGATGTTCTCAAATTCGTGGGCAATAGGTGTGCCCTCTATCATCTCCTTCAGTCCCGAGGAGTTGATGTAGTGCTTTACGTCCAATCCGATGCTGTTGCCATATTCATTCACGAGCGAAAACCATTGTTTTACGCCGCGGAACAGTTCTACATCCTTGCCGAATTTCTGAAAAGATTCCCGGGTGAGCGAGATATTGTTTTTCTTGGCTTCGTCGAGCATCAGATACATATAGGTCAAAATGCCGTTGGCATCCTTACCCTCTGCAAACTTTCTGTTTTTCTCCCAGAACTCATCTTTTGTCTTGCCTGTAGCCTGTATGAATCCAAACTCCTGCATATTGCCCGGCGACAGTGTGCCGTCGAAATCATAAACCAGCGCTACCTTTGGTCTCTTCTTTGCCATATCTCGTTCTCCTTTCTTTTATATTAACCTTAAACTATCTATCTCTTTCGGGCGATGTTCTATCTCCCTTAATTTGCAAATATACATAATTTTCAGCGAATTAGCAAACTATTGGGATATAAAAAAACATAATGAAACAAAAAAGGCGTACAAAACTCATTTCTGAGCATTGTACGCCTTTATTATAATATTAGTCTGTATTACTTAACCTCCTCGAAGTCAGCGTCTTGTACGTCCTGAGCGCCATCATTGCCGCCCTGTGCCTGCTGACCACCCTGTGCACCCTGAGGACCTGCCTGCTGGCCACCCTGATACATCTGCTGAGAAGCAGCCTGCATGACGGTGTTCAAGTTGTTGATAGCTGAATCGATAGCTGCAACATCACCTGCCTTGTGAGCATCCTTCAACTGCTGCAAAGCCTGCTCGATACCTGGCTTTTTGTCAGCTGGAATCTTATCACCGTTATCCTTCAGGAAGTTCTCGGTGGTGAAGATCATGCTGTCAGCCTGGTTCATCTTGTCAATCTTCTCGCGCTCAGCCTTATCAGCAGCAGCGTTCTGCTCTGCCTCAGCCTTCATGCGGTTAATCTCGTCCTCGCTCAAGCCAGATGAAGCCTCGATGCGGATGCTCTGCTCCTTACCGGTAGCCTTATCCTTAGCTGATACGTTCAAGATACCGTTGGCATCGATATCGAAGGTAACCTCAATCTGAGGAACACCACGGCGAGCTGGAGCGATACCTGTCAGGTTGAACTGACCGATGCTCTTGTTCTGAGCTGCCATTGGACGCTCACCCTGCAATACGTGGATGGTAACCTCTGTCTGGTTATCAGCTGCTGTAGAGAATACCTCGCTCTTCTTGCAAGGGATGGTAGAGTTAGCATCGATGAGCTTGGTCATTACACCACCCATAGTCTCGATACCGAGAGTCAATGGAGTAACGTCGAGCAATACGATGTCACCAACACCCTCTTCCTTGTTCAGGATGGCACCCTGGATAGCTGCACCTACTGCAACAACCTCATCTGGGTTAACACCCTTAGAAGGCTCCTTGCCGAAGTAGTTCTTAACGAGTGTCTGAACGGCTGGGATACGGCTTGAACCACCAACCAGGATAACCTCGTCGATATCTGATGTAGAGAGCTTAGCATCACGAACGGCATTCTGGCAAGGTACCAAGCAAGCCTGAATCAGATTGTGAGCCAACTGCTCGAACTGTGCACGGGTCAAAGTCTTAACCAAGTGTTTTGGCATACCGTCTACGGCTGTGATGTATGGCAAGTTGATTTCGGTAGATGTAGAGCTTGACAACTCAATCTTAGCTTTCTCTGCTGCTTCCTTCAAACGCTGCATAGCCATAGGGTCCTTGCGGAGATCTACGCCTTCTTCAGCCTTGAAGCCATCAGCCAACCAGTTGATGATTACCTGGTCGAAGTCATCACCACCCAGGTGAGTATCACCATTGGTAGAAAGTACCTCGAATACGCCACCACCGAACTCCAGGATAGAGATATCGAATGTACCACCACCCAAGTCGAATACGGCTATCTTCATATCCTTGTTAGCCTTGTCAACACCGTAAGCCAAAGCTGCGGCTGTAGGCTCATTTACGATACGCTGAACGTTCAAACCTGCAATCTGACCAGCCTCCTTTGTAGCCTGACGCTGTGAGTCAGAGAAGTAAGCAGGAACTGTGATAACAGCATCTGTAACCTCTTGTCCGAGATAATCCTCTGCAGTCTTCTTCATCTTCTGGAGAACCATTGCAGAAATCTCCTGTGGAGTATATTTACGACCCTCGATTTCAACACGTGGATAACCACCCTCGTTTACTACTGTATAAGGCATTGCCTCAGCCTCTTTCTGGCTCTGAGCGTATGTCTCACCCATGAAACGTTTGATAGAATATACTGTGTTCTTAGGGTTTGTGATGGCCTGACGCTTAGCAGGATCACCTACCTTGCGGTCACCATCCTTAACGAAACCTACTACTGATGGAGTAGTACGCTTACCTTCACTGTTAGCGATTACAACTGGTTCGCTACCTTCGAAAACGGCAACACAACTGTTTGTGGTACCCAAGTCAATTCCAATTACTTTTCCCATAATTATATCTTTTTTTTATTTTTATCGTTATTAATATGTTATTTATCTCATGAACTGCTGGCTAATGGAAGTCTGCCGAAGATATGCATCTGTCGGGAACCTCTCTATTCAGCGTTCACGCTTTCCGTCATAACAAAGCATGTGCCAAGGGATTGTAAAATTTAAAGTGGCTGACAAGGTGTCAGATAATGCTGACAAAATAAAAGGAATCAAGATATGGGAGGCGATAAAATGTCGCATTCTCCCTATCTTGATTCCTGTAATATGATTGAGAAATCTTTCTTTTCAGATAAAGCTCCTATATATAATAAGGTGTAAACCTTATCTGGCTTTATTTCTGTTCCTTAGCAGCAAGTGCTTCGCGAACCTTAGCTTCCAGTTCATCGAGAAGTTCAGGGTTATCCTTGAGCAATGCCTTGCAGGCATCGGCACCCTGTCCGAGTTTAGAACCGCCATAGCTATACCAGCTGCCGCTCTTTTCGATGATGTCGTTGGCTACTGCCAGACCGAATACCTCACCGGCACGGCTGATGCCTTCGCCAAACATGATGTCGAACTCAGCCTTGCGGAAAGGAGGAGCCACCTTGTTCTTCACAACCTTTACGCGAACCAGATTACCTACTACCTCATCGCCGTCCTTGATGGCTGTTGCCTTGCGGATATCCAAACGCACTGATGCATAGAACTTCAATGCATTACCACCGGTGGTTGTCTCTGGGTTACCGAACATGACACCAATCTTCTCGCGCAACTGGTTGATGAAGATGCAGGTAGTGTTGGTCTTGCTGATGGTAGAAGTGAGCTTGCGGAGAGCCTGACTCATCAGTCGGGCCTGAAGACCTACCACATTGTCACCCATATCGCCTTCGATTTCCTTCTTAGGAGTCAAGGCGGCAACAGAGTCAACAACTACGATGTCTACAGCAGCAGAACTGATCAGCTGGTCTGCAATCTGTAACGCCTGCTCACCATTATCTGGTTGTGAAATCCACAAGTTATCAACATCAACGCCCAATTTAGCCGCATAGAAACGGTCGAAAGCGTGCTCAGCATCAATGAAAGCAGCGATACCGCCAGCCTTCTGAGCCTCTGCGATGGCATGGATAGCCAATGTTGTCTTACCGGAAGATTCCGGACCGTAAATTTCGATGATACGTCCCTTAGGATAACCGCCTACGCCCAGTGCATTGTCGAGAGCGATACTGCCTGTAGGGATAACTTCGATATTCTCAACGTGCTCATCTCCGAGTTTCATGATAGAGCCCTTACCGAAGTCCTTTTCTATCTTAGCCATGGCTGCCTGAAGAGCTTTCAGTTTGCCTTCATTGGGATTCAATTTTCCCTCTTGCATTTCTTTTGCCATATCTTATTTAGTTTAAAGTTTAGTCGATTTCCAAATCGCCATCAAACACCTCGTGCCATGGCAATCCCTGCTTGTTCAACTGCTCCATGAATGGATCTGGGTCGAACTCCTCTACGTTCCATACGCCTGGCTTCTTCCAGATGCCCTTGAGGAACATCATGGCACCAATCATGGCTGGCACACCGGTGGTGTAGCTTACGCCCTGCATACCGGTTTCGTTGTAAGCCTCCTGGTGCTTGCAGTTGTTATAAACGTAGTAGGTGCGCTCCTTGCCGTCTTTCTTGCCACGGATGCGGCAACCGATAGATGTTTCGCCGTCATAGTTCTCGCCGAGATCCTGTGGGTTAGGCAATACGGCCTTGAGGAACTGCAGAGGAACAATCTTCACCTTGGCTGTCTTGCCAGAACCGTCTGCCAATGGAGCCTCGTATTCGATTTCGTCGATGCGGCTCATGCCGAGGTTCTGGATGCAGTCGAGGTAGGTGAGATACTGCTGACCGAAGGTCATCCAGAAGCGTGCCTCCTTGATGGTAGGGTAGTTCTTCACCAGACTCTCCAACTCCTCATGGTGCATCAGATAGCTCTCGCGAGGGCCGATGTTAGGGTAGGTGAGAGGCTTGTGGATAGAGAGTGGGTCGGTTTCAATCCATTCACCATCCTTATACCAGAGTCCCTTCTGGGTAATCTCGCGGATATTGATTTCTGGGTTGAAGTTGGTTGCGAAAGCCTTGTGATGGTTACCGGCGTTGCAATCCACGATGTCGAGCACCTCAATCTCATCGAAGTGATGCTTGGCTGCATAAGCGGTGAAGATGCCTGATACACCTGGGTCGAAACCGCAGCCGAGGATAGCGCAGAGACCAGCCTGTTCGAACTTATCCTTGTATGCCCACTGCCATGAGTACTCGAAGTGAGCCTCGTCCTTAGGCTCATAGTTAGCGGTATCCATATAGTTGCAACCGCAAGCCAGACAGGCATCCATGATAGTGAGATCCTGGTAAGGCAAAGCTAGGTTGATGACAAGCTCAGGCTTGTAGCTATTGAAGAGAGCCTTCAACTGCTCAACGTCGTCGGCATCCACCTCAGCTGTCTGAATATCCATCTTGTAGCCCTTGGCATGGATATCCTTAACCAGCTTATCGCATTTTTCCTTGCGACGGCTAGCAATCATAAACTCGGTGAAAACGTCCTGGTTCTGGACGATCTTGAAGGCAGCCACGGTAGCCACGCCACCTGCGCCTATCATAAGTACTCTACTCATTTTTTATCTTTAATGTTAAGTGTTTAATGTTTACTTTATCTCATTTGCCGAAATTCCCAGGGCATTCATGAGCGAATATCCGAGAATCTCCTGTCTGAAGTTGCCGCCTGGCATGGGCTGCATGGCAAAGAGGGTGATGCGCTTGTCGTCGTCATCTACCTTACGGAGTATCTCGCGGAGTCGGTCGTAAGCATCTCCATCCTCAGAATTTGGGATTACCATCACTCGCTTCACCTCCTTGGCGTTGCATACGGTGCGTGCCACATCTACGAGAAAGTCATCCTTACCTACCATCTTCTCCTCTGTAGGATAAGAAGAGATGATGAATTCTCCGAGCTTATCATCCTTGAAAGCCTGAGCGTTCAGATCCTTCTCATAGTTGGCAGGGCGGAAGTTCTTCATCGCCATCGACTGCTTGTCGTGGATAAGCACAACCTGTGTCTCGTGCTCGCCCTCTCTCAGACCTCCGTCAAGGGCAATGCAGACTGCCCATTGTGCCATATCGGCTGGTTGGATGCGACGGTTAATCATTCGTTCGAAGTTGACTATCAGGTCGAAAGCCACTCGGTCGATATAGTCGGCATCAGCGATAATTACATTCTCGCTCCATTTTATATTGTTTGTATCTAATGTATTCATTGGTGCAAAAATTAAGCAAACGAGCATGATGAAAGCTTGCTTTCAAATTGTCGAATGCAGATTATTTCTGCAAATTTACGAATAAATTTCGTAATTAAGGCATTTTGGAAATATAAAATAATAAAAAAGATAGTATTTTCATCATTTCTTCATTTGATGGAATACTATCTTCAGTATATTCTTCGGCAATCTGAGCCTTTTTTCTTCTATTCTCCTACTTCTTCTCATGCAATCATTTCCGCCAGATAATGTCCGGCGAGAACGGCGATAAGTCCCAGCGCCAGACTTCCGAAGAGATAGAGCATCATATAGAGGTAATTCTCTTCTTTCATCAGTCCTGCTCCCTCGTTCATAAAGGTAGAGAAGGTAGTGAATCCTCCGCAGAATCCCGTGGTGAGCAGCAGTTTGGCAGATGGCGACATCCATCCCCCTTCCCGCCAGTTCAATCCCGAGAGGAACCCGATGATGAGGCATCCCGCCACATTCACCGCCATCGTTCCGAAAGGAAAGGCAATCACCGTGCAGGATTGCACCAACTTTGAAATCCAATATCTCATGCCGCCTCCGAAGAAACTGCCAATGCTTACTATCAATATTTCTTTCATCTCCTTATATAATATATGTATAATAATTTGGTGCAAAAGTACGGGTTTTATTTCTACTGACAAAAATATTTTTGGAAAAAAGATAATCCTTTTCTTAATTTTTCCCTCTATTCTTTCTTTTAAGGGATAAATAGAAGCAGGGAATAGTTCTTCTTGCTTATAAAATTATGTTGAACAATTTAAAATAAATAGGAGAAACAAGTTATGAAACGAGTATTCAATCTTTTGGTAGTGGATGAGAGTGGCAGCATGAGTATTATCGAGCGCCAGGCACTGGTGGGTATCAACGAGACCCTGACCACGATTCAGAAAATGCAGAAGACGCATAAGGACATGGAGCAGCGTGTAACGCTCATCACCTTCGACAGCACCCACAAGAATCTGTTCTATGATAATGTGTCTGCTCATCATATTAAGCCTTTGAAGTCAAGGGATTACAATCCATGTGGCGGCACCCCTCTTTACGATGCCATCGGCATGGGCATCGCCAAGATCAATGCCTTGACCACCGAGGATGACAGCGTATTGGTAACCATCATCACAGATGGTGAGGAGAACTGCAGCGAGGAATATAATCTGAAGATGATCAAGAACCTCATCGAGAAACTGAAGAAGCAGAACTGGACCTTTACCTTCATCGGTACCGATGATCTTGATGTGGAGAACATTGCTCATGGTATGGGCATCGACAATCATCTGCAGTTCTCAGAAGATGAGGCTGGCACCAAGGCGATGTTTGCCAGAGAAAACAGAGCCAGGGAGCGCTACAACAAATGCCGTGCGATGGATTGCAAGATGGAAGCGGGTAGTTATTTTGAGGAGAAATAAAGAACGTACCATCTCATAAATGTCCTGGTTTTATAAATGATGGCAATAGCAGATTATTACTAGGCAATACATTTGTTAAATGTGTATAGTTACGAATTAATATTGTTTATATGTATAAAGATGTTTATATTGGTCTTGCACATGACAAGGCATTTGATTTTGACAAAAAAGGCAATTGGAATGGCTATATGCCTACGTTGCTTTATGGAAAGAACGTCCCGTATGAATATTTGGAGGGAGGCAATGTAATCTACTGGGACTTGGTGAACAATCCGTTGTGTAAGCAACTTGATTGGGGCAGTTGGGGATTGAAACGAACGTAAGCGTCTCCGCGTTTATACCTTGCATAATTCAAAAAAAGCAGTAACAGCTGA
>ERZ835980.1425-NODE-1425-length-26572-cov-5.789343_pt1 | contig 26572 bp, 34 predicted proteins | sample MGYA00519943_ERZ835980 | MGnify/ENA primary metagenome ERZ835980 (study PRJEB31850, sample SAMEA3708791) | human gut metagenome | biome: human gut; feature: human-associated habitat; material: faeces | place: China | collected 2014 ... | reverse complement strand
AGGTATCTCCCACAGAAATGGAAAATTGGCCCATTTTTGATTTGAAAGTTTGAAAATTTTTCGGAAAAAGGTGCAAGTTAGTGAAAAATATCCTGCATATTAATTCAATGAATGCCGACACATGTGATTTACTGAGCAATGTGAATGACGGCACTAACAAGTTTGTGCTTGATATACAGTCCGACATATCTCTAAACCCCACATTAGAGATTGCAGGTAGATCACTGGACATTAGTAGAAACTATTTCACCTATGAAATTCCTGAATCTGACTATGTTGGTTCTGGCTTGTTAACCTTTAGAATTGTGGACGATAACCACACAGGGGAATATTTTCAAATTTCTAAGGTGGTTAGCGCGAGTGGTAACTTGATTCTCAAAAAAACCTCCAATTTCGTCTATGTTCTGAGTTTAGCCGGTACTGGTGGTGGGGGAGCTACCACTGTTTCCGTGAATGTTGGCAGCACTCAAACGCTACTGGCTGGAAGTAGCGCCAATGTCTATAATTCGGGGGATGAAACCAATGTGGTGCTAGAATTTTCAATCCCACAGGGCGCTACTGGTTCAAAAGGCGATAAGGGTGACACTGGCGAAACAGGTCCACAGGGTGCACAGGGTTCCCAGGGTCCTAAGGGTGACAAGGGGGATAAGGGAGATACGGGGGAGAGTGGAGTAACTACCCCTGTGAATGGTTTCTTTACTCTTGCGGTTGATTCAAATGGCAATTTGTGGGCGTATTCCTCAGAGAGCGGAACTACTCCTACATTTGAATACGATGCCGATACTGGGAATTTATATGCTGTAACGGAGGTGGAGTAATGGCAACGGTAAAAACATTGATCGGTAATATTAAAGGGCCTAAAGGTGATACCGGGGAAACAGGTGCTACTGGACCCCAGGGGCCTACCGGTGAACAGGGAGCAACCGGAGCGCAAGGACCCACCGGCCCGCAGGGTGCTGCTGCCGGTTTTGGTTCTGTGACTGCAACTGTTGATACTAATGTTGGTACTCCGTCTGTTACGGTGACTACTGGTGGAACTAATACGGCCAAAACATTTGCATTTGCCTTCAAAAACTTGAAAGGTGAAAAAGGTGACAAGGGTGATAAAGGTGATAGCGGTACTCTGACTATCACGAGGGCCGTTTATACCGCTTTTGATAGTGATGTAATATCTAGTGGGACCGTAACGGTGACAAAGATTAATGATCAGCTGTGTTTATTGGAGGGAAATGTAACCCTGACTGGAACTTCTTCGGGGTGGGTAGATATTCTCGACGCTACCGCAATTCCTGGGAATGCAGCTGGGACCAGATATATTAATGCTGTAAACGCGCAAACGGCTAATTTCGTTCGTCCGCTTGGATTGCGTACAAGGGCAGCGGGTGGCCTTGGTGTTCGATATGGTGAGGGAGCACGGTACGACTTCAATTGGCTGTATGTGACTTCATAAGAATAGATTTTCCTGTATGTCAGTGTTTGGGAAGAGTTTATGGGCGAGTGAGGTGACTGGTAAATGGGAGAGAAGAACGAGGTTCTGTGCCGGGGCACCACCTTACATTTTATATCATTACTTCCAAATTTTAATAGTTCAACCAGACGCGTCTAATAAATGGAGATGAAATCATGCTTTTCTTACATGACAACGGAACTATTAAACTCACCCGCGGCGACACCGCAAGTTTAACTATAGCTATTACGGATGTGGCAGGAGAAAACCGGTATGAACTGTCTGATGGGGACACTCTTACCATGAGCGTGAAGCACTCGATAAACGACAGTGACTATTGCTTTCAGAAAAAAGTAATCGGGGCTAGTGTCTTTCATATTTTGCCGGAAGACACTAGAGATATGCGCTTCGGGCGATATAAATATGACGTGCAGCTCACAACTGATGGCGGTGATGTTTGTACTATCATCGGGCCGTGTACGTTTGAATTATTAGAGGAGGTGACAGTCTGATGGGGGGTATGGCAATTAATAGCGGGACTCTGATTGGAAAGCTAGGGTACGCACTTGCAATGAATAAAAGCGCTGCCGCTTCGCAGGCTCAGCAGCCAAAGGATGTTAACTTTTATGACTATGACGGCACTTTATTATATTCATGCACATTAGAAGAGGCACGGTCTCTCGCCGCTCTGCCGGACGGCCCAACACACGATGGACTAACATTCCAGAAATGGAACCGGGACCTTGCTTCCGTAAATGCGCTTACACGAGGAATGAACGTCGGCGCTATGTACACAACGGACGACGGAAAAACAAGGCTCTATTTTCGGCTGGAGGATATTGCCCGACCTGACGTAACCATCAATTTTACCGCTGCGGTTGATGGGGGCGTAACCATTGATTGGGGCGACGGCTCTGCTGAATTAAGTTCAGGAACAAGTAATAAAGCGTACACCCATACATACACAGCGGTTGGCGACTATGTAATCACGTTGGACATTACGTCTGGCACGGCGTCGCTTGTTGGTGCTGGTACTAGTTCTGGAAATGTCGTGTTTGGCGGCGCTGTAAACGGCGCAAAAAACATGCTGCAGCGTGTCGAGGTTGGGCAGAACGTAACCAGTATTGGTGGCTATGCGTTCCAGAACTGTTACAGCCTGACGAGTATCACGATACCAGACGGTGTGACCAGCATTGGCAGCTCTGCGTTCTACGGCTGCACATATGCAAAAGAATACCACTTACTTCCAACTACGCCTCCGACGCTGAGTGATACAAACGCATTTACATCTATCGCATCTGACTGCATCATCTACGTTCCGGCTGATAGTCTGGATGCATATCAATCAGCTGCAAACTGGTCAACATACGCCGACTACATGCAGGGGGAATGATTATGGCTGCAACAAAAACAGACGATGTCTTGTCTCAAAGGTGGTGACAAGTATGATTTTAGTTGGCTGTATGTCATAGCTTGATTGATGGTGATGCTCATGGGTAGGAAGGAAGAACTTTTAGAATATTTGGGCGGCAATGAGAATCGTGTACTTATTGAACGAACAATTGACGAAGTGATCGCGATTGAAGAGCAGTTATCACGGCTAAGAAAGTTACCATTTATTAAGGTACACCCGGAAAACCCTGAGATACAGAAAGCTACCCCCGCTAGTCGCTTATATGTGTCGTTACTAGCTCAGTACAACGTTAATATTAGAACATTAGCGCGGCTGGCTGGTAAATCTGAGGTTGAAGAAGATTCTCCGTTAAGGGGTTGGGCGAGGAACCGTGTTAATCCAGAGTAAAACCATATGGACACCTGATAACTCCTACTTACTAGAATACCGGGCACGAGTAGAAACCGGGGAAATAGTGATTGGTCAAGAGTTGTGGCAGGAGCTTGAGAATTTAAACGAGGACTTTCACAACGACCGCTACTATTACGATACGGAAACCGCTCGTTTGCGAATGGACTTTATGGAAAATTGTGTAAGGTTGACGAAATCACCTTTTTACAATCAACCCATGGTTCTTATGCTCTGGCAAAAGGCTTGGATTGAAGCGCTATATTCTTTCAAAATGGCTGATACAGGGTTTGACCGATTCAAGAGAACTATTCTCCTGATCGCCCGAAAGAATACTAAAAGTGAAACATCATCCGGCTTGGCACTATCTGAGTTTATAACTGGGAATGAGGGCGCGGACATTTGTTGTAGCTCGAATGATGATTCACAAGCAAGCCTTGTCTATGATGCAATCGACACTATGAGAATGCTGATTGACCCTAACGACCTGGACACTAAGCGAAATCAACGCTTCATCTTAAATAAGGTTACCAATACCAAAGTTTTCAAAATGTCAGACCGGACGAAAAACAAGGAAGGACGAAATATTGACTTTGCTATTGTGGATGAAACCCACGAAATGAAAGAAAATGTCATTGGTAAGTCTATTGAGCAATCCCAGAGTTTGAAGGACAACCCGAAATTCATCAATATCACAACTGAGGGCTTTGTGGTAGATGGTTATCTTGATGATGAATTGAAAAAGGCCCGGGCTGTGATTAGTGGTGAGGATACAGGGATAGCCGGGGAACGTCTATTACCGTGGTTATACACTCAGGATAGTGAGTTGGAAGTTTGGCAGGGTAACCGTGAAAACCGCCTGTGGATGAAAAGTAACCCCACGTTAGGAATTGTTAAGAAGTGGGAGTACCTTGAGGAACAGGTTGACACGGCTAGAAAAAGTAAAGCTGACAGAATCTTTGTGTTGTCGAAAGATTTCAACATTAAACAAAATGGCGGCCAGGCGTGGTTAAGTTTGGAGGACTATGATTATCAGGCGGTTTATGATCTGGAAGAGTTTCGGGGTTGTATTTGCCTGGGGGCCGTGGATATGTCAGAAACAACCGACTTGACATGTGCCAAAGTCTTATTGATGAAGCCCAACGATAATACGAAATATATTCATACAAAGTATTTTATCCCTGAACGAAAGTTGACTGAATCAGACGATAAAAACGCAGGCGCAGAGTATTCAGAGTGGGCGAAAGATGGTTATATTACGATTTCCGAGGGGAATGACATTGATTTAGCGTTGGTGGCGGATTGGTTCTATCACCTATACCTCGACTATGATATTAAGTTGTGGAAGTGTGGGTATGACCAACGATTTTCAAAAGATTGGATAAATCAAATGGAGTTTTATGGCTGGCAAAAGGCGAATGACGATTTAATTTTGATTTTACAGAATCGTGAAACCCTTAGCAACGCTATGAAGTTGTGCGAAGCCGACTTCACTCACCAGTTAATTAATTACAACCGGAACCCGGTTGATATGTGGTGCTTAAAAAATACCGGTATTGACGTTGATAGTGTTGGCCGTTGTATGGCGGTGAAGATGGAAACGCAGAAACGCATTGACGGGGCTGTAACTTTGATCATCTTGTATGAGATGTATCGAAGATACAGGACAGAGTTTAAGCAGGTATTGAAAGGATAACGCTTTGATAGGGGGGTGAAGCGACTTGGGTTGGATTGATAAGTTAAAACGGAAAAAGCCACAAAATACACAATATGCGCAGATGCTAAATGGTTTTACACCTATCTTTTCTCAGTTTGGGAATAACATTTACGCCTCCGATGTGGTGCAACAGGCAATGCGCTGCATTGTTCAGGAAATGAAGAAATTGAATCCCACACACGTTAGGGAAAACGGTGCGGATAAGGTATCAGTTAATAGTGATATTCAGGCGGTTTTGAACAAACCGAACGAGATTATGACTACCAGTGATTTTATTGAAAAAATTGTTTGGCAGTTATTTTTCAATTATAACTGTTTCATTCTGCCAACGTTTTATGTTTGGAAGGATGAAAGGGGTGTGGAGAAAAGGCATTACACGGGGCTTTATCCTCTTGCGCCGATACAGGTTGATTTTATCCAAGATACTTCTGATGAATTGTATGTGCAATTACGTTTCGCAAACAGCTATGAGACCACCATTAAGTATAGTGACATTATTCATATTCGCTATGACTTTTCAGTAAATGAATTTTTGGGCGGGGATGAAAGTGGCCAGCCAGATTATAGGGCCCTGTTGAAAACATTACAACTCAATGAAGATATGCTGACGGGTGTATCTAAGGCAATGCAATCTAGTTTTGCTATTAACGGTGTTGTGAAGTTTAACACAATCATAGACGGTGGTAAAACTGAAGCGGCGTTGAAAGAGTTGGAAATGAAATTACAGAAATCAGAAAGTGGATTTCTGCCGCTCGATCTGAAATCTGAATTTACCCCCATTCAAAAAGAAATCCAGTTAGTGGATGAGGGTACATTAAAATTCATTGATGAAAAGATTCTCAGGCATTTTGGTGTACCCCTTTGCATTCTGACTGGAGATTATACTAAGTCTCAGTATGAAGCGTTTTACCAAAAGACACTTGAGCCGTTGATTATTTCTATCGGACAAGCGTTCACAAGGGCACTTTTCACAGACCGTGAACGATCGTTCGGAAATAGGATTGTTCTTTACCCGAAAGACTTGATCTTCATGAGCGTTGATCAGACTATCGAAATGGTCAGACTTTTGGGTGATAGCGGTAGTCTGTATGAGAATGAGAAGCGTGTTGCGTTTGGTTTGCGTCCCTTGCCTGAGTTGGAGGGTGTGCGGATGCAATCCCTTAACTATGTTGACGTGAATCTAGCGAGTACATACCAGGCTGGTGAGAGCGCTAAGCAACCTGATGATAACGGAGGTGTAGAACATGAAGAATCTGAAACCTCTTGAACAACGGCAATATAATTTTGAGATTCGAGCGGAAGAAAATGAATCCGGTAATATTATCGTTGGTAGACCGATTGTTTACGACAGTGTAACGGATTTAGGCTATTGCGCTGAGGTTGTTGAATATGGAGCATTGGACAATGCTGATTTGACGGACGTTCGTTTCCTGGTAAACCACGACATCAGTAAAATTCCTCTGGCTAGAAGCCGCAAGAACACAAAAAATTCTACTATGCAATTATCGGTTGACGATAGTGGGATGGTTATCAAAGTTAATCTGGATACTGAGAACAATACAGAGGCTAGAAACCTCTATAGCGCCGTGAAGCGCGGCGACGTATCTGGCATGTCTTTTATGTTCTCTATTGAGAGTGAAGAGTGGGAGAACTTGGATTCTGAATACCCCACCCGGCATATTAAATCCATTGGAACAGTTGTGGAAGTAAGTGCGGTAACATTCCCTGCTTATGAAAGCACTGAGATAAATGCCCGTGGTAAAGAGGCGGTGGAAACTGCCCGTCGAGCGGTGGAGACTGCAAGGCAGAAGCGGGAAAAGTCGGTGGACACTGACTTAAAATTGGAGAAATTAAAGGCAAAATATCTCTATAGCGTTTAGGAGGTTTGATGACATGATCAAGGAATATTTGAAAAATGTAATTGCATCGAAGGAACAGCGCGCCGCAGAGCTGCGAAAGATGATCAAGGCAGCAGAGACCGCCGATGAGGTTCGTTCTCTGGGTGATACTTTGCAGGCGGTTCTTGACGAATTGACCGAGGCAAAGAAACAGCTTGACGCGGTTGACGATAACGACAGTGAGGATAATGGTGAAACTAAACCCATGGAGGATAAAGACGAACGGAAGCAGGTTCCCGCTGGTGCAGAGCTGAGGGGCGGGAATCCCATGCAGTCCTATATGCAGAATCCTCACCCCACTGCACGGCAGAGAAGTGGTAATATTCTGGATTCCATGGAATATCGGAACGCATTTGCCGATTACGTTAGAACCGGAGACGAATCTAAGTTTGCTGCCCTTGAGGCTCGAGCAGATGCAACCCTGATTAGTACGGATGTTGGTAAGATTATTCCCAACACTATCATGAATGAGTTTATTCGGGAACTCAAGGTATACGGTAATCTGTACAACCGGGTTAGAAAGCTGAATGTTAAGGGCGGTGTGGAGTTCCCCATTGAATCTTTGGTGCCCACTATTAGCTGGATTACTGAAACCACGGTTTCTGATACCCAGAAGGCACCGGAAATCAAGACTTCCATTTCCTTCGGTTATCACATTTGTGAGGCCCGTATTGCCCAGTCTCTACTGTCTCAGGTGGTGACCTTGGATATTCTGGAATCTGAGATTGCCCGACTGCTGGCGGAGGCGTTTGTAAAGGAATTTGACCGGATTATTATCAATGGTACCGGTTCCGGCCAGCCCACCGGTATTCTGACTGATACCAGAGTAGCAACTTCCCACAAAATTGCATTTACCGCCGCTAACATTGCGGATTGGACACAGTGGAGAAAGAAGTTGTTTGCAGTTATTCCCCTGGCATATCGCGGTGAAGGTGTTCTTATTATGACCCCGGCAACCTGGGAAAGCTACATTATGACTCTCAAAGATGATAACAACCGTCCGCTCTATCAGGAAACTTATGACCCGCAGAATGGTAATCTTACTTGCCGATTTGCAGGCCGCGAAGTAATTTTGGTAGAGCCTGACATCCTGAAAGATTTTGACACTGCGACTACTGGGGAGGCCTGGGCTATTTATATGAAGCCCACTGACTACGCCATCAATAGTAACCTCCAGATTGGTTTCAAGCGTTGGTTTGACGATGACAAAAATCGTTATGTTAATAAGGGGCTGTGTATCATGGATGGTAAACTGTTAGACGTAAACGGCGTTTACATCCTGACTAAGTAAGGGGGACATAACCTATGGCAGATACTAATAGAGTAACGACCCTAGAAGCGCTGAAGAATCTTGCCGTGTCTATGGGGTGTGCTGCTACAGTTGACGCTGTAACAGGTGAGACTATTGCGGAGGTCATTCAATTTATGGCTGATAATCATACTGCCAGTGCTTAACCATTAAGGAGACGGGTAACGATGTTGGATAGAGTAAAAAGTTTGTTAGGAGTACAAGGCGATTATCAGGATGATACAATCAACGGTTACATTGATGAAGTAATAGAGTTTTTGCATGATTCTGGCATTTTCGAGTACTATATTACCCCTGGCATCGTTGCCCGTGGTGTTTCTGATTTGTGGAACTATGGCAGCGGTGAAGCTAAGTTTTCGGAGTATTTTCTACAGCGTACCGCGCAGTTAGCGTATAAATCGGGAGACCCAAATATCTAATTTCAATAATGAGTTGCTGTGGATACAACCGCATAGTTAGGGGGGCGTAAGTATGGCAGAATTTAAACCGGCTTTACCGTACACCACGCCTATTGAATTGTTGGCACCAACTTATACTACGGTGAAGGGTGTACGCACTAAAGTTTATTTCGAAACTGGTACCCGGTTAGATTGCAGTTTTAAGACATATGGCGGTACGGAACGAAATGAAAATGATCTATATTCTGTGATTGATACGGCCAACATTGAGACATGGTACAGACCTGATATTAAAAGTGATTGCCGTATTAAGGTGTTATCAACCGGGGTCGTATATGAGGTATTGGGGGAGCCCGAAAACATTAACATGCGAAATCAGTTTTGCAAGTTTAAGGTTCAGCGGGTAAAAGGTAAAGCATAATGGGGAGAAATAAGTTAAGTCTTGACGTGAAGGGCTTTATGGAACTAGCCTCACAGTTTGCCGAGCTTGACGGTGATCTAAAATCGTTCTTTACAGATCAGTTTGAACAAATTGGGGAAACGATTGCAGAGGATACTATTGAGGCGGTGCAGAAAAGCAATCTCCCCGCCGGTGGTAAGTATTCACAGGGGGACACAGAAAAATCAATCATCAGGGCACCCAAAGTGACATGGAGCGGTAACATTGGTTCAATGCCCTTTGGTTTTGATTATGGAAAACCTGGTTCCGGCGGACTACTTATCACGGGTACGCCAAAAATGAAACCCGACTATGCACTAGAGGACATATACGCCAGGAAAAAGTATCAGAATGATCTAACAAAAGGTATTTCCGATGCTCTTGCGGAAGAGATAAGATACACTATGAAGGGTGGGTAATGGTTATGGTTGATTTGCTTATTTCTACATTGGAAAGCGTTGGTTATCCGGTGTATAGGCAAGGCTCTTTTCAAGAGAATGAAGCCTATCCAGACCACTTTTTTACATTTTGGAACGTCGATAGTACAGACGGTTCCCACTATGACAACGAAGCTATGTCATGTGTGTGGCGTTTTGCTGTATATGTTTATTCCATTGACCCGGATAAAATGTACACCCTATTGAATGAAGCTATTACTAAATTGAAAGCAGCACATTTCATCGTGCCCGGTAAAGGGTTTGATGTACAAACGGACGAGCCGACACATACCGGTAGGTGTATTTATGTTCTGTTTTTAGAGATTAACTAGGAGGTTAAAATATGGCTGAAATTTTTGAATACCGTGGTGTTGAAGGTCTGGTATATGCTGAGGTACTTACCGATGATAACGAGACTGGCAGCGGCTACACCACGGGCGACGTTAAAGAGCTGGCCGGAGTAGCGGAGATCGGTAGAACCACCGAAACCAGTAGCGAACCGCATTATTATGACAATGTTCCCGCTATTGTTATTAGCTCTACTGGTTCTGATGAAGTAACTTGTACTGTGTCCGGTATTCCGCTCGATGTTCTAGCAGACATTACCGGCCAGCAGTATGACGCTACCTTGGGCACCTTTATTGAAGGTGAACGAGAAGCGAAGTATTTTGCCCTGGGTTACAAGACGAAGAAAACCAACGGTGACGAGGTATATGTATGGCGTTATAAGGGCCAGTTCTCTATCCCTGATTCCACCCATGCAACCGAAGATGATGGCACCGATGCAAACGGTCAGGAGATCACATATACCGGTATCTCCACTACTCATAAGTTTACTAAGACCGGTAAGCGCGCTAAGGCCATGAGTGTTGATGTTGCCCTGGGCAAGGCTAATGTAGAGAATTTCTTTGAGACTGTTACTACACCCGACTCCTTGCAGGCAAAAACTATCGTTTAATTTGGGGATTTCAAAATGACATAAGTTAGGGGGATTTACTTTGGAGCTCACTCTTAAAATTTACAAGGGCAGGGATATTGAAAAAGTCTATACTGCCAATGAGTTTGACATCATGTTTGGTACTGTGGAGGATTTAATTAACCTCATTGACGTGGATAACCTCATGGGTGGGAAATCTGATGCAGACTTTGTGGGGGCCGTAGCTGCTCTTTTGAAGGGTGGTTTCGGTGAAGTGCGGTCCCTGCTGAAAGAGATTTTCCCCGAAGTAACTGATGATGAGTTGAAGCGTGTAAAAATGAAAGATGTTGTTACAATCATCACCAACGTTCTGAAATACGGGTTCATTAATATGAAGGGTGCCAGTAAATCAAAAAACTGAGCGGGGGGGACACCCCCCCTTCTCTTTATTGTGTTCTTTTTGATATTACAATTTCACTTTGCGAACGGTTTCCGGCCTATACCCCAACAGCCATTAGGCGGTTACCAGTGAAAGAAGTATTTTTGCTTGTCAAACGTCTGAATGATTACAGTGAGAGACAGGATAAAGGCAAACAAAATACAAGAAAGGGCAAAGTGATTAGGCGGCCAGCCGGTGACAATTGGTTTTAAGGTGGTGAGGTTATGGCCGATACGGAATATACCGCGAAATTTAATATTGACATTACCGACTTAAAGAAGGGTATGCAACAGGCTAACCAACTTATGCGGGTTGCTAACTCTGAATTTAAGGCCGCAACCGGCGGCATGGATAGATGGAGTGAATCCGCGGACGGTCTGAGTGCTAAAATTAAACAGCTAAACGCGGTACAGGATGCGCAGAAAGCAAAATTAAAAGTTTTGCAGGCACAGTATGCTCAGGTTGTAGAGGCCGAAGGGGAAAGCTCTAAGGGTGCGCAAGAGCTTTATATCAAGATGAACAATCTTCAAGGCGAGATTGGTAAAACTGAGGTACAGATTGCGCACTATTCTAGCAAGCTGGATGAGATGCAGCGCGCGGAGGAAGAAGCGGCAAAAGCCGCAATGGAGGAAGAGAACGCCCTAGAGAGCCTGAAAACGATTATTGGCGGGCAGGAGGCGGAGCTTGCCAAACTTAAAACCCAATATGCACAAGTAGCGCTTGAGCAGGGTGAGAGTTCCGAAGAGGCTCGAACACTGGCAAAGGAAATTAGTTCTTTGTCCGGTGATCTGGCTGAAAATAAATCCAAACTAAATGAGGCGGAGAGTGCCGCCGATAAGTTTGATGCTACACTGGATGACGTGGGCGACTCCGCAGAGGATTCTTCTGGCGGCTTTACCATTATGAAGGATACTCTTGCTGATCTGATCTCTGACGGTATCAAAGCGGCGGCTGATGCGTTTAAGGACCTTGTGACGCAGGCATCTGAGGCGAATGCAAGTTTTCAGGCTCAGACCGGCGCGAGCGCTGCCGAAATGGACAAGTTCAGCGATTCCATAGAAAAGGTATATAGTCAGAACTTTGGCGAGTCCATGCAGGATGTAGCGGACGCTATGGCTCAGGTTAAACAGCAGACCGGAGAAATTGACCCATCCAAGCTTGAAGATATGACCAAAAACGCTATTACATTGCGTGATACGTTTGGATTTGAGGTTAATGAGTCCATTCGTGCCGTCAATATGCTCATGAAGCAGTTTGGCATTTCCTCCGATGAAGCGTTTAATATTGTCGTGAAGGGTGCTCAGAATGGTCTTGACAAAAACGGGGACCTGTTAGACACCCTCAACGAATATAGTGTGCATTACTCCCAGCTTGGATATGATGCCGACGAGTTCTATAATTCCTTATTGAATGGTGCTGACGCTGGCACCTTTTCAGTTGATAAGTTGGGCGACTCTGTAAAGGAGTTTGGCATCATAACGAAAGAGATGTCAGAGGGGTCTAAAGAGGGCTTTGAATTAATAGGGCTTAGTGCTGGTGACATGCGAAAGGAGTTCGCCAAAGGGGGAGAATCCGCGCAAAACGCCACGGTAAAAACCTTAAAAGCATTACTTAGCATGGATGACCAAGTCAAGCAGAACCAGGCAGGTGTAGACCTGTTTGGTACTATGTGGGAAGATTTGGGAATTGAAGGTGTTAAGGCGCTCATGGACGTATCTGGCGAAGCTGTCACGACTACGGATGCTATTCAAGAATTGAATAATGTTAAATATTCTGACATTGGTAGCCAGATCGGCACAATTGGGAGGCTATTCCAAAGTCAAATCTTTCAACCTATTATAGATTTGATTATGCCAGCCGTACAGGAACTTGCTCAATTTATTATTGATCACTTTGATGTGATCGGACCTATTATTACAGGTGTTGCCGCTGCATTTGGCGTGCTTGCTGCGGCTCTGGGTATCCAGACCCTTATTAACGGTGTTCAAAAGGCTTTTGCACTGCTAAATTTAACCCTATTAGCCAATCCAATCGTTTTAATTGTTGCCGCTATAGCTGGCCTGGTAGCTGCTTTTATTGCTCTTTGGAACACATCTGAGTCTTTCCGGGAATTTTGGATTAACCTGTGGGATACGGTAAGTAGTGCCTTTATGACTGTTTGGGATGCTATTGTAAACTTCTTCACGGTCACTATTCCGAATGCATTTAACAGCGCTGTAACGGCTGTTTCTGGCTTTGTGACCGGCGTCGTTGAATGGTTCCAACAGCTACCGACACGTATTAGTGAATTTATCAACAGTGTCATTACCACCATCACAGAATGGGCCTCCAACATGGTAGGTAAGGCAGTTGAGGTTGGCTCTAACTTCTTGACCAACATTGTTACATTCTTCCAGCAACTTCCATATAACATTGGTCTGTTTCTTGGAACTGTTTTGGGTACTGTGGCGAGTTGGGTAGTCAACATGGTAAACAAAGCTATTGAGACAGGTACTAATTTCCTAACTAATATTGTCACATTCTTCCAACAGCTACCGGGAAAGATTGCCGCTTTCTTAAGTAATGTTATCAGTAATGTTACTAAGTGGGCCAGTAATATGAAGAGCAAGGCCGTGGAAGCTGGCAGGAACTTCATCAACAATGTTATCAATTTTATAAAGAATTTGCCGAGCAAAATTGCTTCCTTCTTAAGCAACGTTATTAGTAATGTTACTAAGTGGGCTAGTAACATGAAAAGCAAAGCTACGGAAGCTGGTAAAAATTTCCTAAACAATGTTGTTAACGGCATCAAAAATTTACCTAGTAAGATTGCCACCACTCTTAGTAATGTTATCACTAAGTTGAAAACCTGGGTTTCTGATATGGGAAGCAAGGGGCGGGAAGGTGCCAAAAAGTTATTTGACAACGTTGTGAACGGCATTAAAGGCTTGCCGGAGCGTATAAAGTCCATAGGCAGTGATATTGTGCATGGCTTGTGGAATGGCATTAGTGGTGCTGGTAGTTGGATTAAAAATAAAATCACGGGTTTCGCGTCTGGTTTGGTCAGCGGATTCAAGAAAGCCTTTAAAATCAAATCCCCTTCCCGCGTTATGCGTGATGAAGTCGGTAAACAGATTACCGCAGGTATTGGGGTTGGCATTGCGTCCGGTGAAAAATCTGCTATAACCACGGTTAAAAAGGTTGCTTTGTCTATTTTTGATGCGGCCAAAAATAATTTAAAGGGTTACAAGTTTAAAGAAGCTGGCACGAGTGCAATAGAATCTATCAACTCTGGTATAGAATCTAAGACTAAAGCATCCATTACATCCATCAAAAACCTTGTTAATAAGCAGATTAACGCTTATAACAAACAGATAGATAAAAAGATTAAAAAGACAAAGAGTAAATCAGAAAAATCTAGGTTGGCACAGGCTAAGAAAGATTATAGCAATGCTGGCAAAGCTGCCATTACAGCCTATACAGATGCAATTAATAACTATGCTTCTAAGACTAAATCTACTATTAATTCGCTGGTAAGTGATATTTCTGAGAGTTTCCAAAATCAATATGACGCTCTTGTAAAAGCGCAAGAAAGCATGTTAAAGAAAATGAGTGAATATGGGGAGTTGTACAAAACTGATTCTTCTAACAATGTGGTACTAACGGACCTGAAAGCTCAAACTGACATTCTAAAGGAATACGCTAAAAATCTTTCGGCTGTAAAGGTTAAGATCAACGGTGAACTGTTTGAAGAGATTACCTCAATGGGTGTTGACGAAGGTAACGCCTATATGAAGAAACTGCTATCTCTGAGTGAACAGGAGATTGAGGATTATAATAATGCCTATGTTGAGAAAATGAACGTGGCTAAATCTTTGAGTAAGGGTGTCTACAAGAAAGATATTTCTAGTTTGAAAAAACAGTATAACACGGCTATTGATGAAGTTCTTGGAGGGGCAAAGAGCAAATTAGAAACCATCGGAAAGCAGGCAATGCAGGGGTTCATTAGCGGTATGGGGTCCCAGACTAAGAACATGAATAAGCAAGTTACCAGTCTGGCAAACAGTATCGTTAAGCAATTCAAAAAAGCCCTTAAAATTAAAAGCCCGTCAAGAGTGTTCGCTGAGATCGGCGGATATTCAGCAGAAGGGTATCTACTGGGGTTTAAGAACTCCATGGCAAGCCTCAGCTCTGACCTGTCAAATAGCCTACAGTTGAACGATTTGAAAAAATCCGCTCGCAGCATTAACGGTCAGGTATCCGGTGGAGTTGTGCAGAATTTCTATCAGTACAACAATAGCCCGAAAGCTCTTTCCAGATTGGAAATTTACCGCCAAACCAAAAATCAATTAGCATTCGCAAAGGGGGGTTAACGTGTATACTCTCAAAGTCGAAAATGATCGTGGTGAGCAGCTTGAGTTGACCCACAACAACGATTATACAGTGACCAACGTGGAAGGGCTGAACCCTCCTAATGCAAACATTAACACGTCTGTAGTAGCCTCCTTTGACGGTTCACGTTTTAATAGCAGCCGTATGAATGAGCGAAATCTTGTGATAACGATAGTTATTGAAAATGAGATTGAAAAAAATAGAATCAATCTATACAAGTATTTCAAACCCAAAAAACAATGTAAGCTATATTATAAAACGGAATCGCGGAATGTTTATATTGAGGGTTATGTGGAGAATTTTGAAATTTCTCTGTTTGACAACAGGCAAATGGCACAGATTAGTGTCATTTGTCCTGACCCCTTCTTTAAAGCGATAGAGGAAATGGTAACAGACTTCAACAGCGTAACGGCAATGTTTTATTTTCCGTTTGCTATTGAGGCCAACGGCATCCCGTTTTCCGAACAGGAAACAAACGTGGCTAAAGAGGTTGTAAACGGTGGAGACGTTGAAAGCGGTCTGATCATTACCCTCCACGCAAGCGGGGAAGTTACCAACCCCGTATTATACAACGTGGACACCCGGGAATCTCTGGGTCTAAATATCACTATGCAGGACGGTGACACAATCACCATTAACACAAACAAGGGCCAAAAGTCAATTTTGCTGAACCGGGACGGGGTTACCACAAACATTGTCAATAACCTTGTTAGGGGGTCTACATGGTTTCAGATTGCTAGCGGGGAAAATACCTTCACCTACGAGACCGAAGATGTTTCCACAAATTTAACAGTGACATTTCAGCATACTAACAAGTATGAGGGGGTGTAATAGTGGATATTTACGTATTAGACACCAACTTTAATATGATTGGTGTTGTGGACTCGTATACGTCGGTCATATGGACAACTCGCTATTACTCTCCCGGTGATTTTGAACTGTATTTACCGGCTACGGACAGCATGATTACTCTATTGAGAGAGGATTACTATTTGTGCCGTGATAGTGACATTGCGGGAGACACCTACAAAAATGTAATGATCATTGAGAAAATCAATCCTAAAACTGACATTGAGTCAGGCGACTATTTAACCGTTACAGGTAGGTGTTTAAAATCCATTTTGTCCAGGCGTATTATCTGGAATCAAACCAGTATCAACGGTAAATTAGAGTTGGGCATTAGAAAAGTGTTGACTGAGAATGTTATTTCGCCAACTATCACCGATAGAAAAATTGGCGGCTTCACTCTTGGCCCTGTGAGAGGATTCTCTGACACGATAGAGATTCAGGCAACTGGGGACGAAATCGCCACATTTCTACAAGAGGTTTGCACCTCCTACGGTATTGGATGGGATGTTTATATCCGGGGTGGTAACTTTGTGTTTGATTTGTATAAAGGCTCTGACCGGTCATACAATCAAACAACAAACCCCTATGTAGTGTTTAGTCCTGAGTATGACAACCTGATCAGTAGTGATTATGTATACTCAAAAGAGGCATACAAAAATACTGCACTTGTGGCCGGTGAGGGTGAAGGGCTAGAGCGACGCACGGAGACCGTTGGGGCCTATAGTGGTTTACAGCGCTATGAGGTGTATGTTGACGCTAGAGACATTAGCAGTAACAACGGTGAGATAACAGAGGACCAGTACAATTCTATGTTGTCTGAAAAAGGTTCCGAAAAGCTGTCAGAGTTAGGGGCTACTGAGAGTTTTGAGGGTGAGATTGAAGTTAAATCAAATTACACCCTAAACAAGGATTATTTTTTAGGCGATATTGTACAAGTTATTAACGAGTATGGTATTGAGGCATCCCCCAGAATTATTGAAATCATAGACAGTGAGGACGATACCGGGCATAGTATCATTCCAACATTTAGCACATGGGAGGTATAAAATGGCAATTGAATATGGCTTTTTTAACGCGGTAAAACAGAGTGACGGTACATATGACCGGACCTATAACGCGGAACAAATGTCGAAATATTTCAACGGTCTAGTATCTCCCGGTGTTTATGAACACGTGGGGGGAGGACTGCAAGTAAAAGCTGGTACGGGTATGACTGTACAGGTCCAAACGGGGCGGGCAGTCCTCGGCGATACTTGCCAATGGATTGATAATGATTCGGTACTTGACATTACCCTGAGTGCGTCCCATGTGACCCTGAACCGCTATACCGCTATTGTCATGCGTTTGGATTATACTAACCGTAACATTAGCATTATTGCGGTCGATGGAACCGATGCAACTTCTCCTACCAAACCGGCTATGACTAGAACGGCCAGTATTCAGGATTATTGTCTTGCTTACGTGTATGTTGGGAAGGGCGTTTCGAGTATTACGCAAAGCGTGATTACTGACACACGGCCTGATAATACAGTTTGTGGATGGGTAACTGGTATTATTGAACAGGTAGACACTAGCGAATTGTTTTTGCAATGGCAAACGGCATATGAAGAATTTTATGCCCAAATGCAGGAATGGCAGAAACAGCAAAAAACTTTGTTTGATTCGTGGTTTTCTACCCTCACAAATCAGTTGCAAGTTAATACCTACATTCAGGAGTATAGAAACATTGTTAGCATTAGAAACACGGTAGATGAAGTTAGTATTGGTATTAGTCAGTTTGACCCCACCACAGATATTTTGTTTGCGAATATTAATGGTATTGCTCTAGTAAATGAGACTGATTATTCTATTAGTGGTACAGGCTCTAGCGCTAAAATTGTGCTTAACAATTCCATTACTACCGGTAATGTTCTTGAGTTCAGAGTGTTAAAATCCAAAATTGGACAACAAACGACTTAAAAATATGTTGGTTAGCGGTATAATAATTACAGCCACAGCTATCATGATGATTTTTTACACATAAGTTCATTTAATGTATCTCCTTTCTGTGGATATGCCCCCGGCGTAAAAGGGGCACGGCGCCAGCCGCCCCGGTGCAATTCCGGTTGCCGATCTGCGGGCAGTGAACGTCCAGCGCATCCACAAGCCCGGCTACCTGGGGGTCCAGTACGACCTGACCGGCTTGGAGAACTACAGCGTTCACGTGGACATTCCCGGCGACTTCACCGTGTACAACTCCCTGGCCGCCATCGCCCTGTGCCGTCATCTGGGCATTGAGGAGGCGGCGATTCTGGACGCGCTGAACACCATCCAGGTGAAAGGCCGTCTGGAGATCTATCCCACTCCGGGCGAGTACACCCTGATGATCGACTACGCCCACAACGCCATGGCGTTGGAGGCCCTGCTGACCAATATCCGGGCCTATGGGCCGGAGCGGATCATCTGCATGTTCGGCTGCGGCGGCAACCGGGCCAAATCCCGGCGGTACGAGATGGGCGAGGTGTCCAGCCGCCTGGCCGACCTGACGGTGGTCACCAGCGACAACCCCAGAAATGAGGAGCCCATGGATATCATCAACGACATCCTGGTGGGCGTGGCCAAGGCGGACGGCGAGTATGTCACCATTCCGGACCGGAAGGAGGCCATCGCCTACTGTATGTCCATCGGCAAGGCGGGCGACATTATCCTGCTGGCGGGCAAGGGCCACGAGGACTATCAGGAGATCAAGGGCGTCAAGCATCACATGGACGAGCGGGATCTCATTGAGGAGATCATCGCCGGAAAATAACTGCTGTCTGCGGTAAAAAAACCCCGAAAGAATTTCTTTCGGGGTTTTCTCATTTTTGCGCCCATTATTCCGCTTCCAGCAGGATGGGCAGCGGCGCGGCGGGCAGCAGTGTGAGATGTTCTTCCGCGGCGTCCACGGAGAGGGTGCTGCCTCGACACAGGGTGCCCTGAAGGAGCAGCTCTGCCGCCGGGTTTTCCAGCTCCCGGCGGAGATAGCGCCGCATGGGCCGCACGCCATAGGCGGGATCGTGGCCGAATTGAGCCACGACTTCCAGGGCAGCAGAGGTGTATTGAACGGTGATTCCCTGGGCTTGGAGGCGTTGGAGAGAGCGGTCCAGCATGAGCTGGGCGATGCGGAGGATCTCGTCATCGGACAGGGACTGGAAACAGATGATCTCATCCACCCGGTTGAGAAATTCCGGCCGGAACACCTGACGCAACGCCTGGTGCAACGCCCGGTCGGTATTCTGACGCCCGCCGGGTGAAAAGCCCAGAGGGTGCTCGGCGGAGGCCAGCGCCTGTGCCCCGGCGTTGGTGGTCATAATCAGCACGGCATTGCGGAAGTCGGCTTTGTGACCGTGGGAATCGGTGAGGGTGCCGTCCTCCAGGATCTGGAGCAGCAGGTTCCACACGTCCTGATGAGCCTTTTCCAGCTCGTCAAAAAGCACCACCCGGTAAGGGCGCTTGCGGATCTCCTCGGTGAGACGGCCGCCCTCTTCGTAGCCCACGTAGCCGGGAGGGGAGCCAATGAGCCGGGAGACACTCTGGGCCTCCATATACTCAGACATGTCCAGGCGGAGCAGGGCATTCTCACTGCCGAACAGGGCTTCCGCCAGACTGCGGCACAGCTCGGTTTTTCCCACGCCGGAGGGTCCTGCGAAGAGGAAGGAGCCGACTGGGCGGTTTTCCTCCTGTAGTCCGGTGCGGCTGCGGCGGATGGCGGCGGCTACGCTCTGGACGGCACTCTCCTGACCGATGACCCGGCGGTGCAGCGTCTCCTCCAGACGGAGCAGACGGCTGGCCTCGTCCTCGGTCAGAGCGGTGACGGGAATCCCAGTCCAACGGGAGAGAACTTGGGCGATGTCCTCCGCGTCCACGGAGAGGGCGGTCTGCTCCCGATTGTCCCGCCAGTCCTGATGCGCCTCCTCCAGTTGGCGGCGGAAATTGACCTCTGCGTCCCGGAGCAGAGCGGCCCGCTCAAAATCCTGCCCCCGAATGGCCTCCTCCAAAGCGGCGATGGTCTCCCGGCGGCGGGCTTCCAGCTCACTACAGCATTCCGGCAAGGCGTCCCCCTGAATTTTTATGCAGGCGGCGGCCATCCGGGTCAGATCCCGGGTAAACTGCTCCAACAGCCGGGATTCCCGAGGGGGATCGTACTCTTTGGCCCGGCCGCGGTAGGGGGCGGAGCCGCTGTGGTCCCCCAGGGAGGCGTAGAGCCCCCGATACAGCTTGCGGAGATCCGCTCCGATGCCCCCCAGGATGCGGGCGGCCCGGATCTCGGCGGGGGTCTCGTACTGGGGGCCGTAACAGTAGAAGTAGACGCCCTCCCGCAGGATGCCAATCAAAAGATGTTCTGTATCCACGTACCGGCTGCCCAGCCGGGTGCTCTCCGAGGCGGCCAGCTCTACAATCCTGCGGCAGCGGGGGGTTAACCCCTGGCTGGGGCCACAGCCCCGGGCGCCTACTCCGACCAGTCCGGCGATGGCGTCCCGGACGGCGGTCTCCTGAATGCCGGCGGCCTGGAGGGCCCGGGCGGCCGTTCCGCGGCGCTCTCGCAGAAGGCCCAGCAGCAGATGCTCGCTGCCCACATATCCGTGGCCCAGCTGAGCGGAGCTCTCCCGGGCCAGCCGCAGGGCGTTTTGAGCCCGGCGGGTTAGATCACAGCCTGTCATAAATCTCATCCTTTCTCGTACAAAGCGGTTGTTGCTATTCTATGCAGATTCTGGAAGATTCAAACATGGCAATGTGAAAACGGCAGAAGGTGAAATCTTCTGCCGTATGGGTCAGGGAGCGGAATGTTCATCGTCCTGGTATTCCTCCCCGGCGTTTTGCCGGATGAAGAGGGATTTGGTTTTGGAATACATGATCAGCTGTTCGTGGTACAGCCCACAGTACCCGGAGAGCATGTAGGCAGCGGAAATGGTCAGGGCTATGGGAACGGTCCCCACGCCGGCGAACAGCTCGTAGGCCAGCAAAATAGAGGTGAGGGGACAGTTGGTGACGCCGCAGAACACGGCCACCATGCCGGCGGCGGCGCCAAAAGAGGCGGACAGGCCCAGCAGGGGCGCTGCGGCACAGCCGAAGGTGGCGCCGATGAAGAAGGCGGGAACGATCTCGCCGCCCTTGTACCCGGCCCGGAGGGTGAGTACGGTGAAGAGAATCTTGAACAGGAAGGCCCATGGGGCTGCGTGTCCCGCCACGGCCCGGGTGATCACATCCATACCGGCGCCGTTGTAGTCAGTGGTGCCCACCAGCAGTGTGAGCAGCACCACCAGTCCGCCGCCGATCAGCACCCGCACCCACCGGTTGGAGGTCAGCTTGGCATAGCATACGCCGCCCAGCTGCATGGCGTGGCAGAACAGGGCCGCCACCAGAGCGCACAGGATGCCCAGGGCCAGCAGCTGTACCAGTGTGAGCGCATGAAGGGCCGGTACGCCCTGGATGATCAGTGTGTCGGCCGGGACGCCGAAAAAACCGGCCACCAGCAATAGTAGCTTGCTATTGGGCATATGTGGGACAACGACGCTTTGTTGAGGGCGTGTCTCCAGAGGCACATGGCCGCCGTTTAAGACTGGCCGTGGGGGTTACAGCGGACGGCGGCCACCCATAAAAATCCTCCATCTTTAATGATGGGGGATTTTTATAGTTGAAGGGGTGTAGAAAAGGACGGTGGCAAGCCCGTCCTTTTTATCCCTGTAAATCTTCTTTTAGGTCTTGTAGTAATTCGTTTAACTTCTTATCGGTTTCCTCTTTCGTAACGCTTTCTTTTGCGCTTTCCAAACCTCGAATGATTTGTTTTAACCAGCTCTTAAATTGTAGGTCGGTCATTCCCATTGTTTCAATCATGTCCTTTCCTCCTTTATTGTTGAGGTTCTTGCCTTTCTCAACTGTATTTATTATACTATATTCGTACAAATATGTCAATGCTCATTTTATGTTTTCTTTTATGATTCTTCTTATAAAACCATTGATACTTTCGCCTGTTCTTTCCGTATATTTTTTCAATGCGTCATACTCTTCAAGTTTTACATCTAATGGAATTCGCTTATAAGCTTTTGCCTTATATTTATTGGTTGCTTTCTTTTGTGCGTCGGTGTATGCCATTTTCCCACCCCCCATATTTTAAGTTTAACACTTGATTTATATTTGTGCAAACATATTATGATCTATCATCGTCGGTGGGAGATGGAAAAGGGGGAAGCCCCCGGATTACTCCGAGGGCTTGTTGGCTTCGATATACGAGGCAATGAACTTCTTGATTTCCGTGGTTGGCTTGGTTCCGTTTGCCTCACAGGCAGCGCGGAATGCGGCTAGAACGTCGGGTTTTAGGTCAAGGGGAAAGTGGCCGTAGGTGCGGCGATTGTATTCCGCCTGACGCTTATATTTGGGTTCACTCATGTTTGTTGTCCTTTCTGTAAAGATAGAAGGCATAGACGGCTTTTGCGAGTGCGACACCAATGAAGAATATACCCCAAAATCGAATGGCATTGTGAATCATATGAATTCCTTCTATTGACTACTGTCTGTTTCCAATGGTAGAATAGGGGCGAGGCGGAAACCCCGCCCTTATCCCGTTACTCGATTAGTTTTTTAACAATCAGGGGCAGGAAACCAATTAGGAAGTCTATTGCGACTTGAGTAAAGAGTTGACGCTAATCGGTCTTTGCCACTTTAAGCTTCCTTTTTTGGGGTCGTAAAGGTGTCGTGTGAAATCAATAAATGTTGATATAAAGCCGTTTTTATTGGGTTCAAATTTAGCGTGTCGGAGGCGCTGAAAGTTAAACGAGAACTTTTGCCAGAATTTGAGATCGGCTACCTTTTTGAAGATTCCAGTGAATACGTTAGCACCGACTAGGCCGCAAATCAGTAAAGAACGAACAAAGACAGAAAGGAGATAGATAAAAATGAAAGAGAAATGTTACATCAAAAGGGGGATTACTCCCCCTTTTCTTTAGTGCTGGCGGTAAATGAATTTTCTATATCTTCAAGAGAGTTAATAAAGGCAAGGACGGCTTTTATTTGCCCGTCATTCATTTTTTCAAGTTGGGCAAGTGCCTTTTGGTGAAGTTCAGACAAACCTTTAGTTTTGCTGACTTGTTTTAACTTAGGCTCCTTTCCATTGAGTATCCAATCAGCATTGTAGCCGTATTTTTCTTCAATAAGAACTGCAAGCGATTGGGAAAGTCGTATATCAGGAACCTTTAAGAGCTTAGATACATAGCTTTCGGTTACGCCAAGTTCTGCGGCTAATTGCTTTTGCTTCAACTTATTTTCTTGCAATACAATCTTTATTCTATCGCATTGATTCATGGCAATACCTCCTATGAATCGTATAATATCAAAAAAACTTGAATAAGTCAAGAAAATATCTTGACAAGTGGAATCAGTTAATATATACTTGAATCAATCAAGAAAGGCGGTGACGATATGAATAATCTTGATAGAAGCACAGCGATGCAACGTATCGCAGAAATGCCAAAAGAACAGGTGTTAAAGGTACTGATTTTTATGGCGGGCATGGAGGCTGGGAGCCAAACAGGAGGAACTGAACAAACAGCAAAAGAAAACAAGTGCGAACAAGCATCCTGAGACACACATCCACCACGAAGTTAGAATACTCAAGAATACTGAAGAAACTTGAGGGGGGTGAGTAACATGGTCAAATCGGTTATTGCTAAAAATACGAAACGCATCATTAATGACAAAGGACTAAAGCATGTGGCTGTAGCTGCGCGCGGGATTTTCCACGCAACAGTTTAGCGCGTTACTGAACAATCGAAAAGTAATCAAGGATACTGATGTTATCGCTATTGCGAATGCATTAGAAGTGACTCCTAATGATCTATTTGGTGTGTCGGAGAATGGTGAATAAAAAGGCAGCTAGCAAAAGTGCTAGCTGCCCAGCCTCTAAAATGTTATCTAGAAATAACTTAAAGGAGATAGATAAAAAATGAAAGAGAAATGTTACATCAAAAGTATCCGTGGCCCACAGTCCGGGGCATGTGTAGTTTCCCTACGTAGAGAGACCCATAGTGAAATTAAAGAACTTGGATGCCTTACCGGTAGGAGTATTACCAATTTGACAGAAGAACTACTTCGATTTGCGTTAGAGCGCGTTGAGATCATTTACCCGGAAAGCGTTAGCCAGTGAGTAGGGGGTGGACAATGTGCCTAGAGAAAAAGAAGGATTTCGGGAGCAGCTAGCTAGGTTAGACGAGAAATACCCCGGTAGAGAATGCATCACGCTGAAAGAAGCGTGTGAGTTACTGGATTGCTACAGAACCACCTTGTTAGGGGACAAAACATTTCCACGTAAAATGATGGGGAGCAAGTACGTAATTCCGTTGGTTAGCCTAGCTCGTTGGTTGTGTGGGTGAAGGGGGTTAGCCTGTGTCAATCAAATTATACGAACATCAAGAGCGTGCATTAGAAGTCGTTGAGTGTTTGAACAAAGTAGCGTTTTATCATGACATGGGCCTTGGTAAGACGTTCACAGGCTCGGAGAAGATGGTGCAGTTAGGGGCAAAGGTAAATCTTATCATTTGTCAGAAATCGAAAATTAATGATTGGGTGGAGCACTTTCTTGAAAATTACCATGATGTGAATGTTTGCAATCTAGCCAAAGTTCCAGCGGAACAGCTTAAGGGATTTCTAAGAGAATCGGAGTTGATTCCGGTTGATCACAACATTTTCATCATCAACTATGAGCTGGCTTTTCGCCGTCCTGAGCTAAAGCAACTAGAGCATTTTACATTAATGCTTGATGAAAGTTCCATGATTCAGAATGAGAGCGCCAAACGGTCAAAGTTCATTTTGAGTTTGAAACCAGACAACGTGATCTTGCTTTCTGGTACGCCTACAGGCGGGAAATACGAAAACCTATGGTCACAACTCCACTTGTTGGGCTGGAACATCTCGAAGGAACTATATTGGAGGCAATACATAGAAAGCGAAGTTCTTATGAACGAGGGCTTCCCGGTGACCGTAGTCCGTGGCTATAAAAATGTGGAGCGGCTGAAACAGAAACTTAGAGATCATGGGGCACATTTCTTAAAAACAGAGGATGTTCTTGATTTGCCGGAACAGGTATTCAATACCATTAGTGTTCCAACAACTAAGGAATATCGAAAGTTTAAAAAAGATTGCATTGTAACCGTTGAGGAAACTGAGCTTGTAGGAGATACCACTCTTACAAAAATGCTTTACGAGCGACAATTATGCGGACAGTATAACAAGGCTAAGTTGGAGGCATTCCGGGACCTACTGGAATCCACAAACGACAGATTAATAGTTTTCTACAATTTCACCGATGAACTAATGAAGATGTTAAAAATCTGTGATGATGTGGGTAGACAAGTGTCTGTGGTAAATGGGCAAATGAAGTGCCTTGAGCAATATGAAAACAATGAAAGTAGCGTGGCCTTCATCCAATATCAGGCTGGGGCAATGGGATTAAATTTGCAAAAGGCAAATAAGATTGTTTATTTTACCCCTCCATTATCGTCTGAACTGTATGAGCAATCAAAGAAAAGGGTCCATCGTATCGGTCAAAGTAACGCATGTTTCTATTATTGCATGACCTGTAAAAACAGCATAGAGGAAAGAATCTATGACACCCTAGCAATGCGAAAGGACTTTACGGACAAGCTCTTCGAAGGGAGTGAGTGATCGTCAATAGAAAGCACCAGTATAAGGATTTGGATAAGTGGAGGGCCGCGAAAAATAGGCAACGTGCCAAATACTATCACAAAACGCAGAACGCACCAAACTCTAAAAGTCGTTACACAGATGAAGAAATTGAAATGATTCTTAATCACAGTATACCGGATATAGAGTTAAGTAGGAAAATAGGTCGTTCGGTACAGGCCATTCAACAAAAGCGCAAAAAGGTAAAGGGTGGTGATTGGGATAGGTGCAGAAAAACGATTTGAAGAAAAAATCAAACGGTTTTTATCAGATAATGGCGCGTGGTTTGTAAAATACTTTGCAAACCGCATGACTAAGTCTGGGGTGCCAGACATTCTAGCATGTGTCAACGGTCATTTTGTGGCAATCGAAGTTAAAGCGGAAACCGGTAAACCGTCTGAGCTACAACTTTACAACGTTAGAAAGATTCAAGAATCTGGCGGGGTTGCCATGATCTTATATCCCAAAGACTTTGACAAATTCAAACAGCTTATCAAACAACTAAATATGCAAAAAGGAGGAACCAATGAACAAAAAGTACGAGCTGACAAATGAGACAAAAGAGTGGCTTGGCAGGACGCTTCACAGAATCCGTGCCTTAAAGGATTTTGGTAATGTGAAAATCGGCGATCTGGGCGGATGGATTGAAAAAGAAGAGAACCTTTCATACTGTGATTTGTGCTGGGTCCACGACAATGCCCTAGTCTACGGCAACGGACAGGTCTCCGGCAACGGACAGGTCTTCGGCGATGCATGGGTCTTCGACAACGGACGGGTCTACGGCAACGGCTGGGTCTACGGCGACGGACAGGTCTTCGGCGATGCATGGGTCTTCGACAACGGACGGGTCTACGGCAA
>ERZ835980.1418-NODE-1418-length-26676-cov-6.341497_pt1 | contig 26676 bp, 28 predicted proteins | sample MGYA00519943_ERZ835980 | MGnify/ENA primary metagenome ERZ835980 (study PRJEB31850, sample SAMEA3708791) | human gut metagenome | biome: human gut; feature: human-associated habitat; material: faeces | place: China | collected 2014 ... | reverse complement strand
TTTGCTTATAATATAATATAAATTATATGATTGTCTACATGTCTACACTTTTTTTTAGGTAGAGCTACATCACGGAAGTTTTTCTGCGGGGGGTAGTAAATGTATAGCGTATACATATACATAAAAAAATAGATATATATATAGGGGGTCTACCCTAAAAAAAGTGTAGACATGTAGACAACGGGGTAATTCGTAGCGTGGCGTCCTCAAAAAAGTGTCTACACTTTTTCAAAATTAAGTGTAGACAGGTGTAGACAACCTATTTTTATCATCGGATTTCGTTGATAGCGTGCTACAAAAAGTGTCTACACTTGGTCTCAAGCCGCATTCTACCGTGAAATCTTTGTAAAACGCTGATGGCGCACTGGGAAAACGATGACTCTCAGTTACTCAAAATGAAAACCCGCATGACATAAGGGCCCATGGCATCATGGTGTACCCGGGTACGAGAAATCCGTACATTGAGATGTACGAAAAACGGTACAATTCAAGGGTACATGGACAAATGTCACTGACTCATACTGTAGACAAAGTGTAACCACGTGTAACCTCGAAGGAAAAATGAAACATGAGTGTCTGGTAGCAAAACAGCGACAGAATTAGAGAGCAAAGGGAAGCAATGTTACACTTTGTAAAACATGGAGTGTAACATAGGGTGTGAGGTACTTTCTGGCAGTGACCAATCACCTAGTTTTGGAAACCCATACATGCCTCTCTCGTCAACGAGGATCGTCTCTAACAAGAGAAACACATGTCACATGAAGAAGTTATCCTGAACAACTCTTTCTCTTCTCAGAAACAAAATAAAAAGATCTCAGGGGTATATTGGCTCCCTGTGCTAGGCCGCAGGGCATCACACAATAAAAAGAGGCTCTTATCGAGCCTCTAGCGTGGTCGTTACCACTGTATCACCTCATATGCAATTCGTCCGTCAAAGCCACCTCGGGCACCAACGCCTGCCTGGTACACCCAGCGCTTGTTGCGATAATGCAGGCCATACCCACCTTTTACCTCGCCTGCATCGTATGACATTGCACCATAGATCCCAATGCCATGCTTGGATTTGTCAAGGTGGATGCTGTAAATATTGGTGCCTGGCCGTACATTTACGTTCTCTTCTTTGATAGCCAGGTCTCCTTTGTCCTCATCTATAGCTGCTTGGATTTCTTTTTCTGTCGCTGTAGGTGGCAGATTGACAATGGGAGCCTGGTCTTTTTCTTTGATGTTTTCTATTTTTTTAGTTATCTGTGGCGCTGTTGTTTCGGCGTGAGCGACGTTTTCACTGTTCAAGATGTCTTTGACCACTGATTCGGATACTCCAGTACTGGTAGCGTCATGCACTGTAATTTTATTTCTATTTGATACATAATTATAAATAGAAATAATTACCATTAGGATAACAACCAGTGCCCACAGGTATTTATTTGTTAGGAGTCTTTTTATCTTTTCGATCATTTGTACCTCCCTGACACTTGGAGTCACAGGTATGCTTAGATATTGTAGGACGTATCTCGTCATCCGTGATCTTCTCTCTCCGCACGACAGTCATTGAGATATTCAGCAGGCTCTTGATAACACCAAACTGAAATGCTTTATGCAGGTTTTGTATAGTTGCGCCTATAATAAGTGTTATAAGCACCGTCCCCAGCCATCCCAGCCATGGGTACAGGAAGTTGCTTAGCGCGCCTCCTAGTAGTGAGGCAAAGATAAACGCTGCAAGGATAAGCCTCCAATGGATACGATATGAGTCATCATTATTTTTATAAATCAGCGAGATCCCCAAGAAACTGATGATACCTAGCAGTCCGCACAGAATACCGTCGATGCACAGTGTTATAGTCTCTTGATTTACAAATTTATCCATTAGAGCGGCTACGAACAGTGCTATCAGTTTCTGGCTCCAATTTTCCAAGTCCACCACCAATCCTTAAAGTATTAAAAAGTAAGCAGTATACACTTTTATGTATATCTATGCACTGATTATGTATATCTATACATTATGTATTTATTATATGCGGTTATTCATTCTCTCTTTGCATATTTAATCAATAGTTTTGCATATTATTCCAACACCGATCATGGTCATCGCGAGCACCCCTACTCGGATAATCCCATTGGACAACACTGTGATATATTGCTCTTCGACGTTTCTCTGTATTTTATCACTATAGGTACGCACCATTGAGAAGTTATCATTTAACCATGGCTGGTAAGTTACCAGGACTACAAGCTGGTCATTGTTATTCATAGTTCCATTTGGATAAATGTTGGAAACACCGAAGATATCTTCTCTTTCGTATATATATGCAGGAGCTATGAATATTTTTTCATTGAGGGCATTGATGTCTTTGCTAAGCTGGTTTGGACTTAGTACCTGGATATCACTGGGATTACCATGCATGTTCATTGCAAGGACATTGTTGCCGTCCCAGTTAAACAATTCTTCAAGGGCAGTGGCCTGACGAATGGCATTATGCCTGTCCGTACTAAACAGTACACCTTTATGACTGACAACTAATATCTGTACATCCTTGCAGTTCTGGAACCATCGATCTTCATAGGTATACGCTGTATTGGCAATGATCCTGTAAAGCTGGTTGTTGACGTTGTTAGCAGAGAAATACGTGTTCAAGTCACTTTTTAGCATCCGCATATCTCCGTTATACTGGGTCGTTATCGTTCGCACCAGGTCGTCACGGAGACTCTCTGCGTGCTGAGCAGCATTCATGTACCCTGAGTATAACAGTGCGTTAACATAGTAACTCGATGCATTCTGGACATCATTGTATGTTTCCTGGTTTTTTTGACTACATAGTTCAAGGTCTTGACGTAGGTAAAAGAGTTGGATAAGGCATAACACAGAGGTCCATAGGAACAGTTGTAATAACAGGCTATGGACTCTTTTCCTGTGTGTTTTAAGATATGCCTTAGCGTTCTTTATTTTTTCCTGTATAACCGTTAAATTAAATCTGTCACCTGCTTTCATAATATACTCATTTTTCCTCCCTTGGCTCCACTATTAACTGATATTAGTTTCGTAGTCCCAACTTGCAATCGCTCGGATCACGGTGTTCGGCTCTTTAGTACAGATGGCTTTGACTCGCGCTGTATAACCATCGGTTACACTTACGGTCACAGTTCTGTCACCTATAAGATTGGATGCAACAGTTTTGCCGTCTACCTGGACTTCATAGATCGTCAATGTATCTACAGGTCGGAACTGCAGTTTGATCTTTGTAGCTTCAGCGGGTTTATTTATAACAACCTCGTTGGACACGGCTACATTGTCTAACAGTTCACAACCAGGAGTTACCAGTTTTGACTTATCAATATCAGTATCTACAATATCGCCGCCATAGGCAATCCATATAAAACCAGTATACAAGATGTTTTCAAAGTTGCTTTTAAGTTTCATCGGCGCAGCTACCCTGCCGGATATGATCATGCCGGGTTTAACCACCAGTTCTTTAACGATATACCTACCCCAGCACCAGTTATTACCACCGCTGTTACTGCCGCCATAGCTGCCTGTAGGGAGTTTCTTTGCGTCCCAGGTTTGGTCCCAGCCACCCATTGTCTGCTTGGATTGAATGGGAATAGTATCTGGGGCTTCACCGTCCTGCGGGGGGTACAGGGAGAGTGCCCTGCGTGCTATGATGGATCCAAAGTAAGTATCTTTAGCACCTTTATTATAGGGGTCTGTATCTCCTCTGTAGCTGTTATCCCAGCCGGAGCTCAGCACATAGTTTGCAGGCCCAACTGCAGCGACTCTCAGTTTATAAACATCGTCTGGCACAGTAAATGAGAACGACAAATCATTAGTACCTACGATACTGGCAGGTGCGTAAAAAAATGATTCATTGTACTCAATGCGTTCACATTCAGCAGTGATCTCAATGTTCTCATAGACATACATTACCAGGTTATTGGAAACCTCTTTACCATTGACTTTAACTTTTTTAACGCGGCAGCCAATGTCCGGCGTGACAGAAATTGTAATCCTGGAGCCATCCCTGATTTTATCGGTTACGCTTGTAGTAATTGTTCCCAGCGCAGGTTTAACAACTACGATGCTCCAGTATTTATATTCAGGTTTAGTAGTTGGCATTTTCATGATATACATTTTCGACACATAGGCAGGCATGATATTAATATTGTAAGATCCACTGCCTGACCCTGTAGAACTAGTAGTATCGTTAATACCATAGATCTTGTTATCCCAGTCATAGCCACTGAAGGTCGCATATACAGTGGAATACTTTGTAAACCGTTGATATGGTCCTTGTCCCCATGCACAGTAGAAACAGTTTTGATATGTATGGTTATGCGATGCCAATACTGCGTTAGCACTGACTGTCGCGTTTTCGGTACCTCCCACAGAGTTCATAGTATACTTTGCGGACCAGTTTATCGGGATTCTGTCACGTAGATCAGGAGTATCATTGGTACCGTCACACACTGCCCAGCCAGATGGAATATCAGCTTTCTCACCATACCAGATCCCAATACCATAGGTAGGGAAATCGTCAACAGATAGGATATCATCTATTTCCTGCAGCTGGGTATTATATGAGTCCAACAGTTTTAACAGTTGGGGTGTCATAAACCCACTTTCAGATGAGGTAACATCGTCATGTGCTGCTCTTGTTCTACGCCCATAATGGTTATCAAGAGCAGTCAAAATAGTCTGGGTATTAAGCCGTACCTCAGATATGATATTAACAGAGATGGGCGTGGTATCCACAATTGGATCATCACTATAATCCGTTAATTTTACGTCTTGATAACTCATTGTACTTCCTCGCTTTCATAAACTTTACCAGTGTGGGTCAGTGTAATATCGCTGCTGGTCAGTGCTAAGTCCAGGTTAGCATCGACACTCTTTGCCTGAACGTATAAAGTAAACTTGTGTTCACCTTTATCTAATCGGTAGGCACCATTGAACATTTGCAGCGCATATTCCCCGCCTTCTACATAGGTGATTTCTTTTGTACTTACGGTATTCCCATCTATTTTAAGATAAACATAGATTTTCTGCGCTGGATTTCTAGACCCATAGAAATTAGTCCAGAATGAAGTTTGTACAAGGATCACAACGTCTTCACTTTCCTCAATGGTTACCGACTTGGTATCCTGGCGTGTAACTGTTTTACCCAGTTGTACATTAGCGCTAAAGGAATCAAAGGCACTCTCGATAAATGGCGGTATATATTCTGTTTTTTCAGTGGATATCTCTGGTTTCTCATATAGTGCTGCCATTAAAGCTCGCATACTTGCTACTTTAACAGTGTTTCCATCTGAGGTTTGAATTGTATAGCCTACCGCCTTATACGCGTCAGTAGAATCTGTAGATATTTTAATCGTGGAACCATATAGAAAACTAAACTTGGTACCATGGGTCCCATTGATATACGTTTTACTGATCGAATTTTGGTTAACAGTTACGTTTACCCAGCGTTCTTCGACTACTGCTGTAACGAGGATATCTCGAGATACAACGATATAGCATGGATACTCATAGTTTTCTCCATTAACAGTAAAACTTTTTACTAGGTGTTCCGGACCAACATTAAGAGTTATGTGGATCAAAGTTCCTTCCTGCAGCATCAAGGGAGAAGCAGAAGATCCATTGATCATAATGAGACCTGCTTCAGGCTGTACTATTTCGACTTTATATGTATTAGGGTTTTCTAATACTTTCATCATAAAAGGCTTTTTGATATGAAACGGATTTGTATCAATATTCGTTGCAGAAGTATCAGTACCGGCATAGTCCATCGTGTCTTTCAGGTATGCCCAGCTATTATCCCAGTCATTACTGCCGCCATCACCAACACTTCGACCATATGGCATTTTGTATGGGTTCCAGTCATTGTAATATTCAGCGTGGAATCCATTGAAGAACGTGTGGGTGTGTGCTGGTAAATTACTGGTTAGCGCGCCTGTGTTACCACCAGAGGAATGAAGGGGATACTTTGTACCTCCAGGGTACCCCATTACTACGAATTTACCCCGAGTATCCGGAGTAGTGGCTTCACCGTTACACCAGTGCCAGCCCGACGGAATGTTCGATGTAAGCTCGTTCCAGATAACAATGAGTCCAGCAGGCAAGCGCCGTTTCGCTTTGTCTATCAGGTCATCTATACGTTTAGCTAAGCCATTTATTTCTGCTACAAGTTCTGGGGTTATAAATCCAGACTCAACGATGTTTACAGCAGCGTGAGCATCGTAAGAACGCAGGGATTTATGGTATGTTAGGTCATCATCTATTTTTTTTAGATATTCAGATATTTCAGTAGCGTGTATTTCTTGAATAGGTGTCACCGCAGAATAAAGAGGGTCATCAAGCCAGCGTATGATACCATAAATAACTCTTGCCATAAGACTTTCCTCCTTAGTATCCGTGGACTACATATTCAATGATATCACCAGGTGTATAAGTACCCAAATTGATAACCATTTTTGTAGCATCGAAATTAATTAAAATAGGGTCAGAACTTTCAGGATTCTGATTACGCAGCGATATGTGTACTGGATTATTATTCATAGATTGTGTATAAATAATAGTTGGCATGTTTTCGACAGATGCTTCATAAGTTCCCCAGGTTTCAAGTGTACCATCATTCTCATAGTACCAGCCAAGGTTATCAGGGTTACTCTTGGCATCAGCAACTGCCATTCCATCATCGTTGAGATTTTCCGTTGTAATATTAGCAACAGAAATTGCCTCGTTAAGCTCTGTGGTCCGTGCAATAGTTGCTATCGCTTCAGGGTGATAGGCTCGGATAGCTATGCCAACATTGGTAGAGTCAGCGAGTTCACCATTGCCAGTTGTTCCGGCATTGATGTTATAGGATATAATAATATCGCCTCTGGAATCTGGTCCGCCAGAGGTACCAGTACCACCTGATCCATTCCAAAACCAACCGGTAGTACCAGAAGGATACTTTGCACCGGAATAGCTATAACGACCCCAGTTACCATTATTATTTTGCATGCGTCCCAATCCATGGAAATGATGCTCATAGATTTCTTCGTTCGACAGAGCTGATCCTGCTAATTCATTGCCTGCTAAGCAAGCACGCAGTTTAGGTAGTCTAAATGTAGTACTGCCGTCTCCTTCGCTAAAGAGGGCACAGGAACCATAAGTATTTAAAATAGATGTGTAATCGCTGTCAGAGGTTAACAGCACGTTACTTTGTGCCCATTTGTATAATTCCTTGTAAAGTGTACGAGATACCAGGGCACCATTGAGTTCCAGTAATCCAGCAGGAACATTGGTACCAAGTAGTAAATGTAAGGTTCCAATACCATCTGCAGCATACTGCACAATACCTTTTTTATGAAGTATTGTTTTTAAAACTCTGTATGGTGGTTGGATAGTAACATTAGTCGAACTTCCAGAAGTAGAACTGGTGGTCTCAGGGTAACACAGTGGATACCCTTTATCCCAGTTACTCCCACCGTTTTCCGAGCCCAACGTCCATTTGGAGTCATAACCCGCGTTTGAAGTTGAATTAACAGGGCCTTTGATTTCAGATTTCGTTTCTGCCCAGTAGTAGTTTTTAAAAGAGTGGGTATGCCGGGGTACTGGCAGGTTACCAATATTAACGGATTCTTTACCTGCTACTGTACCACATTCAGCGTCGTTTGACGCACCCATAACATATTTAGAACGGAAATCATCAGAGGAATTACTGCCATCACAGAGAACATAATCATCTGGGATGAGATCTTCAGATTTTCCCCAATAGATAATGCTGCTTTGTGGAAGCTTTGACTTTTCAACTTCATTTTTTAATATATCTATTTTTGCTTGATATGAAATAAGTTTTTTATAGAGTTCTGGGCTCATAAAGCCAGGGTATGTGGTATCCCCGTCAATATGGGCATCACTGCCTCTTGATTGGATATGAGCACGCAGTTTATTTGCTACAGATTCGATGCCCTGGCGTAGTGTTACAATGGTTTCTCTGGGTACAGGTGTACCATTGATAACTGGTGCGATTTTTTCTTCAGCCATGATAAATCATACCAATCCTTTCTTAATAGTAGAGTGCATAGCCTGCACCGGAATCATCAGTAAACTGGGTAGCATCGCCCATCTCGAATTTCAGGCGGCTCCAGGTGAGACGTGTAGTTTCAAGGGTTTTAGTGACATACATGAATACACTTGCAGATACTGCGTTAGACGGGGCTACAACAGATAGCGAGTAGTATTTAGGGGTAGCAATGTGTGTCATGTTTATTTTAGAGGTCGAGATCTCAGTGCCTTCCTGGGTATACCAGGTAACACCAATTCCAGCTTCACCAGCAGAGTTCTGGTCAGAGTACATCACTGCACGCATTGTGTAAACATTGCTGGCTTTGACATTCATTTGGTTTGAGATTATCTGATAGTCATTGTCTGCATTGCCTACCCATAGAAATGCATTGCCGGCATAGGCGTCGTTGTGAATAACTGAAAAATAGTTTTCAGGGTAATTATTCCAACCAATAAACGCTAAGCGGCCAGTGGGGTTAAGGATCAGGTTTACGCCTACTTTATCTAAGGTGTCCTGGATTGAATCGCCAGCGTCAGATGCACCAAGGTCATTCGATTTCTTAAAACTGAATGCCTTTTTAGCAAGTGAAATAATGTAGAGCTCGGTATCGTTGATCCACTCTGTATCATAGCGTACTTCAGTAACAGGACCATTGAAGAAATCGGTAGCACCGGAATCAGTGCCTAAAATAAAGTCACCTTGTTTAATCAGAGTACTGTCGATCAGCAGCTCAGATTTGTATATTGTAGGACCTGCACAAACAGCAAATTCTACAATGGATTTACCTGCAGTTTCTTCTGATGGACGAATACGTACAGCAGAGAGTAAATAATTTTCTTGGTACTCGTCGGGGATAGTGAATTCAGGGCCATATTCAACTTCTCCGCCATCGGTATGGCTTATATAAAGGCAGAGGGTTAAGGTGTATCCGTCTTTAGCTCGGTGTACGCCACCAATTTTGATATCAGGCATTGCTACAAAGAGCGGCCCGATAGGACCAGCGTGAGTAGCTAATGTATAGGGCTTAAATGTACACCAGCACATAGCAGTGATATCACCGTTATCAGGGTTAGAGATATTGTTATACCTTACAGTACATTGCTGACGTTGTACAGCAGTGTATGGCGACAAGATACCCCCGGTTTGCACCATTACATTTTTAAGCGTAAAGGACGCACGGCTATCAGAGTTTTTAAACTTAATACGGATGTGGATCTGGAATTTCGTTGCACCCTGTGGGATATCAATGTTTTCCAGACCTACAACACCGTTATATTCGCCGCGGATAAGGGATACATCCTGGGTTTTGACAACAGCGTCGCTGTCATTGAGCATATTAAAAGTATAAATAAGCTCAGTACCTGTGGACATCATGTTATACGTGGTAATAAAGGTAAACCCGCCTGAAATTTTATTCAGGGATTCAGCGCCTGCATCGGTAATCGGGACCACTGCCGTGGAAAGCACTACATCACCAGGTATGATATCGTCTGCTTTGTTTAGATTGGATACCTGGGTATAATCGTCAGACGTGGAGATAATAGATACACCGGTGCCTTCAGGGATCGTAATAGACCAGCCTGTTTGGGTTTTCATTGACGAGTCTGTGCTACCGTAGCTCATCATGTTAGTTACTGCACGTTGCGGCCAAGCAGCACCAATAAAAGTGTTATCCGGGAGGAACACATCTTCAGGCTGTGTAGTTAAAATTGGTGCTACAGCGTTGATAACATCAATACCTTTGCCTTCACAGTGTGATAGGAATTTCGTATTATTTGTTGTAAAGAGAGAGCTTGAACGAGCAAGATAAGTCAGTGCAGACTCAAGGGCAGCATCTGCATTTATAGAAGATATAAGTGTACGGTTAAAGTTATCCGTCGTCGCGCCTTCACCAGCGATGACTTTAGTTGCATCATAGTCAACCTCAGATATTACCTGGGGGCTTTTTTTAAAATCCTCGAAAGCCATTTATTTTCCTCCTATTATAGGGAATTTTCTCTACTACATATTATACCGAAATTAGGCATAAAGAAAACCCCCAGAACAAAAGTCCTAGGGGTTTCCAAGCCTTGAAAATTACTTAGAGGGGTTCTCAGTATTTTCAGGCGGTGATAGGGGAGCTTTGCGTTTCCGCGTTACTCGCTTTGTGAGACTCGCTGAAGTATCTGCGGCCATTGGGACTGACCGTGTGGTGGCTATGTCAGTAGCGGAAGGAGCCGGAACCGCTACTGATAAGCTAGCAGGAGTTACTTCATTTTCAGGAGTTTCTGTTTTTGTCAAAGTTTCCACCTTAGTGGGTACTGGGTCAACTGGCAGAGGAGGTAGTTTTAGTACCGATTGCAGCGAGAATTTCCTGAGTAGACAGGCGACCTTTGAGGTCAGAGATCTCGTTACCTTGTTTAGTGATAATACGAGCTTGTTCACGCAATTCCAATTGACAGAATCTGTCGTTCAGGAGCTGAGTTTGAGCATCGATCTTAGCACTGAGAATGTTGGTTTGGCTCTGCAATTGACCAGACAAAGCATTGGTTTGGTTGATGATTTGCAGTTGGTTTTCATAATTTGACGTGGTGATCGAATTACGAATGTCGCAGCAACAGGACTGCATCTGAGCCATAATGCTTGCGTTTCCGGATTGAATAGCATTAATAACTTGCTGAGAAGTCATACCAATTTCACCAGCTACTTTGTCAATACCACCTTTGATGCTGCAGAGAGCATCATTGATGCGGTTGGAGTCACAGTTTAAAGCGATAGACATTTTATCAATTGCTTCTTTGTTACCATTGATAGCTTGAAGCATCAATTGGTCTGTTACCCCAGCAGCGTGGGCCTTAGCAATAGCTGTTTCTACAGCACCAGTAATAGCAGCATCGTTAACAACTGCGCCAGCGCCACCACGACCTAAGCCGCCAAAGCCACCAGCACCGAAGCCACCGAAGCCGAACAGAATCAACAGGAATATCCACAGCATACCGCCGTTTGCACCCCATCCGTCACTGTTACGGTCACCTTTTACAGCGTTCTGTAGAAAGTTAGCTAAATCTAAAGAGTTACCATCGGGCATAATAAAAATCCCCTCCTTACATATAGTCTTAGTTTAGGTTTCCCTAACCTGTAATAACTATAACATAAAGAGAGGATTAAAGTTCGCCAGGTATTATTCAATAACTTATCAAGAAGTTATCAAATGATTATCGAGGCTATTTTGCCGGATGGCGGAGTGCAGCCATAGCTTTGTTAGCATATTTAGCTATCCTTTTCAGGATTGCTTTCTTACGTCTATCAAAGGTAGACACTGACATGCCCAGTTCTTCTGCGATATATTCACGAGTGTACCGTTCTGTATAGTGTCTGTTGAAGTCGCATAGATCTTCGTATTCCGGCTTTGGAAGTTCACGAAGCATCATCTCCACCGCCTTCAGGTCTTGCTTAGTCAGTCCCATAGCCATTACTCTCCTTTAGCTTCGTCTTTTTCTTCTTCTTTTTCAAAAGCATCACGCAGTGGCACATATAAAACTTTGTGCATGCAGTGTACTTTATGAGCAACCCTTTCCAGGTCAGCTTCTACTTTACAGAGTCTTTCCGCGAGTTCCCCGTCTTCTTCACTGGAAGTGCCGGAATGTTCTCGCGTACTTATGGCTTCTGTAACTACTCGTTCATGTTCGTCCATATCAATGAAACAATATTCATTACCTTTGATAAACAAATGCAATTTATTAGTTTCTGTACAGTAGTAACCTTGCGGAGTAGCAAAGCTGGAAGTTTTGGCAGATGCAGGCACCTGCTCATCTTTGGCGATAGTAAAAATAGTAAGGGCTTGAGGGCCATTAAGCATTAATTTCATAATTCCAGTTCATCTCCTATAAATTAGTGGAGAATCACTAAGAACTAAAGAGTTTCTTAATTTACACGGGAAAATCTATGAAAGCAGGATGTTGCCCGGCTGGGCTAAGTTGTTTATCTGTCCTTATTCTTCCTATAAATTTCCTTTAGTATCTTAAGATTCCCGAAATTAGATTTTTATTCTACGGAAGCTAAGTTCCGGAATAACAAGTTTAGCATGACGGATTACTCCTTCAGGCAACTGGTTATAAGGTAATTCCATAATAATCTGATAAACACCAGTAGTATCAGTTGGTTCCTGTATTGTTACAAAGCTTGGCGTAACTGCGCTTTTAAAATCTGGTAGCAACGATGTAGACGAGGGATCATTGAACTGAGTATAGCCTACAAAGGTTTTTCCGTCAATGTCCAGATCTTCAATACCAATGTCCTTCAGATTTAGTTCAATGGTTACAGAAGTCTCAGTACCATTAACATTTTGCAGCTCGATATCTTTGACCTGCATTGTAAATCTATTTGCATCATAGAAATAACTGATTAGCGGATCTTCATGGGTTATCGTAGGGGCTGGTAGTGCAGCGTTATCACATGTTACAGTTACGGGATAGGTAACAGCAATGTTATCCGAGTACACTACATTGTCTTTCTTAATACTGTCTACTTCTGCAATGAGATTCTTTGCCAGTCGCTGATAATTGAGATAGACGTCATAGTCTTTCATTTTAGGCCATTTGATTGGCTTGATCCCAGCATCATAGACCTTGTAGGTCATAGCCTCAGTAGTAACTACCTGGTATTCGCCGGTAAGCTTAATGCCTGTAAGAGCAATATTAAGGGTACCTGGACGTAATACTTCAGCAGGGATAGTTACCAGGCTATCCAGTTTTAATACTGGCACTGTACGACTTGTATTGCTTTCCTTATGGGTAAAGATAGCAGAGATCTCACTGTTAAGCCAGTATTCGTCAAGGGTTTTTATACGGATGTACATGGATTGGATCTGATATGCTACAAAATGTGTAAACCCAGTAGGTACAAGTACATTTCGTTGTACTACAAATTCAGCTACACGTTCAGCATTGATAACTACATTCGTATTATCGATTTTTTCTTGCTGTTCTTCCACATACGCTTTTTCTTCTCTTTTTCTTTGCCATTCAATGGCGCTATCTTCTATTGTTCCAGTATCTGGAGTTTCCCATTGCGGCATATATATCCTAGGGTCAAGGAAAACCTCGACTCCCTGGACACAAGCACATTCATTGTCATACATTGTCATACAGTGTTACCTCGTTTATAGATTAGGGACGTCGGGCTTTTTGCGCTAAAGTTTCAAGAAGCGCATCTCCCGCAGTCTTTACTTCTGCCAGATTATCTGCAGTCTCCTTGTCACCTTCACGAGCTGCACCTTTTTCCTCAGGATCAAGGATATTCAGTAAAGCTTGGAGCTCATGGACATGCACTTTTTCTTCATGGGCAATATCTCTCAGTACTTTCTGGGCACGGGGATCTACTGCAGCATCTGCATGGGCCTCATATAAGAAAATTGCTTCCTGTTCACCAGCGATATCAAGCCGGATTGCTCGAATAAGCTCGTCAGGAGACATTTGTTTGTTAACATTTCCCTGAAAGGGATTAGCAAAATTAGGCATTTTATTTTTCTCCGATCTCTAAAGGTTTAAATGGGTTGATAGATATAGCGAGCATAGCACGCTGATCAACAGGTTTAGTACATGATTTCAGCTTCCAACCAATATACAGCCTGAATCTGAACCACTTACAGTACTTTTTACAGTAAAATAAGCTCCATGTAGCACAGGTAAGCAAATATATTCTGCGTTTAAATTTAGATTTAATGCTTTCCGGGTAAACTACACTGAACCACTGTTCGTTATTTAGCTCCTTGATATCAGTGTAGACAGTGTTATCTTTGCCATTAAATGTGCGTCCATTTATTTCATAGCTAAAACCATAATTGGAGTTGCGGTAAAGCCAGCATACTCTGCAAAAATAACGTTGGATACGTTCTTTCGTTGTAAAAATGGGGTCAACTATCTCAACATACCCGGGAATTATGTGATCAGGATCACTTTTATCTTCATAATGATAGATGTAGTGTTTATTAAAGTCATATTGAAATATTTTAGGTACACAGTCTTCATAAATCATCCAGGAAACATCAAGGCAATTATCGTAAGTTTGCCAAAACCGTAAGCATTTAGGTAAATTCCCGTATTCATCAGCAAACAATACGACAATTGGATTTGTAAGGTAGGCTATAACCATTGCACATAATTCAAAAATTGCTTGTACTATCCAAATAATCATGCGTCACCTTGTTTTTTGTCTTTATTTTCAGTTCCATTAGGTTTGCTGGCAGCGTTTACCCGGTCAATAATGGTGGACATAGCTTTGTCTACTACATTATTCAAAGGTTTACCCGGACCTCCAGGGGTAGTATTGTAAATACTGTTAGTAATCTTATTGCCTGTTATCCAAATCATACAGGTAACAAAAAGGTAAATAATAGTAGAGGAGAATTCCCCATAATGGCTCCATGTTTCCTTTAAGTACAGCAAATACAGCGTTACTCCAACAAAAGCAGTGATATCGATACCAATGATCCCAACAGGTACGACACGATTAATTGAATAAACACCGGCTTCCTTAAGCGTTTCTAATAGATTATCTATGATTTTCTTAAAAATAAAAATCCCCTCCTCGTTACCCTCTGGTATATATTATACCTAGTAAATTAAGAAGGGGATTCTAAGTTATAAATCGTTTTCGCTGATTTCGTAGGTATTAATAGTTGGACTCCAGGATAAAGTAAAGCCATAGTCACGCTCTTTATACCCATCGACCCAAATCGTAAAGGTATATGTTTTACCTGGTGTTACACCCATAGTTTTATTACTAGTGTAATATATCCATGATTTATTAGAACTTGCATTACGGATACCGCATCCTCTGCCTCCCCCACTCAACAAACCAAGGCCTAATCTAATACGTTCATCAGATCCATAATGCCACGTAAAATTACATACGATACGCGTAATACGCGGGGGTATAGTTAAGGTCTCTGTCCAGGTACTGCTCCAAGTTCTTTTCCAAGTAACACTACCTGTTGCAATGATCGGCTCGTATATTGGAGTTATAATAGTATCCCCAGTTAGTGTAATGTTATAGGGGTTACCCGTTACGTTAGTTGTTGACAAAATGATCACCTCTATATCCTGATAAGCGCGAGTATCGCATAAGTTGGTCAAGATTATCTCCCAGTAAAGCTTCCGTCGAAGGTTCCGGATCTTGGGGATCGGGGATATCTCTGGGGTCCTGCATATCTCGTAAATAATTTGGCTGTGAAAAGGTATACTCTGGAACATCTATTTCTTCAGCTATATCACGTAAATCTATAGATTCTCCTTGTGCAAAAAATACACTTGGGGGCAGAGGTGCTTCGTTTCCACATCTTATATCTATTTTTACTGATTCCGACATAGGAATCGTTACATTTACCTGATACGAATATTCACTAAGCTTTTCTACTCTACACCCTGGTATTTTACCAAATAATAGATCGTACATAGTGATTGACTGTCCGTTTGGACTTATAACCGATGAACTATTTAGTTCAGTAGTTGTCGGATCGGAAACAAGGTTAAGTTCTTTACTAACTTCATAAAAAAAATGTTTACCGGGGCAAGGGCGATATAAATACCTAGAAAACCTATCCTCTAACCTCTCCTCTAACATATCCTCTAAGTTGATATCCGGAAGACAATTACTTAATATTTTTGGCGAAATTAGGTCTCCGATTAGTCTATATAGATGTTTATTTATTTTTTGGATAAGTTCTATGAAATATAATTTTTTACTAATATCTAGGCACAAATTATATCTATAGTTTAATTTATTCATATAAGCTAGTACTATAGTGTTTATAAGAGATTTTGCTGTTGTAAGCTGATGATCTGCATATGTAAGTGTTAATAAAGGTAAATCCTTACGGGGCGTTATTCTGCAGTTTTCAAAAAGAAACTCTTTAGTATGCACATTTACATTACTAAGGTACAAAGTCTCCCCTAATCGTTCTGGAGTATCACAGCTTTTCCCTTCAATTATTATCTTTGATAATATATCAGTTTTTAACCGTATAACAGTTAATGGATTTTTTAAAACTTTATATTCGGAATTCTCTCCATCTTCCAACAGGTCACTGTTTACAGAAGTATAGCCAGGTATAATTAGGTAGTGATGTGTGGAAACAAGAGAAGTTACCATACCCTTATATTTCCAAGTATTACTTTTCACTTTAATCACATATATTTCACGGTACAACTTTGTTACAACAAGGGTCATACCATTCAGTTCAGTACTTTTAAGCTTCGTCGTAATTGGATGCAACTCACCATTTCTATCTCGGTACATAAATATATCATTAGGTATATCTCCTTCGATACTAGTGTTAATATGTGAAGCGTTAAGCTGCATTGCTATTTCGTAGGTATGATCTGGTATAAACATATATTTACGAGATATATAGCTGGTAGATTCCCCTGATGTAAATGTATAAATTTTGCCTGTGGATTTTATTCTAGCATTTGTAGAGGTATCTAGTACTTGAACACTATTTTTAAGGAACCCTTTCGCTATCTTTAAGACATCTGAGTTACCTGCAAGTATCGCATGGCACACATTGAACATATTAGCCACCGGTACTTTAATGGGTAACGAGATAAGTTTTTGGTTACTGACCGGTTTCAAATTATTCAAGTAGTTGACTTGTTTACTCTCTAGTGTAGATGTATTGCATAGTCTGCATAAGTCAGGCAATATCGACCGAGCTACGAGGTCTGGCATAGTATCATAGGGTGGCTTTAGTATACCTGGTTCTAAATTAATACTAAAGACAACTTCTGCGAACTCCTGTTTTTCAAAGCATATCAATACTTTTTCAATATCAGTAGGTATTTTAAAAATAGTAGCTTTTCTAGCGATGTCATTCGCTGTCAGTACATCTTTACTATCATATAATATTCTAGTGCATATAACATCAGTATCAGGCAGAAGCTGAAGTCCAGGCTTCCAGGATACACGTGCAGTAGAGTTAGCAGGTACAGTTGTATTACCAAGGTTTACTTTACCTGGACCGATAACAGTTATTTCAATGTTTTTCATAGTCATTCATATGGCCTCCTTTTATTTCTCAGTTATCTCAATTATATCATATTTTGCTGAAAAATCAAGGCTTATAAGAGAAATCCGGATTATAACACCAGTAGGAACAAGAAACCTAACGATGGTATAATCCGGATAGATAAAAGGGGCGAAAAGAAACAAATCTATTCATAGGTTGGAGATACGCTACATTGATACTATACCATACTTTTATTAAATTGTTAATACTTATTTATTCTTTTTTAAAATAATTTAAAAAGTTTGCATTTCGCATAAAAAAGCGAGCCTGGTATATCGTTGCACTTCCACGACTAGCTAGAGAGGCTTTGAAATCATAGTAGGACTTAATACTTTCGTAACTTATCTTACAGTTTTTGATTTCAATTGGGTAGCCACTGATATCACTGGCAATAATGTCTGCAAGTCCTTCTACAGCCACCATGTCTTCCGTTGTCTTTTCCTTTGATAGTTGGAATTGATATTGATGTACCAGTTCATGAGCAAGAAAGAACATGTAACTATGGTCAGATAGACCTGAACAATCTATGACAATAACGTTTTCCTTAGAAGTCAGTGCCTGGCTGCGATAGGCTATGGATTCATAGTCTTTCACTTTTAAACTTTGCAGTCGTCTGCTATACGCTTTAGTAGAGGGTTCCAGGATAACCACTACATGCCGGTCCAATTCTAAGTTATATCGTTCTTTAAAATAGTTTTCGATTTCTGCTATTTTACCAGGAGTGTCGTATCGGTCATTACCAACGACCTGATGGCTCCATACGATACTTGGTAAATACATAGCTATTAATAATATCAGCATCTGGATGACGCGTTTCATAGATCATACTCCTTACCTATATTAGTAATCAGTTACATTAGGCGTGATACTATTTATACTACTGGAGTAACTAAAAGTCGTATCTCCCCCATTCCATTCTCCATAAAGCAGTAAATTATAGGTTTTATTAGGGGTAACCCCAACATAATAAGTTAAAGGGGCGGAATCATCATTAAAATCATAAGCAAACCAATACTTATTATTGTCTATATTATGGAGTGACATATTGCCTATATATTCTGAGCTTTCTACGAAATATGCAGACAGTACTTTAAGCACAGTTACACCATTGGGTATCGTTAACGCAAAGGATTGATACTCTGGTTCCCGGGTTACAAGAATAGTTTCTACACTGGGCAGAGCTACTTGAAGTACAAACGTGTATTCTTGTACGGGGTCAGTATTTGTAGCAAATCGGTTGCTAATCGAGGTATATCCAGGCGCAGAAATTGTAACTCTATAGATTTCATTTTCAAGCAGTCCTTCCAAGAATACTTTACCGTTATTATCTGTTGTAAAGCTCCCTAGCTCTTGAATTTCAATTCTAGCATTTTTTATAGCGTTTCCACTTGAATTTATGACTTTTAGTGTTACTGATATTGTTTGTTTTCCACTGCTTAATAATAAGTTTCTATTTGGCATAGGTCCTCCTTATATTTATTTTCATAATTATATTATACTTGGAAAAGCAAAAAAAAGAGAGGTAGTTAGCCTCTCCCTAAAAAAAAATATTAGTAATCTGTAACTTCAACTGCGTGTTGATTAATAGTAGGCGACCATTCGAGTTTAAAATTCAACTCAGCATAACCAGTATTAACGTCTAGATTGCCTATACTATAGCTAATCCAATCTTTACTGTTGTTAGCATTGCACAACAAATATTCTTCACCTTCCCCATAATTATATTCAGCCCAATTAGAATACAATTTATAGGATTTATTAGGTGTCACACCTACATACGTAATCAAACTTAAATATCCGGATTGATTAAATGAAGCTCTTAATACTGTTATTCCTGCAGGTACTGTAAAGGTACTGCCATGTGCTAACGTAGTTTCTCCAGTAGGAGTACTGGCTTCTAAAGTAGCAGATATAGTACAATCTTCTGTTATTGTTAATGATAGCGGGTTCGTAGCCATAATAATAATAATATATGGCAGGTTTTTGAGTTTAATAGTCAGTAATATTTAGAGACTTTAGTAATCGATCTTATACTGGTAGTATATCTACAACAGAACTAGTTAATGCTCCTCCAATGGTAACAGCTACATATGATTTATCGGCAGTTGTTGTATCACTAGACATTGAGTTTTCATTAACCCATAAATATATAATACGTCCTCTGAATAACCATAATCGTTTATTCCTACCTTCAACGTATAGTCTTGGTTTATTTGTAAAAAGAGCTGTTTCTGTATCAGACCCAAGATACTTAGTAACTAATTCAGACTCTTCTGGTAATTTTCGACTAATGGTTAATCCTGTCCAACATTGATCAGTATTTCGTGTCATTAATCCAGATAAAACGTACAATGTACCGTCATCAGTCATACACATATCTACAACGTTATTTCTTGGCGACGTAGCATACATTGTATCTGTAGTGAAGTTATCTAAATCTATCATAACAACTCCATGATTATCGCTACTAGCTACGTCTCTATTCCCGCCAGCGCATCCAACATATATTTTATTATCATGAATACACATTTTACATCCGCCTAGACAGCCAAGTTCAACTGAACTCATATATACTAGATTACCAGAACGGGGGTTGATTCTGTAGCGTGAGACATATGATACACCATAAGTCCAAGTATTTACATTTTGAGTGTGTAGAACATACAGATACGAATCAACAACTTTCATATCCATACACATATAACTATAAGCAGTATTAAAACCGGACGGTACTTCTATCTGGTATACTTGCATAAAATTAGAATTTGTATCAATAACAGCAATTTTACCAGTCGCTGCATCAGGGAGATAGAACCATCTGTCTAAGTATGCTGAATATGGAGCAGCTTTTAACACTGCACTATATGCTGTATCAGTGGTCAATTTACTATATGAAGAGGTATCATACCAGTTATTCAAAGAACTACCACTCGACATTTCAGGTATAGATACTAGTAACGTAGTGTCGTCACCTACATGTTTATGACAAGTAACTTCTGTAACATCACCATCATCAACATTAATATTAGGCGCATCAATATCACCTACTAGATTATTAGTAAAACTAATATCACTAGAACTATTGCTACCTTTGACTCCACTAATAGCACCTAATCGAGCTCTACTTTTCGAAGTATATGATACATAATATAACAATACTTCAGGATCACCTATTATTTCTTGCTCTAAATTAGTACTTATCGTCACATTTTCAGTGACTATTAAACTCATTGGATTGTCTGTTAAAGCCATATTTTCCTCCGTTTATACAGAGGGCTATTACATTAGTAATCAGTTACGCTAGGTGTTTGTTGATTTATTGATGAAGAGTAAGATACATACCAATAAATATAAGATACGGAAGGGTCTTCAAGCGGTCCTACATACAATAATTTATATGATTTATTTGGAGTAACTCCTACATACGTAATAACTCCACCACTCCAAAGCACATTATTATCATGGTATAACTGCATATAGGGATTTCCTTGTCCCCTTCCAGCGTATGCTTTTACAACGTTTACTCCCGCTGGAATTGTTATCGTTGTAGAATCTGCATCACCAGCATATAAAAATGTTTCACTGCTAGGTAACTGAGCTTCCAATTCTGCACTAACTGTAATATCCTCTGTGATCGTTAATGACATAGGGTTATCAGTTAGTGCGTGTAATTGTAATAGTAATCTTGGAGGATGGCTGACAGACAATTCTTTACCTGCCAACCTCCTTCCAAGATATTTTCGATATGGACTTTTGTCCTGCAGGGGGGGTAACTAATGTTAATTTATTTATATTTACCATAAATTATGGCAGGTTTAAGCTTAGTAATCAGTGACACTTGGAGTTTTATTATTTATAGCTTGTGAATAAAGTATTCTGATATAGCCATCACCATCATCTGACGAAGTAGCTCTTAAAGAGTATGTTTTTCCAGCCGTAACTCCTACATACGTTGTATTACCAGATGATCCGGTTCCATACGCATTACACCAGATTTTATTAGTAGATGTATTACGTAACATAAAACTAGCTTCTCCCTCATCCCAGTTAGATGAGAAACTTCCATCTGCACATACTACTTTTACTCCGGCAGGGATAGTAACGTTTACCGTTTTATCTAAGTAGGCTCCAGTTATATAGAATAATTGAGTTTCAGTAGTTGGCACACTCGCTTCTAATGTTACTCCGATTGTTGTATCACTAGTAATTACTAAACTCATAGGGTTTTCTACAGCCATCTTTTCCTCCATTTATACAGAGGAATATTACATTAATTAAAAGTAACTGATACGGTTTTCCCTCTATTTTGGTACAAATATGTCCATGCAGGGAAACTCCAACTATTATCAAAGTAACACGAATACCAAGTAGCTTGACTAGATTTTTTATTATAAGTACACATATAAGCTACTCCATTTAAGATAACTTCAACCTGTTTAATTGCAGATTGAGTATCACCTGTAAGAGCCAGCCAAATCTCATAGGCTTCTAAGCCACCGTCTGAAAAATAGCGTTGTTCTACACAAAAGCCTTGTATATTATAGCCCTTAAATGTTGTAGGCGAAATACTTCCATTTGTGATTGGATTTCCTTCGCCTGATGTCCCAAATCCGTATTCTTCGATAATATACCAACCATCTTCCTGTTCGACATAACTATTACCAACAGTTAGATTATAGGTTGCAGTATCAGCTTCTAACGCCGCACTAACTGTAATATCCTCTGTGATCGTTAACGACATAGGGTTATCAGTTAGTGCATGTAACTGTAACAAAAGGGGAAGACGGCAAATAGAGAAACTCTTTACCTGCTGCCCCCCCCTACAAGATTTTTGTATTTATTTTTCGACACTTTCTTCAAGCTCCTTTCTTCGTTCTTTTTTCAAGTCTTTCAAGTTCTGTTTCTATCTGGTTTTTCACAGATTTTTCAGCACCGTTTTTATACGTGTAGTAGAGAAGGTGTTGATATCAACATTTTTAAACTTTGGTCCCTCATCCATAAGAAAATAGTATTTTCCTAGAACTGCCAGTTCCTTCAGTTCTTTCAGATCTTCCTCTGAGATTTTTGTGGTTTCTGTAGTTTCTGTAGTTTGCGTAGTTGAATCCATAGTTTCTCGTGGTATTGTAGCTTTTCGCATCCAGAAGTCACGTTCTTTTCTTAGTTTATGCAGCTCTTTTTCCAGATATTTATTTACTACATACTTAACGTCTTCACATGTCATACCACCGCAAGCATGGATTATCGCTTCTTTTAATTCTTCAATTGCAGGTGACATAGAGAACATTCCCCTAACTAAATGTAAAGTACTTTCTAGGCTTGATAATAGTAGTTGTAAACGGGAGTTTATCCTTGTACATTTCCAGTTGTTCTTTAATTACCATAGAGGTAGTGAAACATACCATTTTCTCTCCGTCCAGCTCTATTTGCATTTGAGCATAGTCATCAGTGTTATGCTTGCTTGGCTCGATTTTATAGTGGAGTACATTTATTTCTTTATTAAGGATTTTGTTGATAGATATTTTATCGCCAACAAAGTGTACTGTAGATGCAAATTCACTAAATTTATGCATTTTGTAACTTATCGATCCTTTCTTTAAAGTCATTCAACTTTAGTGATTTTTGTAAGTTATATGTATTCGCCCATTTGAGCCAACCATAAATACTTCCAATTTTAGAGGCTGCACTTAGTTTACTTATCTTATTAGTATCAAGATCACGGTCTAATTTCTTTAGGTTACGTTTCATACGTCGAACAGTTGTTTTGCGTACTAATATGTATCCCTGCGGAAAATGTCTATAACCTAGAAAATCGATACCTTGGGAAGTGGGGAGAAGATTACATTTACTTAATTTGAGCTTCAGATTATTGACTACAAAATCTTCGATTTTCTTAGCCATCAATTTAAGTTCATCTTTGTTATTAGAGAACAACAGAAAATCATCACAGTATCTAATATAACACTTGATGTGATTATCCTGTTTAATGAAGTTATCCAGCGGGTACATATATAAGTTGCCAAACCACTGACTCAAATAGTTACCTATAGGTACATTGGTCGGTGTATCCACGCTGTCAATAATTTCATCTAATAACGCTAATGTTTTCTTACATTTTATTTTCCTGCGTATCAATGCTTTCAATTCTTTATGTGGTATCGACGGATAAAACTTGCTGATATCACATTTTAAGCAGAATTTATTTTTACGCACAAACTCCATACATCTAGTACTTCCGCTGTGTTGACCTTTTCCTTTTCTACAGGCATAGGTATCATTTATAAGATAGCTGTCCCATATTGGTTCCAGTACATTCATAATTGCATGGTGTACTATTCGGTCAGGATAAAACGGGAGTATATAGATTTCTCTTTTCTTTGGTTCATAGATAGTTTTGATTCGGTATTTAGCAGTATGATATGTACCATTTACAAGAGATTCTTGAAGTTCATTAAGGAGCTTATCCTTTTGTTTTTCAATTGCTATAACCTTGCGCTGCCATGCTTTATGACGCTTAGCTTTAGCATAAGCAAGTTCAATGTTTTCTTTTGAAACAATTTTGTCCCATAAATTACCTATACGCTTCATAATAAAATTTTGAATAGCTGACGTTTGCCTTTAGCTACTAGCCCGCCATTCACCCTTTCGTGTATTTTACTAGACTAATTATTAGTCCAATAAGGTCGGTATACCCAGCCGAGGGTTAGCCGCGCCAGCTAATTTTAAATTCCCTCGTATCCGACGTGCCGCGTGCCGAGCAATTGTCATTCCCATAAGCTGAGAAATTGTTGCAATTAGCAGCCTGCGAACTGCAATTCGAGCCATTGTTCCAGTTGGCACCTAAGAGGACCTGCTGCAAAAGCCCATTACAGGTAATGGTATACCTACCCTTTATAATGAAGATTCATTATATATAAATTTGTGGTCGTCTCCGCTGCTTCGCAGCAGATCCGCCCCTCGTTTTCCCGCTTCGCGGACGTTTTAAGTTTTCTTCGGCCAGACGGCCAACGTTTTTCGATTAAGGATTACTCGTTTTCATGATTACAAGTTAACTACCCGTGGCTCCGACGCGCCGCGCGCCGAGCAATCGACACTCCCATCCGCCGAGAAATAGTTGCAAGCAGCAGCCCGCGAACCGCAATGCGAGCCACTGCCCCAGTCGGCACCCAAGAGGACCCGCCGCAAAAGCCCAAGACAGGATCCTCGATTGGTATCATCATAGGTACTATTGAAAACTGATTTAGATTGCCATGAGTACCCAGATAAATAGAAATTACCACTTGACCATGTTGTTCCAGGAGCATACTCGTAGGTATCTTCTCCCCATTGCCATAACACACCGGTACAGTCTTCAATTCCTATGTAACTTATAATGCGCGTATCATTACTAGCTATATGTCCACCTGTGGTATTTGGATCAGCACTACCTTTAATAGCAACACACTCAGGAGTGCCTTTCATTACTACCATAAAAGCACTACGTGGTAGTAAATGTTTAGTAACTTTTCCAAAATACTCAACAAATTTTTCACCATTGAATTTTATGGTAGTTGAGGTTCCATCACAGATAACACCATTATACTTGCTAACTAATTTTCCAGCAGTTTCATCCCAACTGGGAAGATAGATATCTACCCATTGTCCATATTCCGTAGAATACACCATGCCTTCAGGATCGCTTTTAGGAAGGTGTAATAGATCCCATACACTGGCAGGTAAGATATCACCAGCAACATAACCACTAAGATCATGCCCCTCAATAACACCTACATCTGCACATAGACAATGAAATCCTCCGATTTTTCTACTGGTATGTTCAGTATACCCTGCAGGAGCGGTAGAGTCAAGAGAAAGCACCAGTGTAGGATCGAGATTGTTAATATTACTTGTAGGTTGACAAGCATATATATAAACATCTTTTCCTGCTCTATTAGCAGCAGTCCCTATGGTAGATAAGTCTAACGTTGTATCTTGGGAAACTACATAACCATTGCCACCAACATTTATTTCTGTTGCGGCGGGGATAACAATGGTTGTTTTATGAGGTTCAAATAGATCTTCCCGGGCATACCATCGAGGCGTATATCCAATGATAGCTCGCAGATTGCGTAGTTCACCAGGAGATATAGCAGATGACATAAGTAGTCGTCGAGTAATACTCATGAAAAACAAGCTCCTTTACTATTTACTCGCACGAAATACCTTAAATTTCAAGATATTTGTGCTACTTATTATTTTACCTCAATAATTAAAATTTGTAAAGTATTTAGATTCTAAAAGATGGGCTAGTTTTTCAGATTTGGTATACTTATGCATATTGGTATCATCCCCAATATTTACATTCATGCCTAATTCCTTAGCTCTACGACGAATGTTTCGTACAAGTTGTGGTTTTTTGTCTGCCGGGGCATGGCGAAACATTTTAATCGCTGCCATCACGTGGTTTTTATCGTTCAAGGGATAGGACCGGGTTTCTGGAATGCCAAATACTCCAGTTGGTAATTTGTCTCTTGCTTCCGTGTCAAGTTTAGCCATAATTTTACATTCCTTTCTTTGTTTAATGTCTTATAGATTTTTTTTAATGTCTTACAGGGTTTTCTAAGTCTGCCCATAAAAGGCCCAGAACTACGCCGACAGCAAGTGCAGCTAACGTAGCTTTCTTGGGGTTGGACATGATAAATAAATCTACTTTAGCAACTAATGCCTTGGCTCCTTCTTTAACTGCAGTAATTACTTTAGTAGCTATTTCTTTGATTTTTTCCATTATTGATATTCCTCCTAGCATATAAGCTATAATATATTAGTTATTCCCCTCCCCTAAAACAGAGGAGGAGAATCTAATAGGTCCATTTATTACCGATAGGTCAGTTTATTACCGAGCCATTCTTGGTCCAGTTTTTCAGGGTATAACCACTATCAGGTGTACACGTGAAGGTAACAGTGCTGCCATAATTGACATTTAATTCACCCCAATAATTTGTTCCTTCATAGGTAGCATAGATACTACCATGTTCAGGTTTAGAAATAATAACTTTTAATACCTTAATAGTAGCAGCATTGTGAGTTACGGTAGTTGCAGCGGTTACTGTACCAGTCTTAGTTGCGCCACCATTATAGCCTGTATTACCAGTATAGGTAATTGTATAGGTAGTTCCATATGGACAGCTCAGGTTATTTTGGGCAGCACTTGTTGCAGTACTTGTGTAGCTGGGCAGTGTTCCACCATAAGTAGAGTTGACAGCGAGTTTAAGAACATATGTTTGGTTAGTCGTAGCAGGCACAGTCAAGTTATAGTACCTTAATGTGGATGTTGCAGATTTAGCAGGAACGCTGACATCCGCAGTTACTGTTCCACTTACTGCAGCAGATGCAGTATATGTGTAAGCTGCAGTTGCAGCATTTGCAGTATATACAATGCTGTATGCAGTCCCATAATCAACTGTATAATTTGTAGCAGAAGATGTGGCTGTTTTAGCAACGCCACCAATAGTAGCTACGTACGTTTGGTTGGTCGTTGCACCAATAGATAAGGTGAAAGTCTTAATAGTAGCCGCGGTAGCAGTGATAGTCAGGTTACCCGTGATAGTA
>ERZ835980.1410-NODE-1410-length-26791-cov-4.690006_pt1 | contig 26791 bp, 26 predicted proteins | sample MGYA00519943_ERZ835980 | MGnify/ENA primary metagenome ERZ835980 (study PRJEB31850, sample SAMEA3708791) | human gut metagenome | biome: human gut; feature: human-associated habitat; material: faeces | place: China | collected 2014 ... | reverse complement strand
GGCTATGAGGCAATAATGAATGATAATAATTCACAGTCCAAAACATATCGGTTAATCATGACATCCAATAGTTTGTTTCCACTTTGGCAGGATTGTGTATAGGCTGTCAATTCGCCGCAGAGGTTGGTAACGTATTCATTGACATTTGGGTCTTGGCTCAGCTCACGGATAGCGTTCAGATGTTTACGCACATCATGTGCATATAACATCAGGTTTTGATTTTGCTTTTCCAAAATGTCAAAATATTCTTTTTCTGTTTTGAGGTGAGCGTTTTCTTCCTGAGCAATCACAAGCATTCCGTCTTTTTCAATCTCATGTTGGAAGGTGCTAAATAGAAAGATCAGAGATAGCAGTAAAGCTCCACTTGTACCGGCAAGAAGTATCTGGCCGCTTTTCGTTAGTGTTTCGGAAAATATAAAATATGAGAAAACAAGTAAACACGCTGTTACGCAGGCCGGATAGACAAACAGAGACGATGGAATCTTACGCACAGTCGTTCTTGACGTCCAATTTGAAAGCATTAAACAAACCATAAAAAATACAGATTTGCAAGAAATGGTTTCCATGAAGAGAACTGCAAGATCGTCTTGATACTTCGATGTAGGAATTCCCATTAAGAATGAAAAGACGAAAACAACGACGAGTTCTATTGCTAAATTGAGTCCGGCAAGCATAAGGCTGTAGAGAAGGGATACTTTTATGGATGTCCCAAAACACAATTTGAAGAAGACTGTAACGATAAGTATGACGACAGATGTATTTACGAAAACGTCATTGTGGGAGAGAATATTGAAAGCAGAGCCAACTTCAAATAAGCAAAGACCAATCAAGATACACTTCCATTTGCAAAATCGTGGGTTGCTCACCCGAGAGAGAAAGATATAGTAAATCAGTGCCTCCAATGCATATATGATACATGATACGAAAGGATTCAGCATTTTTACCTCCCGATATACTCAAACCAGGTACGCCTAAATTCCGGCTGCTTTTTGGGAGCAATGGGAATACGAGTCCCATCGGACATTTGCAATTCCGAATAGGCGTACCGCTCAACGTGGTGAAGATTCACCAAAAAGGATTTATGGGGCTGCCGGAAGAAAGTGTGCGGAAAGCGTTCGATCCATTCCTCCAGCTTTCCTGTTACTAAGAATCGGCTTTTGACCGTTTGAATTGCAACCTTTCGTCCGTCCAATGTGAGATACAGAATATCATCAACCAGAACCCGCTGCTGAACGCCGCCGGAATAAAGAAAAACATCCACATATGCCCCATCAATATATTCCAAAGCCTTATCCAATCCAGCGATCAACCGATCCGGCTCAAAAGGTTTCTTAAAGTAACGGAGGGCCTGAAGATCCATGGCATTGTCCTGATATCCTTCATAATTCGTAATGAAAAAAAGTGCCGTCTTTCGGTTGCGCTGACGCAATTCTTTTGCAAGGGTCAAACCGTTTACGTTTTCCATCTGGATGTCCAGGAAAGCAATATCATAGACTTCTCTCGACAAGAGAACTTTCTGAGGAGATACAGCCTCTGTAATTTCGGAAGGGATATTATGTTCAGTCATGTACTGTTCCAAACATTTTCGCAGAGGTTGAATATAACGCACCTCATCGTCACATATCAGAATGCGCATATAGAACACTCCCATTTTCAAAAATATACAGAATATAATATACCACACAGCCGATACAGCGTCAATTTTTGCGATTCAGTAATTTTGCGTTTTTTTGCTGTATTTTTGCAGTTGAAAGCCCACGCCGAAAATGGCGTGGGCTTTCAATCACAGATTTTCATCCAGAAGATTATCCAATTGCTTTTCCAGGAGTCGCCGTCCGGTGGGAGTAAGGGCAGAAATTTTCTTCATCGTTTCATCCAAATCATGGGGCTTTGAACCCAAGAGAATTTCATCAGGCATATGGCCAAATCGTGTATAAACACTGATTAAAACCTTGACTGTGGGCAAGGAACAACCCCGTTCTATATCAGAAATGTGGTTTTTAGACAAGTTCAAAGCTTCGCCAAATGCCTCTTGGGTCAATCCAGTCATTTTTCGAACATTTCGGAAACGCTTTCCAATACGTTTTTGATCCAGTTCCACGCACATCCCCTCATTTCTTTGAAAGGATACCATATATTGCCCCAAAAGTAGACAAACTAAAGCCGATAAATCCGATGTAAGCATTACAAATCAAGAAAAAACAGGAAAAATCGATTATAGTAGGAAAAACGACAATTACGCAGGATTTTCCAACACTTTTGCATAACCTCTTGAAATGAAAATGTATCCATGCTATGTTTGCGGCGAGAGGAGGTGATTGCCGTGAAGAATGCAAAAGAAATGGTGGCTGTTCTGGCGAAGCAGGCTGCTGAAAAGGCATTGCGCAGAGATGCCAATCGTACCAGCTGCAGCCTGATTTACCAGCCCAAGATTCCCAATGGTCTGTCTCGCTTCAAAAAGAAGCGATGATTACCAATTGGGGAGAAAAAATCGCCCGCAAGCTGGCAGCTTCCGGTACAATTTCGCCCGAGGAAATCGACTTGTACGGTTATGGTTTTTTCCTGTTGCTGTCCTCTGCACTGTATCTGGTTGTGGCTACCATATTCGGCAGCGCATTTGGAGTCCTGCGGGAAAGCATCATGTTTTATTTCTTGTTTTCGATCCTTCGCGAATATGCAGGCGGTATCCATGCGAAAACGGAATATGGCTGTATGCTCAGCACTTTCCTGGCACTGCTACTGTCCATCTTTGGGATCCGAAAAATGCTGCAGTCTGAGCATTCAACCACTGCTGTGGTGCTTCTGATTGCTGGGTGTATAGCAGTATTCCTTTTCAGTCCTTTCGATGTCCCAGAAAAGCCGCTATCGTCTGTTGACTGGCGGTATTACCGAAGAAAATCCAGGAACCTGGCGGTGACGTACTTATTTCTCGGTGTATGGGCATCAGTAGCAGGGTGGCCAATCCTTTATTCTATAGCAGCATCTGCTACTTTGGAGGGAGTCCTTCTCATGGTTGGAATGGTCAACTCAAAAATACACTATGAAGCTTAATACATCCGTTAGTACAGGGCTGAATGGTGGCCTGGATAGTATAATGGAACCAATACAAAACTCGCCTTTGATGAGGTACAAAATGGAGGGACATCCACTGCAAGCTGAAATGACAAATGCGGGAAAAGAAATGTTCACTCCTGATAAGGTGACTGGTAGTGACGACTACTTAGTAGCCATTCCGGTCGGAACAGTTCGTAACGATATTTTAATAGAGAGAGCCAAAGCTGATGGTTAAGGAGAGATATAATATGAAGAGTAAATTTTTTGCGGTACTTATGGCATTGGTCATGGCATTAACGTTGATTCCATTCGGAGCTATGGCAGAGGAAAACTACTCGTCGAATGATACTACACTGGTAGATAAGGCTGTTGCTGCATTTCCTGAGTATGCTGAAAAACTGTTAAATCCAAGTCCCAATTCTTCTGTGTTTTCCAGAAGTGCTGAAACCAGAACCGTAGTAGTTAATGAGACACGAGCAATTTCTGAAGATGAAACAATTACATATACTGAGTATTCAGACGGCCTGATTTTACTTAGTGGTTGCGAGCTCGACTACGAATCGGATTGCCCAGGGGGCGGTGGCCTGAATAAAGATATCACAATCAATGTAACAGCAACATGTGTAAATGGTTCGTATTATGGCTACTTCTATCTTGACGGTGTTACCTATAGATTAAATAGCGGTATCAATAATTGGGATAAAATATCAAATACTGGGACTGCTCGAAAAGGCAGCAACTGTTTGTATTATAATTTGAATAAATACGAACTTTCAGAAACTCCGAGTAATTATGCATATATAATATATGCCTTGAGTTTTCGTATTGGTTCAACCTCAGGCGCTATTTTGCAGACTTATTTAACTATCTCTGTTGGGGAAGACACAGCAGTAATTGGACATTCAAGCAACAACTGAGATTGCAATATAACTCTAAAAACAGGTAAGCTTAGTTCAAAATCACTCTGGCTAAACAAAATATCTGCGTGTACAACACTTGCTTTGGCACATTTTACTTAGAGAGTTAGTTACATACTGGGGAATAGCAGAGGGAAAATTCGCAGAAGTGTATGGTTCAGTAAAGGCGATTTTTAATTAATCTTCAATTACGAACAAGGGTGGTCGAATGAAAAATTCAGGAATTAAACACGTCATAGTTTTTCTGATGTGCGTAGTCTTGCTAGGGATTGCTGGCTGCTCAGACGAAACGAGTGATTCTGAAATTAAAGCGACACCTTCAGAAAAACTTGTGAATCGGAATCTGAAAATTTCTGTTTTGAATTACACGGTAGACGGTGCGCAGACGGTTCCCCTGAATAGCGGTAATTACAGCTCCATTACATTGTATAATCTTGCAGACGTTTCTATCGAATTGAACGGGAAAATGATTGCGCTGGAGAAAGCGCTCGGCGAAGACAAAATTTCCGCTGATGAAATGATAGCCGATGCAAGGTTGGATGCGGCCAAGGGAATTTGCAGTGAAGTGGCAAAAACGAAAAACGGTTTGACAGAATTCACCTACCATTATCCCGAATTTAGTCTTCACTGCGTCTACGATGTCTATGAAACGCCGGACGGAAAGCAGCGTCTCATCAAAGATCTATCGCTTTACGGTGAAAAAAACACGCCAATTTATTTTTATAGCTACGATGAAGATGGAAATCCTATTGACTATGAAGATTGGGGTCTGAATTTCAGAGTTCTTGAGGAAAAGCCGGAAGAAATGCTTTTGCAATGTTTCCAGGCCGGTGGACAGCAAATTGGTACATTGGAGCTGGAAATGGTTTTACTCTATAGAAACAGCTCAGATTCGGATGAAGCGGAACTGGTGCAGCCGATTGCCCAAAACGGAGAAAAGGTTATTTCTACCGAAATCAACATGGGGGGAATTACAGAGATACCCATTGATTTTGCAACAATATATGGAGTTTTATCTTCCGGAAATTATGAACTGAGTATCCAGGTTGCAGATCAATACGATCAGGATGCACGGACAACTTTGACACGCAAATACCATGATACACAATGGTACGGTGTGGAATTCACAATCGCATAACATTAAAGATTCATTGACATTTGAACAGTTTTACCGCTATCGAAATTGCCCATTGGAAAATGAACAAAAATACGGGAACGGGCAGATGATGATGGCTGCCCTATCCGGTGTATGTGCCCAGTAAGCGTACGTCCTCTCAATAAAGAGAGAAATCAATCCTGTAGTAGTAAATCAGCGGCAGAAGTTGGTACAATTGAAACTATGAAAAAACGGTTGCATTGTGTTCTACAACTTATTTAGCAAATGACTGACGATTTCATTGGTGGGAGATGGTATACCGTCATTATAGTTCTTTACTTGATGATTGTCATTTGCGTTGGAGTTGGTGTTTACTGTGATTCCTGTTTAGAACAAAGAGGGCTGGAATATGGGTTCACATTCGTTAAAGAGTTAAACGCTTTTGCATGCTGGTGGATGCTTCCAAACCGCTAAAGCTGTGCAAGCATTGCCAGCGGGTGTTTCTGAGCAATCGCAGCAATGCGGAATTTTGCAGTCCCAGATGTAGAAATCAGCATAACAGTAAATTCCAGAGGAAAGGTACAAAATCCGAAGAATAGCACAGAAGCCCTCACGGCAGCGTAATCAGCATACCGTGAGGGCTCCTTTTGCTTTATGGTTTTATGCGTATACGAGTTCCCGCAAAATAACCTCTTCCGCACGGCTGCGAATAGAGTTGCACCGCCGTACCCACTCCATCTGATCAGCCGCCTTCAGCGCCTCCGTAACACCTTCCTGGGCCATCATGTCCTTTTCCATAACCTCCAGCTGTTCCCGGCAGGCGGTGTCGATTTCCTCCAAATGCGCCATAAGCCGCTCTGTAACCAGAAGCTCATGATATAGGAAGGGACGATGCTCCTCCAAATACGTCCGGCGCATCCAGCCGTACTTTCCGATGCTGTATTCCTTGGTGTCCCGCAGCGCCAGGTTCGGGATGTAATAATCCCCGCATTTTCTGTAAGTCAGTTCCATATGATACTCCTTTGTGTAAATGTGTGTTGACAGCTACAATAAAAGAGAAGCATCCCTCCTAAATCATAACTGTTTTCCATTCACCACAAATGAGCCGCAGTCATGATGTAATACTTGGTGGAAACCACCCTTTATAAATTACATCATGACAGAAAATACTTCTCAGGCTGCAGAGTGTAGAATTTGTGTGCCGCAGGCGCGCAAATTATGCGCGCAGCAGACTGCAAAAACTTGTCGGAAAAGCCCGTAAGGTTTTTTCGACAGCCCGAAATGCGGCAGAGATTTTCCCTGCCGCATTGATCTGAGACAATATAAATGTGCCTTGCGTGTTGCGCACCGCATTTCCAGTGGTTACAGTATACCGGACTTATTTCCGGCTCTTTCGGTCGTAGAGCTTGGCAAGGCCGCCCTCGCTGGTTTCCCGGAAGCGCTGGTTCAGATTGATGCCGGTTTCGTGCATAGCCCGGCAGACCATGTCGTAGCTGATGTTCCGGGAGCCGGTGAGGAAATAGCTCAGGTTGCAGGCGTTCATGGCCCGCATGGCGGCCACGGCGTTGCGTTCGATGCAGGGAATCTGCACCAGGCCGCAGATGGGGTCACAGGTGAGCCCCAAGTGGTGCTCCATGGCAACCTCGGCGGCGTACTCCACCTGGTCCAGGTCCTGACCGTACAGCTCTGCCAGAGCGGCGGCGGCCATGGAGCAGGCGGTGCCGATCTCTGCCTGGCAGCCGCATTCCGCCCCGGAGATGGAGGCGTTGCTCTTGGTCAGATTGCCAATGATGCCGGCGGTGGCCAGACCCCGGCAGATAGCCTCGTCGGATAGACCCTTGGTGTCCTGGACGTATTTCAGCACGGCGGGCAGCACGCCGCAGGCTCCGCAGGTGGGGGCTGTGACGATGGTGCCGTTGTCCGCATTCTGTTCGGCGACGGCGTAGGCGTAGGCGGCGATTTTCTGGAACTCTTCCAGGGCCGGGGCATCGCTGCCGGCCTTTTTATGGTAGAGGTAATTTGCCTTTCGCTGCACATTCAGGCCGCCGGGCAGCACGCCTGTGGCGGCCAGTCCGTCTTCAATGGACTGCTTCATGGCTTTCCAGACGTTGAGCAGGAAATCCCAGATTTCCGGGCCCTCGTTCAGCTCCACATAGTCACTGAGGGTGTGGATATAGCGCCATTTGCAGAAATCGGCGATTTCCGCAAAGGAGTGCTCCACATAGACCTCCTCCCCCTCGCTGTCCTCCCGGCCTGGAATGCGGATATCGCCGCCGCCGACGGATTCCACCCGCAGACGGCTGAGCTCCTTTCCGTCCTTTCTGGCGATGAAGTCCAGGGTGTTGGGATGGTTTCCGGGCAGCACTTCTTCGGAAAAGATGATCTCCGCAGGCAGGGGGGCCAGGGTTTCCCGCAGTACCCGGTCGGTGCCGTGGCCTACGCCGGTCTTGCTCAGGGAGCCATAGAGGATCACCTGAAAGCTGTTCGCCTGGGGATTCTCCTCCCGGAAGAGCCTGGCAGCCCGCTCGGGGCCCATGGTGTGGGAAGAAGAGGGGCCTTTGCCGATTTTGTATATTTCTCGAATGGACTTCATGGCATTTCCTCCATAGATATTTCTTCGGACAGTATAGCAGAAATCCTCGAAAAAAACAATGGCAAACAAGCGAAAAGCTATTGACAAATATGCTATAATATAGTGAGTAATTTTTTTGAAAACCTGAGAGGATGAGATAAAAATGGCAAAGGATAAAAAGGTTGAGCAGATCACCGATATGGAGGTCGATTTTGCCCAGTGGTACACCGATGTGTGCAAAAAGGCACAGCTGATCGACTACTCCTCCGTAAAGGGCATCTTCATTTACCGGCCCTATGGCTATGCCATCTGGGAGAACATTCAGCACATCATGGATGCGGAGTTTAAGAAGGTGGGCGTGCAGAACGTCTATATGCCCATGCTGATCCCCGAGAGCCTGCTGCAAAAGGAAAAGGACCATGTGGAGGGCTTTGCCCCCGAGTGCGCCTGGGTCACCATGGGCGGCAACGAAAGATTAGAGGAGCGGCTGTGCATCCGCCCCACCTCCGAGACGCTGTTCTGCGACCATTTCGCCCAGGTCATTCAGTCCCACCGGGACCTGCCCATGAAGTATAACCAGTGGTGCAGCGTGCTGCGCTGGGAGAAGACCAGCCGCCCCTTCCTGCGCCACCGGGAGTTCCTGTGGCAGGAGGGCCACACCATGCACGCTACTGCCGAGGAGGCCAAGGCCTTCACGGAGCAGATGCTGAACCTGTACGCCGACTTCTGCGAGAATGTCCTGGCAATGCCTGTGACCCGGGGCCAGAAGACCGAGAAGGAGAAGTTCAACGGCGCAGAGGCAACCTATACCATCGAATGCATGATGCACGACCGCAAGGCCCTGCAGGCGGGCACCTCTCACTACTTCGGTGACGGCTTCGCCAAGGCCTTTGATATCACCTTTACGGATAAGAACAACCAGCGGGTAAGCCCCTTCCAGACCTCCTGGGGCGTTTCCACCCGCCTGATCGGCGGCATCATCATGACCCACGGTGACAACAACGGTCTGGTGCTGCCCCCCAAGATCGCACCTGTGCAGGTGGTGATCCTGCCTGTGGCCCAGCACAAGCCCGGCGTTCTGGAAGCGGCGGCGCAGCTGAAAGAGCGTTTGGTGAACGCCGGATTCCGGGTGAAGGTGGACGATTCCGACAACTCCATGGGCTGGAAGTGCGCCGAGTACGAGATGAAGGGTGTGCCTCTGCGTGTGGAGTGCGGCCCCAGAGATCTGGAGAATGACCAGTGCGTGCTGGTCCGCCGGACCGACCGGGAGAAGGTCACCGTCAAGCTGGAGGACCTGGAAGCCGCTGTGGAAGAGCAGCTGAACCTGGTCCACCAGGGTATGTACGAGCGGGCCAAGAAGAACCTGGAGGATCACATCTACGAGGCTCATTCTCTGGAAGAGGCCAAGGAGCTCCAGGAGAAGAACGGCGGCTTTATCAAGACCATGTGGTGCGGCAGCCAGGAGTGCGAGCTGAAGATGAAGGAAGTGGCCGGCATGTCCTCCCGCTGCATCCCCTTCAAGCAGGAGCACCTGGGCGATACCTGCGCCTGCTGCGGCAAGCCTGCAGGCAAGATGATCTACTGGGGTATTGCGTACTAAGTTCACACATCGCGGGCGGCCGATTGGTCGCCCGCTTTTTGATAGGAAGTGTGAAACACTTTCCGATTTTCTCCGTCTATAGAGGTGAGAGACAAAAGGAGGTGCCGTCATGGAGGACAGAAAGATCCTGGAGCTGTATCTTACCCGTTCGGAACAGGCCATCCGGGAGACGGAGGCCAAATACGGGGGCTACTGCTACAGCGTTGCCATGAACATCCTGGAGAACCGACAGGATGCCCAGGAGTGCGTCAGCGATACCTGGTTTTCGGCCTGGAACAGCATCCCGCCCCAGAGCCCCCGGGTCCTTGCGACATTTTTGGGAAGCATTACCCGGAACCTGGCCATTGACCGCTGGCGGGAGCGGCGGGCAGGGAAGCGGGGCGGCGGCGAAATGCAGCTTGCGCTGGACGAGCTCTCCGGCTGTGTCCCCGGCGGGGAGAGTCCCGAGGGGGAGGTTCTGCGCCGGGAGCTGTTAAAAAGCGTGGCCGCCTTTCTGGGAACCCTTCCGGAGACGGAACGCAGCGTCTTCCTGTGCCGGTACTGGTATTTCGACAGCGCTCAGGACATTGCGTTGCACTTCGGCTTCTCGTCGGGAAAGGTGCGCTCCATGCTGCACAGGACCCGGAAAAAGCTGCAAAGCCATCTTAAGAGGGAGGGATTGCTATGAAGGAAACGGAATTTGCGAAGCTGCTTGGTGACTTGCCGGAGAATTACATATTGCAGGCCCAGGCCCATCGGAGCGGCGGCCGCTATGCCGTCGGGGCACGGCGGCCGGTGCTGAAATTCGCGGCTGTCGCTGCCGCTGCGGCACTGATGCTTGGCGGCTTCTTCTGGGCGCTGGAAAAACAGACCCGGGAGCCGACGGCCCAGCAGGCAGCTCCAACGCAGGCAAAAGAAACCCTCTGGCAGATGGAGATCGTCAACAGTAAACGCAGCTTTCAGAGCGACACCTACGGCAGCGATCTGACCATAGAGGAATACACCCAACGTCTCCAGGAGGAAGACCCGGACTGCGCTCCTAGGGCCTATGTGAAGATCGACCTGGACCAGGACGGCCAGGAGGAGCTGGCCATCCGGTTTGAAAGAGACAAAAAGCATGTGCTGACCCTGATTTTCTGGCAGGACGGGGACGGGATCTACGGCGCGGAATACACCAGGCAGGACATGAGTTTCCTGAAAGAGGACGGGACCTTTTATTATCTGGACGGGGGCCACTGGGGCTGGGGCCGGCTGGAACGCCGGGAGGACGGCTGGAAGACCGTGATCCGCATGCCCCAGGGAGACAATTATTCCAGTACGAACGACGTCTGGTGGCGGGCAATGCCGGGAACGGAAAAGATTCCAACGACCCGCCGCAATTCCTGCCTTACACTGGGCTATTCCGGCAGAAGCGGCGTATCCGGACCCATTGTCGGTGAGCTGACAGAAACGGATGCTGTTTCCCTCTATGTGCCCATCACCGGGTGGACCTACGAAAGCACAATGATCGGGCAGTATGCGGTGGACCGCTGGGTCTGTGACGAGGACCCGGACGCCCGGCTGTCTGTAATCAGGACAGGTACAGATATGGATGCCCTGTCCTGGCTTGCGTATCTTGGAAAGGAGCCTGTTACCCGACAGAGGACGGAAGGAGAATTGCAGCTGGCCAATCGCTATTCCCAGACTGTACACAGCGGCGCGGAAGGAGCAGGAAAGACTATGGAGGTGTTTTCCCGGCTGGGCGAGACCACGAATTATGTGATTCAGATGGAATACACCGATGACACCTGGGACGAAGAAGTGATGTGCCGTATGGTGGACAGCATTTATTTTTACGATTCCGTTACCCTGAATATGCCGGTGGATCGTGTTTTCAATTTGGACGAGGAATCTATGATGGAATGCCATCTGGAAGTTCTTGACGGCTATAGCCTGTACATCCCGAGCTATTGGGGAGAGCGGAATGCCATGAAGGAGACCATCGGCTACCACGACGCCAACACCTGGTACGGCGAGGCTGGGGAAAGCCTTTCCGTGGTGGACCTGGGGGAAACCGGACAGGCAGAGGCCGTTGCCTGGGCCAGGGAAACTCTGGAATGGAGCAGCACAGAGGATACGGGCGTTGACGGCCGGATCCGCGGAGTCTGCGTGGACATGCAGGTTGAGGTGTGTATTCTGAACCGGAGCGATTCCGGGTGCTATGCCGTCATCCTGCGCTGTCCAAAGGACGCGACGGAGGCGCGCTGGAGGGTTCTGGACACCATGGCGGGCTCGATCCGGTTCTCTTGAGCATATTTTGTCTGCGGCGGCTATGCTGCCGCAGACTATTTTTCCGTATCGGCAAAAGCGCCAAAGGTGTACAAAATGGTTTGCGATTGCTAACTGTATTTTTGGAAAGTTCTGACAAACTTTTTCCTTCCTTAATTAACCCCGTTGACAACTGGGGAAATCCGGTGTATTATCTATGGCAGTTAGCGAGAGCTAATTATTTTATAGCCCTTTGATTAGCCTGTGCTAATCAAAAACCGAATTCAATGGGAAGAAAGAGGGGGAAAATATGATGCCGCTGACCTTTGCAGACAATGATGCTGTGAATATTATCCGCCGCGTGGGAGGCTCTCCGGAAGTGAAGAAGCACCTGGAAAACCTTGGCTTTGTGGTAGGCGGTAATGTGCAGGTCATCAGCCGCCTGGGCGGGAACGTGATCGTAAACGTGAAGGAATCCCGCATTGCAATCAGTGAAGAAATGGCCAGAAAGATCATGATCTGACCGTTTTTGATAACTTCTTATGTATTTAAGCAGTTAGGAGGAAATAGAATGAAAACGTTGAGAGAAGTTTCCATCGGCTCCACCGTCAAGGTGGTCAAGATCCACGGCGAAGGCGCTGTGCGCCGCCGGATCATGGATATGGGCCTGACCAAGGGCGTAGATGTGACGGTCCGCAAGGTGGCGCCTCTGGGTGACCCCATCCAGCTGAACGTCCGCGGCTATGAGCTGTCCATCCGGAAGGCTGATGCTGAAATGGTGGAAGTAGAGTAAGGAGGTTTCGTAAGTCACATGGAAAACAAGACCATTCGGATTGCTCTGGCAGGCAACCCCAACTGTGGCAAGACCACGCTGTTCAATGCCCTGACCGGTTCCAACCAGTTCGTCGGCAACTGGCCCGGTGTTACCGTTGAGAAAAAGGAAGGCAAGCTGAAAAAGCACGATGATGTGATCATCACCGACCTGCCCGGCATTTACTCCCTGTCCCCCTACACTCTGGAGGAAGTGGTGGCCCGTAACTATCTGATCGGCGAGCGCCCCGATGCCATCCTGAACATCATCGACGGCACCAACCTGGAGCGGAACCTGTACCTGACCACCCAGCTGACCGAGCTGGGCATCCCCGTTGTGGTGGCCATCAACATGATGGATCTGGTCAAGAAGGCAGGCGACAAGATCAATGTGGCCGAGCTGAGCCGTCAGCTGGGCTGCCAGGTTGTGGAGATCTCCGCTCTGAAGGGCACCGGCATTCAGGAAGCTGCCGAGGCTGCCATCAAGGCATCCTCCGGCCCCAAGACCGTTCCCATGCACACCTTCTCCGGCCCTGTGGAGCACGCCATTGCCCACATCGAGGAGGCGGTTCTGCACAATATGCCCGAGGAACAGCAGCGCTGGTACGCCATCAAGATCTTCGAGCGTGACGACAAGGTCCTGGCTCAGATGAACATCCCCCAGGACACCCTGGCCCACATCGAAACCGATATCCAGGCCGCCGAGAAGGAGTCTGACGACGATGCCGAGTCTATCATCACCGGCGAGCGGTATGTGTACATTGCGGACATCATTAAGTCCTGCTACAAGAAGAAGAGCGCCGGTGCGCTGACCACCTCCGATAAGATCGACAAGATCGTGACCAACCGCTGGCTGGGCCTGCCCATCTTCGCCGTTGTCATGTTCCTGGTTTACTACATCGCCATGATCGCCGTGGGTACGCCCGCTACCGACTGGGCAAATGACGGCCTGTTCGGCGACGGCTACCATCTGTTCGGCATCGGCACCTCTGCCTATGAGGAAGCCGCTGACGAGTACGGCGACACCAACGAGATCATCTCCGCCCTGGTTGCCGAATATGGCGATGAAACACTGGAAGCCGCTCTGGATTCCGAGAGCGAGGACTACGACGAGGCTGCTGCCGCCGAGGCCATTGCCACTCTGCGTGCTGCCGTTCCTGCAGGTGCTTCCATCGACTACGAGCTGGAAGATGAAGAAACTCTGGCTGTCTCTACCGAAACTGCCGATTATGATGCCATCCAGGCCGCTCTGGATGCCTACGGCACCGAGCCCGATCCCGCGGACTACGGCGTGTGGGTCCCCGGTATCCCTGTGCTGGTTGGGAATCTGCTGGACAGCCTGAACTGCGCTGACTGGCTCTCCGGTCTGATCAATGACGGCATTGTGGCCGGCGTCGGCGCTGTCCTGGGCTTTGTGCCCCAGATGCTGGTGCTGTTCTTCCTGCTGGCCATTCTGGAAGGCTGCGGCTATATGTCCCGTATCGCCTTCGTTCTGGACCGGATCTTCCGCCGGTTCGGCCTGTCCGGTAAGTCCTTCATCCCCATGCTGGTTGGCGTGGGCTGCGGCGTGCCTGGTATCATGGCTTCCCGTACCATCGAGAACGAGCGTGACCGCCGTATGACCATCATGACCACCACCTTCATCCCCTGCGGCGCAAAGGTGCCCTTCATCGCCATGATCGCAGGCGCGATTTTCGGCGGCAGCCCTTGGATTTCCACCGGTGCTTACTTCATCGGTATGGCCGCAATCGTTGTCTCCGGCATCATGCTGAAGAAGACAAAGATGTTCTCCGGTGACCCCGCTCCCTTCGTTATGGAGTTGCCTCCCTATCACATCCCCACTCTGAGCAATGTCCTCCGCTCCACATGGGAGCGCGGCTGGTCCTTCATTAAGAAGGCCGGTACCATCATCCTGCTGTCCACCATCGTTGTGTGGTTCACCTCCTACTTCGGCTTCACTGAGGATGGCTTCCGGATGCTGGCCGAGGATGAGCTGGATCTCAGCATCCTGGCCCGGATCGGCGGCCTGATTGCCTGGATCTTCGCACCCCTCGGCTGGGGCGAGTGGCAGGCAGCCGTTGCCTCCATCACCGGCCTGGTGGCGAAGGAAAACATTGTCGGCACCATGGGTATCCTGTACGGTGCTGCGGGCAATGTGTATGAGACCCTGGCCGCTACCTTCACCCCCGTCTCCGGTATGTCCTTCCTGGTGTTCAACCTGCTGTGCGCCCCCTGCTTCGCAGCCATCGGCGCCATCAAGCGGGAAATGAACAACGCCAAGTGGACCTGGTTCGCCATCGGCTATCAGTGCGGCTTTGCCTACTGCGTCAGCCTGATGATCAATCAGTTTGGCAACCTCTTCACCGGCAATGTGAATGTCATTGGCCTGATCTTCGCTCTGGCGGTTCTTGGCTGCATGATCTACATGCTGGTCCGTCCCTACAAGGAAGCTGACAAGCTGACTGCGAAAGTGTAAATCTCAAAATGCTGGGGACGGTTCGCCGCCCCCAGCGGCGCTATCCATAGAAAGGAAATCATTATGGGAACTGTATTGGTTCTTGCCGTGCTGCTGGTTGTGGTAGGCCTGATCGTAAGAGGCATGGTCAGAGACCGCAAGCAGGGGAAATCCTCCTGCGGCGGCGACTGCGCCTCCTGCCACGGCGGATGCAGCCATAAGTGCTAAATCCTATCAAAGCTGCCTTCCTGTTTCCTGGGAAGGCAGCTTTTGGCGTGTTTATCTTTGCGCGCCTCTTGTGAAAACCGGAATTCCCGTATATAATAGAGAAAACAACTGAAAAGAGGCAAAACCATGGAATTCAAAGTTCTGGCCATCGGAGATGTGGTGGGCAATCCCGGCATGGAGCGGGTGCGGCGGAAGCTGCGGCAGCTGAAACGGAAAACGGAAGCGGATTTTGTCATTGTCAACGGGGAGAATGCCAGTGTGGTGGGCATTACCCCGGACCAGGCGGAGGATATTCTGGATGCCGGAGCGGATGTGATCACCCTGGGCAACCACAGCTTTGGCAAGCGGGAAATTGTGGACTATCTGGAGGATACCTCCCGGGTGCTGCGGCCTGCCAATCTGGCCCCCCAGGCACCGGGACGGGGCTGGGATGTGTACGAGACGAAAGCGGGCGATGTGGCCGTTGTGGACCTTATTGGCCGCTGCAACATGGACTATACCCCGGACAATCCCTTTTTGATGGTGGAAAAGCTGTTAAAAAATATCTCCGCCAGAATCATTCTGGTGGAGATGCACGCAGAGGCCACTTCCGAAAAGCTGGCCATGGGGTATATGCTGGACGGTCGGGTCAGCGCCGTGTGGGGAACCCACACCCATGTGCCTACGGCAGACAACCGGGTGCTGCCCAAGGGGACGGGCTACGTGACGGATTTGGGCATGACCGGCCCCAGGGACAGCGTCCTGGGCATTCGCCCGGAGCTGTCCATTGCCCGCTTCCGGGGAGATCTGACGGAACGCTACCGCTGGGCAGAGGGCCCTACAAAGATGGAGGGGGTGCTCTTTACCCTGGATGCGGCCACTGGAAAATGCCTGAAAGCGGAGCGGGTGGACGAAAGCGACTGATCAGCCCCGATTCGTCAGCCGATAGAGCCCATAGCCCATGGAAGCGCCCAGAAGATTGAGAATCAGATCGTCAATGTCGCAGGTGCCCACCATGAAGACCAGCTGGGCCAGCTCAACGGTGGTAATGATGATCGTCACGGAAAGAAAGGTCAGATAGAATTTCCGCAGAGAGGCGCTGATGGCGGGCAGAAAGTACCCCAGGGGAATGAACAGGACGATGTTGCCCAGCAGATTCCGAAGGGCAATGCGCAGAAGAAAGGGCCTTACCGGAGGCTGCAGCAGCCGGGAAAACCGCCGGATGGTCCGCAGAGGCACGGGATTGAAATGGGTGTGGAAGTAGACGGAGAACGGCACACCGGCTTCATTTGGTGTCCTTGCCAGCAGCAGCCACAGCATCATGCCGCAGTATAGCAGAAACAGGACGTATTTTCGGTATTTGGAACGCATGGCGTGCTCCTCTCGCAAAAGTACGCCCATTATACCAAAAGGCCATTCAAAAGGCAAGAAAAGAAAAACGCCGCTTTTCCACAGCCTTTGCGGAAAAGCGGAAGGAGATGACAGGAAATGATTCAGCCCATTTGCAAAGATGTATTCTTTCTAAGCAGACCGTCCCGCCCGGCCCAGATCCAGGACAGCGCCATTGGCGCGGACCTGCTGGACACCCTGAAAGCCAATCAGGAACGCTGTGTTGGCATGGCTGCCAATATGATCGGACAGGCAGTGCGGATCATTGCCGTGGACAACGGGGGAGAATATCTTCTTATGTACGACCCGGAAATCCTGAAACGGGAGGGAACCTACGAAGCCGAAGAGGGCTGCCTCTCCTTGGAGGGCACCCGGAAGGTCACCCGCTACAAAAAGATCAGGGTCCGCTACCGAAACGAGGCCTTCCAGACCCGCATCAAAACCTTTCAGGATTTTACAGCCCAGATCATTCAGCACGAATGTGACCACCTGGAGGGGAAGATCATATGAGAACAGGCGCAGCAAACGAGCTGCGCCTGTTTTTTGAGAAACGCTATGAACGCGGACAATTTAGGAATCTATAATTTGAGACAACAGCTCCCGAGAAGCTGCAATGTTTTGAGATTTTAATGCATCGTAGAGCTGAAACCAGCGTTTTTCCCAGATGTTGCATTGATCTGCATCAATATCTGAGGCGCGGCGCTTGGCATTAAACTCCATGTGTTTTCTGAGCGGCTCTTTGCACAGACTGAAAGCATAAGCAAGCATCTGATTGTGTGCCATTTTGCAAAGCAGCGAATGAAGATCTGATGCGGTGTCCACAGACCGCAGAAATGCGGCATTGGCGTGTTCAGGTTCACAGCAGGTGTAAAAATCTTTTAAATCATCGTGAAAGGTACAGCAAAGCTTGTAGAATTCGTCCAATTGCTCATCGGAACGTCGCTGAACGGAAAGGTCAATAAACGCCATTTCCAAAAGCCTTCGATATTCGCCGGTGTCATGCAGTGTTTCCTCATTTACGTAGAATTGAGAAAGCTCTGTGATTTTCTCGTTCATATCGAATTCTTTTACGTATGTTCCGTCACCTACCCGGATGTCCAGTAGGCCCAGGGCAGCAAGTCGCTGCAGTGCAACCCGTACAGTCAAACGATTTACACCGAGAGACTTAGCCAATTCTGTTTCTGTAGCAATTTTTTCACCCGGAACCCAGTGACCCTCCAAAATGAATGTTTTAAGCTGCGTATATACCTGGTCAGCTGCGGATACTTTCTTGATTTTACTTACATTTTCCATCTGGTATCACACCATCCTCGTCTGTTAGTGTACAGAATTTTCGTAATTCTGTCAAGTTGTACAAAATCATTATTTTATTTCTGTGTGGAGTGATGGCAGGATTGAGATTGACAGGATGGAGGAAATAATGTATAATCCAAATGTATTAAGCGAAAGAGCGAACAATTCGACAAATACTAGGAGGGAAGATATGAAACAAGTGGTTCATGCACCCTGTGGACCTGTTATGGGAGTACAGAACAAGGGTGTATATCAATTCCATGGAATTCCTTATGCGCAACCACCGGTAGGCCCACTTCGCTTTCAAAAGCCACGGAGAATGGAAAGATGGGAAGAAACATACGATGCGACCTATCGACATTTTCTGGCACCGCAGACTGCGTCGGATCTGGATATCCCCATGGGACCGACGGTAGGAGAGCACAATGAGGATTGCCTGACTCTGGCAATCAGCACGCCGAGTTTGACGGGTGGGCTTCCGGTAGCGGTTTGGTTCCATGGGGGCGCAAACTGCTATGGCGGTGGGGATGTTGCCTGGTATGATGGCGCTTCCTTGGCAAGATCACAGCAAATCGTTGTTGTTAATTTGAATTTCCGGCTAGGACCGCTGGGCTTTTTGTATTATCCGGGGGTTATTGAGGAGAATTTATCGATTGAAGATCAGATGATGGCACTGCATTGGATACAAGATAACATTGCAGCATTTGGGGGAGACCCGGGCAAGGTCACTCTGTTTGGCCAGTCGGCGGGGGGAAATGCAATTACGCATATTCTTTCCCGACCGGATTCGGACGGACTTTTTCAACAGATCATCCTGGAAAGTGCCTCTCTGGGAAGGGGAAATCATACCCGGGCAGATGCATTGGAAATTGGCACAGAAGTGCTGAAAAAACTGGCTATTGAGCCGGGGACCGGTGCCTTGGAAGCACTTCAAAAGAAATCGGTTTCGGAGATTTTTGAGGCGGCAGAGGCTGTTCCCCAGGGGCTGCGGGAGAAACATCAGGGAATGATTTTTAAACCGATCATGGATGAATGGCACACGCCGGAGCAGACGGTCCACGCAGCCGCCCAAAGGGCGAAATCGAGAAAAATCCGTATTCTGATGGGATTCACGCGGGAAGAAATGCTGGCATTTATCCAGGGAAGAGATGAAAAGTCATTGGCAGTTGCAGAGGCAATACTGCAAACCAGATATGTTTCACCGGGAGAGAATATGGCACTGGAGGCGGCAGCGGGGGGCTGCACCGTTTACCGCTACCGTTTCGATTGGAAAGCTGCAAAGTCTTCTTTTGGAGCATGCCATTGCCTGGAATTGCCCTTCTTGTTTGGCAACCTGGAAAGTTGGAATGCGCCTATGCTGGATGGCATGGAACCTTACGAGGGCCGATGCCTGACCGAGACAATGCAGGGCCTCTGGGGGCGGTTTGTTCGCGGTGAAGAATATGAAAATGGTCTGTGGCCAAAGTTTACTGCAGAAAGAAAAGCAATGAAGGTCCTGAATAACGAGGATAACCCTGTTCAGGATCAATAAATGGATAAGGAGCATTGTTATGAAAAAAGAGAAATCCAGGCTAGCATTTCCCCATGTAATGATCCTTTTGATTTTATTGGCATTGATTAGCTGCTTACTGACTTATATTATTCCTGCGGGAACATACCAGTTTGATGAAAACGGGTATGTGGTGCCGGGCTCCTTTACTTACGTTGAGAATACACCGGTCTCACCGGTGCAGGCGGTGATCAAGTTAACGTCCTCCATTGCATCAATGGGTACGACGTATGCGCTGCTGTTTATTGTAGGCGGCATGGTCAGCGTAATGATTTCATCTGGCGCTGTAGAGAATCTGGTTGATTATTCTATTTTTCGGCTGGAAGATAAGAGCCTGAAGGTGTTGATCCCCTGTATTTCCGTGCTGATGTCCATCCTTGGAGGCCTGGCGGGCAATGATGCGATGATCACGTTTGTTGCGTGTGGAATGCTGCTGGCACGGCGGACAAAGCTTGATAGAATTTCCGGAATGGCTATTTTCTATCTGCCATATATCACAGGGCAGGCGATTGGTCCGACTGTATTGATGATCCTGATGTGTCAGGAGATGGCAGGAATCCCTGCGGTTTCTGGTTTGACGGTGCGAATCGTGATTTGGATCGTCTTTACTGCATTCGTTGCCTTCTACAATACGCACTATGCATTGAAGATTGCAAAAGATCCTTCCAAGAGCATTGACGGCGAAATTCTGAGCCTGAGTGCAGAAGAACAGATGAAAGCAGAGAAAACGACAAGGCTGAAGATATCCAGTGTCGTTTCCATTCTGATGATGATTCTCCCGTTCGTGATTTATGCATACGGTTCTTCGAGATACAGCTGGGGTTTTGAATATTTGATTTCGCTGGCATTTGTCTCTGCAATTATACTGGGAATTGTTTTCCACTACACGCCGAATGACTGGGCAAAGCGATTCTGCGCTGGTGCGGCACAGATGGGGCCGGTATGCCTGCTGATTGGGTTCTCAAAGCTGATCAGTGTGATCCTGGCGGATGGCCATGTGATCAACACCATTGCTAACGCCGCTCTTATGATCATTCAGAGAATGGGCGCTTCCTTCTCTGCTATCGGAATGTTTGTATTTACAACGCTGTTTAATCTTTTGATGCCCTCCGGCCCGGCAAAGGTTCCTATCCTGATGCCCCTTTTTACGCCGGTTGCAGACATCCTGGGAATTACACGGCAGGTCCTGTGCACGTGCTATCAGCTTGGTGACGGCCTGACAAACTTCTTGACGCCAGTTTCTTCTGTGCTGGCAACCGGACTCATCCTGTCTGAGACAAAATATTCCAAATGGCTGAGATATGCTGTGCCTTATGCATTGATTCTCATCGCTTTTTCCTGCGTCTGCATTTTCTTCTTGCAGGCGGCCGGGTGGACAGGTATCTGAAAATAATAGCAGACAGCCGGGGGCTTTGCTCCCGGCTGTCTGTTATACAATACTATCGGCACCCCTGTTTTTAAGGGGTGCCGATAGTGAGAAGACAGTATCAGATTCTTGCCACACCGGACTTCCGGGCGGCTTCGGCGACGGCCTTGGCCACGGCGGGGCCTACCCGCTTGTCGAAGGCGGCGGGGATGATGTAGTCCGCGCTGAGCTCCTCGGGGGAGACCAGATCGGCCAGAGCCTGGGCGGCGGCCATCTTCATCTCCTCATTGATGTCGGAGGCACGCACATCGAAGGCACCCCGGAAGATGCCGGGGAAGGCCAGGACGTTGTTGATCTGGTTGGGATAATCACTGCGGCCGGTGGAGACCACGGCAGCGCCGCCGGCCTTGGCCTCGTCCGGGAAGATCTCGGGGGTGGGGTTGGCACAGGCGAAGACGATGGCGTCCTTGTTCATGGTCTGAACCATTTCCTTCGTCAGGGTGCCGGGAGCGGATACGCCGATAAACACATCCGCGCCCTTGATGACATCGGAGAGCTTGCCGGTTTCCTTCTGCAAATTGGTGACCTGGGCCATTTCTTCCTTGATCCAGTTCAGCTTTTCGCGGCCGGCGTAAATGGCACCGGTGCGGTCGGTCATGACGATGTTCTTGAAGCCCGCGCTCAGCAGCAGCTTCACAATGGCGATGGCGGCGGCACCGGCACCGGAGGTGACGATCTTCACGTCCTCCTTCTTCTTGCCAACCACCTTCAGGGCGTTCTGCAGACCGGCCAGGGTGATAACGGCGGTGCCGTGCTGGTCATCGTGGAAGATGGGAATGTCGCACTTTTCCTTCAGCTTCCGCTCGATTTCAAAGCAGCGGGGGGCGGCGATGTCCTCCAGGTTGATGCCGCCGAAGGAGCCGGAGATCAGGTACACAGCGTTGACGAACTCGTCCACATCCTGGGTCTTCACGCACAGAGGGAAGGCGTCCACATCGCCGAAGGCCTTGAAGAGCACACACTTGCCCTCCATAACGGGCATACCGGCCTCGGGGCCGATATCGCCCAGACCCAGCACGGCGGAACCGTCGGTGATGACGGCGCACAGATTGTGGCGGCGGGTCAGATCGTAGGACTTCTCGGGGTGAGCCTGAATCTCCAGGCAGGGGGCGGCAACGCCGGGGGTGTAGGCCAGGGACAGGTCGTCCTTGGTCGCTACGGGCACGGTAGCCTTGACTTCGATTTTGCCCTTCCACTCGCCGTGGAGCCGCAGAGCTTCTTTTGCGTAATCCATTTGTATTTCCTCCTATATATTCTTTTTATTGTTCGACAATGGGAAGTGTGGAGCCGCCGTAGGGCATGGCCAGTACGGTGGCGTTTGGACCCAGGACGGCAAAGGCGTCGTCCAGGGCCTGCTGGGCGCTGGTATAGGGCTCCAAGAAGCATTTCCGGACCAGGTCCGGGTCCATCTCGGACACCAGGAAGATTCTTGCGTTTTCCAGCACCATGGCGATGGCGGCAGCCTTGTGGCCGCCCAGTTCAAAGTGGGCCTGCACCCGGTCAATGAGATCGTGGGAGCACTTGGCCTCCTGGATCCACCGCTCAAAGCATTTTTCGCCCAGGCCCTCTTTGCAGGAGCCAATCAGAATGATGATGCCTCCGGGGCGGACAGCGTGTTTGGCGTTGTCCAGGGCCTTTTGGGTCTGGTATAGGTTCAGGTCCTTGGGTGCGCCGCCCTGGCTGACCAGGACAATATCCGCCCGCTGGGGGATAGGTTTGCGGTAAAGGGTATCCAAGTACCGGCAGCCCGCCCGGTGGGCGGCGGTGACATCCCCGGCGGCGGCGAAGATGATCTGCTTGTGCTCATCCAGAACCACATTGACAATGTAGTGAATGCCGCAAATCCGCCCGGCTTCTTCGATGTCCATCCGCAGGGGATTGCCTTCCAGCCTTCCGGCGCAGGCTTCATTCTGCACCATCATCCGGTGGTTGGCCTGAATGGCATCCCGGCTGGATACGCCGGGCATAATGGCTTTGGCCCCGCCGGAGTAGCCCGCGAAATAGTGGTATTCCACATTTCCAAGACAGATGCGGAAGTCTGCTTCCGCAACCACCCGGGTGATATCCACGGGGGTGCCCCGGCCGGTGACACCCATGCGGATGCAGTCGTTGCAATCTGAGTCCACGCAGCGGATGCGGTCAAAGGCGGGGCCTGCCAGATGGCGCATCTCCGCCTCCGTCTGGTGCCGGTGAGAGCCCAGGCCGAAGACCAGGGTCACATCGGCCAGGTCAACGCCGCCTCGCTCCAGCTCTGCCAGCAGGGGCGGGAGAATGTCCCAGCTGGGGCAGGGGCGGGAAATATCCGAGGTGACAATGGCGATTTTTTTATTTTTGGGGACGATTTCCGAAAGCCGGGCCAGACCGATGGGATTTTCCAGGGCATAGCCCACGGCTTCCTGCCCGGTCCTCTCCGGCGCGGCGGGGTTCATATGCAGGACCCCAAGCAGATTCTCTTCCGGAACACTGACCGACTGGCTCCCGGTTCCGAAACCAAAGGATAGGGTCATAGAATAATTCCTTTCGAAGTTCGCTTTTGGATGCAATCATTGTAGCACAGAGTATTGCAAAATAAAAATACATTTTTTCTTAGGAATGATAGAAAAAGCTTATGGATTGCAAAAGCGGAAAGGGCCGCGGCATTGACTTCTATGGGAAAAACCGATAAAATAAAGCAAAAGGCAGGTGGAGAGAAGATGAAGCTGACGCAGTTGCAATATTTCTGCGAGGTTTACCGCCAGAGAAATGTGAGCCGGGCGGCGGAAAAGCTGAATATCAGCCAGCCCAGCATTTCTGCGGCAATCAAGGAGCTGGAAGGGGAGTTTGGCATTGCGCTGTTTTCCCGGGAGGGAAGAGGCATCCGTTCCACGCCGGAGGGAGACATTTTTTATGAACATGCCCAGAGCCTGCTGACCCATGCCGACAGCTTCCGGATGAAGATGTTGGACCTATCCCGGCGTGAGGAGCTTCGCTTCGGTGTGCCGCCTATGATCGGCTCGCTGGTGCTGCCGGCACTGTATGGAAAGTATCAGGCGGAACAGTGCAATTGCCTGCTGCGCATTGTAGAAGGCGGCCGGGGAACGCTGATGGAGGGGCTGAAGAACCACCAGATCGATATGGCCCTGCTGCCCCACGACACGCCTTTGCCCCAATTCGAGACAAAGCGCGTGGGGACCATGGAGACCATGTGCTGCGTCTCCCGGAGCCACCCGCTGCGCGGCGATCAGAGCGTTTCCATCTCTGATTTGGCAGATGAGCCTCTGGTGCTGTTTTCAGACAGCTTTTTTCAGACGGAACAGATTTTGAATCGCTTTCAGAGCGCCGGGATTTCCCCCAATGTTCTGCTGCAATCCAACCAGCTTTCCACAATCTCCCAGATGATTGCCGGGAATATTGCCGTGGGCTTTGTGTTCAACAGCGTTGCATCGTCCATGCACGATGTGGTCTCCGTTCCGCTGTGGCCCAAAATGAATTTTTCCGTGAGCCTGGCCTGGAACCCGGATAGCCCTATGACGCCGGGGAAAAAGATGATGCTGGATTTGTTTTCCGGGATTCAGCTGGATTGAGACACCTGTGCCGCTTTCCGGCGGCATAATATATACGAAGGAGCGATACACTATGTTTTTAGACCTTGTAAAGCAGGCCCGCAGCCATCGGGGCTTTCGGCAGGATCGAAAGGTGACCCGGCAGGAGCTGGAGCATCTGGTGGAGTGCGCCCGGTTTACCCCGGCGGCCCGGAACGATCAGGTGCTGAAATACTATCTGGCGGAGAAACCGGAGACGGTGGCGGCCATTCAGCCTCTGACCAAGTGGGCAGGGGCATTGGCTGAGCTGCATCTGCCCCGGAAGGGCGCAGAGCCTGTAGCCTATATCGTGATCTGCCTGGATGGAAGTCTTGCAGAGAATCCCGCGCCCTACCAGCGGGACGTGGGCATTGTGGCCCAGACCATGCTTCTGGCTGCGGCGGAGATGGGGCTGAACGGCTGCATGATCGGCTCCTTTGCGGCAGGGGAGCTGCGGGAAAAGCTGGGCCTGCCGGAAGCCATCAAGCCCCAGCTGCTGCTGGCCCTGGGCGAGGGGACGGACCGCATCGTCATGACCGACGTGGGGGAGGACGGCAGCACCACCTATTATCGGGATGCCGAGGATATCCACTATGTACCCAAGCGCACCCTGGAGCAGCTGATTTTGAATCCGTGACAGACAAATGTCCGTCATACGTGAAAAATCTCTTGAAAACCGGCGGCGGATATGGTAATATGGTGCAATCCTAAAAGAAACGAGAGGAGCTGCACTTTTATGGAAAAGAAAAATATCGATTGGGGCAGCATAGGCTTCGGCTATGTCCAGACGGACTACCGCTATGTGGCAAATTACAAGAACGGCGCATGGGATGAAGGCGGGCTGACCACCGATGCCAACATCACCATGAACGAGTGCGCCTGCGTTTTGCAGTATGCCCAGACCGTTTTCGAGGGCATGAAGGCCTATACCACTGCGGATGGCCGCACCGTCTGTTTCCGCCCGGACCTGAACGCGGACCGGATGATCGAGTCCTGCCGCAGAATGAAGATGCCGGAGTTTCCCAAGGAGCGCTTCCTGGAGGCAATCCGGCAGACCGTCAAGGCCAATGAGGCCTGGGTCCCTCCTTACGGTTCCGGTGCAAGCCTGTATCTGCGGCCCTATATGTTCGGCATTGACCCCATTATCGGCGTGAAGCCCGCTACGGAGTTCCAGTTCCGGGTCTTCGGCACTCCGGTCGGCCCCTATTTCAAGGGCGGCATCAAGCCTCTGACCATCCGCGTCTCCGACCTGGACCGTGCAGCCCCCAGAGGCACCGGCCACATCAAGGCGGGCCTGAACTACGCCATGAGCCTCTATAATATTGTGGATGCCCACGAGCAGGGCTATGACGAGAATCTGTATGTGGATTCCGCCACCCGGACCCATATCGAGGAGACCGGCGGCGCAAACATCCTCTTTGTAACCAAGGAGGGCAAGCTGGTGGTTCCCAAGTCTGCAACCATTCTGCCCTCCATTACCCGCCGTTCTCTCATTCAGGTTTCCAGGGATTACCTGCACCTGGAGGTAGAGGAGCGCGTGGTGGGCATTGACGAGCTGGGCGATTTCGCCGAGGCCGGTCTGTGCGGCACTGCGGCGGTCATCTCTCCCATCGGCAAGATCGTGGACCACGGCAAGGAGTACACCTATGCCGGTATGGGCAATGTGGTGGAAAAGCTGTACAAGACCCTGACCGGAATTCAGATGGGCACCATCGAGGCCCCCGAGGGCTGGATCATGGTCATTGACTAAAACATCTCGCCCGGCCGATTGGCCGGGCGAATTTTGAAACAGGAGGATTTTATGGATTTTTTGGAACTTGCAAAGCTTCGGCAGTCCTGCCGTGCCTATGATGAAACCCGGGAAGTGGAGCCGGAGAAGCTGCAGGCCATCCTGGAGGCGGGCAGACTCGCTCCTTCCGCCTGCAATGGTCAGCCCTACCGCATTACGGTCTGCCAAGGGGGAAAAGCCAAGGAGGCTGCGGCGGCCGTCAGCGGCATGGGGATGAATTCCTTCGCCGCCCAGGCGCCTGTCCTGCTGCTGCTTTCCGAGGAAAACTATAATAAGTCTGCCGCGCTGGGGGCCAAGCTGAAAAAGAATGACTATCGGTCTCTGGATATCGGCATCCTGACGGCCTACCTGACCTCCGAGGCTGCCTCCCTGGGCCTTGCAACCTGCATCCTCGGCTGGCTGGACAGCGAAAAGCTCCAGGCCCTTGCCAATCTGGAGCACCCGGTGCGCCTGGTCATCGCCTTGGGCTACGCCAAGGAGGGAGACTCTCTGCGGGAGAAAAAACGCAAGGCACTGAAAGAATTGGTGCAGTACGTATAAATGACAGATTAAAAGCGAGAAAAGCCGAAAGCTGCCGCTTCTGCCAATTTGGTTAGAAATAATGGTTTCGTGCTTTTCTTTCAGATATTTCACGAAGCCTATGATGGATACCGCAAAATCTGTAGACTGTGTTCTTAGCTTGCTTTCGGACATGAAGCACACCCTTTTATTCAGTGAAGTTTTGCGCTTCACGATGCGAAGCATCACTTCACGTCCCGAAAGGCACACTTCATTCGAAAAAGCCCTTTTGTCCTTGGCTTAACAGTGATAAGGAACTAATTTACTTATCAACTGTTAGCTGACGGTTT
>ERZ835980.1402-NODE-1402-length-26938-cov-7.894394_pt1 | contig 26938 bp, 25 predicted proteins | sample MGYA00519943_ERZ835980 | MGnify/ENA primary metagenome ERZ835980 (study PRJEB31850, sample SAMEA3708791) | human gut metagenome | biome: human gut; feature: human-associated habitat; material: faeces | place: China | collected 2014 ... | reverse complement strand
CGGGGGAGCGGTCGCCGCGGGCGTCCTCATCCCGGAAGCAGGGGGCGATCTGGAAATAGCGGTCAAAGCCGGAGGTCATCAGCAGCTGCTTGAACTGCTGGGGCGCCTGGGGCAGGGCATAGAACTTGCCGGGATGCTTGCGGGCGGGCACCAGATAGTCCCGGGCGCCCTCGGGGGAGGAGGCCGTCAGGATGGGGGTGGTGATCTCCAGGAAGCCGTGGTCGGTCATGGCGGCGCGCAGCGCGGCCACCACCTGGCAGCGCAGGATGATGTTCTGCTTCACTGCGGGATTGCGCAGGTCCAGATAGCGGTACTTCAGGCGCTGCAGCTCGTCGGCCTCGCGGCTGCGGTTGATCTCAAAGGGCAGGGAGTTGTAGCGGCAGCGGCCCAGCACCTCGATCTTGCTGGGCACCACCTCGATGTCGCCGGTGTCCTGCTTGGGGTTCTTGCTGGCGCGCTCCCGCACCACGCCCTCCACGCTGATGGTGGACTCCTTGTTCAGGTCGCGGATCACGGCCATCATGTCCTCGGTCTCCACCACGATCTGGGTGGTGCCGTAGAAGTCGCGCAGCACCACGAAGGCGAAGTTCTGACCCACGGCGCGGACGTTCTCCATCCAGCCCACCAGCTTCACGGACTGGCCCACGTGCTCCAGCCGCAGCTCGTTGCAGGTATGTGTACGCATCTGCATCATTGTTTTGTCCTCCTGATATGATAAAGTGTTGTATAAATAAATGGAAATATTACGTTCTGTTGTTACTTTTCCAGAATCACAGCGCCCTCGTTCCGCTTGGCAAGACCCGTCTGAATCAGCGCCAACGTCTCTGCAAAGGGCAGGGTGGTCTGTTCGCCGGAGGTCATCTCCTTGCAGGCCACCACGTTTCCGGCGATCTCGTCGTCGCCCAGGAACACCACATAGGGTACACCCAGCTTGTCGGCGTAGTTCATCTTGGCCTTGAACTTCTTCTGCTCGGTGTACAGCTGGGTACGGACGCCGGCGGCCCGCAGCCGGGTGGCCAGCGTTACGGCGGGGGCCAGATCGGCGGTCATGGGCAGGATCAGCACGTCGGCGGGCGCCGTGGGCAGGTCGGGGTTCAGCATGCCCTGCTCGCCCAGCACATAGAAAAGACGGGTCAGGCCGATGGAGATGCCCACGCCGGGCAGCTGCTTGTCGGTGTAGTACTCCGCCAGATTGTCGTACCGGCCGCCGGAGCAGACGGAGCCGATCTCCGGGTGATCCAGCAGCGTCGTCTCGTACACCGTGCCGGTGTAGTAGTCCAGTCCCCGGGCGATGGTCAGATCCACGGCGAAGTTCTCCGCCGGAACGCCGAAGGCGGACAGGTATTTCACCACGGTGTTCAGCTGGTCAAGACCCTCGTCGAACACCTCGTTGCGTCCCCGGTAGGATTCCAGCGCGGCCAGCACCTGCTCGTTGCCGCCGGTGATGGCGATGAACTTCAGGATCTCGTCGGCGCTCTCGGCGGACACGCCGCACTCGTCCACCAGCAGCGTCCGCACCTTCTCGGCGCCGATCTTGTCCAGCTTGTCCACGGTGCGCATGATGTCGCCGGACTGCTCCGTCAGACCCAGCATGGCGTAAAAGCCGTTGAGGATCTTCCGGTTGTTGACGCGGATCTGGAACCGCTTCAGACCCAGCGAGGTGAAGGTCTGGTAGATGATGGCGGGGATCTCTGCCTCGTTGGTGATATCCAGCTTGCCGTCGCCGATGATGTCGATATCCGCCTGATAGAATTCCCGGAAGCGGCCGCGCTGGGCGCGCTCGCCGCGATAGACCTTGCCGATCTGGTAGCGGCGGAAGGGGAAGGACAGGTCGTTGTAGTGCAGCGCCACATACTTGGCCAGCGGCACCGTCAGGTCAAAGCGCAGCGCCAGATCGGCGTCGCCCTTCTGGAGGCGGTAGATCTGCTTCTCCGTCTCGCCGCCGCCCTTAGCCAGCAGCACTTCGCTGGCCTCGATCACCGGAGTGTCCAGCGGCGTGAAGCCGTACAGACTGTAGGTCCGGCGGAGGATGTCCATTATCCGCTCCATCTGCTGCTGCGGTTGGGGCAGCAGCTCCATAAAGCCCGACAGGGTGCGGGGTGTCATTTTAGCCATTTTCTGTCTCTCCTTTGTCCTCGTTATGTTCCGTTTCACCGGCATGGCCGTCCTCGATGGCGGCTGCGCCGTCCTCCAGCGTGTGGGACGCGGCCTCCCGGGCGGCCTCGGCCTCCGCCTCGTGCTTCAGCTCCCACGCCACCTGGCGGTAGATATCGTCCAGCTCCACGCCCTTCTTTTTCCCGGCCCGGCCCAAAAGGACGCCGCCGATGACCGCCAGCGCGATCCAGACGTACCAGATCCTGGGGAGGATCAGCGCCAGCACGCAGAAGGGCAGGATGCCCAGCCACGCGCCCATCTCGGCGTAGTGCTCCCGCACGGCGTGGTAGACACCCTTCTTCTTCCGGATGGCGGCGGTCTTTTTCAGCTGCGCCCAGCACATGGCCAGCCGCAGCAGCGCCAGCGCCGTCAGGGGGATGAAGATGTCGTAGGTGTGGGTGTTGATGAAGTCGATCACTTTCTGCATAGGTTCTCCTTTTCGGCGCCACGGAGCGGGAAGCGATGAAAAAACGCTCCCGTCCCCTGCGTTGGGACGAGAGCGTTGAAACACTTCGTGGTGCCACCCAATTTCAGCCGCCATGCGGCCCTTTCTGCTCCTGTTACGGGGAGCGCGCCGTGGATGTTTCCATCCCCGCTCGTCTGCTGTCTTGGCCCGTTCTGCCGCGGTGCGCTTTCAGCCGGCGGCGCACCTCTCTGCTGGCGGCGTTGTGCGGGTTACTCCTGCAGATTCAACGCGGTCATCCTTTATTCTATGCGATTTTCCGCCTGTTGTCAAGGCGCTTTACGCGGTGAAGGGCTTGCTCTTGGGGTTCACGATGTCGCGCCAGTCCAGATAGCCCTGGTCCAGGCCCAGCACCAGCATCTCAGCGGTGGCCAGATTGCTGGCAAAGGGGATGTTGTTCTGGTCGCACAGCCGGGAGATGTAGGTCACATCCTCATCGGCGGTCTTCTGGTTGGGGTCGCCGAAGCACAGCACCATGTCGATCTCGTTGTAAGCGATGCGGGCCGCGATCTGCTGTCCGCCGCCGTGGGCAAAGGAGAGGAACCGGTGGATGGTCAGACCGGTGGCCTCGGCGATCTGCTGGCCGGTACGGGCCGTGGCGCACAGGGTGTGCTTGGCCAGAATGCCGCAGTAGGCGGTGCAGAACTGCACCATCAGCTCTTTCTTGTTGTCGTGCGCCATCAAAGCAATATTCATAAGGGGCGCTCCTTTCTCCGTTATATCTTCATCAGGGGCACTTTGCGCCCCATGATGCGTTTGGCGATGTTTTCGTAGGCCCGGGCGGCGTAGTAGTTGCGGTCCCGCAGCACCAGCCCCCGGTTCAGGCAGTAGGGGACGTCCTCGTCCTCCGGGATGACGCCCAGCAGGGGCAGCCCGGCGGTGTCGATGGCATCGTCGATGGTGGTATGCAGCGCCCGCAGGGTCTTGCGGGAGACGCGGCCCACCACCAGATGCACGGCGTTGGCAGGGAAGGAGGACAGCTCCATGGCGGTGCGCTGTGCGTCCCGCATGGCGGAGATGTCGGTGGTGGTGACGACGATGACCTGATCGGCCATGCAGGCGGCCATCTTGAAGCCCTGCCCAAGTCCGGCGGGGGCGTCCATCAGGCACCAGTCGTATGTTTCCCGTATCTCGCGGGCCAGCGCCGCCAGCTGCCGCACCGTCAGCGCCAGCGGCTTGTCGGCCATGGGTGCGGTCAGCAGGTCCAGTGAGGGGTACTGCTCATGGGTCACCACGGCCTGCTCCAGCGTGCAGCGCGCCGCCAGCACGTCGGAGAAATCCATCAGCGCCCGGTCGCTGAGTCCCAGCGCCAGATCCAGATTCCGCAGAGTGATGTCGCAGTCCATGCACAGGACGTGCTGGCCCAGGGAGGCCAGCGCCAGACCGGTGTTGGCGGTGAACGATGTCTTGCCGGTGCCGCCCTTGCCGGAGACGACGGCGATGATCTTTCCCATGTGACCCTCCTTTCCGGGTGATGCCGCTATTTCAGCGGCGCTTTTTTCATGCGTGCGAAGCTGCGGGGATAGATGGCGGGGGTGTCCTTGACCTTTTCGATGACAACCAGCCGGTGGCGCACCTGCGTCTCCGGCACGGTGTAGTCCCGGATGTCGGCGATGCGGCCGCCCAGCTGTCCGATGGCGCCCCGCGCGCCGTCGATCTCCTGGTCGGAGGACACGGACTTCATGGCCAGGAACTGTCCGCCCACCTTTACCAGCGGCAGCGTCAGCTCGCACAGCAGGTTCAGGTTGGCCACGGCCCGGGAGGCCGCGATGTCGTACTGCTGGCGGTGTCCGGCGGCGAACTCCTCCGCCCGGGCGTGGACACAGTCCACCCGCTGCAGCGACAGGACGGTGCACACCTCCCGCAGGAAGTCCACCCGCTTGCCCAGACTGTCCAGCAGCGTCAGGTCGAAGTCCGGCTCCAGAATGCGCAGCACCATGCCGGGGAATCCGGCGCCGGTGCCCACGTCGATGACCCGCTTGCCCCGCAGGTCCGCCATGCTCAGCAGGGCGGCGCAGTCCAGCAGGTGCAGCGTGGCCACCTCCTGCGGCTCCGTGATGGCCGTCAGGTTCATGACCCTGTTTTTCTCCAGCAGCAGCGCGGCGTAGGCCTCCAGCTGCGGCACGGCGTCTGCGGACAGACCCAGCTGTGCCAGCCCGCGTGTCAGCGTGTCTCTCATTTCTGCTGCTCTTTCAGCAGGTCGCGGATCTCGGTGAGCAGCTCCTCGCTGGTGGGCTTGGGATCCTCCTCGGGGGCGGGCTCTTCCTCCTCCTTCTTCTTCAGGGAGGCCAGCTTATTCATGGCCTTGACCAGCAGGAACATGGCAAAGGCCACGATGATGAAGTCCAGGATCACGGCCAGCAGATTGCCGATGCCCAGCGTGACGGGATCGGCCCCCGCCTCCACGGCGGCGCTGTTGAGCAGGATATTCCACTGAGTCAGGTCGATGCCGCCGGTGATCAGCCCGATCAGGGGCATGATGATGTCGTTGACGATGGAGGTGGTGATCTTGCCGAAGGCGGCGCCGATGACGACGCCGATGGCCATGTCCATCACGTTGCCGCGCATGGCGAAGGTCTTGAATTCGTTGAAAAACTTCTTCATGGATCAAATTCTCCTATACGAATCGTATAAACGGGAGCGAATAATACAAATCGCTATTGATTTTCCGCTCAGTGCAGGGGTACCAGCCGCTCCTTGCCGCCCATGTAGGACCGCAGAGCCTCCGGCACCAGCACGGAGCCGTCCGCCTGCAGATTGTTCTCCAGGAAGGCGATGAGCATCCGGGGCGGCGCCACCACGGTGTTGTTCAGCGTGTGGCACAGCTGCATTTTGCCGTCGGCGTCCTTGTAGCGGATCTTCAGCCGCCGGGCCTGGGCGTCGCCCAGATTGGAGCAGGAGCAGACCTCGAAATACTTCTGCTGCCGGGGGGACCACGCCTCGATGTCGCAGGACTTGCACTTCAGGTCGGCCAGATCGCCGGAGCAGCACTCCAGCTGCCGCACGGGGATGTCCAGTGAGCGGAACAGCTCCACGCTGTACTGCCACATCTGCTCATACCATTTTTTGGAATCCTCCGGCTTGCAGACCACGATCATCTCCTGCTTCTCGAATTGGTGGATGCGGTAGACGCCGCGCTCCTCGATGCCGTGGGCGCCCTTCTCTTTGCGGAAGCAGGGGGAGTAGGACGTCAGGGTCTGGGGCAGCTTGTCCTCCGGGATGATCTGGTCGATGAACTTGCCGATCATGGAGTGCTCGCTGGTGCCGATGAGGTAGAGGTCCTCGCCCTCGATCTTGTACATCATGGCGTCCATGTCCGTCTGGCTCATGACGCCCTCCACCACGTTGCCGTGGATCATAAACGGCGGGATGCAGTAGGTAAAGCCCTTGTTGATCATGAAATCCCGGGCGTAGGCCAGCACCGCCTCGTGGAGCCGGGCAATGTCGCCCAGCAGGTAGTAGAATCCGCTGCCGGACACGCGGCCCGCGGCGTCCATGTCGATGCCGTCGAAGCGCTCCATGATGTCGGTGTGGTAGGGCACCTCGAAGTCCGGAGTCCTGGGCTCGCCGAAGCGCTGTACCTCCACGTTGCAGCTGTCGTCCGGGCCGATAGGCACGGAGGGATCGATCATCTGGGGGATCACCAGCATGATCCGGTTCAGCGCGGCCTCGGCCTGCTCCTTTTTGGCCTCCAGCTGGGCCATGCGCTCGGCGTCGGCCTTGACGGCGGCGTTGTTGGCGTCGATCCGAGCCTGCAGGGCAGCCTTCTGGGCCTCGTCGGTGCACTTCTTCAGCTGACCGAACAGGGGGCCGTTGGCCTTGGACAGCTTGTTGCGCTCGGCCTTCAGGGCCTCGCCGTCGGCAATGGCCTGGCGGCGCTCGGCGTCCAGCGCGATGGCCTCGTCCACCAGCGGCAGCTTGGCGTTCTGGAACTTCTTGCGGATATTCTCCTTGACAGCCTCCGGATTTTCCCGGACAAATTTGATATCAAGCATCTTTTTTACCTCGCTCTTCCGAATGTTTCACATGAAACAATGTTATTTCTTCTTGATGGCGTGGAGGGCGTCCAGCAGATCGTTGAGATCGTCGGTGCCGTAGTACTCCAGCTCGATACGGCCCTTCTTGCGGCCAGTGACGATGCGGCAGCCCCGGCCCAGACGTTCGCCCAGCTCCTTGGCGGCCTCCTCGGCGTAGTTGACGGTCAGCGGATCCTTCGCGGGCTTCTCCGGTGTCTCTGCCAGCAGCTTCTTTACCAGCAGCTCCGTCTGCCGCACGGACAGATCGCTTTTCAGCACGGCGGCCGCCGCCGTTTCCTGCTGCTTGGCGGGGAGGGGGAGCAGCGCCCGGGCGTGGCCTCCGGACAGGCGTCCGTCCTCCACCATGGCCCGCACCGGCTCGCACAGGTTCAGCAGCCGCACGGCGTTGGCCACGGCGGGGCGGGACTTGCCCACCCGCTTGGCCGTCTCCTCCTGGGTCATGCCGTACTGCTCCATCAGGACCTTGTAGCCCTCGGCCTCCTCGATGGGGTTCAGATCCTCCCGCTGAAGGTTCTCGATCATAGCCAGCTCCATGGCCTTGCGGTCGTCCGCCTCGATGACCACGGCGGGCACCTGGGTCAGCCCGGCCATGCGGGCGGCCCGCCACCGCCGCTCACCGGCGATGATCTGATAGTACCCGGACTGCAGCTTCCGCACCGTCAGCGGCTGGATAATGCCGTGCTGCCGGATGGAATCGGCCAGATCGGCCAGCGCGTCGGGGTCAAACAGCTTCCGGGGCTGCGCGGCGCAGGACTCCACCTGACTGATGGGCAGCATAAGGCTGTTCTTCTCGTCGTGGAGGTCCATCATGTCGTCGCCCATAAGAGCGCCGAGGCCCTTGCCCAAACCCTTGGATATACCTGCCATAGTGCGTCTCCTTTCAGGCGTTTCTCTTCAAAAATTCGTCGGCCAGCGCTACATAGGCGTCCGCGCCCCGACAATTCCTGTCGTAGGCGGTGATGGGCCGCCCATGGCTGGGTGCCTCGCTGAGCCGGACGTTCCGGGGGATCACGGTGCTGTACACATTGGCGCCGAAAAACCGCTTGATCTCCTGCGCCACCTGGATGGACAGGTTGGTGCGCCCGTCGAACATGGTCAGCAGCACGCCCTCGATGTCCAGCGACGGGTTCATGCTCCGCCGCACGATGCGCACCGTGTTCATCAGGTCACTGAGACCCTCCAGCGCGTAGTATTCGCCCTGCACCGGCACCAGCAGGGTGTTGGCGGCGCACAGCGCGTTCAGTGTCAGCAGCTCCAGCGACGGGGGACAGTCAATGAAGATGTAGTCGTACTGCTCCGCCACCTGCCGCAGCGCGGCCTTCAGCAGGAACTGCCGGTTCTCCATCTCGATCATCTCCACGCCCGCGCCGGCCAGCGCCTTGCTGCTGGGCAGCACGTCGCCGTAGGGAGTGGAGACGATGGCCTTTGCCGTCTCCGTGCCGTTGATAAGCACGTCATACACGCCGTTGGACACGGATTTGTCCACGCCCATGCCGCTGGTGGCGTTGGCCTGCGGGTCAAAATCGCACAGCAGCACCCGCTTGCCCCTGGCCTTGACGGCGGCGGCCAGATTGACGCAGGTGGTGGTCTTTCCCACGCCGCCCTTCTGATTGACGATGGCAATGATCTTTGACACGGCAAACTCCTCTTTCTGTCTGATTCTACATTTTATATAGTATAGCACATCAGTGGGTAGTTTCAATAGAAAATTTGCAAAATTGCCGGTGATGTTTCATGTGAAACAATGGGCGGCAAAGAAAAACGCGGGATGTTTCATGTGAAACATCCCGCAGGGAAAGCATATCACACCAGCACCACACCGTCCAGCGGCGGCAGCGTCAGGCGCAGGCACCCGTGCTGCACCAGAAACTGCTGCCCGGTAACGCCGTCGCGGCACAGCGGGCCGTCCCAGTCCAGCGTCAGCGTCAGCACCTGTCCGCCGGCGTTCAGTGCCGTCACCGTGCGTTCGCCACCGCAGCGGCGCTCTATCACCAGCCCGCCGCCCTGGGCGTACAGATACCGGATGCCGCCCCGCCGCAGAGAGGAGCGCTCCGCCCGCAGCTGCCCCAGCCGTTGGAAAAAGGCCAGCAGCAGCTCATCCTCCCGGCCCCAAGGGTAGGTGCCCCGGTTCAGGGGATCCTCAAAGCCCTGCATTCCGGCCTCGTCGCCGTAGTACAGGGTGGGGGAGCCGGGGAAGCTGTACAGCAGCATTCCCGCCAGCCGCAGCTTCTTCCGGCCCCGGACCAGCTGGGCGGGGGGGAGGCGGTAGGCTGCCCTCGCAGACTTGTCCGCCGGCGTCTCGTCCGCGCCCAGCAGCGTCAGGATACGGGCGGTGTCGTGGGTGCCCAGAAAGTTCATGGCACCGTAAAACGCGGCGGGAGGGTAGTTCTCCCGGATGGACTCCATCGCGTCGCGGAAAGCGGCGGCATCCCCGCCGCCCAGCCACGCCAGCAGCGCCGTCCGGAAGGGGTAGTTCATCAGGCCGTGGGTCTCCCGGCCCAGCAGGTATCTGCGCCGCCGGGAGTAGGCGATCTTGTTGCTGCCGTCCTCCCACACCTCGCCCAGCAGATAGGCGTCGGCCTTCTCCTGCACGATGGCGGTGCGGATGGCGGCGATAAAGTCGTCCGGCAGCTCGTCGGCCACATCCAGCCGCCAGCCGTCAGCCCCCAGCCGCAGCCACCACCGCACCACCGAGTCCTCGTCGGAGATAATAAACCGCCGGTAGTCCGGTGCGTCCTCGTTCACCGCCGGCAGGGTGTGGATGCCCCACCACGCGTCGTACTCCGTGGGCCACGGGTGAAAGCTGTACCACGGGAAGTAGGGGGAGTCCTTGCTCTGCGCCGCCCCCGGCTCCGGGTAAAAGCCGTCGGCGTTGAAATACCGGCTGTTGGAGCCGGTATGGTTGAATACGCCGTCCAGAATGATGCGGATGCCCCGGTCGTGCGCCTCGCGGCATAGGGTGCGGAAGTCCTCCTCCGTACCCAGCATGGGGTCAATGGCCAGATAGTCCGCCGTGTTGTAGCGGTGGTTGCTGTCGGCCTCGAAAATAGGGTTCAGGTAGATGGTGCTGACGGACAGGCTCTTGAGATAGTCCAGCTTCTCCGTGATGCCCGCCAGCGAGCCACCGAAGAAGTCCCGGTTGGTGATCTGGCCGTTCTCGTCGGGCAGGAACACCGGCTGGTCGTCCCAGTCGTCGTGTACCCAGCGCCGCCCCACCATACCGGCAACGTCCGGCACGGAGGTACGGCGGAAACGGTCTGGAAAAATCTGGTATGTCAAGCCCTCGCCGAACCAGGCGGGGGTGGGGGTATCCTCGTACACCGTCAGCTGCCAGCGGGCCAGAGCATCCTGCCCGCACCAGCCGTTTTTGCCCAGACAGACGGTGCTGCCGTCGCCGCGGGTGAACCGGAAGGCGTACCAGCACAGCTCCGGCTCCGCCGGCGCGGTGTAGACGCCGGAAAAGCCGCCCTCCGCCGGCGGCAGCGGGATGGCCTCATCCGCCCCGGCGAACTCCCGGTGCACCAGCAGCTCGCAGGCGTAGTACGTCTCGTCCCGCAGGGTGAATGTCACCTCCGCGCCGCATTGCGCCGCGCCGAAGGGGGATTTGCAGGATGCGTCCTGCGGATCAAAAACAGGGAGCATAGAAAGACCTCTCACTTCAACAGGGTATTCTCACCCATGGCGGCGCTGTCGTCCTGGGTATGGCTGAACCAGGAGTTGATGATCTCCACGGCGGTGGTAGCCAGCGCCGCGCCGCTGCCGCCCTTTTCGATGACGATGGCCACGGCGATCTCCGGGTCCTCGTAGGGGGCGTAGGCCACGAACACGCCGTTGGCGATGTCGGTGCCCACCTGGGCCGAGCCGGTCTTGGCGCCGGCGGAGACCACGCAGTCCCGGAAGGCAAAGGCCACGCCGCCGGAGACCGTCAGCTCGTGCATGCCCTTCGTCACGGCCTCTGTCGTGGAATCGGACATTTCAACGGTGTTCAGCGGCTCGTCGTCGTAGACGTACAGCAGCCGGGAGTTGTCGTACTCCTTGACGTTCTTCAGCAGATGGGCCTGATAGTGCTCACCGCCGCCCACCAGCGTGGCGATGTAGTTGGCCAACTGCAGCGGGGTGAACAGGTTGTAGGACTGTCCGATGGCGGCGGTGATGGTCTGGCCGTCCGTCCACTCCTGGTTGTGGCTGTCCGCCCATTCCGGAGAGGCCAGCACGCCGCTGGAATCGCCGATCTCGATGCCGGTGGACTGCCCCAGACCGAACTGGGAGGCGTAGCTGTCCAGCGTGCGGATGCCGGTGAGCCGTCCCACCTCATAGAAAAAGTAGTTGCAGGATTCGGTGATGGCCTGGGTCACGTTGATGCGCCCGTGGGTAGAGCCGCCCTGGCGGTAGACCCAGCACATGGGCTGGGGATCCCGGTAATAGGTGTAGATGCCCCGGTCCTGGATGATGGAGGAGGGGGTGATGATGCCGCTCTCCAGCGCCGCCACGGCGGTGCACATCTTGAACGTGGAGCCGGGGGCGTAGATGCCCTGGGTAGCCCGGTTGAACATGGGCAGCCGCTCATCGGCCACCAGCTCCTCGTAATCCTCGTTGAAGGTGGACAGGTCATAGGTGGGGTAGCTGGCCAGGGCCAGCACCTCGCCGCTGCCCACGCTGACCACGGCGGCAGCGCCGCCGCGCTCGTTGCTGTCCTCGTCGATCATGCCGGTGATGGTCTCCGCCAGCGCACGCTCCACATCGGCCTGCAGGTCGATGTCCAGCGTCAGCGCCACGGTGCCGCCGGGCTGCGGCTCCCGGGTGTACAGCTCGCCGGTGAGCTTGCCGTCCTCATCGGTGGTGATGAGCCGCCGTCCGTCCGTGCCCCGCAGATACTCCTCAAAGGCCTTCTCCACGCCGTCCTTGCCCACAAGGTCGTTCATGGAATAGCCCTTGTCCGCGTAGCCCACATAGCCGGTCTTTTCGTTGCTGCTCCACTCCTCCTGCCAGATAGGGCCGATGGTGCCCAGAATGTGGGCCGCCAGCGTGGTGTTGTACACCCGGGCGGAGGCGGTGTGGATGCTGACGCCCTCATAGCGTCCGTCGGTGATAAGGCTCAGCACCTCCGAGGATACGTCCTCGGCAAAGGTATAGCTGTCGCGGCTGTGCAGTTCGTACCGCACGCCCACCACCAGCCGCGCGTCCTTTTCCGACAGGCTCTCATCGACGTGATACAGCTCCCGCAGCTCTGCGATGAGCTGCCGCCCGGCGGCGGTAACGGTCAGCTTGTTGTCCTCCAGATACTCGCTGAAGCTCTCCGACCGGTCGTTGGTGTACCGGACGAAGCTGCCGGTCTGCCTGATGGGCAGCGTGTCGTTCCAGCCGGTGCCCGTCTCCTGACACAGGCGGATCAGCCGCAGGATGGCGTCGTTCAGCGCCGCGTCATCGGTAAAGCCGCTGCGGTCGAATACCAGCGTATAGGCCAGCCGGTTGGACACCAGCACCTTGCCGTTCCGGTCGGTGATGATGCCCCGGGAGGCGGGCACCACCTCGCTGGTGGCGTTGCTGGAGATGGAGCGCGCCCGGTTCTCGCTGCCGTGGAGGATCTGGGCGTCGTACAGCACCGCGCCGAACAGCAGCAGGAAGGCGGCAAAGACGCCCAGCAGGATCATGACCCGCCGTTTGGCGGGATGGGGGTTCTTCATCATGGGAAATGTCTCCTTGTCACTCGCCCCGGGTCAGGTGACAGACCCGGGAGAAGGGGAAATGCACCAGCGGCGTCACCGCCAGTGACAGCAGCAGCTCCTTGCCCAGCAGCGTCAGCGCCGGGCCGGTGGAGATGCCCTGCTGGTACGTCAGCAGCAGGATCCGCAGAAAGCCGCACAGCAGCAGCCCCACGGCGGACACGGCCAGTGAGCAGAACAGTCCCGCCACGATGACCTGCCCGGACAGCAGCTGCGCCAGAAGGGCGCCGCCGAAGAACACCAGGCAGTAGAAGCACACGAACACCCCCGTGGGCATCAGCAGGTCGCAGGCCAGCCCGAAAAACAGGGCGTACAGCAGCGATTGGCCGCTGCGCTCCAGCGTCACCGGGATCAGCGCCAGCGCCGGCAGCAGGAACGGGTGTACGCCGCCGATGCGCACATGCACCAGCACCATGTCCTGCACCGCCAGCAGCGCCAGCGCGCACAGACAGTACAATATCCACTTGCGCACCATGGTGCGTCGTGTCATAGCAGTTCCTTTCCCGCGGTCACTCCACCACGTCGAAATCCGTAATGATATACAGGTCGGTCAGGGTGTCCGGGTCGCACCGGGGCGTCAGCACTGCGTAGCGGGCCAGACCGCCGTCGTCGGTGCGCACCTCCTCCACGGAGCCGATGGGCAGCCCGGAGGGGTAGTAGCCCCCCAGACCGGACGTCACCACCAGATCACCCTTGATCAGGGTAGAGGAATCCGGCAGATAGCTGAGCTTCAGTCTGCCCTCCGTCATCAGGGACAGGTCGCCGGCGGCGATGGCCGTCTCCTCCGTGCGGAACACCATGGCGCCCAGCTGGGAGCCGGTGTCCAGTATGGTGGTGAGGCGGCACCAGTTCAGGCCCACCTCCGTCACCACGCCCACCAGATTGCCGTAGCAGTCCACGGCGCAGTCGTTCTCCGCCACGCCGTGGCGGCTGCCCCGGTTCAGCACCAGTGTGCTGGACCAGTTGGACACGTCCCGCTGGGTGATGCGGGCCGCCTCAAACACCAGATCGGACCGCTGGGCACGCAGATCCAGCAGCTTCCGGAGCCGCTGGTTCTCCTCGGCGGCGGGCTGCGCCGTGCGCAGCTCCTGCCGCAGCTGGGCATTTTCCTGCCGCAGCGCCTCGTTCTCCGCCTGCAGCTTCTCGATGCTGGCGAAGTGGTCGCCGATGCCGCCGACCCACTCCACCACCGCCGAGCCTGCCGAGCGGAAGGGCGACGCGATGACGCCCAGCGCGTTGTGCAGCAGGCTGGTGCCGGAGCCGAGAGCCGAGATGATGCACAGCACCACGGCGATGACGGCGGCGCCGGCCAGCAGCCAGATACCGGTTTTCGTAAAAAATCGTTTCATCCGTTGTTTCCTCTCAGCCCAGCAGCGTGACGCCGAACTCCGCCAGCATCCGGCTGAGCAGCAGCACCGGCAGACCCATCACATTGAAAAAATCGCCGTCGATGCGTTCCACCAGCAGCGCGCCCTGCCCCTGTACGCCGTAGGCCCCCGCCTTGTCCATGGGCTCGCCCCCGGCGATGTAGGCCCGCAGCTCCGCCTCCGACGCGGGGCGGAAATAGACGTCCGTGGCCTGCGCCCGGGTCAGAACGTGCGCGCCCTGCCGCACCGTCACGCCGGTGCAGACAGTGTGGTGCCGCCCCTGCAAGGCCGTCAGCATGGCCAGCGCCTCCGCCTGGTCGGCGGGCTTGCCCAGCTTTTTGTCGTCCAGAAATACCATGGTGTCGGCGGTGATGACGATCTCCTCCTCGTCGGAGGGGACTGCCTGCGATTTCTCCCGGGAGATGTAGCACACGATCTCCTCCGGCGTCAGGCCGTCGGGATACCACTCCTCCACCTGGGGCACCCGGACGGTAAAATCGCGGATGCCGATGCGCTGCAAAAGCTCCTGCCTCCGGGGGGAGCCGGAGGCCAGTACGATCCTTGCCATACCGCTCACCGCCCCGTGGAGCCGAAGCCGCCTGCGCCCCGGTCAGTCTCGTCCAGCTCGCTGACCGGCACCACCGTGGGTCGCACCACCGGCGTCACCATCAGCTGGGCGATGCGGTCGCCGGGCCGGACGGTGTAGGGGCTGTTGCCCAGATTCACCAGCCCCACGCCGATCTCGCCGCGGTAGTCGCTGTCGATGACGCCCACGCCGTTGGCGAGACACACGCCCTGCTTGATGCCCAGCCCGCTGCGGGCAAACACCAGCGCCACATAGTCCGCCGAGGGCAGGGCGATGGCGAGACCGGTGGGGATGAGCCGCCGCTCACCGGCGGCCAGCGTCACCGGCTGGTCGATGCAGGCGCACAGATCCATGCACGCCGCCCCCGCCGTGGCAAAGCAGGGCAGGGGTATATCCGTTCCGATTTTGGGGGACAGGGCTTTGATCTTTAACTCCATAAGAACACCTTTTTCTGAAAATACGAAAACTATTTGTAATATACTACAAGAATTATACGTCCCGTTTACTCGACGCCCCGGTAAAACAACCCGCGTGTCATGTCGTCCGGCGTCCAGTCGCCGCCGTCCTTGTACCGCCGCAGCACGGCGGCGCACTGCTCCGGCGTCTCCGTAGTGAACCGCAGCCGCCCGTAGGTCAGGCCGCAGCGGTGCATCTCCGGCTTGTCGGCCAGGAACAGCGTCCTGCTGTTCTGGATCTCGCACCGGCAGCCGTAGCCGCAGGTCACGGGGAATTGTGCGCCGGTACGGTCGGTGAGGACGCTGCCTGCCCCGTGGGTACAGCCCACATTACACCGGGTGACACAGTTCTCCGTCACCATCAGCGGCAGCCGCCCGTAGACCACGGCCTCGCAGGGCAGGTACTTGTTCAGATCGCGTACCTGCTGCCACCGCAGCTCAAAGGACGCCGTGGCGCTGGACAGTCCCTGCTCCCGCCAGAACAGGAGGGCGCGGGAGTTGAAAATATTCAGTCCGAAGTCGCCCCGCAGCGTCCGCCCCAGGCCCCGCACGACGGGCAGGTGACCCAGATTGCCGACAGCCACCGCCGTTGCCTCCGGATGCCGCTCCAAAAGCTGCCGCAGCACCGGCTCGTCCGCCGTCCGGAAAATGCGGGGCAGCACGGCGCACAGCTCCGTTTCACCCCAGTCCAGACCGGCGTCCAGCCGCTCCAGCTCCTCAATGGGGACGTACACGATGGCGGGCTTTTCCGCCAGCAGCGCCGCCGTCACCTGCTGGGCCCTCAGCACAGAGCAGGTAAATCGCATCGCCTTGGGCGGCTCCGGGGCTTCGGGCAGCGCCGCCGCCTCCAGCACACGCCGGACGTGGGGGTCGCGGCCCTGCCGCAGTTCCTCCTTCTGCCAGGGGCTCATCCGCCGCAGGAACCAGTCCTGCTCCAGCCGCTGCTTCAGCCCCTCCAGCGCGTCCCGACGCAGGCCGTTGATGACGCTGGCCGGCAGCATCAGACCGTCGTCCAGCTCCGCGCGGAACTGCTCCACCGTGAACACGGTGCCGCCGGTCTTGCTCAGCCGCTCCTGCAGCTCCTCGGCGGTCAGGGCGCGGCTGCGGGCCGTCTCCGGCACCGGGCCCTGCGCCCATACGTTCATCAGACCGTTGTTGCTCTGGCAGGCCACTGCCAGCGACACCGGCTTGCCCGCCTGCACCCGGATGGCCAGAGACACCGGTATCCTCCGGTTTTCCCGCCCGTTTTCGTACTGCGCCCGCGCCTCGGCGAACAGCTCCTTCGGTTCCGGCGCGTTCTCCGGACGGATGCCGAACATCTGGGGGCCCTTCTTGCCCAGCCAGTACCCGTCGGTAAACCCGCTGCGGGAGAACGCCTGCTCCAGCTGACGGGCTTCCTCCGCCGTAGGACGGCGCTTTTCATCGAGCAGCCGCCGGTAGATGCCGGTGATGACCGCCACATATTCCGGGCGCTTCATGCGGCCCTCCAGCTTGAGGCAGGCCACGCCCATCTCCGCCATCTCCCCGAGATATGCGGAGAGATTGGCGTCCTTCAGGCTCAGGGGATGCCCGCCCCGGCAGGGGCCGTCGACCCCGTAGGGCAGGCGGCAGGGCTGGGCGCAGGCGCCCCGGTTGCCGCTGCGCTCGCCCACCACGGCGCTCATCTCGCACTGTCCGGAGTAGCACATACAAAGCGCGCCGTGGATGAAGATCTCGATCTCGGCGGGACAGCCAGCGCAGATCTCCCGCACCTCGTCCCGGTTCAGCTCCCGTGCCAGCACCACCCGTTCCATGCCCAGGGCGGCGGCCTCGTTGGCGCCGCCCAGGGTGAACAGGCTCATCTGGGTGCTGGCGTGGAGGGGCACGTCCGGCACGATCTCCCGCGCCAGCGTCAGAAGCCCCCAGTCCTGCACCAGTATGGCGTCCACGCCCATGGCGCAGGCTTTTTTCAGGGCGTCCTCGGCCTGTACCAGCTCCCGGTCGGTCAGCAGGGTGTTCAGCGTCAAAAAGACCCGTACACCCCGCAAATGGCAATAAGAAACCGCCGACGCAAATTCCTCGTCGGTGAAATTCTTGGCGCTGCGCCGCGCATTGAACGCACCGAAGCCCATGTATACCGCGTCCGCGCCGGTCTGGACGGCGGCGATGAGGGAGTCAAAGCCGCCGGCGGGGGAGAGAAGCTCCATCATCCCTTGCGGCCCTGCTGATTCTGCAGCTTGCGGCGCAGCTCGGCGGCCTCGCTCTTGGCGCGGCTGGCCTCGTCCAGATAGGTCTTCAGCTGGCGGCGCAGGTTATCGGCATTCTCCTGGGCCTTGCACAGCTCGTCCGCCAGATTCACGGCGGCCAGCACGGCAGCGTTGTCGCGGCTCATGTGGGCGCCGTCCATCAGCTGACGCATCTCACCGTCCACCATGGCGCCTACCTTCTCCATGTAGGCCGCGTCCTCCTCCGCCACCAGCGTATACTCCGTGCCGCAGATGGTCATCGTTACCCGATTCGCCATAGGTCAACCTCCTCTGTGTATCCGTAAAAATTCTACTGGTAGAGATGCTTATACAGCATCCATTATAGCACAATTTCCCGGCGAGGAAAGTGTATTTTGGCGAAAAGCGGAAATTTGTAAAAATGTGACCGCGCCCGCTTTACGCCGCTCCACTTTTCATGTAAAATAGGGGCACTGACAAAAAAGGAGGCCCTGTCCATGAGCGGCTATATCCTCCGGGGCGGACAAGAGAATATGACCCTGCCCGCCTCGGCGGTGGAGAGCCTGCTCAAGCGGGGCGAGGGCGACGCGGCGTTGCTGTATCTGGCGCTCCAGCGGTTTGGCCGGGGCGTCACGCCGGAGGAGCTGGAGCGGGCGCTGCCCACCATGAGCCGCCTGCGCATAGACGCGGCGGAGGGCGTTTTGCAGGAGCTGGGGCTGCTGCCCCGTCCCCAGCAGCCCCGTCCCGAGCCGGCGGCGGAGCGGCCCGTCTACTCCACGGAGGACATCACCGCCCTGCTGACGGACAACGAGGGCTTCCGCCTGCTGATCCCGCAGGCGGAGCAGCAGCTGGGCAAGAAGCTGCGCACCGCCGACCTGCAAATTCTGGCGGGACTGTACGACGATCTGGGCCTGCCGGCGGACGTGATCTATCTGCTGCTGTGCCACTGTGTGGAGCGCGCCAAGGCCCAGTGGGGCGAGGGACGCCGCCCCACCATGCGGCAGGTGGAGAAGGAGGGTTACCACTGGGCGCAGCTGGGGCTTTTCGATCAGGTCAGCGCCGCCGCCTACCTGCGGACGTGGAGCCGCCGCCGCCAGAAGATGGGGGCGTACATGCAGGCGCTGCACCTGCCCGACCGTCCCCCGGTGGAGGCGGAGAGCCGCTACATCGCGGACTGGATGGACATGGGCTTCCCGCCGGAGACGGTGGCCATGGCCTACGAGCGGACGGTATTTTACAAGAAGGACATGAACTGGCGCTATCTCAACGGCATTCTGCGCCGCTGGCACGACAGCGGGTGGCACACCCCCCAGCAGGTGCAGCGGGGCGAGGAGCGCAAGCCCGCCCGGACGCTGCCCGCCGACGGCGGCCAGTCCGGCGGCCAGCAGAATGCGTGGATGCGCCGGTATATCAAGAGGTGACGATATGGCATACGACGGCAGGATCATGCAGCGGGCGCTGGCCCGCTTTGACGAGGACAAGCAGCGCCGCGCCTCCCAGCTGGAGCAGCGGCGGCGCACGGCCTTTGCCCGGGCGCCCCGGCTGGCGGAGATCGACACGGAGCTGCGGGGCACCATGAGCCGCATCATCTCCTCCGCGCTGGCCCGGGGCACCGACCCGCTGCCCGCCATCCGGGTGCTGCGGGACGAGAACCTCCAGCTCCAGCGGGAGCGGGCGCAGCTCCTGGCCTCCCTGGGCTATCCGGCGGACTGGCTGGAGGAGAAGCCCGCCTGCGCCCAGTGCGGCGACACCGGCTATGTGCAGGGCGGCGTGTGCCGGTGCCTGCGGGCCTACTACGCCCGGGAGCAGCTGGCGGAGCTTTCCCGCCTGCTGCCGCTGGGGGAGGACAGCTTCGAAACCTTCAGCTTCGACTGGTACGACAGCGCGGTGCAGCCGGACTTCGGCGTGTCGCCCCGGGAGAATATGGAGCGCAACTTCGATGTCTGCCGGGACTACGCCTATCAGTTTGCCCGGGGCGGCGGCAATCTGCTGCTGTCCGGCGGCACGGGACTGGGCAAGACGTTTCTCTCCGCCTGCATCGCCCGGGTAGTCAGCGAGAACGGCTTTTCCGTGGTGTACGACACCGCCGCCAGCGTGTTCAGCCGGTTCGAGGACGCCAAGTTCCGCCGGGACGACGGCGGCAGCGAGGACGCGGACCGCTGCATGAAGTGTGACCTGCTGATCCTGGACGATCTGGGCACGGAGATGACCACCGCCTTCGTCCAGAGCGCCCTGTACCAGATCATCAACGGCCGCCTGATGGAGAAGCGCGCCACCATCATCAGCACCAATCTGGGCCCGGAGGACATCGGCAGCCGCTACGGACAGGCGGTGCGCTCCCGGCTGGAGGGGGAGTACGAGATCCTGCCCTTCTTCGGCGAGGACATCCGCCGCCTGAAGCGCGAGCGGCAGTAAATTTGTCAAATAACCGTAAAGAAAGACGCCAAACGGCGTCTTTTTTGCGTCCGACACTACTTTTTTCGGATTTCCCGACACTTTGTGCCCTGTTTCGCGGCGCCGGCGCCGTACAATGGGGCCAAAGGAGGGGGAGACCATGAAGAAGAACCAGAGGGGGGAATTCCTGTCCAGCCGTGTTCGCTATATCCCCATCAACGCGGTGCGTCCCAACCCCCAGCAGCCCCGGTGCAGCTTCGACGAGACGGCGCTGCGGGAGCTGGCGGACAGCATCCGCGCCTACGGCATCCTGCAGCCCCTGACCGTGCGGGACAAGGGCGGCTTTTACGAGCTGGTGGCGGGGGAGCGCCGGCTCCGTGCCGCCCGCATCGCCGGCCTGCGGGAGGTGCCCTGCCTTGTGGCGGAGGTGGGGGAGGAGGACGCGGCGCTGCTGGCCCTCATCGAAAACCTCCAGCGCCGTGATCTGGACTACATGGAGGAGGCGGCGGCCATCGCCCGGCTTATCCGGCGCTACGGCCTGTCCCAGCAGCAGGCGGCGGACAAGCTGGGCAAGTCCCAGCCCGCCATCGCCAACAAGCTGCGGCTCCTGCGCCTGCCGCCGCCGGTGACCGACTGCCTGCGGCAGTACGGCCTGACGGAGCGCCACGCCCGGACGCTGCTGCGGCTCACCGACCCGGAGCAGCAGCTGGCGGCGGCGCGGCACATGGGACAGCGGGGGCTGAACGTGGCCCAGGCGGAGCAGTATGTGGACGCGCTGACGGCGGAGAACCGGACGCAGCCGCCTCACCGCCGTCCCACCTACATCATCAAGGACGTGCGCCTGTTCCTCAACAGCGTGGAGCGGGGCGTCCGGCTGATGCAGTCGGCGGGGGTAGGCGCGGAGGTGGGCCGCCGGGACACGGACGAGGAGATCCTTCTGACCATCCACATCCCCAAACGCCGCCCCGCGGCTGTTGTTACGGAATCGTAACCCATTTCCGGCCGGTCTGTGGTATCATGGGCAGACGCAGGGTATGTGCCCTGTAAAGACCGGAAAAAGGAGGGGACATTCCGTGGAAGAGACGAACAACATGTCCTCTGTGACTGTAAGCGGGGACGGCGCGGCTGCTGCCGTCCCGGAAAAGACCCCCATGCCCGGGGGCAAAAAGGCGGCGCTGATCATCGGCATCGTGCTGGGCGTGCTGGTGCTGGCCTATTTGGCCGCCTGCGTGGTGACGCAGACTGTCTACGGCAGCACCGCCCTTCCCCACACGGACGTGCTGGGGCTGGACGTGTCCAGGCTCACCGACCAACAAATTGAAGCGCTGTGGACGGAAAAAGGCCCGCAGCTCCTGCAGGACACCGCCGTCTCCCTGACGGAGGACGGCGCGGCCATCGGCGACGTGTCGCTGGAGACGCTGGGCGTCACCGTGACACCGCAGGCCGCCGCCATCGCCGCCGGGGCCTCCCAGCGGTACGAGAGCTGGGGCGGCGGCGCGCTGGCCTGGCTGCGGGGCGGCTGGGCGTACATACACAGCTGGTTTGCCCAGACCTCCGCCGTGCCGCAGCTCACCGTGGATGCCGCGGCGCTGGATACCGCTTGTGACGATCTGGCCGCCAGCCTGAACTGCACGGTGGTGGACGGCGGCTACCGTCTGGAAAAGGGCGAGGGGCTGTATATCACCAAGCCCGCCGACGGCCGCATGCTGGACGCGCAGAAGCTGGAGGGCGACCTGACCGCCATGCTGCAAAGCGGCGCGCTGACGCCGGTGGCGTGCACCTATCAGGAGAAGAAGGCCCAGACCGTGGACGTGCAGACGCTCCACGACCAGCTGGCGGGGGAGAAGGCGGAGGCCGTTTGCGACAAGACCACGGGCGAGCCTACGGAGTCCCGTGTGGGCGTGGCCTTTGATGTGTCTGCGGTGCAGGCGCAGCTGGACGCCGCCGCCCCGGGCACGGAGTTCCTGGCGGACGCCCAGGTGGAGTTCCCCACCGTGTCCACCGAGGAGCTGCAGGCATGTATGTTCCGGGACGTGCTGGGCACCTTCACCACCAAGTGCGCCGGGCCGTGGGGCCGGCACCAGAACATCAAGCTGGCCTCCGCCGCCATCAACGGCAAGATCTACAACCCCGGCGAGGAGTTCTGGTACAACTCCACGGTGGGGCAGCGCACGGCGGCCCGCGGCTATCAGGAGGCCGGCGTCTATGAGGCCGGGCGTACCACCACCGGTATCGGCGGCGGCATCTGCCAGGTGTCCTCCACGCTGTACTACGCGGTGCTGCTCAGCGATCTGGACATCGTCCTGCGCTACTGCCACATGTTCAACCCCGGCTACATGCCCATCGGCTGCGACGCCACGGTGAGCTGGGGCGGGCCGGACTTCGCCTTCCGCAACAGCCGGGACTATCCCATCAAGATCGTCACCTCCTATAACGACGACACCAACGAGCTGACCTGCACCATTATGGGCACCAAGGTGGATGACCACTATGTGGTCATGACCAACGCGGTGCTGGCCAGCTATGACTACCAGACGGTGTATCAGGAGTCCCCTGACGTGGCGCCGGGCGAGGAGGTCATCGACCAGTACGGCCACACCGGCTACCACGTCCGCACCTGGCGGAACATCTACGACGGCGACGGCAACCTGCTGTCCAGCCGCGTGGAGGCCGACAGCCACTACGACGTGGGCAACAAGATCATTCTGGTGGCCCCCGGTTACCTGCCGGACAACAACGCATAATGAAAGAGGCGCGGCTCTCAGAGCCGCGCCTCTGCTTTTGCCCCGTTTCTTGTGATTTCCTTAAGTGTTTCCGCCGAACCCCTTAAATCGCCGCCCCACCCGTTGCGTCCCGCCGCAAAGCGGGTATAATCGACGTACAGACCGGCACAGAGAGGAGGCACAGCCATGTGCAAGCTGGTGATCGACACCGGGGCGCTTGCCCGGAATCTGGAAAAGCTGCGGCACTATACCTCCGCCCGGATCATCGCGGTGGTCAAGGGCGGCGGCTACGGGCTGGGACTGGTGCCCTACGCCCGCTGGCTGACGGCCCAGGGCGTGGACATGCTGGCCGTGTCCTCCGTGACGGAGGCCGCCGCCCTGCGGGACGCGGGCATCACGGCGGATGTGCTGATGCTGGCCTCCACCGCCCTGCCGGAGGAGGTATCCGCCCTGCTGGCCCGGAACGTCATCCTCACCGTCGGCTCCCTTGAGGCCGCCCGGACGGTATCCGCCGTGGCGGAGGAGCAGGGCGTCACCGCCCGCGTCCATATCAAGCTGGACACCGGTATGGGCCGCTGCGGCTTCCTGCCCGGCGACGTCCGGGAGGCCGCCGCCCTGCTGCGGTTCCTGCCCGCCTTGCGGGTGGAGGGCGTATTCACCCACTTTGCCGAGGCCGCCGACCGGAAGCGCACCGCCCGGCAGTACCGCCGCTTCGCCGCGGGCGTCCGCATCCTGCGCACCGCCGGCATCGACCCCGGCCTGCGCCACGTCTGCGCCTCCACCGCGTTCCTGCGGTATCCGGAGCTGCATCTGGACGCGGTGCGCCTCGGCTCGGCGCTGTTGGGCCGGCTGTCCGTGCCTGACCCGCTGGGGCTGGAAAAGATCGGCTGGCTGGAGACCCGTGTGGCGGAGCTGAAAATGCTGCCCGCCGGCTGGTCGGTGGGCTATACCGGCGCCTACCGCACCAAGCGGGAGATGCGGCTGGCGCTGCTGCCGGTGGGCTACACCAGCGGTATCGGCGTAACGGAGGAGCCCAACGCCCTGCGTCTGCGGGACCGGCTGCGCCGTGTGCTCCACGCCGGCCGCCGGCTGCTGCATGCCGACGGACTCACCGTCCGGATCAACGGACACAGCTGCCCGGTGCGGGGCGTGGTAGCCGCCGCCCAGCTGGAGGCGGACGTGACAGATCTGCCCTGCGCTGTGGGCGACACGGTGCGCGTGGAGGTGCGCCCCAAATTCGTGGACAGCGGCATACCCCGGGAATACCGATAAAAAAACCGCGTCAGGCGTGAGCCTGACGCGGTTTTTCGTTGTTGTCACCGGCACAGGAAGCTGTACCAGCCCTCGGAGTCGTGCTGCTCGATGACGGTCCAACCGTCGGCGCGCAGCTTGGTAAAGACCTCCTCCGCCCGGTCGTCGATGATGCCGGAGCACAGGAACAGTCCGCCCTCCTTCAGGAAGGGCCGCACCTTGTCGGAAAGACCCATGATGACGTCCGCCACGATGTTGGCCACCACCATGTCGTAGCCGCCGCCGAACTCCGCCTGCAGCGCCTTGTCCGTCAGCACGTCGCCCCACCGCACGGTGTAGCGGTCACGGCCCACGCCGTTGAGGGCGGCATTTTCGTAGGCCACGTCCACGCACTTCTCATCGATGTCGCAGGCAAAGGCCTCCTTTGCGCCCAGCACCAGTGCGGCGATGGACAGGATGCCGCTGCCGCAGCCCAGATCCAGGATCTTCTCGCCGCCCCGGATGTACTTGTCCAGCGCCTGTAAGCACAGGCGGGTGGTGGCGTGGCTGCCGGTGCCGAAGGTCAGCCCCGGGTTCAGCACCAGCTTCACCCGTCCGTCGTCCCGGGCCTCCTCCCACTGGGGCACCACCAGCAGCCGCTCCCCGATCTCCATGGGCTTGTAGAACCTCTTCCAGTTGTTCTCCCAGTCCGCGTCTGCCACGTTGTCGATGGTCAGCAGCAGCGGGCCGCACTCCGGCCGGGCCTTTTTCAGGTCGGACATGGCCATGCGCACCCGTGCGATGACGTCCAGCGCCGCCTCGTTCCGCTCCAGATAGAAGGTGACGCGGCTGACGCCGGTCTTTTCCTGCAGCAGCGCCTCGTCCACATAGTCCCAGTACTGCCGGTTGTGCTCCAGAAACTCCTTGAAATCGGCCTCATCGTCGATCATGACGCCGGTGACGCCCTGCTGCTCCAGCAGCTCCGTCACCGCGTCCAGCCCGGACGGCGAGGTGTCGATCTTCAGCTCCAGCCATTCCATGTGCGTTCCCTCCCGATGTGCGATGGTGTCAGCGCTTGGTGCCCACGAAGAACAGACCCATGGTGTTGGGGCCGGTATGGCTGCCGATCACCGGGCCGATGTAGTTGATGTAGACCTCCTTCACGCCGTAGCGTGCCTTCAGCTCCTCGGCCACGGCGCGGGCCTCCACCTCGCAGTCGGCATGGCAGATGAACATCACCTGCTCGCTGGGCTCGATGCCCAGCTCCGCCACCTTGTCGATCAGGGCCTGCAGGCTGGCCTTGCGGCCCCGCGCCTTGCTGACGGGCACCAGCTTGCCCTCGTCGGAGGTGTGCATCACCGGCTTGATGGACAGCATAGTACCCAGAAACGCGGTGGTGGCGGACACGCGGCCGCCCATCTTCAGGTAGTTCAGGTCGTCCACGGTGAACCAGTGGTCGATGTGGAGCCTGTTCTCCTCCACCCACTGCACCAGCTCCTCGGCGGACAGACCCTCCCGCTTTTTCTGCACGGCCAGATACAGCAGCAGACCCTGACCCAGCGACGCGGACAGGGAATCCAGCACATACACGCGGCTGTCAGGGAACTCGTCGGCCATGGTCTTGGCGGCGATGACCGCGTTCTGATAGGTGGCGGACAGGGCGCTGGAGAAGTTGATGGATACGATGTCCTTGCCCTGCGCCAGCACGGCGCGCATGGCGTCCTCAAACTGTCCCACGTTGGCGGCGGAGGTGGTGCCCAGCACACCGCTGCGGATGTTCTTGTAGAAATCCTCAAAGCTGATCTCGCTGCCGTCCAGCAGGTTGGCGTAGTCCTTGCCGTCCATATGTACGGTCAGGGGTACCACGTTCAGCTCCAGCTCCCGGGCCATGTGGTCGGTCAGGTCGCAGCAGCTGTCGGTCATGATGATATAGTCACGCATAGCAAAAGCCTCCTTTATCGGATGGATGTCCGTTTTGTCACGATACCCCATGGTATCACGAAAACCGCCGTATGAAAAGGGCAAAACAGAAAATTTGCACACAGTTCACAAACGCGCGGTCATTTTCCTACGCAGAACCGGGAGAAGATGGTGTCCACCAGATCCTCCCGGATGCGCTTACCGTTCAGCTCGCCCAGCGCCTCCAGCGCCGCCTCGCAGTCCGTCAGCACCACGTCCGGCGTCATGCCGATGCGCAGGGCGCTCCGGGCCTCCGCCACGGCGCTGAGGGCACGGGACACGGCGTCGGCCTGCCGCGCGTTGGTCAGCAGCTCCCCGGCAGGCGTCTCCCCAGCGGGATACAGCGCCGCCACGGCGTCCGCCAGCGTGTCCAGCCCCGCCCCGGTCTGGGCGGAGATGCTCAGCACGTTGTCGAACCGGTCGGCCAGCCGCCCTATGTCCAGCCGACGGGGCAGGTCGCTCTTGTTCACCAGCACCAGCAGGTTGGGTACACGCTGTGCCGCGGCGATGGCCTGCTCATCCTCCTCCGACAATGCCTGCGAGCCGTCCAGCACCAGCAGCGCCAGCGACGCCCGCTGCGCCGCCTGACGGCTGCGTTCCACGCCCATGGCCTCGATGCGGTCGCCGCTGTCGCGGATCCCGGCGGTGTCCGTCAGCCGCAGCAGCACACCGCCCACCAGCACCTTTTCCTCCACGGTGTCCCGTGTGGTGCCGGCAATGTCGGTGACGATGGCCCGGTCATAGCCCAGCAGGGCGTTGAGCAGGGAGGACTTTCCCGCGTTGGGCCGCCCCAGAATGACGGCGGGCACCCCCAGCTTCAGCAGCTGCCCCCGGGAAAACGTGGCCAGCAGCGCCTCCAGCTCCTGCTGGGAGGTACGCAGCGTGTCCAGCATCTGCTGACGCTGCACGTCCTCGATGTCCTCATCGGGGTAGTCCACCACGGCGTAGAACCGCGCCGCCATATCCATCAAGCCATCGTAGATGCGTCCGATGGCCCGGCTCAGGGCGCCGTCCAGCTGACACACCGCGTTTTTCGCCGCCTCCGCCGTCTCCGCGTCGATGAGGTCGGCTACGGACTCCGCCTGGATCAGATCCATCCGTCCGTTAAGGAAGGCGCGGCGGGTGAACTCGCCTCCCTTGGCCTGACGGCACCCGGCGGCGAACAGCGCGGCAAGACCGGCGTTCAGCACCACCGGCGAGCCGTGACAGTGCAGCTCGGCGCAGTCCTCGCCGGTATAGCTGTCCGGGCCGGGGAACCGGACGCACAGCACGTTGTCGATGACGCTGCCGTCCGCGTCCAGCAGGTCGCCGTACACCATGCGGCGGGGCGTCTGCGCCCCGGCGGCGCGGCCGTTTCTGGCGCGGAACACCCGGTCCAGCGCGGCCAGCGTGCCGGGACCGGACAGGCGCAGGATGCCGATGGCGCTGGGCAGCTGGGGCGTGGCGATGGCGGCGATGGTATCGGACATAGACGGTGCCTCCTTGCGGTCATTTTCCCCAGTATAGCACGGCGCGGCAAAAAAGGAAAGGGCGGGGATATGGACAGGTGTTCGTAAAACAGTTAATCCTCCGTATGGCTTAGACCATTCGGAGGATTTGTTTATGTCTAATCTTCAAACTTGCTGGCGGCAAACGGTTTGTCA